>OFFK01000138.1_pt1 | contig 58583 bp, 48 predicted proteins | sample 1521361 | NCBI WGS metagenome assembly OFFK01 (sample SAMEA3504096, study PRJEB24116) | mouse gut metagenome | biome: mouse gut; feature: mouse-associated habitat; material: faeces | place: Denmark | collected 2011 | reverse complement strand
GATTCCGTTTACATGAAATTTGTAGGGCGCGACGACCCCGGCGCGCCGTTCTCTGGCAGCGTGGGATTCTGACAAACGAAGCGGTTCAAAGTAAAAGAATCCCCCAGTCAGCGGCTTACGCCGCTGCCAGCCCCCTTTGGCAAGGGGGCCTTTCCCCCTGCGGAGGGACGGGGGGTGACAAGCTGACACGCCTGGGGCCATTTGGCTCCAGGCGTTCCTCACTTATTTCAGCCGCACTTCCGGCATCAGCTCCTGGCCCACGATCTCCAGCACCCGGTCCATCTGGGCCACCTCCTCGGGAGTAAAGCGCTCCCGCACACGCTCCATGACCTGGCGGACATAGGCGCTGCTGAGACTGTAGTAGTCGTGGAACTTCTGGGTGGGGCGCAGGTGGTATTCCCGGCGGTCGCTGGGGGACTGGACCTTCTCCACATACCCCTTGCGGATCAAGCTGTTCACCTTGTAGGCGGCATTGGGGGAGGAGATGTTGGCAAAGGAGGCGAACTCGTTGATGGTGGGCTCGTCCAAAGCCCGGATGATCTCCATGCAGAATGTCTCCACCGCCGTCAGGCTGGCTTCCCGGGTCTGAAATTTGGTAAAGACCGCCTGATAAAAGTGCAGCTTGAACTTGGTGTATATCCGGTCGAAGCTCTTCTCCAGCACCTTTTTTCCCCTCCCTTTACTGCGGACTGAGGACATTATACCAGAGGACCTCCCGTTTCGCAAGAGGGCCGGCCGGTGAGGGCAAAGGTGAGCTCGGCCTTGCAGGCCAGCTTGCCGCCTACCCGGGCTTCCGCCGTACCAAAGCCCACCGGCCCCTTCCGGGCGGTGAGCTGGCAGGACAGCTCCAGCACGTCGCCGGGGCGGACCTGCTGCTTGAACCGGGCGTTTTTGATGCCTCCGAAGAGGGCCAGCTTGCCCTCGCAGCCCTCCTCGGTGAGGATGGCCACCGCCCCCACCTGGGCCAGGGCCTCCATGATCAGCACGCCGGGCATCACGGGGTTCCCCGGAAAATGCCCCTGGAAATAGGGCTCATTCATGCTGACGCACTTCTTTCCCACAGCCCGCACGCCGGCTTCCAGCTCTTCTATGGTATCTATCAATAAAAAAGGATATCGATGGGGAATGATATCCATGATTTCTTTTGCGGTATACAATGACATATGCAATCCTCTCCCTTATCCAGCCCGCCAGGGTTCCTGTTAGGAGCTGCCGTAAGGCAACTCCTTTGGGCCTCAGCTCCCTGCGCCCCGGCATAGGCTGTTCCCTTTCTTTCTATGGCCGCATGCCCAGCAGGATGCTGGCATTGTGGCCGCCGAAGCCCAGGGAATTGCTTAAGGCATAGGCGAACTCCCCGCTGTGGCTCTCTTTGCAGTAATCCAGATCCAGCTCCTCTTCCGTCTCCTGCAGCCCCACCGTCCTATGGATGAATCCCTCCTGCAGCTCCTTCACGCAGGCGATGAACTCCACCGCCCCCGCCGCGCCCAGAAGATGGCCTATCATGGACTTGGTGGAATTGATCTTCAGCCGCTTGGCATGGTCGCCGAAGGCCAGTTTGATGGCCCTGGTCTCGAACAGGTCATTGTGGTGGGTGGCAGTGCCGTGGGCATTGATGTAGGTCAGTGCCTCTTTTACTACCCCTCCGTCTTCCAGCGCGTTCACCATGGCCTTGGCAGCGCCGGAGCCGTCCTCCGCAGGGGAAGTGATGTGGAAGGCGTCGGAAGAGCAGCCGTAGCCCAGCACTTCAGCATAGATATGCGCACCCCGGGCCCTGGCGTGCTCCAGCTCCTCCAGCACCACGATCCCCGCGCCCTCCCCCATGACGAAGCCGCTGCGGTCCTTGTCAAAGGGAATGGAGCATCTGCTCGGATTCGTGCTGTCAGACAGGGCGGTCAGGGAACAGAAGCCCGCAATCCCAAGCGGGCTCACCGCCGCCTCCGCGCCTCCCGCCACACAGGCGTCCAGCTCTCCGTACTGCACGGCCCGGAAGGCCTCCCCGATGGAATTGGTGCCTGTGGCGCAGGCAGTGGCCACGTTCAGGCTCTTGCCTTTCAGGCCATAGGCGATGCTCACGTTTCCCGCCGCCATGTTGGATATCATCATGGGGACGAACAGAGGACCTACCCTGGAGGGCCCTTTCTCCTGCAGCCTCCCGTGCTCCCGCTCCAGCGCCTGCAGGCTTCCCACGCCGCTTCCCACGAAGCAGCCCACTCTGTAGGCATCCTCCTTCTCCATGTCAAGCGCCGCGTCCGTCAGGGCCTCCCCTGCCGCCGCCACCGCGTACTGGCAGAACAGTTCCATGCGCCGGGCCGCTTTTTTGTCCATATAGGCTTCCGGCTGGAAGTTCTTGACCTCCGCCGCCAGTTTGCATTTATAGTCAGAGGCATCGAACTTCGTGATGGGTGCGAAGCCGATCCGCTCCTGACGGACGCCCTCCCAGAATTCCTTCACGCCGATGCCGATGGGAGTCACGGCCCCCATACCCGTCACTACTACTCTTCTCTTCATTCCTAATCCTCTATTCCAGTTCCGCAACACTCCCTCCAGTACCATTTCCTGGCGGAAAGACAGTCCGCTGACCTGCAGCCGCCTTCTTTCCGGGCACTGGACGGAGCGTTGCTGTTTTATAGTTCCGGGGTCAGGTCATGCCGCCGTCCACGCAGATGACCTGGCCTGTGATATAGTCCGACATGCTGCCTGCCAGAAAGGCCACCAGATTGGCCACATCCAGGGCGCTTCCCATCCTGCCCATGGGAATGGCGGACACCGCGGCCTCCCTGGCCCGCTCAGGCAGGGCGGCCGTCATCTCCGTCTCGATGAAGCCCGGTGCCACCGCGTTGACACAGATATTCCTGCTGGCCAACTCCTTTGCCACGCTTTTCGTCAGTCCGATCAGCCCTGCCTTGGAGGCGGAATAGTTCGACTGCCCCGCGTTGCCCAGCACGCCTGACACGGAGGAGATATTGATAATCTTGCCCCTGCGCTGCTTCAGGAAATACCTGGACAGATGGCGGATGGTGTTGAACGCGCCTTTCAGATTCGTATCCAAGACACTGTCGTAGTCTTTTTCAGACAGCCGCATGATCAGATTGTCCCGTGTGATGCCGGCGTTGTTCACCAGAATGTCCACATGTTCATGCTTTCCGATGATTTCCTCCACCATCCTGCCGCAGGCATCGAAATCGGACACATCGCAGCCGATGGCCTCCGCCTGTCCGCCCGCGGTCTCTATCTGCTCCACTACCTCCAGGGCCCGCTCTCTGGAGCCGTTGTAATTGACCAGCACCCTGGCGCCCTGCCCTGCAAGGACCAGAGCGATGGCCCTGCCGATTCCCCGGCCTGCGCCCGTCACCAACGCCACCTTGCCCGCAAGCCCGTTTCCGGTTCCCAGTCTGTTCTCCTCTTCCATGTTTCCATCCTCCCTTTGGGCCAGTCGGCCATTGTCGTTTTATGCGCTTGCCTCGGACACGTTCCGGATGCCCGGAAGGCCATGCTCCCTGTTCCAGTCCCTGTGTCCAGGGCTCCCGGAAGGCATCTATGCTTCCTGGCCGAAGAATGCCGTCACTGCGTCCACGTCCTCCACCTTCGCCACATTCAGCACCTTCGCGTCCCGGCTCATTTTCTTCAGAAAACCGGCCAGCGTCCGACCCGGCCCAATCTCGATGAACGTGTCCACGCCGTCCGCCAGCATCCTCTCCATGGTCTCCCGCCATCTCACGGTGGAGGAGACCTGCCTGGCCAGGAGCCCCTTGATGGGGGCGCTGTCCGTCACATAATCTGCCTCCACATTGCACAGATAGGGAATCTCGGGGGCCTTCACCGATACTTTTTCAAGCTCCGCCGCCAGCTTCTCCCCCGCGCCAGCAAGAAGGGCGGAATGGAAAGGCCCGCTGACCTTCAATGGCACACAGCGCTTCGCACCGGCCTCCTGGAGCTTTTCACAGGCCGCCTGGACTGCCTGGGCCTCCCCTGTAATCACGATCTGTCCGGGGCAGTTGTCATTGGCGATGGACACCGTCCCGGAAGTCTCCTCACAGACGCGCCCTATGGTGTCTGCGTCCAGGCCCAGCACCGCCGCCATGGCGCCGCCCACCGGGTAGGCCTCCTGCATGAAGATGCCCCGGCAGCGGATCAGCCAGAACAGCTCCGGCAGCTCCATCACCCCGGCAGCCGCCAGGGCGCCGTACTCCCCCAGGCTTAAGCCCGCGGCGCAGTCCGCATGGATTCCCTTCTGCTCCAGCACCTTTAAGATTGCCACCTCTGTAGCCAACATGGCGATCTGTGTATACTCCGTGACGTCCAGCCTGTCGTTCTCCGTAAAGCACAGCTGTGCCACATCCATGCCGGCGGCTTCCCCTGCCGTCACATATACCTTCTTCGCAATATCATATGTCTCGAAAAAATCCTTCCCCATGCCGCTGTACTGCGCGCCCTGTCCCGGAAAGATAAACGCTGTCTTGCCCATTCTGATTCCCATACCTTTCTGCTGCCGCCTTACATGGCCCGATTTCCAAGAAGCCCCGCGGCCTGGCCCATGATTTCCTCTATCATCTCTTTACAGGTCTGCTCCCTGCTCACCAGGCCCGCGATCTGCCCTGCCATCAGGGTGCCGTTCACGGTATCGCCCTCCATCACAGCCTTGCGCAGCGCGCCCAAAGTCAGCTGCTCCAGCTCTTCAAAGGAAGCGCCGGCCTTTTCCTTCTTCAGATACTCCCTGGTCATGGGGTTGCGCAGCTGCCTCACCGGATGCCCGTGGCTCATTCCCGTCACCTCGGAATCGATATCCCTGGCACCGATGATCTTCTTCTTGTAGGCATCATGGGCGATGGACTCCTGCGCCACCACGAAACGGGTGCCCATCTGCACGGCCTCCGCGCCCAGCATGAAAGCTGCGGCAACCCCTCTGCCGTCCGCGATTCCTCCCGCCGCGATCACCGGGATATGTACCGCGTCCGCCACCTGAGGCACCAGCGCCATGGTGGTCGTGGAACCAATGTGCCCGCCGGATTCCATCCCTTCGGCCACCACCGCGTCCGCCCCGGCCCGCTCCATCATGCGCGCCATAGCCACGCTGGCCACCACCGGAATCACCTTCACGCCCGCCTCTTTCCAGGCGGCCATGTACTTGCCGGGATTGCCCGCGCCGGTGGTCACCGCCTTCACGCCTTCCCGGACCACTACCTGAGCGATTTCGTCCGCCTCCGGATTCATCAGCATGATGTTCACGCCGAAAGGACGGTCCGTCATGGCGCGGCACTTCCTGATCTGCTCCTCCACGAACTGGGCCGGAGCCCCTCCTGCGCCGATGATGCCGAAGCCCCCTGCCTCGGACACCGCAGCCGCCAGACAGGCCTCGGCCACCCAGGCCATGCCCCCCTGGATCAGGGGATGTTCTATCCCTAAAAGCTCTGTTATCCTCGTCTTCATGTTCTGCTCCCCGGCGCGAATCACATTTCAATTCCCTTGGCCGTCAGGTACTCCACCACATCTCCCACCGTCGCCAGCTTCTCCAAATCCTCAGAGGGGATCTCCACCTCGAACTCGTCCTCCAGCGCCATCACAAGCTCGAACAGATCCAGGGAATCCGCGTCCAAATCGTCCTTGAAGCTGGTGGCCTCCGTAATCTGTGTGCCTTCCGCGTTCAGTTTCTCTTCGATGATCTCCTTCAACTTGTCAAACATGTCTTCTTCTCCTTTTTTTGTTTTCTACTGTTGCTGGTTTTAAAAACTATATGAGATAGTTTGAATGTCAATATGTTTGATAATCAAGATATTTGAATATCAAACCATTTGGAATGATAACGCTATCGAAGGGAAATGTCAATAGGAATCTGGTATTTTTAGAAAAATATAGTATAATTATCCAGAGGGCGAGGCCTGCCTCAGCGCAAATCTGCCGCGCCCGTCAGAAAGGACATGCAGCCATGAAGAATCAGACGGATTATATTTTGCTGTGCCAGCAGCTGGAGGCCCTGACGGAAGGGGAGCGGGACACTATCGCCAATCTGGCCAACGCCTCTGCGGCATTTCATATGAATCTCAGCGACATCAACTGGGTTGGCTTCTACCTGGCGCGGGAGGGCCAGCTGATCCTGGGGCCTTTCCAGGGCAGGCCCGCCTGCGTCCGCATCGCATTCGGAAAAGGGGTCTGCGGCACGGCAGCCGCCACGGGCGAGACGCAGTTGGTAGCCAATGTCCACGAATTTGCCGGGCACATCGCCTGCGACGCCGCCTCCAACTCGGAGATTGTGGTCCCCATCCGCCACGCCGGAAAGCTTGTGGCCCTGCTGGACATCGACAGCTCTTCCTTTGGCCGGTTCACCCAGGACGACCGGGAGGGATTGGAGCGGTGCGCGGCTCTTCTGGGGGAGGCATGTGACTGGGCTGTCGGCGGAGCTGCCGCTTTCCGCCGGCCCGCCACGGACCCTGCCGCCGAAAAGCCCTGACGGGATATGGACTGAGACTTGATTATATGGTACAATGACCTTGTTCACAGTGCCCCAGAGAATTTACGGACGCATTTCTTCGCGGCCGAGAATTCTCTGCCCATATTGGGATGTTGGGCGGAGCAGACACTGGACTATAAATAAGGAGAAAGGAAAACATGGCAAACGAAATTACCAAGTGCCCCATGTGCGGCACGAAGCTGAAAATGATGAACGGGCAGATGACCTGTAAGAAATGCGGCTATTACATCCGAAACCAGACAACGCAGTCCGACATTCAGGGGCAGGGCAGCGCCTCCTGGCAGAACGGCTCTGCAGGACAGACAGGGGCCTCCGGCCAGTACAACTCAGGGGCCGCCTCACAGTACAACTCAGGCGCCGCCTCCCAGTCCGCCTCAGGCAGAACAGGAAGCGCCTCCTGGCAGAACGGCTCCTCGCCCCGGCGGAACGCGGAACACAACCCCGCGGTGGGGATTGCGGTGGCAGCCGTGGCGGTAGTGGCCTGCGTGGCCCTGCTGACAGTCATCATCATCGCCAGATCCGGTGACTTCAGCAATATGCTGCCTAAGCCGGACAGCGGCTCCCAGGCAAACAGCAGCTCCCCCAGAAACGCAGACCCTTCCGAGGACTCCGGACAGTCGCCTTCTTCCGCCGCGGGAAACAAGACGGCAAGCGCTTCCATGCCCACCTCCAGCTTCTTCCAGCAGGTGGCGGAGTACATCTGGGGCAAGCCCTGCAGCAGCATCACCGCGGAAGAGTACGCCAGCCTCACGGCCATCCAGATCAACCGGGACGAGAAGAGCATCACCTACCAGCTGGACGATGGCGATGCCCAGACGGTCACCTACCAGAGCGATGCAGGTTTGGCTCTGTCCGACCTGTCCTGTTTCACCGGACTGGAATGGATTTCCATCGACGACGATTTACAGCGAGGGGATCTTAAGGGGCTGAATTCCCTCTACGGTCTCTATTCGGAGAATACCCTGGAGGAACAGCTGAAAATCGTTCCCAATCCCGAGTACATCACCAGCCTGGGGATCACGGACACTTTCCTGAAGAGCAGCCTGGCCGGGCTGGACGCCTTCCCCAACCTGGAATACCTTTCTGTGGATTATTCCGGACTGGAGGACATCTCGGCCCTGACCGATTTCCCGAACCTGTTGGGCCTGACCCTGGAGAACTGCGACCGGCTCACCGATTTCAGCCCCCTCATGTCCCTGACCAGCCTGGAGCAGCTCAGCATTGAGTCCCCCCAGCTCAAAAGCATCGATTTCGTCCGGAACATGCCCATGCTCACCGAATTAAGCGTGGAAACCGGACAAGTCACCAGCATCGATGCCCTGGAGAGCTGCCCGGCACTGGAATACCTGTACCTGTATCTGGACGAAGCCTACAGCATGAACGATTACTCCGTCATCGGGAACCTGACGCTCCTGAAAGAACTGGTCCTGGAGATGGACTGGGGCCACAACAGCTCTCTGCCCTCCTTCTCGGCCCTGACGGACCTGGAGTATCTGGCCGTGAAGAACGCCGGCGACCTTACCGCTTTGCAGGAAGCCCAGAGCATATCCTATCTCTCCCTGGAGAACTGCTCCGGGAACACCTTTGAGGCGATAGCCTCCCTACAGTCCCTGATGGCCCTTTACATCAACGATTTCTCCTCCTATGTCAGCTCCCTGGAGCCGCTGACCCGCCTGCCCAACCTGACCCTGCTCAGCCTGGAAGACACTTCCGTCTTCGGAAACGTGGAGGAGCTTTTCGGTATCCCCACCCTGCAAACCCTCTACCTTGACGAGTGCCAGATCGGCCTGGACTTTGACAACATGCCCACCAACGAGAACCTGACGGCCCTGTCCTTAAGCGGCACCGCCGTCCTGTACGATCCCACTTACAACAACGGGAACAAGGTAAGCCTGGCGGACCATTACGACATGTTCGACCATTTTCCGAACCTGACGGAGCTGTACCTGGCCTCCCTGCAGATAGACAGCCTGGACTTTGTGGAGAAGCTCCCTCATCTGCAGTATCTGGACATCACGGACAACAATGTGACCAGCTTAAAGCCGCTGGAACAGTTAAGCGATTTCCAGGCGGTCTGGTGCGGGAAGAACACCATCCTGGAGAGCCCCTCCGAGGACAGCGGCATCACAGTGTACACGACGGAATATTGAGCCTGGTTCTGCCCCTCTGCCGCCGGCGGCTGAATCCATTTTCCGACAGTTCCCAAGGGCGGTCACGGGGCAAACGATAACAGAACTTCAGGGGGAGCAGCATCCGTGCTCCCCCTGATGCATATCCAGCGATAATAAATTGACGGAAAAACGATGTTTGTCCCCGGGAAAGCCAAAAAACATCTTGACAGCCTGCCCCGGCCTGTGCTACACTACCGTAAACGGCGAAAATACCTTTATGAGGGAGTAGTCAGCGCGATACGCGTGGCAAGTCAACAAACGCGGCCTCCTGGTCTGGCTTGTCTTAAATAACGAGACTCATACATAACTGTAGAAGCGGAAGGTCCTCCGGATTCTGTCCATGTTTTTGCAGCTATGCATGGGTCTTTTCTTTGTCAAAAAATACGAAAGAAAGAGGATGAAAAAATGGAACTTGCAATGGTAATCGTGCTGTTTCTGGCAGGCATCATATTTATCGTCAAGGGCGGCGACTATTTCGTGGACGCGGCGTCCTGGATCGCGGAGGTCAGCGGCATCCCGAAACTGATCGTGGGCGCCACGATCGTCAGCCTGGCCACCACGCTCCCGGAGATGCTGGTGTCCGTCATGGCGGCGGCCAAGGGAAGCGTGGACATGGCAATCGGAAATGCCGTGGGCAGCGTCACCGCCAACATCGGCCTGATCATGGCCATCTCCCTGATTTGCATGCCTGGCGTCATCAAGCGCGCCGATTATCTGATGAAATCCATCCTGATGCTGGCGGCTGCCATCCTGGTCGTGATGGCCGGTATGGCAGGGGAGATGGGGACTGCGCTGACTGTCGCCATGGTCATCGTCTTCCTGTTCTTCCTATGGGAGAACGTCAGTTCTGCCCTGCGCTCCATGAAAACCAACGGCGATACGGAACCCCGCCGGAAAGTCAGCGGAAAGAAAGAAGTCGCCGCCAATCTGGTGAAATTCGTGGTGGGCGCAATCGGCATCGTATGGGGCGCGGACCTGCTGGTGGACAACGGAAGCGCCCTGGCCTCCATGGTGGGCATCCCCGAGCGCGTCATCGGCGTGACCATCATCGCCGTGGGCACCTCCCTGCCTGAGCTGGTCACCACCATCACCGCCATCATCAAGAAGCAGTCCTCCCTGTCGGCGGGCAATATCCTGGGAGCGAACATCATCGACCTGACATTGATCTTGCCCCTGAGCTCCCTGGTCTCCGGAAAAGCCCTCCCCATCGCCGAGACCTCCGCCAGGTTCGACCTGCCCGCCTGTCTGCTGGTGGGATGCATCGCTTTGATCCCCGCCATGCTCTTCAAGAAATTCCAGAGATGGCAGGGCCTTCTGCTCCTGGCCGTGTACGCCGTCTATCTCTACCTGACCTGCTTCGTTTCTGCTGCCTGAGCCCAGACGGCCCATACTTTCCGCATATCGCGCAGACTGCAGGAGGCTGCCGGAAATAGCCGCGTTCCCGCATATCCCCTGGGGATGCTGTTTTCGGCAGCCTCTTCTGCGGTTCAGCCGGCATCATTTCCGAAATCCGGCGTTCCCCTTCTTTTCAAAGCATTCCCTGGTAAAAACTGACAGATTGCAGATTCCCCAGGGGGCTTGCCATACATCCCCTATTTCCCTAAAATAAGTGTAACGAAACCTTTTCAAAACGGATATAGCAAGTGAACGCGCGAAAGAACAGACCACTCCCGCGGAAAACACCGGCATCCCAAATCGGTTCCGGAAAGCATGCGCCGGGCAGAAGCCGCCGTGGAAGACCGAACAGACCCAAGGGAGCAGAAAGGAGGGGGCATGGATGAGCTGTACAGGCAGTACTCACAGATTGTATACTATTTTCTGTACAAAAAATGTCAGGATTCCGCGCTGGCGGAAGACCTGATGCAGGAGACTTTCCTGAAAGCGCTGGAATGCCTGGACAATTATGACCACAGCTGCAAGCTTTCCACCTGGCTCTGCCAGATCGCCAAGCATCTGCTCTACCAGCACTGGACCAGGACCAACCGCGTGCAGCTGGAAGAATTGGACGAATGCCTGGAGTCCTCATGTGACACCGAACGGCAGGCCCTGGCGAACATCGAGCTGGCGGACGTCTGGGACAAACTGCAGGCCCTTCCCCCGGACACGCGGAAAACGGTAGAGCTGCGGGTGCTCAGCGGCCTGTCCTACCGGGAAATCGGAGAAATCCTCGGCAGAAGCGAGAACTGGGCCCGGGTCACATTCTACCGCGCAAAGCTGTCTCTGATCGAGCCCGGTTAATGCCGCCTGGCCTATCTGCACAGGCCAAAAAGACCGCGGCAGAAAGAAGACGCACCGCTCCAGTCCAAACCGTCTTCCGCTCATACAGGGGCATTATGACGTATGCACATAAACGAATTTGCATTCTATATTAGGAGGAGAACCATGGAACAGATGAACTGTGACATCATTAGAGATTTGATACCGTCTTATGTGGACGAAGTATGCTCCGAGTCCACGAAGCGCTGCGTGGAAGAGCATTTAGGCAGCTGCGGCGGGTGCCGCCAGATGCTGGAGACTTACAAAGGCCATTCCCTTTCCGGCAAAAAACTGGAGCAGAAGGAACTGGACAGCCTGAAAAAGATAAAGAACCGGATGAAGTTCCAGAATGCGGTCTGCTATATCATCCTGGTGTTTCTGCTTTACTGCGGGTTTGAGGTATTTTTTGCCAACCACATCAACTATGTCATCTTCTCTCACCCCGCCCTACTGTTCGTCATCTGCATCCTGGCGAACCTTCTGTTCAGCATAGGCTATAAATGCAGGACCCCTCTGGGAAAGGCGGAATATCTGCTGGGAGCGGTGTCCTTTGTGCTGGATCTGTATTTCATCCTGCTTTTTCTGTACTTCGCGGCGCGCCTGAGGACCGCCACAGAAATCTCCCAGACCATCTTGGGGATGGAACTGCAGAAGATGGGCCCTTTTCTGGAGCGGCAGATCATAGCCGCCTTTGTGGCACAAATCCTCTTCTTCATCTACAACCTGTGGTGCGTCATCCGGCGGGACAAAAACTGCAGCTGGCTGCTTTGCCTGAACATGACGGGGATTTTCCTGACCATAAACTATGACCTGTGGATGAAAGGCATGGATAGTGTTGAAACGATGTGGCATTCCATCTTCACCGACACCCTGGAGATTGCCATTCCCGGCCTCATAGGCGTGGCGGCCAGCTTCCTGATCTCCAGGCATGTCCAAAAAAGAATCCTGTAGCGCTCATGTCCATCGGGGCAAAAATATAGGGCTGTCGCAAACGCTTCTGCGGCAGCCCTTCTTTCGTCCATTTCCGGACCAGTCTTATTCTGACTTGCTTTTCGTCCGGCCTTTTCCGATTCTTCGCTTCCCTCCCTGTGTCCCTTAGCGGCTCCTCTGAATCTCCAGCACCTTATAGCTGAAGACACCCGCGGCAGTCTCCACTTCCACGTTGTCGCCCACCTTGCAGCCAATCAGAGCCTTGCCCACAGGGCTTTCGTTGGAAATCTTGCCTTTCAGGCTGTCCGCCTCGGTGGAGCCTACAATCTTGTACTCCAGCTCCTCGCTGAATTCCATATCCAGCAGCTTCACCACGCAGCCGATGTTGATCTTGTCCAGGTCTACCTCGTCCTCTACCACCACTTCCGCATTCTTCAGAATCTTCTCCAGTTCCTCAATCCTGGCCTCGATGTCGCGCTGCTCATCCTTGGCGGCGTCGTACTCCGCGTTCTCAGACAGATCGCCCTGCTCTCTGGCCTCCTTGATCTTCTGGGCCACCTCCTGGCGCTTCACGACTTTCAGCTCATGCAATTCGTCCTCATATTTCCTGAGTCCTTCGTAAGTCAGAATATTTTTCTTCTCCTGCATTTCCAATACATCCTTCCTGTTCTATTCTTTCTATGATTCAGATTTTCCGTTTTCTGTGTATTCTGTCATTCCCTTGCTGCCCGCCTGCCTCTCTGCCGCAATCCCCGACTATGAGAGACGGTTTATACTTTTTATAAGTATACCTTTGTTTTCGGGCAGTGTCAAGATATCTGGCGAAATCATACAAAGACAATATTGTAGCCAATTTACCTTTCCATTCACACGCCGAGCGGACATCCGCTAAGCCAGAAATCGTCCGCACACCACCCACGCCATCTGCGCCCCTTCCAGACCATCTCTAAACAGCCTTTGCCGACAGCGCCGTTACAATCCCAACATCAGGGCACTATGGGACAGACGCAGCGCTTCTGCACGGTCTTCCATTTCTCTTTCAGGGAGACGTACAGAATCCCCCCGCCCCTGGCGGCAATCCTGCGCCGCTTCTCCTCCACAGAGAACATATCCAGCCAGACGCTTCCCTTCGGGACATCTGAGACCGCCATATAAGCTTCCCCGGTAAAGTCCAGGACATTCACCGGCTGCCCGCAGACAAGCCGCAGCCGTTTCAAAGCCGCCGCGCTCCCAAAAGGCTCCAGCATGATAGCCAGCCCGTATTCCGTGCAGAAATCCTCCACGAAGCCCTGCAGCTCCTCGTCACAGTCCTCCTCCGGCAGAATCCAGCGCAGGCTCTTCATTCTGCGGGCGCATGCCTCTATCACCTCGAACAGGCAGGGAGCCATCCCCAGTATCACAAAATGGGGCTGCACCGCCTGCGGCAACAGCTGTTCCACCCAGAACCGCTGTGCATACCCCCGAAAGTCCTTTCCCTGGAAATGCCTCTCCCACAGCAGCGGAAGAATCGCCTCCGCCGCGCCAACATCCCCACGCCTGGCCGGAGATGCACCACCCTCCGCATGCCTGTCCGGAGAGGCCTCAGCCTCCCCACGCCTGGCCGGAGGGGCCTCACCACGCCTGGCCGGAGATGCCTCAGCCGCCAGACTCTTACGAACGCTATCCTCATATACAAAATAGCAGTCCTTCCAGCCTTCGGCGAACTCCTCTATCTGTGCAGCCAGCCTGCCCATGGACATTTCCACTTCCGAAAGAATCTGCGCCCTGGCGGCAATCAGCCGTTCCCGCTCCTGCTCCCTGGCGGCCTCAAGCTCCTGCTCCCGCCTGACCTCCGCCCTGGCCTTCCGTCTCTGCCTCAGTGCCCTCAGCGGACGGAGCAGCCCCCATACACGACTGCCCTCTATATTCTCCATCCTTCCCTCGGAGCCGACTTCCGCTCCGAAGCATCCGCCCTCTGCAGCTGCCCTTCTTCCCCTGGAGCCGGCCTCCGCCGCCTCCGTTCCTCCCATAGAGCCGCCGACCTCTCCCGAATGGCCGCTCCCTCTCCGGCGTCTGTCTTCCCCGGCACGGCTGCCTCCTACAGGATATCCCTTCGCCGCCAGCTTTTTCCCAAACCATTCCTCCCTGCCCACATCCAGCCCCACCCGTATCAGCAGGTAAGTCTTCAGCCCCACAGGCTCGGCTTCCGGCGCTTCCGCACCTCTTTTTTTATAAAAATATACAATCGTGTCCATGCCACAATATATGCGGCTTCATCCAAAAATAGTCTCCACCCCCGCAATCAGTTCCCCAAAAGTCTCCATGGAATTGATCGTCTGGCGGAACCGGGCGGAGTGGGGCATGCCTGCCGTGTACCAGGCCAGGTGCTTGCGCATCTCCCGCACCCCGGTATACTCCCCCTTGGTCCTCAGCTGCAGATCCGCGTGTTCCAGCACCATCCGTTTCTTCTTCTGCCTGTCCGGCGGCTCCGGCACGCTCCCGGTCTCCAGGAACGCCACAGTATCCCGGAATATCCACGGGTTCCCCTGGGCCGCCCGGCCAATCATGACACCGTCACAGCCGGTCTGCTCCAACAGCGCCTTCGCGGCCCTGGGGCTGTCCACGTCCCCGTTGCCGATGACCGGAATCTTCACTGCCTGCTTCACCTGCCTGATGATATCCCAGTCCGCCCGGCCGCTGTAATACTGCTCCCTGGTCCGCCCGTGCACCGCTATGGCCGCCACACCGCACCCTTCCGCTATCCTGGCGATCTCCACCGCGTTGCAGCAGGATTCGTTGAACCCTTTTCGAATTTTTACTGTCACAGGCTTGTCCACGGCCCGCACCAGCCCGGAGAGAATCTCCTCGACCAGCTTCGGCTCCTTCATCAAGGCAGAGCCCTCCCCGTTGTTCACCACCTTCGGCACCGGACAGCCCATATTGAAATCCAGGATGGAAAAAGGGCGCTCCTCGATGCGTTTGGCCATCTCCGCAAGAATCTTCGGGTCAGAGCCGAACAGCTGCAGCGATGCAGGCACCTCCTGGGGATGGATGGCCAGAAGCTCCTCTGTGTTCTTATTGTTGTAATAGATGGCCTTGGCGCTGACCATTTCCATGCACACCAGCCCGGCCCCCGCCCTTCTGCACAGCAGGCGGAACGCCAGGTCCGTCACCCCCGCCATGGGAGCCAAAATCACGTTATTCTCCAAAACCACGTCGCCAATCTTCAGTTTCCCCATACCGTCCTTCTCCTCGGGCCTCCGCCTTCCTTTCCTGTTCTACGTCCTAGGACTTTCTGTTCTTTTCATAGATGATGCGCAGGCCCTCCAGCGTCAGGTAGCTGTCATAGATGTCGATGGCCTCCGTCTCCTCCGCAATCAGCCGCCCCAGGCCGCCGGTTGCCACCACCTTCAGCTGCTTCAGGCCGCTCTCTTCCTTCACCTTTTTGATGATGTACTCCGTCTGGCCGATTTGGCCGTACACCAGCCCCGCCTGCATGCTGCTGATGGTCTCCTGGGCAAGGATGGACCTGGGCTTCCGGATCTCTATCTTTGGCAGCTTGGCGGCCTGGGTCCACAGGGCCTCCGAACTGATGCGCATGCCCGGCGCCGTGATCCCCGCCGCGAACTCGCCCTTCTCCGTAATCAGGTCATATGTGGTGGCCGTGCCGAAATCCAGCACCAGCACCGGGCCGCCATATTTTTCATAGGCAGCCACCGCGTCCACAATCCGATCCGCCCCGATGGCCCTGGGATCCTCCGTGACGATGCGGATGCCCGTCTTCACCCCCGGCCCCACGCTCATGGGCCTCGTCCTGGTATAGCGGACCAGCGCCCCCTTCAGCGAGTGCATCACGTCCGGCACCACGCTGGCCACGATGGAACCCTCCAGGCCGTCCGCCTCGATTCCACGGTTCTTCAACATCTGGGTGAGCAGGACTCCGTATTCATCGGATGTCCTGGGCAGCTTGGTCGTGATGCGGAAAGTGGCCAGCAGCTCCTCCCCGTCGTAGACGCCCAGCGTCATATTCGTATTGCCCACATCAATCACTAATATCATACCATACCCCTCTGTCCGTCAGCCAAAATCGCTTTTTCCATATCCCTCACCAAACCTGCTGCTCCATAACATCAATTCGGAACCACCTGATTGTGGACTGGCATCATGACAAATATTCCGAAATATCCTCCTTCATGACGAATACCTTGTAATAAAGCTGCAGGGACTCCAGCAGTTCCTGCCTCTGTCTCCTTATCTCGGACACCAGCAGGCCGCTGCTGACTTCATCATAGGTGATATCGTCGTCATCGGCGTTGGTCTCCAGCACGATGCTCCCGTCCTCCTCGAAGGCTATGAGAAACACGCCCCCCACTTCCTCCGTGAACAACACGCACAGTATATGCAGTTCATCCTTGATAGATTCCGGGATGCCCTTGAACTGCTCATTGAAATAATATTTCTGCTCATAGGCATTGGCGCCGCACAGCACCGTATTCCTGCTCTCCATCCGCACTTTCCTTTCCATCCGTCCTTTTCCGGACAGCCAATCCCGCGCTCCGGTCAGACATACCCGTAGATGCCCCGCACGGACACCTCCCCGGCATATACCGCCTCCACCGTGCCGTCCTCCCGCTCCACCAGCAGCTCTCCGGTACTGTTGATGCCTCTGGATATGCCCCGGAATTCCCCTTTCGGATCCAGCACCCGCACCTCTCCGTCCCGGCCTGCCAGCAGCTCGTTATAGGTCTCCAAAAACCCCTCAAGGTTTCCATCCCTCCGGAATATATCGTAATACCGTTCAAATATGCCCATCACATTGGCAATCAGGCGCGCCCTGGACACAGGCTTCCCGCACTCCTGTTCCAGGCAGATAGCCATATCCGCTATCTCCGGCACGAATTCCTGCCGCTTCACATTGATGCCCACGCCCATGACGATATAGTGGATGAAATCCCGCTCCGTGCTCATCTCCGCCAGCATGCCGCAGACCTTCCGGCCCTTTATCACGATGTCATTGGGCCACTTCACACGGGCCTCCACCCCGCAGGTCTCCCGGATGCCCTCCGCCACGGCCAGCCCCATGACCAGCGTCACCATGGAAGCCATCTCCACCGGAAACTCCGGCTTCAATATCAGGGTAAAGTACGCGTTCATCCCCGCCGGACTGCTCCAGGCCCGGCCCCTGCGCCCGCGTCCTGCCGTCTGCATGTCCGCCACCACCAAAGCCCCCTGCGGCGCGCCGTTCTCCGCGTCCAGCTTCGCCTGGAGATTGGTTGACGGCAGCTCGTCATAATAACAGAGCGGATGTCCCGCCCATTTGGTGCCCATGCGGCTCTCCAGCTCATGCTGGCCGTATACTTCCTCCTCCGGCATCAACAGATATCCCCGGTTCTGCACCGCCTCGATGCGGTATCCCTCTTTCTTCAATTGCCCTATGGCTTTCCACACTGCCGTGCGGGAGACGCCGAAGCGCCCGCAGATCTCCTGCCCCGACACATAGTCCTCCCGCTCCCGCAAAAGCGCCAATATCTTAGCTTTCATCTCTTAACGCCCGTCCTGCCTGATAACATTTTACAGAGTAGCCAGCATCACAGCCTTGATGGTGTGCATCCGGTTCTCCGCCTCCTCGAACACCAGGGACTGAGGGGATTCGAACACCTCATCCGTGACCTCCATCTCCGAGATGCCGAAGCGCTCTCCCATCTGTGCGCCGATTTTGGTGTCCAGGTCGTGGAAGGCGGGCAGGCAGTGCATGAATATGGCCCCCTCCCCCGCATTCTCCATGACGGCGCGGTTCACCTGATAGGGGGAAAGCTCTCTGATCCGCTCCTCCCACACCTCGTCCGGCTCGCCCATGGACACCCACACATCGGTATAGATCACATCCGCTCCCTTCGTCCCCGCATCCACATCCTCCGTCAGCGTGACGCTGCCGCCGGTGCCCGCCGCAATTTCCCGGCACTGCGCCACCAGCGCCTCCTCCGGGAAATACTTTCGCGTGGTGCAGGCCGTGAAATGCATCCCCATCTTGGCGCAGGTCACCATCAGCGAGTTGCCCATGTTGTAGCGGGCATCCCCCATATAGGTCAGCCGGATGCCCTCCAGCCGCCCGAAATGCTCCTTGATGGTCAGAAGGTCCGCCAGCATCTGGGTGGGATGGAACTCATTGGTGAGCCCGTTCCACACAGGCACCTTGGCAAACCGGGCCAGCTCCTCCACGATATCCTGGCCGAAGCCCCTGTACTCGATTCCTTCGAACATGCCCGACAGCACCCTGGCCGTGTCCGCGATGCTCTCCTTCTTGCCAATCTGGGAGCCAGCGGAATCCAGATAGGTGGTCCCCATCCCCAAATCATGGGCCGCCACCTCGAAAGCGCACCGGGTGCGGGTGCTGGTCTTCTCGAAAATCAGGGCCACATTCTTGCCCCGCAGCCTGTCCACCAGAATCCCCTTCCTCTTCTTATCCTTCAGATCCGCCGCCAAATCCACCAGATATCCGATTTCCTCCGGCGTGAAATCCAACAGCTTCAAAAAATCCCGTCCCTTCAAATCCATTTCCTTATCCTGCCTTTTCCGATTTATTTTTGACAAAACAGATACAGCCGCTTCCCGAGAGAACCTTTCTCCAGAAACCGGCTGCATCCTCTGGCAGACAGCCACAGGCATCCTTCCGCCTGCGCTGTCCGTCTGCTGCTATGCCCCTATGGCATTCATGCTTTCTTCACGCTTTCCTTCCAGGTTGCCGCCAGGCTGGCGATGCCCTGAAGCTCCGCGGGAAGCAGAATCGTGGTGGCCTGACCGTCCGCCACCTTCTCGAAAGCCTCCAGGCTCTTGATCTTCAGCACAGACTCGTCCGCCCCGGCATCCTTCAGCATCCGGATACCGTCCGCGTTGGCCTGCTGCACCTTCAGGATGGCTTCCGCCTCACCTTCCGCCTCGCGGATCATCTTCTCCTTCTGCGCCTCGGCGCGCAGGATGGCGGACTGCTTGTCGGCCTCGGCGCGCAGGATGGCGGATTCCTTGGCGCCTTCCGCCTCCAGGATCTTCGCCTTCTTCTCGCCTTCCGCACGGGTCACGGCCTCACGTCTCTCGCGCTCCGCCTTCATCTGCTTCTCCATGGCGTTCTGGATCTCGGCAGGCGGGATGATGTTCTTCAGCTCCACACGGTTCACCTTGATGCCCCAGGGATCCGTGGCGATGTCCAGCGCCGCGCGCATCTTGGTGTTGATGGTCTCACGACTGGTCAATGTCTGATCCAGCTCCAGGTCACCGATGATGTTACGCAGCGTGGTGGCCGTCAGGTTCTCGATAGCCATCATGGGATTCTCCACGCCGTAGGTGAACAGCTTGGGATCCGTGATCTGATAGAAGACCACCGTGTCGATCCGCATGGTGACATTGTCCTTGGTGATCACCGGCTGGGGCGGGAAGTCCGCCACCTGCTCTTTCAGGTTCACTTTCCTGGCCACTTTATCCACGAAAGGAACCTTGATGTGGAATCCCACCGACCATGTCCCCTGATAGGCTCCCAGACGCTCGATGACATACGCCTGCGCCTGCGGAACGATTTTCAGGCAGGATACGACCACCAGAAGAATGACTACAATTAACGCACCTAAAACCCAACCCATCATAACTTTACCTCTTTCTGTGCCGGTATGACGGCACGCATTTTATGTGATTTTAAAAAATCCTTACCTGAAACCTGGCCCTTTATTCTGCCGGGCCATCCTCCACAGCCTTGTGCTCTGCCGTATCATCGTCCATGTCCATCCATCTTGCCGCAGCGTCTTCTGCAGCCTTTTGGCCTGCTGTGTCGCCGTCCATGGACCCTCGCTCTGCCGCGCCATCATTCCCGGCCTTGTGTTCTGCCTCATCCTCGTCCGCGGCTTTGGGTACGGGCGTCTCATACTTCCCGGCCGCCTGCCCTTCCGAAGAAGGCGCAATCCCGGACTCATATGGATCCTGGTCCGCCTGCGTCTGCGTATTCCCGGCAACCTGCTGCTCCGCCCTTACAATCAGCTTGACGCCGCTGATGGCAGCCACCACCACCACTGTCCCCACCGGAATCTTCACCCGGTCGTCCCAGCTCCTGGCGCTCCACTCCTGGCCGCCCACCGTCACCTGCCCCATCGCCTGAAGATTGTCGATCTCTCCGGTGACGATGGCCTGGCGGCCCACCATGCTCTCCACATTGGTCTTCACCCGATCCCTATTGAAATACTTCACGGCAATCGGCCTGGTGAAGAACAGGGACAACAGGGATACCACAAGGAACAGGATCACCTGGATAAAAATAGGCGCCTGCAGCAGAGCCGCGAAAATGGCAACCAGCGCGCCCGCCGCGAACCATATGGTGGTAAGCCCCAAGGTCAACACTTCGATTCCGATACATAAAATCAGCAGTACCATCCAGAAAATCATAATCTCTTCCATAAGCAATCCCTCCACATGCCCTTCGTCTGCCCTGTACTGTATCTAGTTTACTACAAAAAACCGCTTTAAGCAATATGTTTCTTTCGCACATTACAGGCCGGTATCGTTCCGGGCATCAAAAGAGCGGCAAGGCATTTTCTGCCCGCCGCCCCGTTTCATCCTAAGGAATTGTCTACAAATAACTGCTGCAAGTTTATGGCAATTTTTATTGTATTTCCGGGCTTTTGCCTGAAGCAATTGCAGCAGTTATTTTCCGACAATTCCTAAATCATCTGTCCCGCCCAATGCACCTCTGAATCCGCGGCGCTTTCAACCGTCCGTCTTCCCAATATCTTTCCAAAAACCGCCCGGCAGAATGCCGTAATCCGCCCGAACCGCAAAAAACCGGATATGCAACAGATATCCGGTTTTACGAACAGATTATTGTCTCTTATAGGTAACCACCACCTTGCGGAAGGGCTCATCCCCCTCACTGTGGGTGGAGATATACTTGTCATTCTGCAGCGCCGAATGGATGATCCTGCGCTCATAAGGATTCATAGGCTCCAGGGACACAGGCCTCCTGGTCTTCTTCACCTTGTAAGCGATGTTCTTGGCCAGATTCTCCAGGGTCTCTTTCCGTCTGGCCCTGTAATCCTCCGTATCCACCTTCACCCGGATGTATTCGTCCGCTTCCTTATTGACCACCAGGGAAACCAGGTACTGCAGGGAATCCAGGGTCTGCCCCCTCTTTCCGATCAGCACGCCCATCTCTTCCCCGGAAAGCTCGATGTCCATCGTCTTGCCTACCTCATCGTACTGTATGTCTATGGCCACTTCCATGTTCATCGCCTCGAACACGTCCCGTAGGAAATTCTTCGCCACTACCTCCTCGGAAAGCTTCTCAATCTTCACCGCAGCCTTGATGACAGCAGGCTTGGATCCGATTCCCAGAAAACCGCTGGAACCCTCTTCCACAATCTGGTAGTCAAGCTTATCGCTGGTAACGCCGAATTTCCGGCATGCTTCCGTAATTGCCTCGTTTACCGTCTTGGCAGTCACCTCCACATATGCGTTCTCTTTTTCCATTTCTATCGCCATTTGTCAACCCTCCAAAATCACTCCCAATTGAGTTCAGTTCTTGTTGTTCCTCTCATTATAGTCTTTCACCATATTTGCCTTCTCCAGCATGCTGCCGGGTTTGGCGGCGCCGGTCTGGACGCTCTCGGCCCCGGAGTTCACGGAAGCCTTGTCCGCCATGCTCTTCCTGGCCGTGTTCCCGCCGGCGCTGCCCTGGGCAGAGGTTTTCTGGATATTGCGCGTATTCATGTTCGCGTAAGCGTTCATCCGCTCCTGGGTCTGCTTCAGTTTCTCTATCTTCTTGGCGCTCTTTGCGGAATTCTTCTTGATGACCTCTTCAAAGTCTATCTTGTCGATGTGCTTATTGATGACCACCTGCTGGATGCTCCTCACCACGCTGCCGGCCACCCAGTACAGGCCCATGCCGGAAGGCAGCGTGAAACAGAACCACGCGGACATCAAAGGCATCACCATGTTCATGGTCTTCATGGAAGCAGCCATGGAATTGGCTTTCTCATTGTCGCTCTTTGGCTGCTGGGGCATCAGCTTCACATTGATCCACTGGGTCGCCGCAGAGAGGACGGGAATCAGAACGGCACCTATGACAATGCCCCATGCCCCTGCGGCCATGCCTATTTTGATCAGGTCGCTGGGAGAATCCCCCATGTGCAGCCCCAGGAAATTGTTATAGGTGTCGACCAGGCCTCTGGTGGTGTCGTTGCTGAGGATCAGCTTCCCCTGATAGGTGAGCTGGGTCAGGTCGTAATGCTCCGCCACCGTGGCCAGATCCACCGACGACAGCCTGTTCAGCACATCGATGATGCCGTTGGCCAGATTCCCGTCCGTCATGGACTTTCCGTACATGCCCACAGTCCTGGTGATGGTCTCCACACCGGACTCCTGGAGGAAGCCGCCGCCGTCCACGGAAATGATTTTTTCAGCCAGTACCTTGAAAGTATTGCCTATCTGCGTCACGTACGCAGGCATGCGCTGGATGACCTGGTACAGGGCAAACAGGATGGGCATCTGAATCAGCAGCTGTACGCAGCTGCCTGTGGCGGACACGCCGTACTTGGCATAGACCATTTGGATTTCCTGGTTCTTCGCCATCATGGCATCCTGATCCGACCTTCCCTTGTACTTCGCCTCGATCGCCTGCAGCTCCGGGCTCATCTTCACCTGGAGCTTGGAGAACTTCTGCTGCTTGATGTTCAGGGGCATCATCAAAAGGTTCACCACGATGGTGAACAGGATGATCGCCAGACCGATGTTCGGGATTCCGATCAAATTGATCACATAGAAAATCCCGTTCATGATCTTGCCGAGTATCCATGCCACTTGTCCTATGACAGGCGTGGTGTTCTGGGTCAATAAAATTAGGTTCATGTATCTGTATCCTCTCAGTCAGGTTCTGCCGGTCAGGGAACAGGGTCAAACCCTCCCTTTGAAAAAGGATTACAGCGCAGTATCCTCCAGAGCGCCAGAAGGCTGCCCTTGACCGCGCCGTATTTTTGGATGGCCTCTAATCCATACTGGGAACAGGTAGGGATATAGGGACATCTCGTCCTTTTCATGGGAGATAGGAATTTCTGGTAAAACCGAATGCCGGCAATCAAAATTTTTTTCATAGATAAACTATACCTTTATGATGCATCTACTGCACGGAAGCCTTCCTGTCACTGGCCGCGGAGCAGACAATGACGTCTTCCAAGCTGGAGCAGCGCCTCCTCTATTTTGAAGTAATCCACCGAAGCCGCTCCCTGCCTTGCCACGATCACAATGTCCAAACCACTATTGAACACCGCTTCCTGTAATCGATAACTTTCCCGCACCAGCCTCGTGACCCGGTGTCTCACGACGCTGTTGCCCACTTTCTTGCTTACGCTGATTCCAATCCGGTTCCTGTCGGTGCCATTTTCCCAGATATACATGACCAGATATTTGTTCGCATACGATTTACCGTTTTTATAGACGGACTGGAACTGGCGGTTCTTCTTAAGGCTTTCGGAAAATATCATTGAAACGCCATCCTCCTAAAGAAAAAGGCCACATTTCTGTGACCTAAGCGGACAATCTTTTTCTTCCTTTTGCACGTCTGGCCGCTAAAACTTTTCTTCCGGCGCGAGTGCTCATCCTCGCTCTGAAGCCGTGAACCTTGGCACGTGAACGCTTTTTGGGCTGATATGTCATCTTCATGGAAAGCCACCTCCTTCGCAACTGATTTTTCTCTAACATTTCTAGGAAAATAGCATATTGATTGTATAAAAAAAACGGGACAATGTCAAGGAAAATTCAGCAAAAATCAAAAGTTTTCACCAGAAAAAATTTCTTGGACAAGTTATGCACATAGATATCCACAGGAAAATACCCCCGATCAGTTATACACACTCTGTGGATTTTTTGTGGAAAACATGGGAAAAGTTTGGGATTTCCTGTGAGATCCCCGGTGCATAATTCTGAAAAACCCAGTAAATTCAAGGCTTCCAGTTTTCCACCGACTTATCCACTTATTCACATTGCTATCCACATACCGTTCTGTACAAGTTTTTTATGAACATAGTTATTCACATTATGTGGATAACTTTATCCAGAATCTGTGCAAAAGTAACGTTTGAAATCTGGAAGAATCTATATTACAATGTATACGGAAAATTACGGCGGCAGCTTTCGCCGCTCGTGAGATAGAGATTACAATGGGGTTTCTTCAGAAAGGATGAACAGCAATGGACGATATCAAAGGCAGTTGGTCTGCCATCAAGGAAAGCATTAAAAGGGAATATGAACTCACTGACATCTCTTATAAGACATGGGTGGAGCCCCTGGAATACCTGAACGTGGTAAATGATGTGGTAAGCATCGTCATCCCTGCCGAACAATCCCATATGATCAATTACATCTCCTCCAGGTACACCAGCTTCTTCCAGGTGACCATCACGGAGATGTTCGAACATGACTATAATGTAAAGTTCATCCTGAAGACGGAGGCCGAGAAGGAGCTTCAGGATAACAGCGCGGGCTACGACGCCGCCAACCTGATCCCGAAATACAAGTTCGATACTTTCGTGGTCGGCAGCAGCAACAAATTCGCCCATTCCGCCTCCCTTGCGGTGGCGGAATCCCCCGGGGACATCTACAATCCCCTCTATCTCTACGGGGGCCCCGGGCTCGGCAAGACCCACCTGATGCATTCCATCGGCCATTTCATCCTGGAGCAGGATCCGGACAAGAAAGTGCTCTACGTGACCAGCGAGGAATTCACCAACGAGGTCATCGAGTCCATCCGTGGCGGCAATGCCAACGCCAACGCCATGACGAAGCTCCGGGAGAAATACAGGACGGTGGACGTGCTCATGGTAGACGATGTGCAGTTCATCATCGGCAAGGAGAGCACGCAGGAGGAATTTTTCCACACCTTCAACGTGCTCCACTCCGCCAGGAAGCAGATCATCCTCTCCTCGGACAAGCCGCCCAAGGAGATTGACAACCTGGACGACCGCTTCCGCTCCCGTTTCGAATGGGGGCTGATTGCGGACATCCAGCCGCCGGACTATGAGACCAGGATGGCGATTCTCCGGAAGAACGCGGAAGGGTGCAGCCGCAAGATCAACGAGGAAATCATCAAGTACATCGCCACCAACATCAAGTCCAACATCCGTGAGCTGGAGGGCGCCTTCAACAAAATCGTGGCCGCCGGCAAGCTGAACAAGGTGGATGTGACCCTGGACCTGGCCGAGGAGGCCCTGAAGGACATCATCTACCCGGACAAGTCCAGGGAGATCACGCCCACGCTGATCATCAACATCGTGTCGGAACATTTCGGCGTGAAGCCCGAGGACATCACTTCCAAGAAGCGCAATTCCGAGTTCGTCCTGCCCAGACAGATCGTCATGTACCTGTGCCGGGAGCTGACGGCCACCCCCTATGTGGAGATCGGGAAGCTTCTGGGAAAGAAGGACCATACCACCATCATGCACGGCGTGAAGAAAATCACCGCGGAACTGGAAAAGAACGAAGAACTCAGGAATAAAGTGGATATTATAATAAAGAAGATAAATCCTTCTTAGAAGATAAATCCTTCTTAGAAGATCCCCCTTTTCTAACACTCTATCCACATTATGTGTGTGAATATGATGTTGACAGGGTGTTGATAGTTTCAGAAGGGTTTTGAAGGGAATTCAGGGGATGTGAATAACTTAATAATTTTTCTTAACTTATTCCGAAAATATTCGCAAGTTATCCATTCCCTTTTTCCCTGAAAAATAGTATAATATATGAGGTTATACACTTTTCAACAGCCATTACTATTAAGACTATGAAATTCTTTATAAATATAGATTGGTTCGCGCATCAGAAAAATCCTAAAAGCCGGGAAGGGAGTTATCCATATGAAAATAGTATGTACCAAATCCAATCTGCTGAGCGGCGTACAGATCGTATCCAGAGCCGTTCCCAACAAGACTACCATGTCTATCCTGGAATGCATCCTCATAGATGCCTCCAGCGGCATCATCACCCTGACCGCCAACGACATGGACATGGGGATTGAGACCATCATTGAAGGCGACATCGTAGAAAGCGGCATCATCGCCCTGGACGCGAAGATTTTCCTTGAGATCGTGCGCAAGCTCCCCGACAGCCATATCACCATAGAGTCGGACGCTTCCTTCAAGACGCTCATCACATGTGAGAAGGCGAAGTTCACCATCATCGGAAAGTCCGGGGAGGATTTCTCCTATCTGCCTGCGGTGGAAAAGGAGGAGAGCATCGTCATCAGCCAGTTCGCCCTGAAGGAAATGGTACGCCAGACCTGTTTTTCCATCTCGGACAATGACAACAACAAGCTCATGACCGGCGAACTGTTCGAAATCAACGGGGACGAGCTGAAGGTGGTGTCCTCGGACGGGCACCGCATCTCTATCCGGAAGATGCAGCTTCGGGAAGTCTATGAGAAGAATAAAGTGATCGTCCCGGGGAAGACGCTGAACGAGGTGAGCAAGATCCTTCCGGGAGGAGCGGACAGCGATTTGACCATTTATTTTACGGCGAAGCATATCGTGTTCGAATTCGACAATACTGTAGTAGTATCCAGGCTGATCGAGGGGGAGTATTTCAGCATCGACAGGATGCTTTCCGGCGACTACGAGACGAAGATAAAGGTGAACAAGAGGGAACTTCTGGAATGTATCGACAGGGCCACGCTCCTGACCAGAGAGGGGGACCGCAAGCCCATCGTCATCAATATCACCGATGACGGCATGGAGCTGAAGATAGATTCTGCCCTGGGAAGCATGAAAGAGGATATCGATATCGAGAAACAGGGCAGAGACCTGATGATCGGCTTCAATCCCAAGTTCCTGATAGATGCCCTGCGCGTCATCGATGACGAAGTGGTGGACCTGTACATGGTGAATCCGAAAGCGCCCTGCTTCATCAAGAACGAGGAGGAGAGCTATATCTATCTGATACTGCCTGTGAGCCTGGTGGCGAATTACAGCCGTTAGGAATGGCAGAAGGGGCCGGGAAATCGGCCTGACAGGAAAGGAAGAAGGGAGCGGGAAGATGCAAGTCATACATTTAAAGGACGAGTATATCAAACTGGGCCAGGCCATGAAAGCCGCCAGGCTGGTAGGTACCGGGGTGGAGGCGAAGTTGGAGATCCAGGACGGGCTGGTGAGAGTGAACGGGGAAGTGGAGACCAGGCGGGGGAAAAAGCTTTTTCCCGGGGATCAGTTGGAATATAATGGCAATACAGTGAAAATAGAAAGCTAGAAACGGATATAGCGATGATCATTAAATCGATAGAGCTGGCAGATTACAGGAATTACGACAGTCTTTCCATGGAGTTCCACAGGGGGACCAATATCCTCTTCGGGGACAACGCCCAGGGGAAGACCAATATCCTGGAGGCCATTTTCGTGGCCGCCACCACCAAGTCCCACAGGGGCTCAAAGGATCGGGAAATCATAGGCTTCGACAAAGAGGAGGCCCATATCAGGACCTATCTGGAAAAGGACGGCGTGGAGACCAGGGTGGACATGCACCTGAGGAAGAGCAAGTCCAAGGGCATCGCCATCGACGGCCAGAAAATCAAGAAGGCGGCGGATTTGATGGGTCTGTGCAATGTGGTCTTTTTCTCGCCGGAGGATTTGGGGATCATCAAGAACGGCCCGGCGGAGCGGCGGCGGTTCGTGGACATGGAGCTCTGCCAGCTTGACAGCTTCTATCTTTACAATCTGAACCACTACAATAAGATAGTCAATCAGCGCAATAAGCTGTTGAAGGACATGTATCTGAATCCGGATCTGAGGGAGACTCTCAGCATCTGGGACATGCAGCTGGTATCTTTCGGCAACAAGATCATCGAGCGCAGAAAGCTGTTCGAGGAGCAGCTGAATGAAATCATTTATGGCATCCATAAGAAGCTGTCCGGCGATAAGGAGGAGCTTACGATCCATTATGAGCCTGACGTGAAGACGGAGGAGTTTGAGAAAAAACTGAAATACAATCAGGAGCGGGACATCAAGTCGAAGATGACTTCCGTTGGCCCTCACAGGGACGATTTCTCCTTTGTGGTGGGGGATATCGACATCAGGAAGTTCGGCTCCCAGGGGCAGCAGCGCACGGCTGCCCTGTCCCTGAAGCTTTCGGAGATAGAGCTTGTGAAGAAATTAACAAAAGATACGCCGGTGCTTTTGCTGGACGATGTGCTCTCCGAGCTGGATTCCAACAGGCAGAATTACTTATTGAACAGCATTGGGGACATCCAGACGATCATCACCTGTACGGGTCTGGAGGAATTCGTCAATCACCGGTTTGAGATAGACAAGGTATATCGGGTGGCTGAGGGAACGGTCAGCTGCATGAATCAAGTCTGAAGCATCAAGTTTGAAATTAGAAAGGGCATGTATGAGCGAAGAGACAATCAGCAACATGGCGGTAGAACATGAATACGGGGCGGATCAGATCCAGATACTGGAAGGGCTGGAGGCGGTCAGGAAGCGTCCGGGGATGTACATCGGCACCACGGCCAGCAGGGGCCTGCACCATCTGGTATATGAGATCGTGGACAATGCGGTGGACGAGGCATTGGCGGGATTCTGCGATATGATTGATGTGACCATCCATGAGGGCAATTCGGTGACGGTGGTGGACAATGGCCGGGGCATTCCCGTGGGAATCAATCACAAGGCCGGCATCCCCGCGGTGGAAGTGGTGTTCACAATCCTACATGCGGGCGGGAAGTTCGGCGGCGGTGGATACAAGGTCTCCGGCGGCCTTCACGGCGTGGGCGCTTCGGTGGTGAATGCCCTTTCGGAATGGCTGGAGGTGAAAATCTGTCAGGACGGGAAGGTGTACCAGCAGCGCTATGAGCGCGGCCATGTCTGTTATCCCCTGAAGGAAATCGGCACCTGCGACCCGGACAAGACGGGGAGCACGGTCACCTTCCAGCCGGACAAGACCATCTTCACGGAGACCACGGTCTTTGACTTCGAGACGCTGAAAATCAGGCTCCGGGAAATGGCTTTCCTGACCAAAGGATTGCGGATCATCCTGCGGGACGAGCGGGCAGACCAGGAGGAGATCGGAAGCCATGAAATCGGCCAGATCAATGAGCTTCTGCAGCGGGCCCAGGCGGACAGGGAAGAGGAGGCATCCGGCGGGGAGGCCGCCCTGCGTCCTGTGGAGGAGAAGAAGAAAAAGGCGAAATACGCGGAATTCTGCTACGAGGGCGGCATCAAGGAGTTCGTGGCCTATCTGAACAAGAGCAAGACGTCGCTGTATGAGAATATCCTTTATTTCGAGGGGCAGAAGAACAATGTGTATGTGGAGGTGTCCTTCCAGCACAATGATTCCTTCAATGAGAGCGTATTCAGCTTCGTGAACAATATCAATACGCCGGAGGGCGGCACCCATCTTCAGGGGTTCCGCAATTCCCTCACCAAGACCTTCAATGATTACGCCAGGAATGCCAAGCTGTTGAAGGACAGCGAGCCGAACCTGTCAGGAGAGGATATCCGGGAGGGGCTTACCGCCATCATCAGCGTGAAGATAGAGGATCCCCAGTTCGAGGGCCAGACCAAGCAGAAGCTGGGGAACAGCGAGGCCAGAGGGGCCGTGGACAGCATCGTCAGCGAGCAGCTGACCTATTTCCTGGAGCTGAACCCACAGGTGGCCAAGTCCATCTGCGAAAAGTCCATTTTGGCACAGCGCGCCAGGGAGGCGGCCAGGAAGGCCAGGGATCTGACCAGGAGGAAGACTGCCCTGGACGGCATGGCCCTGCCCGGAAAGCTGGCGGACTGCTCCGACAAGAATCCGAAGAACTGTGAGATTTATATCGTGGAGGGGGACTCCGCAGGGGGCAGCGCCAAGACGGCAAGATCCCGGGCCACCCAGGCCATCCTTCCCCTGCGCGGGAAGATATTGAATGTGGAGAAGGCAAGGCTCGACAGGATATACGGCAACGCGGAAATCAGGGCCATGATCACGGCCTTCGGAACGGGCATCCACGAGGATTTCGACATAACCAAGCTCCGGTATGACAAAATCATCCTGATGACGGACGCGGACGTGGACGGGGCACATATCAGCACCTTGCTGCTGACCTTCATCTACCGGTTCATGCCGGATCTGATCAAGGAGGGGCATGTGTACCTGGCCAAGCCCCCTCTGTACAAGCTGGAGAAGAACAAGAAGATTTGGTACGCCTACAGCGATGAGGAGCTGGACGGCATCCTACAGGAAGTGGGCAGGGACCAGAACAACAAGATACAGCGCTATAAGGGACTGGGGGAGATGGACGCGGAACAGCTCTGGGAGACCACCATGGATCCCGCCCGCCGTATCCTGCTGCGGGTGAAATATGACGAGGAGATGGAATCCGAGCTTGACCTTACCTTTACCACGCTGATGGGAGACAAGGTAGAACCGAGAAAGGAATTCATCGAGGAAAACGCGAAGTACGTGCAGAACCTGGATACTATCGGATGACAGACACAGGCAGTTGACAAAATTTAGTACCCATTGCAGGGAGAGGAAACATGAAGGACGATATTTTTGATAATGTTCCGGAAATAGATAAGATTCATGAGGTGGATCTGAAAGAGCGGATGGAGACGTTCTTTATTGACTATGCCATGAGCGTCATCGCTTCCCGGGCGCTGCCGGACGTAAGGGACGGACTTAAACCGGTTCAGCGCCGCGTGCTCTATTCCATGATCGAACTGAACAACGGTCCCGATAAGCCTCACCGTAAGAGCGCCCGTATCGTAGGTGATACCATGGGTAAATACCATCCCCATGGGGACAGTTCCATCTATGGCGCGCTGGTGAACATGGCCCAGGAATGGTCCACCAGGTATCCTTTGGTGGACGGACACGGGAATTTCGGCTCCATGGACGGGGACGGCGCTGCCGCCATGCGTTACACGGAGGCCAGGCTTTCGAAGATTTCCATGGAGCTTCTGGCGGACATCAACAAAGATACCGTGGATTTCGACCCAAACTTCGACGATACGGAGAAAGAGCCCACAGTGCTGCCCAGCCGGTACCCCAACCTTCTGGTGAACGGCACCACAGGAATCGCTGTGGGCATGGCTACCAATATACCGCCACATAATCTGCGGGAAGTCGTCAGCGCCATTGTCAAGATCATCGACAATAAGGTGGAGGAGAACAGGGACACGTCCATCGACGAGATCCTTCCCATCGTGAAAGCCCCGGATTTTCCCACGGGAGGGCTGATATTGGGCACCAGGGGCTGCAATGAGGCCTACCGGACGGGCCGCGGGAAAATCGTGGTGCGGGCGGTCACCGATATCGAGACCCTGCCAAACGGCAAGAGCCAGATCATCGCCACAGAGCTGCCCTATATGGTGAACAAGGCCAATCTGATCATCAAGATAGCGGAGCTGGTAAAGCTGAAGAAGATAGACGGCATCACGGATATCCGGGACGAGTCCAACAGAGAGGGCGTCAGGGTGGTGATTGAGCTGCGCAAGGATGTCAATGCCAATGTGATCCTGAACCAGCTGTACAAGCATACACAGCTTCAGGACACCTTCGGCGTGATTATGCTGGCGCTGGTGAACCAGCAGCCGAAGGTCATGAATCTTCTGGACATGCTGACCTATTATCTACAGCATCAGCAGGAAGTGGTCACCAGAAGGACGAAGTACGATTTGAACAAGGCCGAGGAGAGGGACCATATCGTACAGGGACTTCTGAAGGCTCTGGATTTCATAGACGAAGTGATATCCATCATCCGCGGCAGCCAGAACACCCAGATGGCCAAAGAAAGGCTGATGGAGCGATTCGAGCTTTCGGAAGCCCAGGCCCAGGCCATTGTGGAGATGCGGCTGCGCGCTCTCACCGGATTGGAACGGGAGAAGATTGAGAATGAACATAAGGAGCTGCAGGAGAGGATTCAGGAGCTGAGAAAGATTCTGGCGGACGAGAAACTGCTGCTGGGGGTCATCAAGAAGGAAATCATGGAAATTTCCGACAAATACGGCGATGACAGGCGCAGCAAGATAGGCTATGACGAGGCAGATTTCTCCATGGAGGACCTGGTCACCCGGGAGAATACAGTAATCGCCCTGACGGATATGGGGTACATCAAGCGCATGACGGTGGACAACTTCAAAGCCCAGAACCGGGGCGGCAAGGGCATCAAGGGAATGCAGACCATCGAGGACGACTATATCGAGGATCTGCTGATGACCACCACCCATCACTATCTGTATTTCTTCACCAGCCTGGGAAGGGTGTACCGTCTGAAGACATACGAAATTCCGGAGGCAGGCAGGACGGCCAGAGGGACTGCCATCGTGAACCTCTTACAGCTGGTGCCGGAGGAGAAGATAACGGCCATGATTCCCATTGAGGAATCCGAGAGAGGGCGGAATCTTTTCATGGTGACCAAAAAGGGCATCGTAAAGAAGACTTCCATGGAGGAATTCTCCAACATCCGAAAGAAGGGGCTGACGGCGATTCTTTTGAAGGACGACGACGAGCTGATAGAGGTGAAGAGCACGGACAAGGACAGCGAGATTTTCCTTGTGACGAAGCTGGGCATGTGCATCCGGTTCCGGGAGACGGATCTGCGGGCCACGGGCAGAAGCTCCATGGGCGTGATCGGCATGAACCTTTCCGACGGGGATGAGGTCGTCGGCATGCAGCTGCAGAGCCAGGGGGACTCCCTTTTGATCGTGTCCGAGAACGGAATGGGAAAACGTACATTCATAGACGAATTTACGGTACAGAACCGGGGCGGCAAGGGCGTGAAGTGCTATAAGATCACGGAGAAGACCGGAAATGTGGTGGGCATCAAGGCTGTCAGCGATGAGAACGAGATCATGATGATCACTACGGAGGGAATCATTATCCAGCTGAGGATGCAGGATGTGTCCACTCTGAGCCGAATCACTTCCGGCGTGAAGCTGATGGATCTGGAGGAGGGCGTCAAGATAGCGAAAGTCGCCAAAGTCAGGGAAAAGATTGCAGACGGTGACGAGGAATCCGAGAACGGGGAAGAGGCCGTGACGGATACGGAGATTCCGGAAGAGGCGGAAGCCCCGGAGGAGTCAGGCATCCCCGGAGAGGATACGGAGGAGTAGCGCCGGAGTTTTTATGGGTTTCTGAAAAAAATTCTGTATAGAGTGGAATTTATATTGATTTCATGGTAAAATGGCCTTGTGTAAAGATTCTGAGCTGTTTGCCAGAAAAAGAATGACAGCCATTCGGGGCAGAAAAACTGTCCTGGATGGCTTGTGTCGGATAAAAAGGAGGGTATTTCAAGTATGGAAGAAATCATGAAAGATGCCGCGGAAGTGAAAGCCGAAGCGGCGGAAGAGGGAAAGGGAGAGATCAAAGAGGCAGCGGCGGAAAAGCCGGCGGCGGAGATTGGCACCACTGAGACCATGGAGGACTACAGCAAGGAGCTGGAAGCGTCCTTCCGCACCATAAAGGAGGGGGATGTGCTCTCCGGTTCCGTGATCGACGTGAATGAAGAAGGCGTCACGCTGGATTTGAATTATTATGCTTCCGGCGTCATCAAGGCTGCCGACATGAGCAAGGATCCGTCTTTCTCCATTTTGGCGGATGTGCATGTGGGTGATGTGGTCGAGGCCGTGGTGGTGAAGAAGGATGACGGCGCAGGCAACATCCAGCTTTCCAGGGTAGAGGCGGCGGACGTGCTGGGCTGGGACAAGGTGCAGAAATATCTCGACGAGAAGACCGTCCTGACCGTCAAGGTGGCGGAAGTGGTGAACAAGGGCGTGGTGGCCTTCCTGGAGGGAATCAGGGGCTTCATACCCGCTTCCCATCTGGCTCTGAGCTATGTGGAGGATCTGAATACCTTCACGGGCAAGGAACTGGAGGTTCATGTGATCACGGTGGAGAAAGAGAAGAAGAAGCTTGTGCTCTCCGCCAGGGAAGTCCTGAAAGAGAAGGAAGCGGAGAAACTGAACCACAAGATAGCCATGGTGGTGCCCGGCAGCGTCATGGAAGGGAAAGTGGAAAGCATCATGCCTTACGGCGCTTTCGTAGACCTGGGCGACGGGCTGAGCGGACTGGTGCATGTGTCCCAGATCAGCCAGAAGAGGATCAAGACGCCTTCGGAAGTGCTGAAGGAAGGGGACACCGTCAAGGTGAAGGTGCTGAACACCAACAATAACAAGATAAGCCTCAGCATCAAGGCAGTGGCGGACACCGCGGAAGCCGAGACCGTTGTGGAGGACAAGCTGGCGGCCAAGTACAGCTCCAAAGAGTCCATCGGCACTTCCCTTGGGGATCTGCTGAAGGGAATCAAGCTTTCCTAAGTTTTGAACAAACATCATAAGGAATTGTCTACAAATAACTGATGCAAGTTTATAGCCGTTTTCGTTGTATTTCTGGGCTTTCTCCTAAACAAGTTGCATCAGTTATTTTCCGACAATTCCTAAATAAGCATAGAAAGGGCGGCTTGATGAATTAGCCGCCCTTTTCTATGATCAGCATTCTTTTATCTGCCGGATTCTGCTTTTCGAACCTATCCTCATATGAAAATGAACATGTTAGCCTATATTTTGAACCAGGTATGGGTAAATCTATCTGAAAGAGTTAATTTAAGTATTTTTCTATTTAAATTCAAGTAAATTACTATTGTTTTCAAGTGATATTAATGATGTTATAGAAGAAAGATATTTATCGGTATGAGACATTTATCTGAAACATCACGGAATACCTATTTCTATTCATCGAAAAAGATACTTGAACATGACTTTGTCCTCTCTATGATAAAAAAATAACTTTAAACTTGTTTCTGTATGGCAGACAGAGGAGTGATAGCATGATAATCAGAAAAATCCGGGAAGAAGAATATAGAAGAACCCAGGAGGTATTCGGAATCGCGTTTGAGATACAGATAGCAAAAGAACAGCTCTCGGACGAAAAATGGAAACAAATCAGAGAGAATCCGAAAAGCCGCCAGGAGCGCTATTATAAAGAACGGTGGGCCGCATTTGATGATGACGGTCAGATGATGGGATTTCTGATCGGTTTCCCTGCCACGATACGCTTTGACGGAAATGAGGTGGTCTGCACTTGTATCGGCGGGGTATCCAGCCTGCCGCAGTACAGGGGAAAGGGCGTCATCGCCGGCTGTTTCAGGAAGCATTTGGAAGACAGTTACCAGAAAGGATATGCCTTTTCTTATCTCTACCCGTTCAGCACCGTATTCTATCGACAGTTCGGCTATGAGCTGTGCAGTGAGACTGTGGACTGGGAATTTGATATACGGACAGTTCCTTATTTTCCGGAGGCAAAAGGCGCCGCCTGTCTGAACGAGCGCTCTTCCGAAAAGGAAGCAGTCATGCAGGTATATGCCGATTATATGAAAGAATACAACCTGTCTTTTGTCAGGGAGGAATATGACTGGATAAAAGTCATTCACGACGATCCTGCGGTTGAAAATGCCTTTACCTATGTCTGGAAGAATCAGGAAGGAAGACCTAAGGGTGTTTTGTGTTATCATAAGGAGTATTCGGACAAGCATCCCGGTGGTCTTATGCAGATGGAAGCTTTTTACTTTTCGGATGAGGAAGGCCTGAAAGGGCTGTTCAATCATATCAGAGCTTACAGGAGCCATTTCCAGAGTGTAAGGCTGTCTGTCCCGAAACAAGTGGCGCTGCAGAGGATTCTTCCGGAAGTCAGCGGAAATGCTTTTGGCAGAAAGATTGTCTTTCACGGAATGGGCCGAGTCATCCATGCGGAAAATGCGCTCCGCATGGCAAGATACAGAGGCAGCGGCACAGTTTCCGTGAAGCTGAATGACGAATACATCAGGGAAAACAACAGAGTCTTCAAGGTGACTTTCGAAGATGGCAGATGCATTGCCCTGGAAGAAGGGACAGACTGGGACGTGGAACTGGATATCGGAACTTTCTCCAGATGCCTGCTGGGATGCTGTGACGAAAATGAATATGAAAAGGAGGAAGTCAGGAAGATATTTTATGGGAAGAAAACTTTCATATGTGACGGTTTTTAGACGGCAAGCAGGGATGTTTGGCAAGTTTTAGCAATTATCAGTATAAATAATAGGGGAATTTGTAAAAAGCATGTTTAACAAAAAAGGAGGAGAAGAAATGAAAAACAGGAAAAGAATTGTGGCTCTCTTACTTACAGGCACGCTTGCCATGTCAATGCTTGGCGGATGCGGCAATGAAGGCTCGGCCGAATCATCCGGGACAAGCCAGGGGGAAACGTCAGTATCTGACGGAGAAAAGGACAGTACGGAAAATTCTGATACAGCAGATAACGATGTTCAGGAAGGAGCTGCTGAAAAAGATGAAAACGGACTGGTGGTAAATCCGATAGAAGGAGAAATCACGATTTGGGCCAGGCTGAACAACGATAAGGGAACGAACTCTATCGTCGCGCAGCAGGAAGGCGATCCATATTACGAATTCGTTAAGACATATTTCCCGAACCTCAAGATCAACTACGTAACCAACAAGGAGGGAACGGACAACCTGCAGGCCGCGATTGCGGCCGGCGAAGCTCCCGACCTTTTCTTCTGGGAAGGCAACTATTCTACCTTGTTGTCTTATTATAACAATGATTTTATGGAGCCTTTGAATTCCTATATGGACAATGACCCGAACTTCGTCAACAACTTCATTCCAAGCGTCATCAACGACCTGACGGTGGACGGACAGATTTACGGCCTGCCCCTGACGGTCATGCCTCAGACCATCTGTGCAAATATGGATGCGTTTGACAAGGCAAACGTACCCTACCCCACGAATGATATGACAATCGACGAGTTCATGGACATGTGCGCAAAACTGACGGACAAAAGCGACTCCAAGAATATGCGCGTGGCCATTGCCAGAAATATTGATGATATGGATTATATCCGATTCCCGCAGATTTTCCTGGCTGCGTACGGGGTGAAGGGTTATAAGGAAGAAAATGGACAGTACCTGTCCAACTTCGGCGACGATCCGGCAGCAATCGAAGCTCTTGACAAATTTCTGCAGGTTCAGGCGAATAATTATGCATGCACGCTTTCCGCCGACGACAGGAACGCCATGGGCCTGGATTCCAGCATCTGGGATATCGACTGGCAGAGCGGCGCGGCAGCCATGTTCCCCGGAGCTTCCGCATGGGCCTACACCGTAGACGCGGATACGAACAAGCCTAAATTCAGGCAGATGTTCTTTGCTCCCTTCAAAGGTCCTGACGGCGATTGCGGCGCGAATCAGGTCGCCATCTCTTACAGCATGTGTTCCGCAAGCAAAAACAAAGATGCGGCATGGGCCTACTTAAGCTTTATGACCAGTGAAGCGGCACAGCAGGCGGCATATGCGCCGGATCCCAACAATGCAGGCAATACCATTTATCCGCTGCGGATGGACGAAAACACGACTACGTTCAACTATGGCATTCCGCCGTTTACTACAGACTACAAATTGAGCGAGGATCTTCAGCCCGTTTATGACGGCCTTAAGGCAAATACGGATCATGTGGTAGACATCCCCATGGATCCAGGACGTTTTCTGGAAGCGCTGAAGAAGGCTGCAAGCGGGGAAGCCCAGCTGGTAGACGCGTTAAAAGAATATGACGAATATGTAAACGCAAACGAGCTGATCAACTGGGACGCCTATATCAGATAATAGCGATATGATTACCGGTTGGAAAGCGGTGCTGCCGCTTTCCAACTGTTTTCATAAATGGTATTATGAAAATACGGGGAGGCCATATGAGAAAAGTAGCCCTTAAGAATGTGTGGAAGATATATACGAATGCCAAAAATGTTTCTCCGGCGGTACAGGATTTCAATCTGGAAATAGAAGAGGGGGAATTCATTGTATTTGTGGGGCCGTCAGGATGCGGAAAGACTACAACCTTACGAATGATTGCAGGACTTGAGAGCATTACCAAAGGAACTCTGGAAATTGACGGCAGGATAGTAAATGATGTATCGCCGAAGGACAGAAATATCGCTATGGTGTTCCAGAACTACGCCCTGTACCCCAATTTCGACCTATTTGAAAATATTGCCTTTGGATTAAGGCTGCGGAAAGTGGAGAAATATAAAATAGACGAAATGGTGTCGGAAAAAGCCAGGAAGCTGCAGATTGACCATCTCCTGGACCGCCAGCCAAAAGATATCTCCGGCGGGCAGAGGCAGAGAGTCGCCCTGGGGCGTGCAATCGTGCGCGATCCTTCCGTATTTCTGATGGATGAGCCTCTGTCGAATCTGGACGCGAAAATGCGTACGGAAATGCGTACAGAAATTATCAAGCTACATAAGGAATTGAAAGCCACAACGGTATATGTGACACATGACCAGACGGAAGCCATGACAATGGGCGATCGGATTGTGGTCATGAATGCGGGTGAAATCCAACAGATTGGTGAACCGGAAGAAATTTATACAAATCCGAAGAATATGTTTACAGCGGGATTTATCGGCTCTCCTCAGGCCAACTTTATCAGAGCCAGGTTGATACGGAATCATTCAGGGGAGTATTGGTTCTCCAATTCTTATTTCCTGATCAGGATTCCCGGAGAGAAAGTGACAGAGAATCTGAAGGAGTATGTCAACGGCGATGTGGTGGGAGGGATTCGACCGGAATTCCTGGAGATGGCGAAGACGGATGAAGAAGAGGACGGCAGTTTGCTTAAGGGGGAAGTAGACCTTGTGGAACTGATTGGGGCAAACAGATATGTATATGTGAAATGCGGTACAGATACAGTGACTGTCCGCTGTCCGATCTGGGCAAAATACGGGACAGGCGACAAGGTAAAAATCAGGCTGAATATGAACTTGTTCTGGTTTTTCAATCCGACTACCGGAGAACGGATTTACTAAATAAATATAGGTGATGAAAATGCGAAAACGAAAAAAAGCGTACCTGGCAGCAGTTTTTATTATCGTTCTGGCAGCAGTGTTTTTCCGGTTCTTCCGCACCGACGAGAGGAAAGAGGCAGCCTATGATTTCCCGGCGGAAAGTTTCCTTGCGTCCGATATAGAAAGCGGTACGGAAGAGATAAATGTGGACATTTTTCAGTATAGGTCTGAAGGAGCAGATATCGCAGAGACAGAAATCAACGGGACGCCGGCACTGGCATGGAAGAATGCGGGCGGGACTTTGGAGTTTCCGGTAAATGCCCCGGAGCATGCAAAATATCATGTGATTGTGACCTATTCTCTTCTGGAAGACTCTTATGGAGCGATTGAAAGAGCTTTGACCGTAAATGGGGAAACACAGTACAGCGAGCTGTCCAATATACTGTTCTCCAACAATTTTATGAATATGACATATCCTTTTGAACAGGATGAGTACGGAAATGAAATCATTCCGAGACAGGAAAAAGTGATAGGACTGTATGAACAGCTCCTCTGGGACAGAAATGCCATGTATTTTGAACCCTTGGAAATAGAGCTGAAAAAGGGAGACAATCTGCTCTGTTTCCAGGCATTGAAAGGCACCATGGCAATTGCCGCGGTGAAGCTGGTTCCGGTGGCTGAAATACCGGATTATGCAGACTATAATGCCAATCAGAGGCCAAATAACGCAAACGACTACTACTGTGAGATAGAAGCAGAAAATATACAGCTGAAATCGGGCAAGAACATTCAGTACATCGCTTCCAATGAACCGGGGATATCACCGGAGGGAATCGGCAAAAAGACTTTGAATACCATAGGCGGTGAAAATTATTCCAATGCCCATGATTTTATAGAGTGGAGCGTTTCTGTGCCGGAGGACGGTTATTATAATCTGGCGTTTAAATACAGACAGAATTACAACAGTTCTCTGACATCTTTCCGGAGGCTTACCGTGGACGGAGAAAGGCTGTTCCGGGAGTTAGAGTATATTCCTTTTGTCTATGAACGGAAATGGGGGCTTGCGGTTTTAGGCGGTGATACGCCCTATCAGATTTATCTGGCGGAGGGAGAACACAGGATCCGCCTGGAGGTGACCAACGCTCCATACCGGGAGATTTCCAATCTGTTGCATTCCGTATCCTCCGGCATGGCGGAGCTGGATCTGGAGGTAAAGGAAATCGTCGGCGTCAGCCAGGATGTTTACCGTCTGTGGAATCTGGAGTCCTATATACCTGACCTGACCGACAGATTAAAGGAGAATCAGGAAAAGCTGAATCAGGTGTTCGACAGACTGGAGGCGCTGACCGGAAGGGGCAGGACAGATTTCAACACCCTTTCCGCGGCATACCAGGATCTGGAAAAGACCATAGAAGATATCTCCCTTATTACCAGCAATGTGGACACCCTGAGCAATATTTATACTGCGGTATCCGAATGGGAGACAACGGTGACGAGTCCCTCCCTGCTTCTCGACACCGTGTGCATTAAGAGCATCGACAGCGAATTTCCTGAAATCGAGACAGGGACGCTGAAACGGGCCAGGTTCGCGGCTGTGGGATTTTTGAAGTCATTTGCGGCGTCCAGCATGCAGGGAACCAGAGGGAATGAGGATACGGAAGTCGTTCAGGTATGGGTACAGAGAAACAGGGATTATGTGGACCTGATGCAGCAGATGGCCAATGAGTACTATACCAAAGAAACCGGCGTCAGGGTAGAGGTCAATTACTGTCCTGTGGGAATGAACCTGCTGGTGCTGGCCAATGCCTCGGACAAAAAGCCGGACATCGTGACAGGCGTGGATATCGGGATTCCCTTTGAATTCGCGGTCAGGGACGCCCTGGTGGATCTGAGCAAGTACCCTGAATTTGAAGAGCTCATTGCAGACGTGGTTCCGGGAAGCCGTATCCCGTATCAGATTGGGGACAGGGAGTATGCCATAGCGGAAGAGGTAAAGACGAATATTCTATATTACCGGAAAGATATTCTGGGACAATTGGGCGTGGAAATCCCGGAAACCTGGGAGGAGACAACGAAGGCGGCCTCAACGCTGCTGCAGAACAATTATAACTTTTTTTATCCTTATGGGGATTTCCTGACTTTCTTTTTCCAGAGAGATGTGGATGTCTATACGGAAAACGGCATGGACATCGCGTTTGATAACGTGAAGGGATATGAAGCCTTCAAATACTGGACCGACCTGTATCTGAAATATGGAATCGATCCGAAGATGTCCAGTTTTTATCAGCATTTCCGGCTGGGCGACGTACCTCTTGGCATCACCGGAATCGACCAGTATATGCTCCTTGATATGGCAGCTCCGGATATTACGGGAAAATGGAGCGTCGCCGTCTCGCCAGGCATTATCAATAAAGAGGGCGAAAATATCAGATGGCAGGCCGGCACCCAGAACGGAGCGATGATTTTCAAGTCCAATGAGGCCAGGGAAGACAGGGCATGGGACTTTCTGAAGTGGTGGCTGAGCGATGAAGTACAATTCATGTACGCGGACGACCTGGAGAATATCTACGGGGAAGAATTCCGGTACTTCTCTGCCAACACGGAGGTGGTGGCGAAGCAGAACTGGAACGAGGATGTTAAGGAAGCAATCCTGGAACAGCTTTCCTGGTACAGACAGATTCCCATGGTTCCCGGAGGTTCCTACATCACCCAGAGGGAAATATGGAACGCATGGACCAGGACAGTCATTGACAAGAAAAATTATCGGGAACAGTTAGACGAGGCGATTGAGCTGATTCGTCCGGAGATGAGGAGCAAGCAGGAGGAATTGGGATATATCGATGAAGACGGCAATCTGTTAAAGTAAGACAAGAAAAAGAGGTTGATACAAAGTGACGAAAAATAAAAAGGTGAAAAAGGTGTACAACAAAAAGCAGATATGGATGGGATATCTGTTTATCGCGCCTTTTATGATCAGTTTCCTGATATTTATTATTTTACCCTGTGTGTCCGCTGCGTTCCTTGCCTTTACGCAGTATGATTCCATCAATATGCCGAAATTTGTGGGATTAAAGAACTTTGTCTATATGCTGACCAACGATATGCTGCTCATCAAGAAAGTGATTCCCAACACCTTTCTTTTTGCGGTGATAGTAGGCCCGGTGGGATATGCCCTGCAGTTTCTGCTTGCATGGCTCCTGAATAAACTTTCTGAAAGAGTGCAGCTGCTATATGTCATGGCGATTTATGTGCCTTCTATTGCCGGAGGCGTGCTGATATCCGTGGTGTGGTCCGTGTTCTTCAGCGCGGACAGGCTGGGATATCTGAACAATTTCCTGATGAAGCTGGGTTTTATCAGGAACCCCATCGCATGGACCCAGGACGGCAATTATCTGATGTTTGTCATGATCATTGTCACTTTATGGGGGAACATGGGCGTGGGCTTCCTCTCCCTGTTCTCCGGGATGCAGAATGTGGACGCCCAGATTTATGAGGCCGGAAGGATTGACGGAATCAGAAGCCCTCTCACCGAGCTGGTCTATCTGACCATTCCGTCCATGAAACCGCAGATGCTGTTTTCCGCGATCATGGCGATCACAGGCGCTTTGAACGCGGGGGCTGTGGGCGTACAGCTTTCGGGCACCAATCCCACGCCGGACTATGGCGGCCAGCTGATACAGAACCATATCGAGGACTATGCGTTTTCCAGGCTGCAGCTGGGATACTCCACATCATTGTCTTTTGTGCTGCTGCTGGTAGTGTTCGGTATTTCCCAATTGTGCTTCCGTTTCCTGGGCAGTAAGGAGGATGAATCGTGAAAAAAATAAGTAAGAAGCTGAAATCCATAAGGTTTTTCGACATCACCAATTTGGCCATCGTCACCATCATTGCGCTGGTATCTGTCATGCCCGTTATTTTTATCATCAATAACGCGTTTAAACCATTAAGCGAACTGTTCAAATATCCGCCCACCTTTTTTGTCAGGAATCCCACCTGGCAGAATTTTGAGGAATTCTTTTATGCGACCGGAGAGACGACAGTCCCCTTCTCCAGATACCTTTTCAACAGCATATTTGTCACAGTGGTAACGGTCTTTCTGGTGGTGGCGATCAGCTGCACTGCCGCTTATGCCTTTGCGAAAATCGATTTTCCGGGACGGGACAGGATATTCAATATCATAGTGCTGTCACTTATGTTCACTCCCAGCGCGGTCATGATTACCAAGTACCTGATTGTGGACAAGGTGGGGCTGATCAACAATTATTTGGGCCATATCCTTCCGCAGCTGGCTTTGCCGGTGGGGGTCTTTCTGCTGAAACAGTTCATGGAGCAGGTTCCGGATTCTTTGAGTGAGGCAGCCCGCCTGGACGGCGCGTCGGAATTTACCGTATTCTGGAAGATTGTCATGCCTGCGGTGCTGCCTGCAGTAGGGACAGTCATGATCATCAGCTTCCAGAATGTATGGAACGATGTGACTACATCTCAGTATTACATGCTGGACGATTCCATGAAGACATTACCGTATTACATCCAGACCCTGACCAGCAGCACCGGTACGACAGTTGCCAGACAGGGAGCCTCGGCAGCGGCAGGACTGCTTCTGTTTCTGCCTAATTTCATCATTTTTGCAGTCATGCAGAAATCCATGCTGAAGACAATGGTCACTTCCGGGATTAAGTAAAGGGCAGGGGGAAAGGTGAGAATGAAAAAAAGGATAAGGGTCTTTCTTGCAGGCTTATTTCTTGCGGTGTGCCTGTTCACGCCTCTTACGGCTCTGGCGGAAATACCATATAACGCATTTACATATGATTCGGAAGAACGTCCCATCTGGATGCCTTCTCCCTATGTACCAGTGAAAATCATCGGACAGAGCCTGATGGCCGAGAAGGGCGAGGATGAATATGAAGTGGTAAAAGGCCTTTCCACACCGGAAGATATCTGTATGGACAAGGAAGGGTTCCTGTATGTTGCGGATAAGGACAATAACCGTATCGTGAAGATGAATCCGGAGGGTGTGATCCAGAAAATATTCGGGACGGACGAAAGCGGAAATTCTTTCATCCGCGCTCCCGAGGGCGTATATGTGGACGAGCTTGGACTGGTCTATGTAGCGGATACCGGCAATCAGCAGGTCGTTATTTTTGACCGGGACGGGGAGATGGTGAATACCATTGCCAAACCGGATGACATTCGTCTGAAGGATGTGGTGTTCACTCCGGTAAAGCTGACTGTGGATGCCAGAGGCTATATCTTTGTAATCAGCAGAGGCGGAAATGAGGGACTGCTGATCTTAAGCCCTGACGGCAGATTCCACGGATTCTTTGGCAGGAACGCCACAGAATTAGGTGTCCTGGAAAAAGTAAAAAGGCTGTTTTACACCAAAGAACAGATTGCTACCAACAATAACAGCAGAGCCGTGACCATCAGCGGCGTAGTCCAGGGAGAGGACGGTTATCTGTACACTTGTACCCAAAACATAAAATCGGGACAGATCAAGAAGTTCAATGCCAGCGGGGAGGATTTGTTCGACAACAATGACTTCAAGGTCAAAATCCCTTCCTGGGCAACGGAAGGAAAAGCAGGGGATTCTTCCATAGCGGCAGTCACGGTAGACAGAAGCAGCAATATCTATGCGGTGGACCAGACCAACGGCGCTGTGATCGTATACGGCAACCAAAAACAGACCCTGGCGATCTTCGGCAGAAAGCTGAGCTCCGTGGAACAGAGAGTGGGCGTCTTCGGCATGGCCAATGGCATTGCAGTGGCAGAAAACGGAAACCTGTATGTATTGGATAAACAGTATAACGGGATTCACGTATTTCATCCCACGGAACTGTTTCAGAAAATCTTAGAGGCCGTGGTGCTGTACAACGATGGCCTGTACCAGGAGGCGGTTCCGCTGTGGAAGGAAATATTAAAAGAGAATTCCAATTACTATATGGCGCATTTAGGCCTTGGAAAGGCAGCCTATGTATCCGGGGACTGGGAGACGGCCATGAGCGAGATGAAGGTGGCCCTGGATCAGGAGAATTACTCGGAAGCATACTGGCAGCATCGTTCCGCTTGGCTGCAGAAGAACAGCACAGGGGCCCTTCTCCTCATACTGGCTGTGATCGCGGTATACCAGCTGATCGGAAAGATATTTCATTTTAGCCCCATAGGGTGGGTGGCGGATAAATGGAAAAAATTCTCCCATAAGCTGACGGCGGCGCTTTGCTCCCATACGCCGGGGGTTCGGATAAAGCTGGAAGAGACCGCTTATGCCTTCCGCATCCTGAAGCATCCTGCGGATACCTTTTATGGCGCCTCCCGGGCGGGCAAGGCAAGCGTGGGTTCGGCAGTCATCATTTTTGCAATCTATGTTGCCGTGAAGCTTGCGGCGGCCGCATGCACCAGCTTTTCCTTCAACAAGTTCGGGCTGGCCGGGATGACGCTTATGGATGTGGCGTTAAGTTTTATCGCGCCGACAATGTTGTGGGTGCTTGGAAGCTATCTGGTAGGAGCCATCACCAAAGGGCAGGGTTCTCTGAGGGCGGTCTTCATCACGGCGGTCTACTGCCTGATTCCTCAGATTGTATGGTCGGTACCCATTGCCCTTCTCTCCAATCTGCTGACCAGGGACGAAATTTTCATTTATTATTTCCTGGTAGCATTGGCGGCGGCATGGACAGGCATCTATCTGTTTCTCCAGATGAAGGAAGTACAGGGATACGATTTCGGAGAAGCGGTAAAGAGATTGTTCCTGATATTTTTTACCATTGCCATCGCCATCGTGCTGGCGGCGGCAATTTACGGCATCAGCATACAGGCGTATAATCTGGCAAATGAATTGATAAGGGAGGTACTTGGTTTTGTTTAAAAAAGCATTGAAACGCACAGGCATTGTACTTCTGCTTATTGCCGCTGTCTTTCTGATCCGGTTTCTGAACGGCCGGGAGAAGGATTCCGTCCAGTATACCCAGGAGACAGAAAAGTTCATTTCCAATGAAAGTTTAAAGCGGCTGGAGGGAAGCGGCTATCAGAAGGTTGCGGAGAATTCGTTTTTGAGCGTGGAGCTGAACTTCGCGGACGGGAATGTGCTTATCACAGACAAAGAGAGCGGATATGTCTGGAGAAGCGCCCCCCTGCAGGAGGAAATCCACAGGGAAGGCAGCAATGATACGTGGAAGAATAACCTGCGCTCTCCCATCGTCTATAATTACGTCACCGATACTGCCCAGCTGGATGCCAATTACGGCAATGTATACAGCGGTCAGACGGAAATATCAGTATATGAACTGGAGGGAGGAGTCCGCGTCTTCTTTTCCTTTTTGGATACCCATATTACGCTGGGATATGATTTGAGGCTTGTGGAGGACTATCTGGAGATTTCCGTACCGGCGAACCTTGTCTCCGATACGGGATTGGTCTATAAGCAATCGGAATCGGGACAGAAGGTGATTGACAAGAACCAGACATGCCTGCTGACGGAGTTTTCGGTGTTTCCTTATCTGGGGGCGGTGTTCGGAGAGAATGACACGGAAGGATATTTGTTTGTACCGGATGGAATCGGCGGCATTATGGATTTTTCCATTGACGGAAATGCCACGTCCCAGTTCGTGGGAAATGTGTACGGTTCGGATCTGGCATTGCTGAGCAATTACGATAATACCATTTATTCCGAGATGCGCAGCGCATTGCATGTGGAGTATCCCGTCTATGGCCTGGTGAGAGATGGGAATTCCTTTGTGGCGATTATTGAGGAAGGCGAGACCCAGGCAGATATCGTGGCGTCGAAAAAGGGAGTCCAGACAGGATTCCATTCGATTCAGTCCAGGTTCAGGCACCGCCTGAAATATAAAATCCTTACGAATACGGCGACGGGGGACGGTTATTTCACCTATTCTGATTTTAAGATTGAGCATTCCAGGAAAATATTATATCACTTTGACAGCGGTGAGAAGGCCGATTACGTACAGATGGCTAAGCTGTACCGCAGTTATCTGATTGAGAAGAACGGCATCGACCTTGAGAAATCTTTTGAGGCAGAAGAGCCCTTACAGCTGTATGTCATCGGCGGAGATATCGAAGAGAATGCCATAGGAAGCACCTTTCTTGTGGGGACGACTTTCGAACAGGCGAAAGAGATGGTGCGGTATCTGAAAGAACAGGGAATGGAAGCGGTGGATGTCATCTATACGGGCTGGTCCAAGGGAGGGCTTTCCGTAGCGGTTCCGGATCGTTTCCCCATACCTTCAAAGCTGGGAGGCAAATCGGATCTCGAAGAGCTCAGCCATTATGTGCAGGAACAGGGATACCGTTTTTACCTGTATGACGAATATGTAATGCTGGATTCTTCGAAAGGAGTCAGCACCAGAAAGGATACGGTATACAATATCCAGGATAACTCTATCTTGAACGGTGGTTTTGCCAATGATTCCTACAGCAGGGAACAGATGGAAAAATGCCGGAAAAAATACAGAGGCTTTGCCCTTGACGGAATAGAAGCCGGCGAACTGGGAGTTTATCTGTATTCTGACTTTAATAAAAACAGCCTGATGGACAGAGACAGCACAAAACAGGCGCAGGTAGCTTTGGCCAAAGAATTGATAGAGCAGTATGGATCGGTGCGGCTGCTGAAGCCCAATGCCTACCTGGTGCAGAACGGCGTTCACTTTACTGCTTTTCCGGGGGATAATTTCCATAATATCATCGATGAGACGGTTCCCTTTTACGCCATTGCCCTGCATGGACTGGTCACCTATAACATCGGAAGCTATAATAACGGGTTCTATGAGCCGAAGACAGATTTCCTTCGGTCCATTGAGTATGGAGGAAACGTCGCGTTTCATGTGACGGCGTTGCCCACCAGCGAACTGATGCTGGGGGAAAGCTTCTACAGTTACAGCACGGAATTCGATCAGTGGAAAGAGGATATTGTGGATGTATACGGACGGTATCAGGAGTTCAGCAAGGCCACGGCGGGAAGATTCATTGAGGATCATGAGTTGTTATCCGGAACTGTGACCAAAGTGGTGTATGAAGGCGGAGTGGCTGTCCTGATCAATTATTCAGATGAGGATGATACCTATCAGGGGACAACGATTCCGGCAGAAGACTTTGTGATTGTGAGGTAGGGGCGTATGAAAAAGCTAAAAATTGAGTCAAAACAAAAGATAATCGGTTTCGCTTTCGTAGGTCCATGGCTTTTAGGCTTTGCAGTTTTTTCGGCCTATCCTCTGCTCTATTCCCTGTATATGTCATTCAATAAAGTGAAAGTATCGGGAAGCGCCCTGAAGATGGAGTGGATGGGTTGGGAGAATTACAATAAGGCTCTGTTACGGGATGCGGAGGTAATGAATAACCTGATCAAGGTGTTGCAGAACACAGTCATCATTATCCCCATCATTGTTGTTTTTGCCATTATCATGGCATTGCTTCTGAATGAAGAATTCAAAGGAAGGTCGTTTATCAGGGCAGTCTTCTTTTTGCCGGTGCTTCTGACAAGCGGAAATCTCATCGAAAGCCTGACTGCCCAGGGCCAGGGGACCGTCTCTTTCTTGAAGAGCGATACCATCAATAGCCTGTTGGCGAATATCGGCGGTTCGCTGGGGGAAACCCTTACGATGGTGATCGACAGTTTCCTGATCATCCTGTGGTATTCAGGCGTCCAGATGCTGATTCTCATAGCGGGAATGCAGAGCGTCAATCCAAGCGTGTATGAGGCGGCCACCATCGACGGGGCGGGCAAGTGGGAAAGCCTGTGGCTGATAACGCTGCCGAATCTGGTGCCCTTCATATTGCTGGCAACTATTTATACCGTTGTAGACCAGTTTACTGCGCCCTTTAACAAGATTATGGATTTTATCATGGGCCATATGAACAATGTCAAAACCGGTTATGGCTACGCCAGTGCCATATCGTTCCTGTATTTTTTGTTGATCCTGGGAATGATTGGGATTGTATTTCTCATGTTCCGCAGGTCTGTAACAGAGAAAAAGAGATGAGAAATGGAATCTTTTACAAAATATGACAGAAGAGTCATACGAGGGAGGGAAGATATGCGAAATCCTGCAATAGGAAAGGCATTCCGCTGGTTGAAAAGAAATCTGTTCGGAGGAGAGGTAAGGATCATTCCGAAGCTTATCCTGTACTTTATCCTGATCGTTTTTTCCCTGATCTATATCGAGCCGGTTTTATACATTATCAGCACATCTTTCAAGAACTATGCCGATCTGGTGGATCCTACTGCAAAGTGGATTCCCAAGGAGGGCACATTGGTCAATTTCATGTACGCCCTGGAGGAACTGAAGGTGATACCTCAGTTTACCAGGGATAAGACCTTCTGGGAGACCATCAGCTCTTCGCCGATGTTTCTATCAGTGATGACATCGGTTCCGGCTGCAGCCATACAGACTGTCACCTGCGCCTTGGCAGGATATGGGCTGGCAAAGCTGAAGGTGCCCTGCAAAAAGGCGCTGATCGTCCTGCTTGTATTCAATTATATCGTACCGCCCCAGGCCACATTCATCCCCATGGCCTGGGTGTTCCGGAACCTGAAATTGGTGAATTCGCCGCTGGCGTTCATCGTTCCTGCCCTGTTTGGAAACGGGCTGAAATCCAGCCTTTTTATCCTTATCTATATGCAGTTTTTCAGGAAGATACCGAACGAGCTGGAGGAGGCGGCGCTGATTGACGGCGCGGGTTATCTGAGATTGTTCGTCAAGGTTATGTTCCCTCTGGCAAAATCCGCAAGGACTACGGTATTTCTGTTCTCGCTGGTATGGCATTGGAATGAGACATATCTGACAAGGGTATTGTACCCCAGCTTAAATACCATGAGCACCATTATTTCCACGGTGAAAGAGGATTCCAACTTTGCGTACTGGGCGGGATCCAACTACAACATCATGCAGGTGAAAATGGCTTCCTGTCTGTTGTTGATTGGGCCTATGCTGATAGTGTATCTTTTTACCCAGAAACAATTTACGGAAAGTATTGAACGGACGGGAATTGTGGGATAGACAGATTCCCACCATTCTGTGCCCCGGGAGATAGATATCATGTCTGAAGCCATGGACGCGGATCGGACGAAGAAAAGGAGGATAAGTATGTATCAGACAAAAGCAGTAGGCTGCAGAGAGTTATTGAAGGATTATGAAGGCAGGAAGCATGATTATGCCGCTTATCGGCTGGTTTTTGAGGGAGCGGAGGGATACGATGTCTACAATATAAGCCAGGAATTTGAGGAGGGCGGCCAATTCTACCTTGCCGGACGCGTGGAAAAAAGAGACAATGAGATTTCCTGTGTCCGCATTTTCCGCAGGACAGGGGAACACCGGTATACTGCAGATTTCCCTGAGATGGTGTTTGAGAGATTTCAGGATCCCTTTGTGACGCGTATCGGAGAGGAACTGGTTCTTGGGGGCGTGCAGATTGAGACGGATCCTTTATATCCGGAGAGGGTAATCAACTGGAGGACTCTTTTTTACAGGGGAAAGACAATCAGGGAGTTAAAGCTATTTGCCGCAGGACCTGCCCACATGAAGGATATCCGCCTGGGAGAGATGGAAAACGGTAAAATAGCAATCTTTACCCGGCCTCAGGGAAAAATGGGCGGCCTTGGAAAGATTGGGTTTACCAGCGTGGACGCTCTGGAAGAAGTGAATGAAGAGAGCATCCTGGGCGCAAGGATTTTTGACACGCATTTTCTTCCGGAGGAATGGGGAGGGGCGAATCAGGTCAATCTGTTGGAGGACGGACGCCTGGGCGTATTAGGACATATTGCGTACAGGGACGAGAACCATTTACATTATCATTCCATGAGCTTTCTCTTCGATCCGGAGACCATGGGGCACACCCCTGTCAAAATCATTGCAAGAAGAAGTGATATTCCCACGGGAGGGGCAAAACGTCCGGATCTTGAGGATGTGATCTTCTCCGGCGGCCTTGTCAGGAGGGAAGATGGAAAATGGGAGCTGTATACGGGGGTTTCCGACTGTGAAGCCTGTGTGATTGAGATTGACGACCCATTTAAGGCATGATCCGGCGGGAACCGGAGGAGAGGCAGGTATGGCCAGGTGATACAAAAGGAACACGGGCAAATCAATTTATTCTGCAATCATAGGTTCTTATTCCAGGTATTGCAGGATGAGATTGAAATTGCCTATGAAAACGGCGACAGAAGTGTCTTCGGAAAAGTGACATTTGGACAATGGGAGACAGAGACCTGCAGCGAAAACCAGTGCTGCCTGTTTTCCGAAAAACTGCTGCCCGAGCTGAATGTGATGCTGCGCCTACAGGTCACATATACCGTTCAGGATTCCATTGTCATCAAAAAAATCACATGCTGTCAGAATCATATCCTGAATCTGTATATCTCCCTGTCACAGCGGATAAGGCATCCGGAGACGGAGCAGATATGGTCATTCGGGGCAGTGAAAAACGAGGCGGCCTGTATTTACGGCAGCCGGAGCACACAGCCTTTTCCGGCGGCAGGTATGATATTAAAGTGCGGGGATGTGCTGGGTGTCCTGATGGATACCGGAATCGCGAATGAATGGTCAGGATGGCGTTCCCGGAGAACCGCGGACGGAAACGCTCCCGCAGTGACTGCCTACGACCCTGTCTTAATAGAGGAATCGGTAAAGGGCAAGGAAATCAGGCTTCATGCCGGGGAATATTATCCCACCTATGACATCCCCTTTGAAGCGGAGGGGAAAAACGGAGCATCCGCCTGGGGAAGAAAAGGATATGGGTATCTGCTGGAATGCAATGTGAGACGCGTCCCCTGCCGTCTGATGGCCAGCGCGGCAGGGAAAAGGGTTCTGGATCGGATCTTCGAAACGTGCGGAAGGCAGGTGATTCCTGTCCTGGGCATGGCAGAGACTGCCCTTATCGAGATGTACTGGGAAGAGGGTGCGATAGAGCCGCTGCGTCTCTATGAACAGAAAAAGGAAGCACGCCCCTGGCACAGTCTGCGGCAGAATGAGGAAAAATCGTACCGTTACTTTTTCTTTGTGGATAATTTTGAAGTCAATCTGAGAAATCTGAGGAAATATGCACAGATACATCTGGCGGAGGCTTTGGGATTCTCAGGGACGGCGGCGGAGAAAATACTGTATGCGGATTTCAGGATGCTGAACTGGCAGGCAGAACCGGGGCTTGGGGTGCCTTTGTGCGTACCCAGCATCGACTATTTTGAAATGTATTTCCGGGACGTATTCTGGAGCGTCAATGGCGTGGAGGATAAGGAGCTGAATGAGACCATCCTGGGGATGATCAAAAATACCATTGATTCCCACAGCTGGGTGGACAATATCATTACGCCCTATTTTGGCAGCAGGGAAAAAATCGATAATGAAATCAATTATCTGTTCATTATCTGGAATTACCTGAACTGGAAGAGATTCGGCCTCGCGCCTGACCTGGAACGGCTAGAAGGCATAGTACGGCTGCTCCTGAACCGTTACGATCCCCAGAGGAAAGGCAGGATCAAGATCAACAATCCCCAGTCTCTTATGGATGTGATGTGGCAGGCAGAACCCAGTTATTTCGCAGTGAGCCAGGGATACTACTGTCTGACGATGAAGACGGCGCTGGCCCTTGGAATCGGCGGTGTGGACGCGGCGTATGCGGAGGACACCAGAAGGGAATATGCGAGCTATTATGGGGAAGACGGGGAGGGGAGGAAATATCTTCGGACCTTTCCGGGAAACAGGCTGGGAGAGGGAGGCGGGGATCTGGACATTCTTTCCTGCCTGGATCTGGAACCCGAGTTCTTAAGCCTGTATCTGTTTGATGAGAGCCTGCTGGGAAAGGAAATCGTGACGGACACACTGGATCGGATTCCCGTTTTTGAGGGATGTATGATGCCGATCATCGCCTGTGCGGACGGAACCTTTTTTACGAAAGAGCGCAATCCCTTTAACGGGGGGCAGTTCTGGGAGGCCGGCCGTTACGCAAATGGGGGAAGTTATCTGAGGCCTCAGTATATTGCCCTTGCGGCGGGAAAGTATCACGGTTGGAAGCCAGCGGATGAATTGATGAAGAAGCGGCTGAAGGCAGAATTCGAGATTTGCCAGGAGGATCCTGTCAGCATGGAGTATCTACATGCTTTTGGCCAACCGGAAAAATGCAGCGGACATAAGGTGTTCGCGTGGAATGTGTTCGTAAATGAAATCAACAGATGGATCCGCAGGACCATAGATCCCGGATTTCTGGCAGGCGAAGACATCATATGACGACAGACAGTGGTCAATAGCTAATTGAGAACAGCTTCTGCTCCCCACGGCATCAGCCCATACGAAAGTGCTGGGCGGAGCAGACACGGAATTGGAATAGGAATAGGAGGAGAAACATATGGACAATTATTACCAATTTCATGATCTGGAGGATATGAAGAAGCTTCCAGGGCTCTCTATTCCCGATTACAGGGAGCTGAACAGGAGGTTTCTTGAGGCAGTGCATGAGCCCGCCAACAAAATATACAGAACGAATCCGGAGAACGGGCATCCCATTTTCGGGGCGTACACCCTCAGCGATTCCAATGAAATGGTGACCTGGGGGATCCTGGCAGTGGGCGAGTGGCTGATGAATCTGGATACGGAATGGATCGCGCCCACCTATTTTGATTTTTTCAGCCAATCCCATCAGGTGTTCCTGAATTCGCCCCATGGGAATGGGACAGAATTCTGGTATCTCTTTTATGTGAACCTGCTTGCAGGAGCCGTATACAGAACCCTGTACCAGGGGGACGAAAGGGCGGAAAGGTGCCTGATTGAGTCTGCCGGTTCCATGAAAGCGATGGCGCATAGGATAGCATATGATTTCAACGCCCAGGGATTTGATTTTGCCGCCGGTCACCCGTTTACAAACAAAGACATCTATCGTCAGCCGGATTCCTCAGCAGGGTATGCATACCAGATGCTTTTTGCCAGCCAGGTTCTGGGACAGTCCGACTGTCTGGAGGAAAGCATAAGGGCGATCAGGCTGTACCAGGCCCATGAGGGCAATCCCTGGTATGAGATTCCCAACGGAAGCGCGGGACTGCTGACTGCGGCATGGCTCCAGAGCCACGGCTATAAGAACGATGTGGAGAAGACGGCTTTCTGGGTATTTGACCATGAAAACGGTCCCCTGCAGAAGGGCAGCTGGGGAGAGGAATGTGTGAACGGTCTGATGATGGGCTGGCGGGGAGATACCAGAAAGGATGCCATGGATTCCGCTTACAGTATGGAGAGCCTGATGCCCATGCAGCTTTTGCTGCCCGCCGTACGGTTCTGTCCGGCTCTGGCGGAAGCGGTGGCCTGCTGGGTGCGCCATGTGATGTCCTCCTTCCAGCTGTTTTACGGACAGGGAAAGACGAAGCTGAGAGAAACCCGGCCGGATTTGAATCCGGCAGTTCCCTATGAGAAACTCCGGCGGACAGACGGGGAGGAAAATCCCACGGCATGCGGGGATTTTTGCGGAGAGAGATCCGTCTACGGCGCGGGTTATCTGATGTGGCTGGACGCACTGGTGAGGAATACGGAGCAGGAGTGGATATTTGCGCTGGATTTGTCCATAACCGATTGGATCAGCCGGAAGACCTGTCCGGTATATCTGATTCAGAATCCCTTTGACCGTGAGGTCACCATACATTTTACCGTGGCGGATATCTGGAGGAAAAAAAGACCGGATTTATTCGAAAAAACGTTTCAAGTGTGGGAATTGTCTTCCATGAGAGAAACAGGGACATCCGATGGGGAAATCACTGTCACGCTGGCGGCAGGGGAATGCGGATACATTGCGGTTTTGAAGGAAGCGCCTGAGACTGCGGGTCATTTTATCTGTGGGGCAGACGGGGAAGAATTATTATACCGGGAGGTCAACTGATGAAAATTAACAGATGCACACAAAATCCTCTTCTGACGCCTGCAGACGTAAGGCCCAGCAATCCGCGTTTTCAGGTAGACGGTGTCTTTAATTGCGGCGTGGCCCGATATGGGGATGAGATCATTCTTCTGTGCCGTGTGGCAGAGTCGGTGAAGCAGGATGAGGAAGGAAAGATTGAAATCCCAATCGTGGTGAACGAAGAAGGAAGGGATCGGATTGCCACGGTGGCATATGACAAAAGAGTCCAGACGCAGTTCGATTATTCAGACAACAGAACCATTTTCAGGACAAGGCCCAATGGAGGCAGGATTGCAGTGAATCTCACATCCCTCTCCCACCTGCGGGTAGCCCGCTCAAAAGACGGTATCCACTTTACCATTGACGAGAAGCCCAGCATTATGCCCATCGCCTCTCAGGAATCCTGGGGGATGGAGGATCCCAGGATCACGCAGATTGGTCAGGTGTACTACATCACTTATTCCGCGGTGACGGAGAACGGCGTGTGCGTTTCCCTGATGAAGACGGAGGATTTTACATATTTTGAGAGAATGGGCATCATCTTCGGGCCGGAAAACAAGGATGTGACGATATTTCCGGAAAAAATCGGAGGACAGTATGTGGCTTTCAACAGACCGGTGCCCTTTGGAATCGGAAATCCGTCCATGTGGCTTGCCAAATCCCCGGATTTGCTTCACTGGGGAGAACAGGAGCTGTTCATGGCGGCCTCTAAGGGAGATGGATGGGATGCCGGAAGAATAGGGGGAGGAGCTGTACCTGTAAAGACAGAGAAGGGATGGCTTGTGGTCTATCATGCGGCCGATGAAAATGACAGATACTGTCTGGGGATCTATCTGCTTGATCCGGAGGAACCGAAGAAGGTTATCGGAAAGCTGGACGTTCCTTTTATCGAGCCTGAGACCGTATACGAGAAGGAGGGATTTTTTGGCAATGTGGTCTTTACCTGTGGGGCGCTCCTGGAGGACGAGACGCTTATGATCTATTACGGCGCTGCAGATGATAAAATATGCAGGGTGGACGTGGCGCTTCAGGATATCTACGAGATGCTTGGAGTGTAGAGGGGAAGGACTACAGGGGACATGGAGGACCAGGATGGAAAAGAGAATAACGATGAAGCAGATTGCGGATGAACTTGGCATTTCCATTAACGCCGTGTCCCTGGCGCTGAACAATAAGCAGGGCGTCAGTGAAAGCACAAGAAAGCGTGTTCTGCGGCTGGCTAATAAGACAGGGTATCTGGATCAATCCGACAAGTACAATAAAACCTTTTCCAGCAAACATATCTGTGTCCTGATACGCAAGATATATTTTCAGGACATGCATTTTTATTCCAGGGTCATATATGGAATCCAGTGGCAGGCGGACAGGCTTGGGTATGATATCATCATCCATTTCACGGATCAGGCGGACAGGATCCCGCCCTGTGTCCAGAATAAGAAGGTAGCGGGAATCATTATAGTGGGGACGGTGGAGGAAGACAGGATCCAAGCGCTCAGCGGTTATGGGATTCCTGTGATCGTGGTGGACAGCACTACTTACGGCTATCCGGTGGACAGCATCCTGGCAGACAACAGGGGCGGGGCTTTTCTGGCCGCCAGCCATCTGATCAGGAACGGTTACAGGAAAATCGGTTTTTTCGGGGATCTTGACTATTCCCTCAGTATTAAGGAGCGTTATCTGGGATATGTGGAGGCTATGGCTACAGTGATGGAGGACAGAGCCATGCAGACAGCTCTGCTGAATACAATGAGATATTCCCTGCTCCGGGATGTGGAAGCGTATGTGTTGAAAAAAAATGTGGCGGTTGTCGCGGAACGGGTGAGGAACCTGGAGGAGCTGCCGGAGGTTTTCATGTGCTCTAATGACAGGGCGGCTATCTTTCTGATGAATGTGCTGAGGGAGCTTGGACACAGAGTGCCGGAGGACATTGGCATCGTAGGGTTTGACGACATGGAGATCAGTACCATGGTGATTCCCAATCTCACTACCTGTCACATCGCGAAAAAGAATATGGGAATGAAAGCGGTTCTGACATTGCAGTGGCGGCTTCAGAACCGAAGGGCAAAGCCGGAGAAAATCACGCTGCCGGTAGATTTGGTGCTGAGGGACTCGGTGGCGCCAAAATGAGAACAGCCTGCAGAAAAAACGTTAAACGTAGGACGGGCAGGAAAGCGGTTTTACAGCTGTGAAGCATATATTTCATGTTTGCTTCACAGCTGCTTTTTCATGCCATCTATGCGAGGGCCTATTTCACCTCTTCATATGTCAGCTCGAAGATATCCTCTTTTATGATATACATGTCCGACAGGTCGTCTTCTCTGGCCGCCAGGTAGTCTCCTTCCAGCCCCAGCATATAAGTCCCTTTTTCCCACTGGGTAAATACCTTGGTGCGATTGTGGAGCTTCTTCGCGTGTATCCGGGAAGTGTCGCAGGGGGAGCAGGAACGGATGTACCCTTTCTCTGCCAGGGATTCCAGCGTCCTGGACTCTCCTATGCTGCTGTCGTGGACAGTGGGGGCGTATTCCGGATAATTCCCCTTTTGGAACTGATAGGGCTTCTGGAGGAGGCGGTAGGTCTTTTGGAATTTCGCCGCCTTAATGGGGTAAATCTCCGATTTCACGCCTACCATGATGTAAATGTCGTCATTGGTGGTGATATTGACATCGCCCTCCAGCATGCGGACAGTGATATTCTTCCCTGGGCCAAAGGCATCCGATGTGACGATATATCCCACTTCCACAGGCTTCTTCCGGTAGAGCGGGGTGTCGGAAAGGTCCGGCATCTGGCAGGGGGCGGAGCCGTTGTCGGAATAGGTGTAGATTACATCTGTGTTCAGGAAATATTCCTCCGTCCTGGTATAAAAGAATCTGCGGACCACCGCGTCCGGCTTCCCGGAATCCACGGGCAGGAAGCCGCCGGCTTTCCGGGCATGGCCGCCGCCGGAGTTGGGCGCCAGGAACTTGGCGATGTCGATGGCCTGGGTCTTTTCGGTGCAGCTGCGGACGGAGAATTTCGCGCCGTCGTTCAGCATGCAGTAGGCGATGCAGATGTCCACTTTGTCCACTTCCATCAGGGTGTCGCTGATCACGCCCAGGATATTGGGGTCGCAGCGCTGGGCCTCGGCGATGGCAAAATGGTATTCAGTGCTGTAGTCATATGCTGTCAGCGCCTGGACGGCAATCTTCAGATCCTGGAAGGACAGATTGGAATTCTTCAGCAGGATGATGGTGTTCTGATCGATGTTGGATTCCAGCTGGTCGCGCATGGTCTTGTCCATGGGGTGATAGATTTCGTCCATTTTGTTGGTGTCCATGTACAGGCCGTAGTAGAGGGCGGTGGACAGCTCGCAGTGGGCGCTGAAATCAAAGCCTGCCTCCGTGAGCATGTCCCAGACGATGGTGGAGCAGGCGCCGTAGCTGTCGCGGATTTCCCGGAGGGGCGGCAGGTTTTCCGGCTTTGAGACCTTGTGGTGGTCGATGACGGCATATGCCTTTGCCTGGAAATCCTGGACGTTCCGCTCTCCGTGCTGGCAGTCTATGGTGAGCAGCAGGTCCGGCTCCTCTAAGGATGTCACGTATTCGATGGGTATCTGGAAAGGTTTTTCCAGCAGCAGAAGCAGATTCGGCTTCTGGATGGCGAACTTGCCGCCGTAGATCAGGCGGACATTCCGGCCATGTTCCTTCAGGTATAGGTATACGCCGTACCCGCTGGCAATGGCATCGGCGTCCGGGTCGTTATGGCATTGTATCACGATATTTTCGTATTCGGGCTTCAGCAATTCTTTTAATTTCATGATTTGAATCCTCCTGTCCTGTATCTGTTCTATTATGACAATACTGCCTGTAATCTATATTTTCCAAATAGTATTATAAGAGATTTTTTCCGGGAGTACAATAAATATATTGATTTTTCATATAAAACAGCACGAAAGTGATGAGGTCTTATGTTGAAAGTGAAGTATACGAAGCGACACGAAGCAAGATATGATGAAAAGATAGAAACAGCTAAGAAGTTCCTGCGTATGAATAAGGAATTGTCTACAAATAACTGATGCGAGTTTATAGCCGTTTTCGTTGTA
>OFFK01000136.1_pt1 | contig 58817 bp, 75 predicted proteins | sample 1521361 | NCBI WGS metagenome assembly OFFK01 (sample SAMEA3504096, study PRJEB24116) | mouse gut metagenome | biome: mouse gut; feature: mouse-associated habitat; material: faeces | place: Denmark | collected 2011 | reverse complement strand
TGGAAGCCGCAAACCGGAGATTTTCCAGTAAAATCAAGGGGTTGCGGCTTCTTTGTTGCGATAAAACAAAGCTGCATTTCATGCGATTTAAGCATAAATTTATTCATTTTTTGTCCCGAAATTTGTCCCGGCTTGTCCTAAGAAAAAAGGGAACTGCGCAGCTTCTCCGCCGCCTCCCTTTTCGCCTGTTCCTGTTTGTCCATCATGGAGTGCCTATACACGGATTTCATGACATGATCGGTTTCCCATCCGCCCATCCGCATGATGTCCGCTTCTGGGACATTCAACGCGCTCATTTTGGTTGCAAAATAATGGCGCAGTTTATGGATAGAAAAATGCGGCATATCAAGCTTTTTCTGTGTAACGGACAGAAATTTAGTGATTTCGCCAGGATAACCCTTGTATATGTACGCCCGTTCCCTGATTTTATCTGCGATTTCCATGGGGATGACAATCTTCCTTGTACTGGCAGTGGTTTTAGTGGTCTTTATAACCCATTCCTTATTTTCATTGAGGACAAGGGCCTTTGTGATGCTGATCACATCTTTATCCAGGTCTTCCAAGGTGAGCGCGCAGATTTCTGACCTGCGCAGGCCGTAACAGGCCAACAGGATTGGAATCTCATATTCGGTGCCTTCTGCATGCGTCAGGATCCTTTTTATATCGTCATCAGAAGGGATATATGGTTCCTTTTTGATTTTCTGGGGCAGGGTAGTAGCCAGCTTAAGTTCGGGGTAAAAAGAACCCAGAACAGCTGACAGAAAGCCATGGTGGTTACGTACAGTCTTTGGGCTGCATTTTTCCGCCATACGGTTGATTTCTTCCTGTACATCTAAAGCTGTGATGTCATAGATGCTTGTGGTCAGAAAAGATTCTGGTATTTGTTTCATGATAGTTGCATAGCCTCGGAGCGTGCTGGGAGACAGAACATTCCTTTTTGAGTCAATGTACTTTTCTGCCGCTGCCCGGAAGTCCATGCTTTCGTGTTTCGTTTGGACTTTCTGAAGCTCATCCGCCATGGCAAGCATGGCTTCCTTCTGGGTGGGCTTATGGTCAAAGGATACGGTGTACATCTGTCCCTTGTACATTTTTCGGATGCGGTAGCTCCCGGACGCTCTCTTCTCGATTTTCATTGCATCATCCTCCTTAAAAAAGTGTATAAAAATAACAGCCCGCGAAAAATCGCTTGCAAGCTGCTCCCGGAGATGATACAATATTTTTTGTACAAGTGTGTATCCTTCCGGGATATATCTAAAGCCGTTCGGTGCTGGTAACACCGGGCGGTTTTTTCAGAATTTGGTTGTAAATTTTCATATATTGGTATATAATATGCTTAACAAGAGAGCCAATGGCTAGAGAACACCTAGCCGCCGGCAAGTTTCAGTGCAAAAAGTAGCGCCTTATCTTACCAGGACGAGGGCGCTATTTTTTGCGTGCAATGTAAACAACAAGAGTAATCACAGCGCAAAGCATAATTACAAACTGAATCAAATCAGAGTATGTAACCATTGGCACCAGCTCCCTTCCGTAAGTGTCCGGCAGCTGACATAATCGCCCCATTGGCTCCCCTAGTGAGCATATTATATTGTCATGGTGCAGGAGTTGCGACGTCGCAACTTACAATTTGAGTATATATAACAGTGGTTTAATCATTCCCCTACTTTCCCAAGGACTATCCCAATGGTATCTATTCTTCTTTCATCCGGAATAATATCTGGATACTGCTCTTTATTTTTATTATGAGAGATAAGCCTGTTCTCCCCAACTTCTTTTATGAAGCATTCAGTTTCCCTGATGAAAATTCCGATTTCCCCTATTGGGACGTTATGTGTTTTCTCCACCAAGACCTTATCACCGTCAAAGTATGTATCTTCCATGCTCCGGCCGCTTACCCCGATGACGAAATCCGCTTTACGGGACAGTGGGGTATCTGGAACGGCGATTACCTCTGTAGGTATGTCGGAAAACAGGTATTCGCCCCTTCCGGCAGATGCCATCTTCTGGTAGTAGGACAGGAAGCGCATGGGGATGATTTCGGCGGTGGTGGATGGGGACTTTGTGTCGGCCTTAGTATCTTTCTGCGTTTTTAGTTTCTCTGCTATGGAATATTCCCTATCCAGTACCGTATCAACCACGCTTGCCCCATCAGGGGAGTGGGTGGAGATGAAGCGGTATTTGTCTACTATATGTTCATATTGATTGAACTTTTCTTGTCTTAACTCTTCGGGACTTTTTTCTCGCTCTGGCATGCCGTTTAGATGTTCTATAGAAATTCCTAATCCCTTGGATAGTTTAAGAGCAACTTTGAGTGCTATGTCTTTTTGCTCTCTTTTTATAATTCCTCTCACCGTTCCATCTGGCAAGTCACACAAGCGAGCTACTTCTGCAACTTTTAGATTTCTTTCTTCCATAAGTTGAGAAAGTATTTCATATATCTCCATCACTAAATCCTCCTTAAATGTACTATAACATACAAAATCGAGCATTGCAAGAATTATTTTCAAAACATGCTTGACAAATCAATCAATGCGTGATAATATCAGAACATAAATCGGGCAATGAGCGAAAGGAGGGAAGAATCATTGAAAAGAAATTGCGTAATGTATGAAAACATCAGGGTGGAAATGGCAAGAAAGAATTTGACAATCTTGGATATTGCCGAATCCGTAGGAATGAACCGAGAAACGCTTTCGAGAAAATTATCCGGAAAATCTTCATTAAGCCTCAAGGAAGCGATTTCAATTCAGACAACATGTTTCCCTGACATGGATGTCCAGACACTTTTTGAAGAATGCACAGCATAGGAGGTTGGCATGGAAGACAAGCAGAAAGTTAAAGTCACAGTTGAAACCGTGGAGGTAAAGGATGCTATGAAGAAAGTGAAAAAATTAAAGCGTCTATTAAAAGAAGCCAATTCATTGGCAGATGAACTGGCTTCCAAGGAAATCAGTATTACTTTGAAAATGTAATGTCCAGATTCAGGCTAAAGGTATGATGGCATACAGGGCATTGGTTATATCCGGCATGGGCAGAGATTTTACTATGACAATTTTTGCATTCCACTTCATAGTATCCAGACCTTACTTTTTCCTCTGCTATGGATTGAACCTTTTTCTTCATGTCACGCTCGAAACGCTTCATATCCGATTTACTGCTTAAATTGTACTTCTTCATAAGTACCTCCTTGTTTTGGTTTATTGTGATGAAATTGTATCATTGCGTGATTGAAATGTCAAGAAGAAACCACAATATATAGTGTTAAATGCCAAAAATAATTACAATATATTGATTTATCAATATATTTGTATTTGAAAATCAATATTGAAAGGGGCGAGAGATTGAGTGTTTCAGAAGCAAATGAGCCGTTTGTGAGCGGATTAAAAGTAATAATTGCACAAATGGGATTGAAAAACCTGTATGTGGCTGAAAAGGCTGGATTTACTCCACAGGAATTAAGCGATATGTTTAACGGGCGTCGTTTGATTAAGGCTTGTGATATTCCCAAATTTGCTTATGTGCTCGGAGTTAAAACGGATGATATTTATAATGCAGGTAGAAAGGAGGATGGATGAAATAAATGACTAATCCAGATGATTTGAATAGCGTGTGGATGGACAAAATGGAATGCATTCTTACAAACGCTATTGTAGAATGTATGTCTACCAACAACATGACACTAGAATGCTTGGATAAGGCGTATGAAGCTACCAGAGAACTCTATTTCAAAAATGCCGTGCTACCTAAGGCCGACATATAAGCCGGCCTTAGATTACCCCTTATGACATTCCTTACAGCAATAGAAACATCCATCAAACTTTTTACTGGGGAACCGCATACTTGCATTCATAAATGCAGAAGAACAGTTTGAACAGGAACCTATGTAAGTCCTATTTTCAGGGAGAGGAAGAAATTTACAATCTTCACTATGAATTTCATGGTATCCATGTTCGTCTGCATAGTTATAAAAATAGTATTTTTTGTACATATGTTTATCCCCTTTCAATTATGGATTTGTACATCTTGAATTAAAGAGTACATCAAAAATATTGATTCGTCAATATTAAAAATGCAATATATAGATATTTTATAATTATTTTATCAATATATTGTGCTTATAGAAATAAATATTCAAGTTTTTAGGATAGGAGGGAGGTGAGAAAGACGGGCAGGAAAAAGGATAAAAAGAAAAGGACCGCTTCTGGCGGGAAGCAGTCGATTTCTTTTGAACCACTAATTATCACTAGGGTTCCCATAGGACAGCGCAAGGATGTCTTCGACAAACACATACAGATAGTTAAAGAAACTTTTGAATCCTTGGCCAGTGGTAAGAGTAGCGTTCTTTAATAGGATGGCTTTCTGAGTGTCGTCACATGATTCTGCGGCAAGGGTGCCTATGTTTTCAAAGCTGAGGTATGTCAGGTCATTTTTCAATGACTCTTTCACTTGGTCAGAAACATAGGTTCCAACAATTACACCCGCAGCCGTAACTGCAATCAGGGAATTCTGGGTAAAGTCCATTTGCTCTGTTCTTAATGAAACTGTTGCAAGAGTGGAAAGCGTAAATGCCTCTTTGCAGCTTAAATTTTTATCCATGTAAGATGTTCTCCTTTCTTATGTACTCGGTCATGGCAGTGGCCTGTAAGTACAGTATAAGGGAGAATGTGGAAAATGGCAAGGAACCGGCAGGAGGGAGGTGAGGGAGACGGATATAGAAAAGCACATGCGGGAGAAAACGAGGTTAAACCAGGCATTGAATGAAAAACTTCCATCACTGCAAGAAGAAATGGAAGAAGTTTTTAAAAAATATGGAATAGATGCAACGCCTGGTTTAGCGCATGATGTCAGTTGCTTTGTTATTGAGGAGTTATATCTAAAACGATTTAATCTCCCAGAGTACTGACGGTAATTGCCGGAACTAACATACGAGGTTCATTGCGTTCTGAGTTCCATTTTAGTATGTGGTAGTTGAAGTCCGCAAGGCTAGCCATAGAATCCCATAAGGATTTCCAGGATGTTTTATCCATAACGGCTTTGCATTGTGGACACTGTGGTGGAGTATCCAGTGAGCCATTCTGAAAAGTAGCTTGGAACATACAACCACAAGAGCATGAAATTGTTGCTTTTGGATACATGGTGAATTCTCCTTTCATTAGTATTTCAGCATGGCAACGCTGATAAGGGGATTATAACAGATGAACAGGGAGGAGGGCAAGATAGATTCGGGCAATAAATGAGGAAATTTTCTAAATTATAGGAAGGAAGTGATAGATTGATTTACGACAGAATTAAGGAACTGTGCCAGGAACGTGGTACCACCGTTGCGGCCGTGGAGAAGGAAGCCAACTTAAGCAATGCTACCATCCGGAAGTGGAACAAGTCAAGCCCGACAGTGGACAAGTTGCAGGCGGTGGCGCGGGTGCTGAAAGTCCGGATGGAAGAGCTGATTCCGTAGGCTGATTTCTTTGGAAAGCCGATTGAGTATTTTCTGGAATAGGAGGAGGTGAGGAAGATAAGAATGGATATATTTTTGAAGGTGGTTAACAGCTGCTTTACCAAAAAGCAGATCCCGGTTTTGAAACTGGCATTGCGGTCGGGTGCCAAGGTATACCTTTATGGCCGGGGCCTTGGAAAGTCACTGCTGGCTGAAGCATTTCAAAATGCGGGCTATGCCGTATCGGAGCCGGCTGACCGGTTGGATTCCTTTGGCCCCTGCGAACTTAGGGACGAGGAAGGTTTGATTGCTATCTGTGTAAGGGACACCCCGAAGGAACGGATACCTGATGTGTTTAATATCCTCCTGGGGTGCCGTGAAGGGATCATAGAATGGGTCAGTCAGTAAAACGCACTTTCCCTACATTAAAGTGCCAGTTTGTACATTCAGAACCGGGAACTGGTACGGCTTTAAAACCAGACGCAACCATGGCTTCCATAAAGCACTGAGAAGTTATGTGGTGCTTTTTATTAGGGCCTGTCAGTCGATTGAACCTTGCTTTAAGGCCGTATGCAGACTGTTTGCTGTTAATGGTCTTGATTTGCTTAAAGTTTGACTCTATGTAGCTGAGGAGTGTAGCCTTGTCTTCATCACAGAGGTCATTGAATGAGTCGGCATTAGGTAACATACCATCAGGACTCCTTTCTTTTATACTCGGGTATGCCAGTACCCTGTAAGTACAGTATAAAGAAGAGGGGAAGGAAAATCAAGCTGTGGATACCGGTATGGGAAGGAGGCGAGAAAGTGCGCAGACAGACAATCAGGACATTCATTGAAATAAAAAACAGGGTGGCGAGGGTACTCCACACAGACCCGGTATATTCGCCAAAAAGGAAGGAGGGCGGCAAAGATGCCAAGAGTCGCATTGAGTCCGGAGCAGAAAAAAGATTACATGGTAACGGATCTTCCATACTGGTTTGAGAAGGAGGCAAGAAAAAAGGGAATGTGTCAAAAGGATTTGGCAGAAGCCCTTAAAATTACGCCCCAGGCGTGGAATGGGCGCAAGAAACCAATGGTAAGTGGAAAACCAAAAGATTCATTCAGCTATGGGGATATGCTTATCCTTTTTAAGTTATTAGATACTCCGGAAAATGAAAGGTTGAAGGTTATGACATTATAACCGCTGCGGAGTTGCAGCAGGAAGGAGAAAACAATGAAGGAATACAGAGTGAGGTTCTGGCATCCGGATGAGGATGGCCGGGAAGAGTTCCTGGAACTGGAAACGATGGAGCAGGCCCAGGGTTTTTATGATAGCCGGGAAGGGAAAGCCGAGATCCAGAAGTATGTGGACAGGCTCCATGCCTATGAGACCATCGTGGCGCCTGCATATGAGTTTTGAGGGGAGGGAGAAAACGAATGCTGCCTGTTATAAAAACAAGCCACCAAAGCGATAGGCAGAATGAACGCCCCGCCATTGCGTTGCCTTGTGTGGAACTGCCGGAAAAGGTGACGCGCCGGGTTGATGCCAGCTATATTCTGGGGGCGGCAGCATTCCTGGATTTGTTTGTATTTATACCAGGGACGGTGGAGAGCAACCCTCTGCTGACGGTGGCGCTGATACTCCTGTTTTGGGTATGTGTACATCAGGCAATGAGGGAAGAAGGCAGAAGGAGGGATTGAAGTGGGATTCGAAAGTGATACAAAAGGACTGCTGACAAAAGAGAAGATACTGGAAACCGTTGTCTACTGTATGGTGAACCGGGAAGCAAATACAGAAGTGCTGGAAGAAGTGCCGCATATACGGCTTCTGGACGTTGCAGGCGTATACCTAAGCCTGGCCGGCCTTGAAAACGGCTGCACCATGGGGCTGCTTGTGGGCCGTGAAACCTGCCGGCACTATGGCATACAGGATGGAGAGCTTGAGGAAGCGGCGAGACGGAACACGGAAGCGATGGGCTTTACAGTCCAGGATGCCGGGGAGGCGCTTGGGATACAGGGGGACCGCTTCCCTGAATCCATGTATGTGCTGACGAACAGGGAAAGCCTGTATGGTGCGTCCATTATGCTTTATGAGGATTATTTCCTCCGTCTGGCGGAACGGGCGGGGACGGACCTGTATATCCTGCCGGCCAGTATCCATGAACTGATTGCTGTCCCGGCAGTAAACGGGGAACTGGCAGGCTTGCAGAATATTGTGAAAGAAATAAATGGAACAGAAGAAGCGATAAGTCCAGGTGAAGTACTGTCCAATAACGTGTACTGGTACAGCCGGGAGGGAGGGCTGACGTACGCTGTAGTTACATCAGATACAAAAAGAAGATAGGCTCCATCACCGATCAAAGCTTGGAGCCTACTAAAACAAACAACTATGCAGCCATTATACGGGTGCAGGAAGGAGAAGTCAATGGGAAACGAAGAAATGAAAGAGGTTTTCAGAGATTTTGATGTTCTGGCGGTAAGGGAACGGGTGGACGCCTTTGTGGCCCTGGCGGATAAATGGAAAGCTCTGGAACAGCAGGGAGGCCCGGTTAAGGTTACTGCAGCCTTCTATTTTACCATTGGGGATGAGATTGGGGAAACGGCAGAGGCCCTTGGCGTGGAACTGCATGAGCATAAGTTGCAATCCGGGGGATTTCTGTACTATTTCTACTATAAAGACTACAGGTTCAATCATTCGTCGGATGAGAGACTGGGGAGCAGGAGGTAAAGCGTGATATTCAGGACATGTGAATACTGTGGCGCACACCTTGACCCGGGAGAAGTCTGCGGCTGCCGGGAAGAGGTCGCCACAGCAGAGGGACGCTACTGCGGTATGGAGACCGTGCTGCACATGGATAATACACATAATATCAAGAAGGAGGAAGTAACAAATGTCACTGGAAAAAAACATTGAGAGAATTGCTGACGCTCTGGATGCAATCGCAAAGGCAGCGGGAGCCAGAATGCCCGCAGAAGGGAACAACACCACGCTGCCACTGACAGGCCAGCACGCGGCACAGCAGATGCCCGGGATGCCGCCCATGCAGCAGCCGCCGGTGCCGGGAGCCGGGCAGCCGCTCCGGATGCAGCAGACGCCCCCTGTATCCCTACCGGGAGGCGGCGGGATGCCCTGGCAGGGGACCGGTAACGGCATGCAGGTATCTGGGACGCCGCCCACACAACAGCCCGGCGCGCCGTCCCAGCAGCCGGGGACTCTGCTTCCGCCGCCTGCCGGAACTGGCCCTTTGCCCACAACGGCCGCTGCGCAGCAGTACACCTTTGACCAGCTGGCCGTGGCAACTGCAAACTTGGCGTCTTCAGGAAAGGACGTCTTTCCTATCCTTAGCAGGTTCGGCATCAGCATGCTGATGGACCTGCCCCGGGAGAAATTCGGAGAGTTCGCGGCGGCATTGAGAGAGGCAGGTGCAGTGATCTGATGGGAAAGAAAAAAACAGAGGAACGGACTCATGCGCTGCTCTCCGCATCCAGCGCGAAAAAGTGGCTGCACTGCACGCCATCCGCCAGGCTGGAGGATGCCATTCCGGATAAACAGAGCGAATTCGCTGCGGAGGGCACCCTGGCACACAGCATCTGTGAGCTGAAGCTTGCAAAGCAGTTCACGGACAAGAATATGACGGACAAGGCCTACAAGGCCCGGCTGGGGAAGCTGCAGAAGGACCCGCGTTATGCGAAAGAGATGGACGGCTTCACGGATGCCTACCTGGACTATATCACAGGCATCGCCTACGGCCTGCCCAGTCCCCCTTATATAGCGGCGGAGAAGCGGGTGGATTACAGCCCCTGGGCGCCGGAGGGCTTCGGAACTTGCGACTGCATCCTGATCCAGGGGACAGGGATGCACGTATGTGATTTCAAATACGGCAAGGGCAAGGCGGTAAGCAGCCGGGAGAACCCCCAGCTGATGCTCTATGCCCTGGGCGCCTGGAACGCTTTCCGGATGATCTATCCGGTCAGGACGGTGACACTGCATATCATCCAGCCACGCATAGACAACACTTCCTCCTGGGAGGTGCCCATGGATGAGTTGCTGCGCTGGGGGGAAGTGGAGGTAAAGCCCCAGGCAGAGAAAGCTTACCGCGGGGAAGGGGAGTGTGTGCAGGGAAAGTGGTGTGACGACTGTTTCTGCCGCCTGTCAGCCACCTGCCGGGCGCGCGCGGAGGCCAACATGGACCTGATGGCGGAAGCGGAGAACCCTGCGGGCAGCGGACTGCCCGTGATGAAGCTGCCGCCCCAGTTAAGCAATGAGGAGATAGGGGACTTGCTGAAGCGGGCACAGTTCCTGAAAGCCTGGGTGAACAAGCTGGAGGCATATGCCCAGGGTGAAATACTGGCAGGCAGGGAAGTGCCGGGCTGGAAGCTTGTGGAGGGCAGGAGCGTGCGAACCATCCGGGACTTTGACTCCGCTTATGACGCGCTGTGTGCGGCCGGATATCCTGAAGCCGCATTATACCGGATGCAGCCGCTGCCCCTGGGAGATCTGGAGAAGCTCCTGGAGAAGGAGCATAAAAAGATACTGGAAAAGTTTATTGTCAAGCCCCCAGGAAAGCCGACGCTGGTGCCGGAGGATGACAAAAGGCCCGCCATATCTTCCGCCTCTATAGCGGAAGGCGCCTTTGGCGGGGAGAACACATATAAGGAGGGAAAGTGACTATGGCAATTACAACAGGAAAAGTCAGGGCAAGCTATGTACATCTATTTCAGCCCCGCACTCCGGACAGCGGGGGTGAGCCGAAATACTCTGTTACGCTGCTGATCCCGAAAACGGATACCGCTACCATCAATAGCATTTATGTGGAGATGGAGCGGGCAAAGCAGGAGGGTGCCCAGAAGGCCTTTAACGGGAATATCCCGCCACAGTGCAGGACACCCTTGTATGACGGGGACGGGTACCGGCCTTCCGGAGAAGCATTCGGGGAAGAGTGCAGGGGATGCATGGTGATCACGGCCTCCGCGAAGCAGCAGCCTGTCATCGTGGGACTGGACATGCAGAATATCATAAATCCGGCAGACGTCTACAGCGGCTGTTACATCCGGGCAAACATCAACTTTTTTGCCTATAACAGCAACGGTAACAAGGGAGTGGGGTGCGGCCTGAATGCCGTGCAGAAGATCGGGGACGGGGACCCCCTTGGAGGCCGCGTCAGCGTTGAAGAGGCTTTTGGCGGCGTCAATGCCTATAACGGCAGTACGGATTCATACCAGCGGCCACAGGGAAGCCAGCAGGGCTACAACGGGTACCAGGTGCCACAGGGAAACCAGCAGAGCTACAATGGGTACCAGACTCCACAGGGAGGAAGCCAGCAGGGCTATAACGGGTACCAGGCTTCGCAGGGTAATCAGCAGGGCTATAACGGGTACCAGGCTCCGCAGGGAAGCGAACAGGGCTATGCTGGCTACCAGCCGCCACAGGGTAATCAGCAGAGCTACAGCGGATACATCCAGCAGCCTGCCGGCCAGATGACAGACCCGATAACAGGCAGGCTGGCTGCGCCGGGAGGAGTGATGGGGATATGAGGATCCTCCACATAGATCTGGAGACTTACTCAAGTGTTGACATAAAAAAGGCGGGGCTGTACAAATACGTACAGTCCCCGGATTTTCAGATTTTACTGTTTGCTTACGCTTTTGACTTAGGGCCGGTAGAAATCATTGACTGTGCCTGCGGGGAACACATCCCCGAAGAAATCGCCGTAATGCTTGGCGACCCGAAAGTGACAAAAACGGCCCATAACGCGGCCTTTGAGATATACTGCCTGAATAAATTCTTCCACAGCCCTGTCTGCCAGTGGAGCTGTACCATGGTACATTCCCTTTACTGCGGCTTCCCGGCCTCGCTGGATGCCGTGGGCAGGGCCATGGGACTGCCGGAGGACAAAAGGAAGATGGGAGTGGGGAAGCAGCTTATCCGCTATTTCTGCACCCCCTGTACACCAACCACGCGGAACGGCCTGCGCACCAGGAACCTGCCCCGCCATGACCCGGCAAAATGGCAGCTGTTTAAGGATTACTGCCGCCGGGACGTGGCCACGGAGATGGAGATCTGCCGGAGACTGGAAAGGTACCCGCTTCCGGAGCAGGAACACCAGAACTGGATCCTGGACCAGCATATCAACATGACAGGGGCAAAAGTAGATACGGACCTGGTTACCGGCGCCCTAGAACTGTACGGCAGGGTGAGCGCGGATCTGTCAGGGAAGGCAAAAGCCCTCACCGGCCTGGACAACCCCAACAGTGTCCAACAGCTGAAAAAATGGGTGGAAGAGAATGCGGGCCTGGAACTGGAAAGCCTGAACAAGGCTACCGTTGCGGACCTCCTGGCCGACAGGGAGGGGGATGCGCTTGTCAAAGAGGTACTCCGGATCAGGAAGGAGCTGGGGAAGACGTCCGTGAAAAAATACGAAGCAATGAAAGCCTGTGCCGGCACCGGCGGGCGGATCCGGGGGCTGCTGCAGTTCTATGGGGCAAACCGGACAGGACGCTTTGCCGGACGCCTGGTGCAGGTACAGAACCTTCCCCGGAATTACATTGGCACCCTTGACCTGGCAAGGAGCCTGGTAAAGGCGCGGCAGCTTGACGCCATAAAGGCCATTTACGGTGACGTGCCGGACCTGCTGTCCCAGCTGCTCCGGACAGCTTTCATCCCCGGCAGGGGGTGCCGTTTTGTGGTGGCTGATTTTTCTGCCATTGAGGCCAGGGTGCTGGCATGGCTTGCCGGGGAGGAGTGGAAGCTGGACGTGTTCCGCACACACGGAAAGATTTACGAGGCGTCCGCCAGCGCCATGTTCGGCGTGCCCATTGAGAAGATCAAAAAAGGAAATCCGGAGTACGCGCTGCGGGGCAAGGGGAAAGTGGCGGAGCTGGCGCTTGGGTACCAGGGAGGAGTATCCGCGCTGATCAGCATGGGCGCATTGTCTATGGGGCTTTTGGAAGAGGAATTGCCGGACATCGTATCCCGCTGGCGGGCCAGCAATCCGCGAATTCGGGAATTTTGGTATTCCGTAGAAAATAATGCCGTGGATACTGTGCAGTACGGGGCAGTGCATTCTCTGCTAAAGGGGATCACTTTCCACCGGGACAGGGATTACCTTTTCATCCGCCTGCCCTCCGGGAGGGACCTGTTCTATTACCATCCGGAAATCGTTACGAATGCCTTTGGCAGAAAAGCGGTGGGTTTCCACGGCATAAACCAGAAAACAAGGAAATGGGAACTGACGGAGACCTACGGCGGCAAGCTGACGGAGAACATTGTCCAGGCGGTGGCCAGGGACCTGCTCTGTAATGCGCTGGTGAACCTGTACCGGGCCGGATACACAATCAATTTTCACATTCACGACGAGGTGATCCTGGAAGTCCCGGAGAATTCAGGAAAAAGCCTGGAGGAGGCCATAAGCCTGATGTGCGCCCTGCCGGGATGGGCGGAGGGCCTGCCTCTGGACGCCGCAGGCTTTGAGGGGCGCTATTACAGAAAGGATTAAGGGGAGCGGGCCTATGTATTACGACAAGCCGATTAAGATAGCCACAGGCGGGAGCAGGAAGGCAGTCTCCTGGGTTATGCAGGACATCTCCTGGTCCGCGTTCCTGGTAAAGCTCTCGCAGCCCGTCAGGACGCCGGAAACCTTCCGGGAGTATAAATCCCTGCCGAAGCCGAAACAGGACGAATTAAAGGACGTTGGCGGGTTTGTGGGAGGCGCCCTGTCGGGGCCGCGGAGGAAAAAGGATTCCGCAGGGGACAGATATCTGATCACCCTGGATGCGGACTCCATAGAGCCGGGCGGTACGCAGAGAGTCTTAAACGCAGTGTCCGGCCTGGGGTGCGCCTATGCGGTGTACAGCACCAGGAAGCATGAGGGCGCCGCCCCCAGGCTCCGGATCGTGGCGCCGTTGGATGAGCCGTGCACGGCGGAGGAATATGAGCCCATCGCGCGGAAACTGGCATCCTTCCTTGGCATGCAGATATTTGACCCTACCACCTTCGAATCGGTCCGCCTGATGTACTGGCCAAGCTGCTCCGCAGACGGGGAGTTTGTTTTCCTGTATGAGGACAAGCCCTTCCTGTCCCGGGCCGGGATGCTGGGGCTGTACCGGGACTGGCGTAACGTGGCGGAGTGGCCGGAGGTGCCGGGGGCGGCAAAAATCCGGGACCGCTCTGCCAAAAAGCAGGGGGATCCTCTTGAAAAAAGCGGCGTGGTTGGCGCGTTCTGCCGATGTTACAGCATAGAGGCGGCAATGGAGCTGTTTATTCCCGGCATCTATGAATCTTGTGTGGATGGGCGTTACACCTATACAGGCGGCTCCACAGTGGGCGGAGCGGTGCTGTATGACGACGGGAAGTTCCTCTACAGCCACCATGCCACGGATCCCTGCAGCGGGAAGCTGTGCAATGCCTTTGACATGGTGCGGCTGCACCTGTTCGGGGAGGAGGACGCGGACGCGAAGCCCGATACCCCGGTGGGCAATCTGCCGTCATTCCTGTCCATGTGCAGATATGCCGCGGCCCTGGAGCCTGTGGCCCGGCTGCTGAACAGGGAGAGGTATGAAAAGGCGGTGCAGGGTTTTGATACCCCCGTGGATACCTCCGGGGAAGATTTCGACTGGCTTTCCAGACTGGCAACGCACCCGAAGACCGGCAGGCCGCTGGCAACGGTGGACAACGTCCGGATGATCCTGGAGAACGATCCGCTGCTGAAAGGCCTGATTTACCATGACGATTTCAGCGACAGGCCCATGGTGTGCGGACAGCTGCCGTGGGAGAAGTTTGCCTTTGACGGCAGGCACCGTCTGTGGAGAGACGGGGACGACGCCGGGCTGCGGGGCTACATGGAGTCCCACTATGGAATAGGGACGAAAAACAGTGTTCTGGACGGTTTCGCCGTGTACGCCCTGAACCACAGGGTAAATTTCCTGAAGGACTATCTGACGGGGCTGCGGTGGGACGGCGTGCCCCGTGTGGACACCCTGCTGGTGGACTATTTCGGGGCGGAGGACAATATATACTCCCGGGAGGCGATACGGAAGTGCCTGGTGGGGGCCATAGCCAGGCTGATGCACCCCGGGACAAAGTTCGACCAGATGCTGATCCTGGCAGGCCCGCAGGGGGCGGGTAAAAGCACGTTCTGGCGGATGCTTGGAATGAAATGGTATCAGGAATCCCTTTATACGTTCGAGGGCCGGGAGGCGGCGGAGCTGCTGCAGGGGTACTGGATCGTGGAATGCGGGGAACTGGCGGGCATGACGAAATCGGAGCGGAACGCAGTCAAACAGTTCATCAGCAGATGCGAGGATACCTACAGGGCGGCTTACGGGCGGAGAACCGAAAATTACCCCAGACGCTGCCTGCTGGTGGGGACCACCAATGAAAAGGAATTCCTGAAGGACGAGACCGGGGAGCGGCGTTTCTGGCCTGTGGACCTGGCAAAGCACCCGCGGCGGAAGGATCCGCACCGGGACCTTCCTGGGGAAGTGGCGATGATCTGGGCGGAGGCCCTGCAGATGTATCAGGGAGGGGAATCCCTGCTGCTGTCAGAAGGGGCGGAAATGATGGCGAAGGAGGCCCAGGAAGACCACAAGGAATCGGATCCCAATGAAGGGATCATAGCCGAATTCCTGCAGAAGAAAGTGCCCGCAGGATGGTACCGGAAGAGTCTGGCGGACAGGAGGAACTGGCTTGACAACACCTTTAACCAGCAGAATGTGGAGGAAAGCAGCCTGGTATACAGGGACAGAATATGCGCCCTGGAGGTGTGGAACGAATGCTACCGTCAGTTTACCCGGATGAAGAAATCGGAGGCCAGGGAGATCAACGCGGCCCTTGACCGGATGCCCGGATGGAAGCGGGCGGAGGGGCCGCTGCGGTTCGGAAGCGACTACGGGCTGCAGAGAGGGTACACACGGGAAGTTACATAAACCCTTTACTGCGTTACACGCGGCGGGAAAATGTAACGGAAGCGCGCTACATTCTGTTACATTGTTACATTCGGATGTATCGCCGGGAAGCACGGAAAACACTGGGTTCCCACCTATTTGTTACATTGTTACATTCTTTTATATATAGATAATATAACAAGGGAAATAAGGATATATAAACCCTTGATACCCTTGAATAATATAAACAATACGCGTGCGCACGCGAGGGCGGAAATGTTTCACAGGACGGCTCCCGGGACAAGGGGGCGGACAGGAGGGACGATGAGGGAAAAAGAGATTGAGCAGTACCTGGTTGACCGGGTAAGAGGGATGGGGGGCATGGCGTTTAAGTTTGTCTCCCCGGGGTGCACGGGGGTGCCCGACAGGCTGGTGATTCTCCCGGGGGGAAAGGTTGGCTTCCTGGAGCTGAAGGCGCCGGGAGAGAAGCCGCGGAAAGAACAGTCCCACCGGATCCTGCAGCTGCGGAAGTTAGGATGCAGGGCCTGGTTTACCGACTCCCGGGAAGGCGTGGACTGGTTCCTCCAGGGCCTGGCAGCCCAAAGACCGGCAGAAGAAAGCGTGCCGGAAAGGGAGGGACGCAGATGATCTTCACGCCGCACAACTACCAGAGGTACTGCATGCAGCGGATGCTGCAGGAGCCGGCGCTGGCGCTGTTTTTGGGAATGGGCCTGGGTAAGACCGTCACCACGCTGACCGTGCTGAACGACTTGAAATATAACCGTTTCCAGATGCGGAAATGCCTGGTGATCGCCCCCAAGAAGGTTGCGGAGGACACCTGGACAAGGGAGCAGTCCAAGTGGGAGCACCTGCGGCTCCTGCGGGTGGTACCGGTATTGGGCAGCCTGCAGAAACGGATCCGGGCGCTGGCGTCCCCGGGGGACGTATACGTGGTCAACCGGGAGAATGTGACCTGGCTTGTGGACCATTACCGGAACGACTGGCCCTTTGACACGGTGGTGATAGACGAGTCCAGCAGCTTTAAAAGCAACCAGGCGAAACGGTTCAAGTCTTTACGGAGTATCCGGGGGCACATCAGCCGCCTGTATGAGCTGACAGGCACTCCGGCCTCCAACGGCTACATGGACCTGTGGGCGCAGATTTACCTGCTGGACGGCGGGAAGCGCCTGGGGAGGACCATCACGGAGTACCGGAACCAGTATTTCATCCCGGGAAAACGGAATGCGACCACGATTTTCAGCTATGAGCCCCGGGATGGCGCCGCAGGACAGATACAGGAGCGGATCCGGGACATCTGCATAAGCCTGTCGGCGGAGGATTACCTGGAACTGCCGGAGCGCATTGACAACATCCGGCACATAAAACTGGACGGGAAAGCGCAGAAGGCTTATGACGAGATGGAGAGAGCGCGGATTCTGGAGTTCGGGGACACGGTGCTGGACGCCGGGAGCGCGGCAGTGCTGAGCAACAAACTCCTGCAGCTGGGAAACGGTGCCATGTACAACACCGATGAAGACGGGAAAAGGGAAGTGATTGAAATCCACGGCAACAAGGTAGAAGCCTTCATGGAACTGGTGGAGGAGCTGAACGGGAAGCCGGCGCTGGTATTTTACAATTTCCGGCATGACCTGGAGAGGCTGGAACGGACCCTGCGGAAGACGAAGCTGCGGGTCAGACGCCTGGAAGGGAGCGCGGACATAGACGCATGGAACAGCCGCGGTGTGGACATCCTGCTGGCGCACCCTGCAAGCGTGGCCTATGGGCTGAACCTGCAGCAGGGAGGGAACGACGTGGTGTGGTTCGGCCTGAACTGGAGCCTGGAGCAGTACCAGCAGGCCAACGCCAGGCTTCACCGGCAGGGGCAGGAACATACGGTGTTCGTCCACCACTTGGTAGTGGCAGGAAGCGTGGACGAGGACGTGATGGCAGCCCTGGGAAAAAAGGGGGACTGCCAGGCAGAACTGCTGAATGCCCTGAAAGCGAGGGTGGAGAAGATTCTGAAGAGAGGATGAGGAAGGAGGAATCTGGGATGTATGAGACAGGCAGATTTACACATGGGGAATACCACACACTGGACACTGCAATCAAGCAGGTTATGAGGCGGTCGGCAGGTGACGCCGTGATGCTGGGCTACCTGCTGCGACGCATGATGGATGAGAGGCTGTGGACAGGCCAGTACAGCAGCCTTGACGCCTATCTGCGGGAGGAGCTGCACATGGACTACACCATGGCATGCCGGTTCGAGGCGATCAACCGCAAATATTCCGTAGGCGGCCACAGCAAGGACATAGATGCAAAATGGGAGGGCTATTCCCAGGGTGTCCTGATCGAGATGCTGAACATGCCACCGGAGCTGGAAGGGAAAGTGACCCCGGACATGACAGTACGGCAGGTCAGGGAGGTAAAGCGGCAGGCAAGGGAGGAGAAGGTAAAAGAACAGGCTGCGGAAGATGGCCGGAAGGAATCAGTAAGTGACGCTTTGGCGGAGATACGGGAAAAAGGCAGCATGGGGAACAAAGCTGAGCCGGATGGAGGGAAGGGCGGTTTCCCCGGGAAAGACGAAGTGCCGGATGCAGAATACAGTGAAGTGGAGGCCGCGGATGAAGTTGCGACGTCGCAACATATTGGGCAGGGGGAAACAGAAAAAGCTGCGATGCCGCAACCAGGGAAATCTGCATATGGCCTGGAAAAATATGAATATCCGGAAGGGAGCCTGATCGCCACCCCAGGGTGTGGTACCCATTATTGCTTTATATGCGCACAGGACTGCGGTATCAGGCAGGAGTTTCGTTATTGCAGATATGCGCCGCTGGGGAATCCTTTTGGATGTGCCACGATGGAATTTATAGAGGGACTAAGAGCGGATGTCAGGGACAGATGCCAGTTTGTGAATAATGACCTCGCGCGCCATTCTGCCGGTACCAATGAAGCGGAACCCTGCTGTATGGACTGCGAAGAGGACTGTAGGTACCGGTGTGAGAGGTCACGCAAGGATAGGAATACCGGCTATCAGGAAACAGAGGGCGGAGAGACGGAAGCGGAACAGGATGGCGGAGTATCAGATGGGCTTACAGAAGTACGGCACATTCTGGAGAAGGAGCAGAAGATGCTGGACGGCTTCCGGGAGGCGGCGGAGGAGGATGGGAGTGTCCTGGAGACCCAGATGTACAGGCGTCAGGCCGTCATAGTGAGCGCCCTGACGGAGATGGTACACCGTATGGAGGATGCGGAGGCCGGGCGGGGGCAGGAGGAGCGGAACCAGCCTCCGCTTCCGCCGTTGAAAAATAACGACCAGCGCAGGGAATGGCTGAGAGCTTATAAGGACTGGGGCCTTTGGTACCGGGATGAGAATATTGGGGTGGGGTATTACAAGTATGAATTTCAAAACGGCGCGCGGCTGATCGCGGAGGTATACCAGGAGGAGGCAACAAAATACCATGACGCATACGAAACGGCATATTTTCACCTTGTGGAGGGCCCGGATCCGCCGAAGGGACAGCAGGGGATCTGCAAATGGCAGTGGCACGGGAGGTACAGCAGGTACCCGAACAGCGAGACAGAGCTGGTGGAGTTTCTGAAAGAGGTGCAGAAGAAAAGGAGCGGTGATGAATCGTAAAGAAAAGGAAAAGTATTATGACGACTACATAGAGAGGATAAGCAAGGCGGCAGAAGCGGCAGGGCGCAGGGTTCCGTATCATCTGGAATACCTGAGGAAACACGGGAGTCCGCCGTCACCCAAGGGAGATAACAGGGCAGGAAGAACTGGAAGAAAACAATGAGGAGGTGCAGCAGGATGGGAAGACTGACACAGAAAGACGCATCCGGCAGATGGCAGGTAAAGGGGATTCCCTGGGAGAAGCTGCAGGAGGGTGAGGTTATCACAAAAGAGACCAGTCAGCTCCTATATGGAAGCTTCTGTAAGCTGAAGGATTATGAGGACAGCGGGATGAGTCCGGAGCAGGTAACGGGCCTGAAGGATGAAGCGGAGGACATGGCTGCGCATATATGCGACAAGCTGTGCCGCCACCCGCGGGAGATAACAGAGCAGGAAGAACTGGATGCAGTATGCAGGAGTTGCCCGGTGGATGTCTATGTGAAGCGTATTCTGGGGATGGACCAGGGTGGACAGGGGAAACTGCTGAAACTGCCCTGTGCGGTGGGAAGCCTGGTATATGAGCCATATCAGTATATGGGTGATGGTGCCTGGGAGATCGATGTCCACAAAATCAGGCTGGAGGATTTGGACAGGATTGGAAAAACGGTTTTTCTTACCAGGGAGGAAGCGGAGGCCGTATTAAAAGAATTAAGGGAGAAGGAGCAGAATGAAATTCAGCAGAGAGAAGTTCCAGGAAAATGCATCGGCATGGGCAAAGCGCCAGTTAAAGGGACATGTTGATATTCTGGACGGGATGGAGGTTTCCTTTGAGCCTGACGATAAATGGGGACTGATATCGCAGTACTTTGCGGAAGGACAGGAGTATTATCTGTATCCGGTAAATAAGGACTGGTGTGTATAGTGGGTTACGGAGATGTGGAAGGAGAAGGCTGAATGAAAGCAGTACTGGTGATGGAGATGCCGGAGAACTGTGAAGGCTGTCCGATGCACATGGAAATCGGTGACACACAGGGGCACATACTGCCGAACGCAAATATCTGCAGAGGAGTGGGGAAAAGGAATATGGACAGCTGCAGGAAGCCGGATTGGTGTCCACTGGTGCCGGTGCCGGGCCGGAAGCACGTCTGAACCGGCCCGGGTGCATTTTATTCCCTCTCGTTCTGCCGGACAGACTCCAGAAGACGCAGAGAGTAGACCAGGAATTTCCGGTCCTTTTCCGGCAGGTGTCCCAGAAGGTGCAGGAAGCGGCCCACTGTATACTGCCCGTATATGACCTTGGGCAGGCAGCCGGGAATGGAAGGAAAGCTGGTACGCCCCAGGAGATAATCGGTGGATACCCCGTAAAAGTCAGCTATCTGCACCAGGGTTTCCAGATCGGGGCTGTTTACGCCGTTTTCATAGTTGGAGATACTGCAGGGACTTCGGTGAAGCAACTTCGCCAGTGTACTTTGTTTGTTACCGTTCCGGGTTCGGAGTTCCCGGAGACGTTCAGGAAATAAAATAGTCATGCTTGATGCCCTCCTTTGTAATGTTATCTACAAATACCATAACGCATGGAAAGGGAAAGGTGAATCAGAAAAAACAGCAAACGGAAAAACCGGTAAGTTGTACCGGTGTAGCTTTAAGAAGTGTGAAGGGAGGAACCAGAGTTGGACAAAGCAGTACTTCAGGAATACATAGACGCATGTGAACTGGTGAAGGAGACCGAGAAGGAGATACAGAAACTGAATCGGAAAAAGAAAACCATTATCCAGACAAACGTAAAAGGCTCCATGCATGAGTTCCCTTATGTTGAGCAGCACTTTAAAGTTCAGGGAACCACCTTCACAGTAAAGGATGACAGCCGCCTGCGGTACGAAGAGAAGCTCCTGGAGCGTCAGAAGGCCAGGGCGGAGCAGGTGAAGCTGCAGGTGGAAGAGTGGATGCTGACGCTTTCTTCCCGGATGCAGCGGATTGTAAGGTACAGGTACCTGGAAGGGATGACCTGGGAGCAGGTGGCCGCGAAGATGGGACGGAAGGCTACGGCGGACAGCGTGAGGATGGAACTGAATAAATTTTTAAAGTAATTTCGTTTTTTTCACACTGTTCGTTTTTAATATGCTATAGTATAGACTGGGAATAGCAGATAAGGCATAGGGAATTTGGAGTGCTGTAATTGCATTTGTGATGATTGTGGTCAGATAGTACGTCTGTAAGGTGTGTGAATAACTTGCCAGTATATATTTATGGGAACATCCTGCTATAAAAGTGCAGGATGTTTTTCTGTGCAACTTTACTATGGACAAAAGAGAACAAATGTTCTATAATATATGCACAAATAAATTTTTAATATTTGTCACCATTTCCTATCGGCATATGTGGTATAATGAGAAAAATGTCGATAGGGGGATATTATATATGTCAAAAAAGGTGGAATTTTATACGGTTTCTGTAAAACAGAACAATGTTGTGACAGATTATGCAGTTAGTGATTTCTTCGAGAATTTAAATCCTTTTTTTGAAAAGTCTAAAAAGGTAAATATGGATAGAAAAATCGGAGAAAAATATATTAGGTTGTTTTCATATTATTATTCTTTTAACCATCATCAAATGGTGCTTCCGTTTGGAAAATTTAAAGATAAAAATAAACCCTATTGGCTTAAAAACAATGAGCATTTGGAAGAGGTTCCGGCAGACTTGTACGATATAAATTCATTGGCGTATGATATAGATTATAATGTAATGTTATTTACGACTAACAAAGAGGGACCAAGTGTTCGAAATGTAGAAGAGTATTTGAATACATTTATTCCAACAAATACAGGTCTTTCTTTAGAAATTAATCCTATAGTATATAATGCCGGGATAGAGAAGGTAAGGACTGCGGAATTTGTAAGAGAGATTACATTGGATCTTGACTTAGGAAGGGCATTGAATAATTTTTATAAACACGAGATAAGAGAGAACACAGAAAGAGGATTAATAGATGCATTTAGGAAATTTGCAGTGAGTGCAAAAGATGATGGTGATGGAAGGGCACTTTCTTTAAAGTTAGGATTAGGGAAAAATGCCAAAAAGTATGATACATTAAATATTAATAGTATGTTACAATTATTAGAATATATTAATATTGGAGAGGACTTTGTAAGGGAGATAACAGTACATTATAAGGATGGAAAAGATGAGAAGATAGATAAGGCAAGACTGAAGGATTCAAATATGCTGTTATCATATTCGTGTAAAAGCAGAGAATCACAGATATCGCCAGAAAGGCTGCTTGAAAATATCAATGATGCTATTGCGGAAAAAGTTATCATAATAACAAGGCATAATGACGAGTATTTTGCGAATAGAATTTCGTATAATGGAGGAACCTTTGAGATAGTTGCAAACTGGGATAGTAATTGATGTTAAAATAAGGTGGGCTGTATATGAAAGGTATTATAGGTACTCTTCGTAATTTAAAAAGCGAAATAGTGGCGGCGATAGTACTAAGTGCAATATGTATATGGAAAGAACATACTTCTTTAAACTTTCTGTCGAGCGTAAATTTATCCTCATATCTTAGCCAGGATAGGTTAAATGGAATTGCTGCTTTTTTTGCTATAACGATAGGAGTTTATATAGCAGTGATAACAGTATTGGCTACTACTGAGATTGGTATAACCAAGGAAATGTTAAAGAAAAAACTGGACAGACCACTTATAGATGTAATGATAGTGGGGATTATTGAAGACTTTATTGCGGTAGGATTGGCAGTATTTATTCCGTTGAACACAATTACAGGATATGTTTTAATAATTTTTTTGTCCGCATCCATTATTTCGTTTCTGAAGTTTACTGTTTTGCTAGTGTTTATGTTTAAAGCTAATATGAATCAGATGGCGCGAGACATAGATGCGGAAGAACAATATAAAGACAGTATATTAGCGTATCTCAATAGTATATCTTGTTATTGTCGAAAGCATATGGAAGATTAGGAAAAAGTGCATCTCTGTAGGAGGTGCTTTTTTCTTTCCCCAATGTCGGATTGAAGAGGTTGCATTTTAGGGTTTGAGCATTTTGCAGATAATAAAAAACGAAACGAATGAGAGGTGGTGATGGTTGGGTGAGGAGATAAGGGACCAGGCCTTTGAAGACTACAAAAAAGGGATGAAATACAGGGAAATCGCCGAAAAGTACGGCGTCAGCCTGTCGGCGGTGAAGTCCTGGGCGGCAAGGTACTGGAAAAAGGAAGGCTGCAACCAGGCGGAGAAAAAGTTGCAACCCAAAAAGAAAAAGGTTGCAACCAGGGGTGCGCAGCCGAACAACCGAAACGCCGCCGGACACGGCGGGACGGGGCCGCCAGGAAATAAGAACGCATTAAAAACGGGAGAGTTTGAGGCTCTCTTTTTTGATACCCTGGTACCGGAAGAAAAACAGCTCATAGGCTCCATGCCCACAGACAAAGGGAGCCTGCTGCTCCATGAGATCCAGCTGCTTACCGTAAGGGAGCGGCGGATGCTGCAGCGGATCCAGGACATCCGGACAGCTTCTGAATGCGAAGAGAACGGAGAAACGGTTCCGGGAATGACCCTGGTGAAGCGTCAGTCCGGCATGGATAAGGACAAAGAGACCGACCTGAAGGAGTACCAGGGGAAGCTTGGCCAGATACAGGCTGTTGAGGATGCCCTGACCAGGGTGCAGACCAGGAAGCAGAAGGCCATTGACTCCCTGCACCGATTCGGCTTTGATGACGCTCGCCTGGAGATTGAGTTGATGAAGGTTGACCTGGCGGCCATGAAATTGGACAGCCAGGACACGGAAGTCCAGGAGGACGGTTTCCTGGATGCCCTGAATGCCGAGTCCGGCAGCCTGTGGGGTGAAGGGGATGGATAAGGTAAAGGAACGCATTTCTTCCCTGAAGCAGAAAATCCAAAAGATGAAGCAGAATCGCCATACCACGGACCGGGCGCAGTTTTTCCGGTTCAAGCCTTTTTCCGTGAAACAGAAGCAGGTGCTCACCTGGTGGATGCCGGGCAGTCCGGTGAGGGAGCATGACGGCATCATAGCGGACGGCGCCATACGTTCCGGAAAAACAGTCTGCATGTCGCTGTCCTTCGTATTCTGGGCAATGAGCTGTTTTAACGGCCAGAATTTCGCCATGTGCGGCAAGACCATCGGATCCTTCCGCAGAAATGTCCTGTTCTGGCTGAAGCTGATGCTCCGCAGCCGCGGGTACCGGGTGGCAGACCACCGGAACGACAACCTGGTGGAGATCATCCGGGGGGATGTAATCAATTACTTTTATATCTTCGGCGGCAAGGACGAGCGTAGCCAGGACCTGATCCAGGGCATCACCCTGGCAGGCGTGTTCTGCGACGAGGTGGCCCTGATGCCGGAATCCTTTGTGAACCAGGCCACCGGCCGCTGCTCCGTGGACGGCAGCAAATACTGGTTTAACTGCAACCCGGACGGTCCCTATCACTGGTTCAAGGCAAACTGGATTGATAAGTCCGCCGGGTATCTGGGAAAAGAAAAGACTGCGGATATCCGGGCAAAGGCGGAGAAAGAGGGCAAAAAGCCTGACCTGAAAAACCTGCTGTACGTCCACTTTACCATGGACGACAATTTAAGCCTCTCCAGGGCAGTCAGGGAAAGATACCGCGCCATGTACTCCGGCGTCTTTTTCAAGCGCTACATCATGGGACTGTGGGCCATGGCCGAGGGCATTATCTATGACATGTTTGACGTGGAAAAGCATGTGGCGGATGTGGGGCGGCTTGTCCGGGAGGGGAAGATACAGTGGACAGGCGACTATTATGTAAGCTGTGACTACGGCACCCAGAACGCCACGGTTTTCCTGCTGTGGCGGAAGGCGGATAACGGAATCTGGTACTGTATCCGGGAGTACTACTATTCCGGGCGGGAAAAGGGCGTGCAGAAGACAGATGCCGAATTCTCCGCAGACCTCCGGAAATGGCTGGAGGGCATCAGTCCCCGGTATGTGGTGCTTGACCCCTCTGCCGCCAGTTTCAAGGCCCAGCTGAAGAAAGACGGCTTCCAGGTGAAGAGTGCAATCAATGACGTACTGGACGGCATCCGTTTTGTGGCGGGCCTGCTGACACAGGGGAAAATCCTTTTCGACAAGTCCTGTGAAAACACCATAAAGGAATTCGGTTCCTACATCTGGGATGCCAGGGCGGCGGAGCGGGGAGAGGACAAGCCGGTGAAGGAGCGGGACCACGGAGTCGATGCAGTACGCTATCAGGCATATACCATAATCCGCAGGCGGGGCGGAATGAAAATACTGGAATAGGGGTGGTGTGATGGAAGTTGAAGTGATAAAGAAGCTGGTGAAGGCCAGCCGCAAAAGGTACGCGGAAATGGTGCGGGAGGCTTCCGTGGCAGAGAAATATTACCGGAAGAAAAACGATATTCTGAAAAAAGGGGTCAGAGGTCAGGTACCGGACGGGAACCCCATGCGCTCCGCAGACAACCGGATCCCGGCCAATTTTTACAATATCCTGGTGAACCAGAAAGCCGCATACCTGTTCACGGATCCGCCGGTTTTCGACACAGGCAGCGAGGCGGCAAACAGGGCTGTCCAGGAGGCCCTGGGGGACAATTTCTCCAAGGTATGTAAGGATCTGTGCATCAAGGCCTCAAATGGCACGGTTGCCTGGCTGCATTACTGGAAGGACGATAAGGGAAATTTCCGGTTTGCGGCAGTCGATCCGAAGCAGGTAATCCCGGTATGGACCAATGATCTGGAGCAGGAGCTTTCCGGCATCCTGCGGGTGTATGACATGCTTGACGAAAAGGGGAAAAAGCTGAATATCTACGAATACTGGGACGGGGAATCCTGCCAGGCTTATTACAAAGAGTCCAGGGAGGTTCTGGACGCGCTGAAGCCTTATGATGTGTCGGCCGCAGGAGCAGCCCTGGGCGAGCCTGCGGACAGCGATTTCCATACCTGGGACCACGGCTTCGGCGAAGTGCCCTTTATCCCCTTTCCCAATAACGCGGAGGGCGGAAACGACTTAAACGATGTGAAGGAACTGATCGACGCCTATGACAAAGTGTACAGCGGCTTCCTGAACGACCTGGAGGACATACAGGAAGTGGTCTTTATCCTGGCTGGATATGAAGGGGAAGACCTGAAGAAATTTCTGGAGAAGCTGAAGAAATACAAGACCGTCAAGGTGGACAGCGACGAAGAGGGGAAGGGCGGCTTAAGCACGCTTACCATCGACATCCCCGTGGAGGCCCGGGAGAAAATGCTGGCCATGACCCGGAAGTCCATCTTTGAACAGGGCATGGGCATAGACCCGGATCCCCAGAATTTCGGCAACAGCTCCGGGGTTGCGCTGAAATACCTGTATTCGCTCCTGGAACTGAAGGCAGGGCTTATGGAGACGGAATTCCGTCCAGGCTTCGGGCAGCTGGTACGTGCCGTCTGCCGCCACAGGGGAATGGAGGCCGGAAAAATCGTACAGACCTGGACCCGCACTGCCGTCCACAATGAGGCGGAGCTTGCGGCTATCGCCCAACAGAGTACGGGAACCCTGTCCAGGCGGACCATCCTGGAAAACCATCCCTGGGTGACGGATGCGGACAAGGAACTGGAGCAGCTGGAAAAGGAAGAGGCGGAAGCCAGGGAAAAAGCAGACCAGTATGGCAGCGTCTTCCAGAGCCGGGAGGAGTCCGGCCCGGGAAGGGAAGATGAGGACGTAAAGGGGAATGAAGAATAAAAGATACTGGGAGGAAAGGTTCCGGCAGTTAGAAGCGTCACAGCACCACGCTTCCGAAAAATTGACAGAGGAGATTCAGCGGCAGATGCGCAGGGCGGAGGCGGCCATTGAGAATAAGATCAACGCCTGGTATGGGAGACTTGCGGCGAATAACGGCATCTCCATGGCGGAGGCGAAAAAGCTGCTGAACCGGAAGGAACTGGAGGAATTCCGGTGGGATGTAAATGACTATATCAAATACGGCAAAGAGAACGCCATTAACGGGCAGTGGATGAAGCAGTTGGAGAATGCATCCGCCAGGGTACATATCAGCCGCCTGGAGCAGCTGAAGCTGCAGGTGCAGCAGGAGACGGAGAGGCTGTATGGGAACTACCTGGACGGCGTGGACCGACATATAAAAAGCCTGTACGAGGAGGGATTTTACAAGACCGCTTATGAAATCCAAAAGGGGATCGGTGTCGGATGGAACCTGACAGGCGTGGATTCCAACAGGCTGGACAAGATCATCCGGAAGCCTTGGGCGGCGGACGGGAAGAATTTTTCGGAGCGCATATGGAGCGGCAAACAGCAGCTGCTTGAAAGCGTGCATACCTCCCTGACGCAGATGTGCATCCTGGGGCAGTCTCCGGACAAGGCCATTGCCACCCTGTCCCATGCCATGCATACCTCCAGGAACCAGGCGGGGCGTCTGATCATGACGGAATCCGCCTTCTTCGGCTCCGAGTCCCGGAAGGACTGTTTTAAGGAACTGGGCGTGGAGCAGTATGAGATTGTAGCTACCCTGGATGCAATTACTTCCGAAATCTGCCGGGAGATGGACGGCAAAGTGTTTCCCATGGCGGAGTATCAGTCAGGCTCCACAGCGCCGCCGTTCCATGTCTGGTGCCGGACCACCACAATCCCCGCCTTTGGGGATGAATTCGATCATATCGGGGAACGGGCCGCAAGAGATCAGGAGACAGGGAAGACTTATTATGTGCCTGCGGATATGAAGTACAAGGAGTGGAAAGAAAAATATATTGAAGAACCATTTACAGACAGGGATTCAAAGCTGTATAATGATAAACAGCTAAAAATCAGTTTTCCCGATGACGTATCAAAAATCAAGGGTATGACATCTGAAGTAAGGAAAGAACTGGATGCAGCACTTGATAAGCTGAACAAGGAATATGATATAAGACTGCATTCTCTGACAGTGGAATCCGCCGAGAAAGGTGATAGGTTTGTTGTCGGCTGGTATGACGGTAAAATGGGAATGATAATTAACCAGGATGCAGATTTTGGTAAAATAGTAAAACGGATACCGAAAGAATATGCATCAGGATACTTTGCAGAGAAATCATTGGAAGACTACATAGCGCATGAAATGTTTCATGTAATGGTCTATCAGGATTGTGAATCCGAATTTGCTTATAAGGCAAGATATGAGCAAATAGAAGCATTGTATGAGCATTTGGAAGGAATTTCAGGCTATGCGGATAAAACAAAATCAGGAAATGAAGCATTAGCGGAAGCATTTGTGAGGATACGAAATGGTGAGGACGTCCCGTTAATGGCGAAAATCTTGGTCGAAACTTTTATTGGAAGGTGGAAAAAATGAGTTTAAGAGTGCCTGTTTGTGATTATTGTAAGCATTATATTGATGCTCCAGATGTTAAGAAGATGTGCTGCGATGCATTTCCGGATGGGATTCCTCTTGAAAAAATGTGTTTGGAGGATGATGGCTCTGAATGTGCGAACGGCATCAGATTTGAGGATAAGGATGGAAATCAGACAAAACAAGTTCCTGATCCCGATAGCCTGTTGGCAAGAATGCATCGGATTTGATATTAGGAATAGGAGGAAATAAATGACAACACTGGTAAACACGCTCATCAGCGAGCGCGGTGAGTTGTTCACCATAGGCCAGGGGCGGGCGGCGGGGGTCGCATAAACAGAAAACCTAATAATCAGAGCGTCCTTCCCATGGAGGGGCGTTCTTTTTATACAAAAAATCAGGAAGGGAAAGGAGAAGCAATGAAAAAAGAAGAATTCACAGCCCTTGGCATCAGCGAGGAGCTGGCGGCCAAGGCGGAGGAGGCATCCCTGAAGGAGCTGGAGGGCTACGTCCCTAAGGAGCAGATGGATACGGCTGTTGCCGAGAAGAAGCAGCTGCAGGCGGATATCGCTTCCAGGGACAAACAGTTGGAGGAGCTGAAGAAATCCAGCGGCGACAATGCGGAGCTGAAGAAACAGATCGAGGACCTCCAGGAAACAAACAAGTCCGAGGCGAAAAAGCATGCCGACGAGATGAAGGAACTGCGCCTTACCAATGCCATTAAACTGGCCGTCGCCGGGAAGGTTCATGACGAGGACATGACGGCGGCGCTGTTTGACCGTTCCAGGCTTATCCTGGCGGACGACGGAAAAGTATCCGGCCTGAACGAACAGCTGGAATCCATCCGGAAGGAGAAGGCGTTTCTTTTCAAGGACGGGGACGGCGGACAGGGTTCTGGAGGAAAGGGTAAGCCCGGGTATAAGCCTAAAGGCGGGGAAACCCACAATGAAGGCTATGCCGCCCAGTATGCGCAGCGGCGCAACGAGGCGGAGAAGGCAGGTACAAAGAACAGCTTGTGGGGCGCGGAATAAGAGAGCCGTAACAAAGAGCGGCTTGCGGCACGCAGAATAAGGAGGATTTATGTATTACAGGACAAATATTGAACGGACGTATGAGAAGGAATTCCTGGCATCGGAAAAGGTGACAGCCTTCACCGGAACCGTAGTGCCGGACGGGGTGGAGGCGGATGCGGAGGGGCGGAAAGTCGTCCACAGGGGAAGCCTGATGGCGGCATCCGGAAAAGTGGTGATTGTTACCGTCGCCGAAGGCGCTTCGGAAGAAACTGCAGCTGTTTCTTTTTCAGAAGAGCCTGCAGGCATCCTGAAGGAAGCGGTGGATGTGACCAGTGGGGCGGAGCCGGGAGCTTTCCTGGTGGAAGGCTACATTATCGGGGAACGCCTGCCCCTGAACGTGGAGTACACGGAAGCCGTGGGCAGGGCCATCCATGAAAAGCTGCCGGAGATTAAATTCAGGTAAGCAAAGCAGCAGAGAGAAGGAAAGGAGTATGCGTAAATGCCGACTGTAGAAGAATTACTGAACCATAAGGAACTGGTGGATTACACGAAAAACAGACAGCCTCAGAAGAAGGTACTGGAGGAACTGTTTCCGCCCCGGAAGACGGAAGCACTGGAGATCAAGATGATCAAGGGGGCGAACAACCTTCCCGTATCTGCATCCATTCATGCCTTTGACACGGAGGCGGAGATCGATCAGAGGGAAGGCTCCAGCTATGACACTGCGGAACTGGCTCTGATCAAGCGAAAGAGGAAGCTGTCCGAGAAGGAGATCATCCGCCTGGAAAGTCCCAGGAACGACGCGGAGGAGCGGGAGGCCATCGGCAGGATTTACAATGATGTGGACGATCTGCAGGATTCCGTGCTTACAAGGGCGGAGGCCATGAGAGGGGAGGCGCTGTCCACGGGGAAGCTTGTTATCAATGAAAACGGCTACAAGACAGAAATCGATTACGGCGTGCCTGCGAATCACAGACAGACATTCGCCTGGTCTTCCGGCGCTCCGGATATCCTGGGAAACATGGACAGCGCGGTGGACAGGATCGTAACTGACACAGGATTCACCCCCACAAGGGTGCTGACCTCTAAAAAGAACCTGAACATCGTCCTGAAGGATGAAAAGATACGGAAGGCCGTATTCGGCGTGAACAGCGACAGGCTGCTCTCCAGGCAGGAGCTGAACACCTTCCTGCAGACCCAGGGACTTCCCCGGATTGCGTCTTATGATGCGAAGTACCGGATCCTTTTAAAAGCTGGCAAGTATGAGGCGAGGCGTTACTTTGCGGAAAGTGCCTTTGTGTTCATGCCGGAGGGAGACATGGGGGAGACGCTGTTCGGATTGACTGCGGAAGAGCTGGAACTGCGGAAAAAGGTAGGAGTAGACATCTCCGAAATCGGGAACGTGGTGATAGAGCAATACGCCACAAACGACCCTGTGGCCAAGTGGATCAAGGCAGTGGCCACGGCGCTTGTGACTTTCCCCTGTGCGGGAGAGGTGTACATTGCTACAATAAAATAACGGGGGTGACTACATGTTTGACGTGGAAGCGGTAAAGGAGAGGCTGACGGCCTTCGGATATGAGACAGGGGAAGGGGACGACTTTTCCCTGTCTTTCTGTGTGGAGAAGGTACGCGGCAGCATAAGAAACAGGACACACCTGGACATAGTTCCGGCGGGCCTGGAAGCTGCTGCCGTGGACATGGCCGCGGGGGAGTTCCTCCAGGCGAAGAAAACCTTTGCCCCGGACAGCCTGACAGGCCTGGACCTTGGCGCGGCGGTAAAGCAGATCCAGGCCGGGGATACCAACACGGTCTTTGCCACCGGGGAGGGAAGCCTGACCGCGGAGCAGCGTCTGGACATTTTCATCAGACATCTGCAGGCCAGGGAATCGGAAATCCTGCATTACAGGAGGCTGAAATGGTAACGGAACTGGAAAGGGCCAGGAGCGCGGCAAGGAAGGCGCTGGAAGCCACATATGAGGGCTTGTGTACTGTCTATGAATACCGTGATGTGACAGACGAAAAAACCAAACTGTCAAGTGAAGAAGAAGTTGCCGTGATTGAAGATCAGCCTTGCAAATTGTCCTTTGAAAAATTGAACGCCGTTGTTCAGACTGAAACAGCGGCAGCAGCGGCGCAGGGAATAAAATTATTTCTTGCGCCTGAAATCATGGTGGGGAGCAACTCAAAAATTGTTGTCACCCAAAACGGGATAACAGAGGAATATTCCGCAAGCGGAAAACCAGCAATATACCCCACCCATAAGGAAATCACCCTTGCACTGTTCAGGGGGTGGGCTTAATGGGGAGCATGGGGAAGTTCACGGCTTCGGATTTGAAAAAACTTCAAAAGCAGTTGAACAAAATTCAAGCCGGGGATGTGGATGCTTTTGTGGAATCATGTGCGAAAGAACTTGCCGCCCGCCTGCTTGCCAAAGTCATAAAAAGAACGCCCGTAGGCGACTATTCAAAAGAAATAGAAGTTACAGCAAAAAAGGATTCAAAAAAACATAAGAAGGGGGAAACTTACAAGAAAAAGGTGAACCTTTCCGGCAAAATGGGCGGTACGTTGAGAAGGGGCTGGACTTCCAAAAGCCACAAGGAAGCGGAAAGCGGGACGGGAAAATCGTCTGTTAATGAAGGTATTGCTTACGCTGATTCTTTGAAAATTAACCATTACGGAGGCCTTCTGGCGATTGAGATCGTGAACCCGGTTGAATACGCTTCCTATGTTGAATTCGGGCATAGGACGGCTAACCATAAAGGGTGGGTTCAGGGGAGGTTCATGCTGACCATGTCGGAGCAGGAGATTCAGGTAATTGCGCCAAAGGTGCTTGAATCCAAAATCAAAAAGTATTTAGCGGGGTGCATGAAATGATAAATTCCATAATTGAATCAATCAGCATTTCCCTAAATGCTGAATTTGGGGACAGATATAAAACCCATAGGGAAGCGAAAAGGCAGGGCTTGAAAGAGCCTTGTTTTTTTGTCCAATGCCTGAACCCCACGGAAGAATTGTTTTTCTGGAAGCGGTATTTCAGGCAGAACCAATTTTGTATTCAGTATTTCCCGGAAGATAAGCTACACGGGAAGCAAGAATGTTATGCCGTTGGTGAACGGCTTTTTTCTTGTCTGGAATATCTGGATGTTGGCGGTGATCTGGTGATGGGTACAAAAAGGAAGTATGAAGTGGTTGACGGTATTCTCCACTTTTTTGTGAATTATGATCTGTTTGTTTACAAGGTGGGTGAATCCGTCCCGGTTATGGAAGAAGTTTCTTCTGAAACCCATGTGAAAAGGTAGGTAATGAAATGGCAAGTAGAAACAAAACACCGAAAGCGGATCAGGCGGTCACTGGGAAAGTTGAAAATAAATTTTCAAAAGAACAGTTAGCCGCTTCCGAACGCTTCAGGGAAAGAAGGGATATTTTGGAAGCCCTTCTTACTGACGGGGAACTGTACACGGTGAAAGCCGTGGAAGAAAAGATCGAAAGCTATATGAAAGGTAAGGTGAAATAAAAATGGCTTTAGGTGGTGGTACTTTTTTAGTACAGAATAAGAAATTGCCGGGTACTTATATCAATTTCGTTTCAAAGTCCGCAGCCACGGCAGCCCTTTCCGAAAGGGGGATCGCAACCATGCCCCTTGAATTGGACTGGGGGAAGGAAGGGGAAATCTTTGAAGTGACGAATGGGGATTTCCAGAAGAACAGCATGGAGATTTTCGGGTATGAGTACACCAGCGACAAGCTGAAAGGGCTTCGGGATTTGTTCCTGAACACGCAGACTTTCTATGCTTACCGCCTTAACGGTGGCGGCACGAAAGCAAGTAATGACCTTGCGGAAGCCCTCTATTGCGGTGTGCGTGGGAACGATCTGAAAATTGCGGTTCAGGTGAACGCTGATGATGAAACCATCTTTGACGTGAAAACCATTTTGGGGACAGTTGTGGTTGACGAACAGACGGTTGCGAAAGCTGACGATCTGGCAGATAACAAGTTCTTGAAATGGAAATCCGGGATCACTCTTGAAGCAGTGGCGGCAATCCCTATGACAGGGGGAGGGAATGGAGAAGTAAGCGGAAAGGATCATCAGGACTATCTTGACAAGGCTGAATCCTTTGCTTTCAACACTATGGGGGCGGCTGTGACGGACGACACCACAAAATCACTGTATGCCGCTTACAACAAGAGGTTGCGTGATGAAATGGGTGTGAAGTTCCAGCTTGTCCTTTACGATTACACAAAGGCTGACTTCATTGGTGTTATCAGTGTGAACAATAAAGTTCTGGATGAAGGATGGGGTGAAGCAAGCCTTGTGTACTGGGTGACGGGTGCTTCCGCTGGCTGTGCGGTCAACAAGAGCAACCAGAACAAGAAGTATGACGGTGATTTCACCGTTGACACCCCCTACACGCAGAACCAGCTTAAAGCGGCTATCGCGGCGGGTAAGTTCACTTTCCATCTTGTAGGCACTGATGTCCGTGTGTTGGAAGATATTAACACTATGGTTACGACTTCCGACACAATGGGGGATGTTTTTAAGGACAATCAGACAATCCGGGTGATCGACCAGATCGGAAACGATATTGCGGTACTTTTCAACACAAAGTATCTGGGTGTTGTTCCTAATGATGCGGCTGGGAGAATTTCCCTTTGGTCTGATATTGTCAAGCACCATGAACACCTTCAGGAGATCAGGGCAATTGAAAATTTCTCTGATGCGGATGTGAAAGTGGAGCAGGGCGACACAAAGAAAGCCGTTGTCGTGACTGACTTTGTGACCGTGGTGAACGCCATGGGCGAGCTGTATATGACCGTCACAGTGGCATAAGAAGGGGGTGAATGAGAGTGAACGGTAATGTAGTTATGAAAGCCAAAGACACTATATTTGCGGCTTTGGCGGAGTGTTTTATCACGATTGGAACACGCCGTTATAATTTCATGCAGGCGATCAATCTTGAAGCACAGTTTAAGAAGAATAAAACGGAAGTCCCCATCATTGGGAAAACCGGAAAGGGGAACAAGGCTTCCGGCTGGAGTGGTACGGGTTCAGCAACCTTCCATTACAACACTTCCCTTTTCCGGCAGATGATGATTCAGTACAAGGACACCGGGGAAGATATTTATTTTGAAATCCAGATTTCCAACGAGGATAAGACTTCCGCGGCAGGACGGCAGACAATTATCCTGTTGGATTGCAACATTGACGGCGGTATTCTGGCAAAGTTTGACGCTGAGGGTGAATATCTGGATGAAGATATTGATTTCACCTTCGAGGATTTCAAGATGCCGGAAGCGTTCAAGGATTTGGAAGGTTTTCTTACCAACTAAACAGCATAAAACCCCTTGTGTGGCGTTCATATAAGCCCATATAAGGGGGTTTTTCCATATCAACAATAAAAATATAAGGAGTGTATAAAAATGTCTAAATTCAGCAAATTTATGAAAGCTAACAAGATCGAAAAGAAGAATGAAATGTATGCGGCGACAAAATCCCTGTGTGATGAAAACGGCAAGCCCCTTGAATGGGAGTTCCGGCATATCACCTCAAAGGAAAACGAGGATTTACGGGATGCCTGCACGATTGAAGTACCGATCACCGGAAAACCAAATATGTTCCGGCAGAAAGTGAAGTCCGGCCTTTACATTCAAAAGATGGTTGCCGCTTCCGTGGTTGTCCCGGATCTGTATGATAAGGATTTGCAGGATTCCTATGGCGCCATGACACCGGAGGAACTGCTGCTTGCCATGGTGGACGATCCCGGCGAATATAACGATCTGGCATCCTTCGTCCAGAAATTTCAGGGCTTCAACGTGTCCTTTGATGAAAAGGTGGATGAAGCAAAAAACTAATTGAAGAAGGGGATTGGGAAGCGAATTTTGCTTACTATGCCCTTCTGAAATTACACATTCTTCCTTCTGTTTTTCTTGATCTGGACGAACAGGAAAAAGCCTTTGTTGTAGCGGCAATTAAAGTGAAGATGAAGAACGACAAGGAAAAAGAAAAGGAAATGAAACGCAAGGCAAAAAAAGGAAAGAAAGGGCGGTGATAGTATGGGGACTCTAAGATCATCTATTGAATTGCAGGATAATTTTACAAGCATTTTATATCAGGTGATTGATTCCGTGAATTTGGGGCTTTCCGCTATGGAAGATTTGCACCAGACTATGAACTCACCCGTTGACACGGCTTCCATTGAAGCGGCAAGAGAATCCATAAACCGGGCGACTATCGCCGTTCAGAAATTGGATGCGGCTATTCAGGGTACGGGTTCGCCGGAGATTGAACCGCCCCCTTCCCCGCCCCCGGTTGATATTCCGGTAAATCCAGTACCGCCAAACCCAATCATAGATCAGCCGCCGCCCGTTGATGTGCCTATTCAATGGCAGTCCGGCAGTTTGGAAGTGTTCACTGGAAGCGGAATGGAGAGATTTCAGCAGGAAGTTCAAAGTGTCAATAATATGCTTGAACAGTTAAGCGCCACGCAGGACGCTATCGCAAGGCAGGCATACAACACGAATATCTTTCCTCCGGAAGCATTTCAGGATTTGAATAGCCTTGCCGTAAGAATTGACAATGTAAGAAATAGGATTCAGGCAATAGAAAACAATCCTTTGAACATGGGGACGGATGCCGCAAATGCTGAACTGGAATTGTTGCGTGGGCAACTGGATCAGGCAGTACGGGAGCAGCAGACCCTTAACCGGGCTATGAATGATCTGGATGTGCAGGCGGCAAATGAAGCATATTTAAGGTTGCAGCAGATTATAGGGGACACGGAAAGACATATTCGGGACAACGTGGACGAACAAGGGCGGCTGAATCGGGAGATTGAGCAAGGGACGCATGAAGCAAATGAACTGATGCGGATGATCGGCGGGGTTGTAGCCGCTTATGCAACAGTCCAAACGCTTTCAAGCGCTTTGAACTTGTCGGATACCCTTGCTTCTACAACCGCCCGACTGAACATGATGAATGACGGCTTGCAGACAACGCAGGAATTACAGAATATGATCTACCTTTCCGCAGAAAGGGCAAGGGGAAGCTATCAGGCAACCGCTGATGCAGTTTCAAAGCTGGGACTTATGGCGGGTGATGCTTTTGACAGTTCAGCGGAAATTATTGCGTTCATGGAGCAAGTTAATAAGCAGTTCAGAATTGCCGGGACAGAAGCGGCTGGGATTGATGCGGCTATGTTGCAGCTAACGCAGGCTATGGGGTCGGGAGTTTTAAGGGGGGAAGAATACAACAGTATCTTGGAGCAAGCCCCCAACATCATCCAGACGATTGCTGATTATCTGGAAGTCCCTAAAGGGGAACTAAAAGATATGGCGGCAGAAGGAAAAATCACTGCTGATATTGTGAAAGCAGCTATGTTTGCGGCGGCTGATGAAACCAACGAAAAATTTGAAAGTATGACAATGACCTTTGAACAGGTTTGGACTTCTTTTGAAAATACTGCCCTGATGGCTTTGCAGCCCGTTCTGGAAGAACTGAATAAAGTTGCTAACAGTGACGATTTCGGACAGATGGTAGATCATGCGGCTGACGCTCTTTCTATGCTTGCCGCCGTTGCTTTGCCCATTATAGAACATATCGCTAATTCACAAGCGTTGTGGGACTTTGCAAATGGTGTTATTGATGCGCTGTCCCTTATTGGCGTTGTAGCACTGGAAATTTTCGATCTGCTTATCGCCGGGGTGCAGCTTTTGGGTGATAATTGGTCTTGGTTATCCCCTATTATTTTGGGTGTGGCTGGGGCTTTGGCTGTATATTACGGATGGCAAATGGCAGTAAACGCTATAAATCTGATAAGTAAAGGACTTCACGTTGCTATGGCGGTAGCGCAGATGATCCATGCAGCGGCAACTGGGGGGCTGACAGCAGCAACAGCGGCAGAAATTGCAGCGCAAAACGGACTTAATGCGGCTATGTACTCTTGCCCTATTGTCTGGATAATCGTTTTGATTATCGCCCTGATTGCCTTGTTTTATGCGGCGGTGGCGGCGGTCAATAAATTTGCTGGGACTTCTGTTTCCGCAACGGGTATTATTTGCGGGGCATTTATGTTTGCACTTGCCGCCATAGGGAATGTGTTCGTCACTCTGATTAACTTTGTGATTGATATTTTCGTGGTACTCTGGAATTTTATAGCTGCTTTTGCAAACTTTTTCGCTAACGTGTTCAATGATCCGGTGGGTGCGATTGCCCGGTTATTTTTTGATCTGTTTGATTGCATCCTTGGACTGCTTGAATCGCTGGCTTCCGCTATTGATACAATTTTCGGTTCAAACCTTGCCGGGGCAGTCGCCGGGTGGCGGGATTCCCTTGGAAGCTGGGTAGATGAAACCTTCGGGCAGGGCGAGGAAATCATGTCAAAAATAGACGCTTCCAGCTTACACTTGGAACGGTTCGAGTATGGGGCGGCTTGGGATGCCGGGTATTCCTTCGGGGAAGGGATTGATGAAAGCATATCCAATTTTGATCCTTCTTCTTTGTTCGGCACTAATGATATTCCATCCGCTGACGATTATGCGAGCGCACTGACAGCCGGGGGAATCGGAAGCGGTGTTGATGATATTGCGGGGAACACCGGGGCTATGGCTGACGCTATGGATATAACCGGGGAAGAATTGAAATACCTTCGGGATATTGCGGAGCAGGAAGCAATCAACCGATTTACAACCGCAGAAATCAGCATTGAACAGACGAACCACAACACCATTAAAAACGGGATGGACTTGGATGGTATCATGTCCGACATGACCGATATGGTGAATGAAGCGATTGATATTTCAACGGAGGGAGTGCATGACTGATGGGAAAAGGCGGATATGATTTTTACCTGAAAAAATGCTTGTTACCGATAGCGCCCCCAAAACTTACGGTAAAAATCAACAATGCAAATGAAACCGTCACCCTGATAAATGAGGGGGAAATAAACATTCTGAAAAAGGCAGAATTAACGGATATTGAATTTGAGTGCAGGATACCACAAGAAAAATATCCCTTTGCCGTTTACAAGTCGGAGTTCAAAGGTGCTGACTATTTTCTGGAATACTTTGAAAGCCTGAAAACGAGTAAGAACCCCTTCCAGTTCATTGTATGCAGGAAACGCCCTACCGGGAAAAGACTTTTCGACACCAATATCAAAGTATCTATGGAAGACTACAAGATTACAGAGGATGCAAAGAATGGGTTCGATATTCTGGTAAAAATCAAACTGAAACAATGGCGGGACTATGGGACAAAGACGGTGAACATAACCTTCAATATGGAGAAACCGAAAGCGAGTGTTGAACCGCAGCGGGAAGCGGTTTCTTCACCAGCCCCGGCAGCGGCGCAGACTTACACGGTGGTAAAGGGGGACTGTCTTTGGAATATTGCTAAAAAATTCTATGGGAACGGTTCAAAGTATTCAATCATTTACAATGCAAACACAAGCGTGATCGGGGGAAACCCAAACCTGATTTATCCGGGGCAGGTGCTGACGATCCCGGCAGCTTAGAAAACGGGGGTGTTCAAATGAGCGTTGAACTATTGATAGGGAATGAACTTGGTACAAAAGCATACCTTCCGGCGGTGGAAGAAGGGATTGAATGGACTACGGAAAGGAAGAACACCCCCGGAAAGCTGTCTTTCAAGGTGTTAAGGGATGATGTGCTGGACTTTTCAGAAGGAAGCGCAGTCAGGATGAAAGAAAACGGTGATGAAGTATTCTTTGGCTTTGTGTTCAAACAGCAGAGGTCAAAGGAACAGATCATCACCGTTACCGCCTACGATCAATTAAGGTATCTGAAAAATAAAGATACCATAGTTTATGAGAACAAGACAGCGGATCAGTTTTTGCGCATGGTTGCCGCTGACTATGCGCTGAATACCGGGGTACTGGAAAATACAAATTATATCATTGAATCAAGGGTTGAAGAAAACACGTCCCTTTTTGAAATGATACAAAATGCCCTTGACCTGACCTTACAGAATACCGGGGAAATGTTTGTCTTATATGATGATTTCGGGAAGCTGACACTGAAACACCTTTCATCTATGGCGGTGGGCAGTCCGGGGGCTTATCTGATGGTGGATGAAGAAACGTGTGAAACTTTCGATTACACTTCATCTATTGACGATAACACTTTCAATAAAATCAAGCTGACCTATGACAACGAGAAAACCGGATCCCGGGAAGTCTATATTGCGCAGGATTCCGGAAATATCAACAAATGGGGTATCCTGCAATATTTTGATACCCTGAAAAAAGGGGAGAACGGGCAGGCGAAAGTTGATGCCCTTCTGAAACTTTACAACAAGAAAACCCGTAACCTGAAACTTACCAATGTGTTAGGGGATAACCGGGTACGGGCTGGGAGCATGATTGTTGTGAATCTTGATCTTGGGGATATGAAATTGCGCAATTTCATGCTTGTGGAAAGCTGCAAGCACACATACAAGGAAAGTGAACACTGGATGGATTTGACTTTGCGAGGGGGTGAATTTGTTGGCTGATGCAAATGCTTTGGTAGAAGCCATGAAAAGGGCTTCGAGGGACGAACGGGAAGCGTCAAAACCTGTTAATGTGTATTTCGGGGAAGTCATTTCAAAGTCACCCTTAAAAATAAATGTGGAACAGAAAATGATTCTAGGTGAATCGCAGCTTATTTTATCACGGAATGTTACTGACTATATGACAACCGTAACCGTACAGTGGAATACGGAAATAGGCGTTCTTTCGTCTGACGGGAAAACGACAGCCCCGCCGCCCCACCTTCACGGGATTGTAGGGCAGAAAAATTTCCTGATGCACAATGCCCTTGAAGTAGGGGATCAGGTTATAATCATTCGGCAGCAGGAAGGGCAGAAATTTGTTGTGGTTGACCGGATAGGGGGTAACTGATGATTCCTTCAACGGTTGGTTTTTTGAATAAAGATTTTGAGATCGAGGAACAGCCGAGTTTTACATATAAGATGCAGACAAATGAAAACCTTGTCCGTGGTTATACTGACGGGTTGGAAGCAGTAAAACAGGCTATTTTCAAGATCATCATGACAGAGCGCTATCAGTATATCATGTATAGCTGGAATTACGGGATTGAACTTCTTGACCTTTTTGGTGAACCCGTAACTTATGTATGCCCGGAATTGAAACGGCGCATTTCGGAAGCCCTTCTTTGGGATGACCGGATTCAGAGTGTTGACAACTTTGAATTTGATTTTCCACAGAAAGGGGTTGTTCATGTTGCATTTACAGCACATACCATTTTCGGGGATGTGCAGGCGGAAAGAGAGGTGAATTTTTAATGTATGAGAATACCACCTATGAAGTGATACTTCAAAGGATGCTGAACCGTGTCCCTGACAAATTCGACAAGCGGGAAGGTTCTGTTATTTGGGATACCCATTCCCCTACCGCTATTGAACTTCAAATTTTATACTTTGAACTTGATGTGATTTTGAAAGAAGCCTATGGAGATTCGGCTTCAAGGGAGTTCCTGATCTTGCGCTGCAAGGAAAGGGGCATATACCCGCATGAAGCGACACACGCAGTATTGAAAGGCGTGTTTACTCCGTCTACCATTGACGTGACCGGGCAGAGGTTCAATATAGGCGATATAAATTATATAGTGACTGGGAAAAATGCTGATGGGGAATACCGGGTTGAATGTGAAACAGCCGGGAAAATCGGAAATCAGTTTTTCGGTACAATGATCCCCATGGAATATATAAAGGGGCTGCAAACCGCTGAACTGACAGAAATCCTGATCCCTGGAGAGGATGAAGAAGAAACGGAGGATTTGCGGCAAAGATATTTTGCTTCCTTTGATGAAAATGCTTTCGGCGGGAATCGGGCTGATTATCTGGAAAAAACAAACGCAATTCCCGGAGTTGGCAGGACAAAGGTGACAAGGGTATGGAACGCTGATATTTCCCCGGCTGATATGATACCAAAAGAAAGCGTGGAAACGTGGTACAACGGGATCAAGGGGACGCTGACCGGGGAAGTCCGTTACTGGCTGGATTCTGTTTTCCGTGCAGGAAAGCAAAAGAAACTGACAACCGGGGGGACAGTGCTTTTGACAATCATTGATTCAGAATTTGGGGTTGCTTCGGATGCCCTTGTTCAGACGGTTCAGACAGCCATTGATCCAGAAGTGAACGCCGGGGAGGGTTACGGGCTTGCGCCTATCGGTCATGTGGTAAAAGTGGAAAGTGCAAAAGCGAAAGAGATTGTTGTTAAAACCACACTGACCTTTGAACCGGGCTATGGCTGGGGAAATCTCCAGACCATCATTGAAGAAGCCGTTTCTGCCTACCTTCTGGAACTTAGGAAAGAATGGGATGATGCTTCATATCTGATTGTAAGGATCAGTCAGATTGACAACCGGATTCTGAATGTTCCGGGGATCGTTGATATTCAAAACACTTCAATCAACGGTTCAAGGAACAACCTGAACCTTGGGAAGTATGAAATCCCGGTGCTTGGGGGTGTAAGTGGATGATTAGAGAAGTTGACCTTGTTTCATATCTTCCTCCGTTTATAGCAGAATATGAAGAAACTAATACCACGCTGACAGCGGAAAACCCGGAATTTGTTCTTGTCTGGAAAGCCGCAGACCGGGCTTTAAAGAATGAGTTCATTGAGACGGCTGACGAATATGGGATTTCGCGATTTGAGAAGATGTTAGGCGTTATGCCGCATGAAAGGGACGATATCAAAACGCGCAGGTGGCGTGTCCGTAGCAGGTGGTTCAATTCCCTGCCCTGCACAGTAAGAGCGCTGGCCTATAAGGTTGCGGGAGTGCTGGGTGGGGAGCATAATTTCTCAATCCACACGGATTTCCGAGAGGGATACGGGATGCTTCTGGTGGTCTATTCCACGGATGACAGTCTGACGGAGGAGTTGAAGTACCTGCTGTCAGTCATGGTTCCGGAGAATATTGTGACAGAGATTATTTATGAGACAGTAACAGGTGTGAAGAACATATACCAGGGTACGGTACTGGAACAGGCCGATATCCTGGAAATAAAGCAGAGGTGAGGTGGACAAAATGGCATGGACAGGACTTACTTTGACAGTAGACGGACGGAATGTATTGAATGAGGCGCAGGTGTCTGGCAAAATGAACATAATCTCCATTGTGGTGGGGGACGGGGCCGCCCCGGCGAACTTCAGTACTCGGAAGGAGCTTGTACACCGGCTGTATGAGATCACGGATCTGAAAGTGGATCTGGGGGACGGTGAGTGTACTGTTACTGCCGACATCCCTCAGGTGAATTACGACTACTACTTTCGAGAGATCGGGGTAGTGGTGGCCACGGACAGGGGGAACGTATTGTATGTGTATGACAACTGTGGTGACAGTGCGCAGTATATTGTTAGCACCACAGGCGTGGAGAGTACGCGGAAAAGGATCCGGCTGCTGCTGCGGATTTCCGATGTGGCGGAGATTACCGTATCCAATCCCAGCATATTGTATGTGGGATACGTTGACTATGAGCAGACTGTGGGACGATTGGAGGATGCTGTCGATGCTGCAAAGGAGGAAGCTGCGGGAGCCTTGGAGGCCCATGCCAAGGACGCGGATAACCCACACAAAGTATCGAGAAAGCAGTTAAATGTTGACAGGATAGATAATACCGCTGATATGGATAAACCTGTATCTAAAGCACAGAGTGCGGCCATTGATGCTGTGAAAAGGCTGTTGAGTGATTCGATTAAAAACCATGTTGAAGATACAGATAACCCTCATAAGTTGACGAAAGCCCAGGTGGGGCTGGACAAAGTGAACAACACGTCTGACACTGATAAGCCCGTGTCTGCGGCACAGCAGGCGGCTCTGGAAGCCCTGTATGAGCAGATGGCGTCATATACGCGGCAGAAGATTGCGGATCTGATAAATGGGGCACCAAGCAACCTTGACACCCTGAAAGAGGTATCAGATGCGATTGCTGCGCACAAGAATATCATGGATGCCCTGAATGAGGCCATAGGGAAAAAGGCGAATGCCGCAGAGTTTGACAGCCACACCAAGGATACCACGAAGCACATCACGGCGGCGGAGCGGACTAAGTGGAATGGAGCGGCGGAGCATATCTCTGATACGGTAAAGCACATCACTGCTGCTGAAAGAACCAAATGGAACGCCAAAATGGAAACCACGGGGGACTCCGCAAATAATACAGCGGCCTTTACCAGTGGGGATGCAGCCAGTCCAACCGGGTGGGCCGATATCGGTGTGGTGGCATCAGGGGAAAAGCACAGCAGTCTTTTCCGGAAAATGTCCCTGGCGGTCAAAAACCTGCGGTATCTGTATAAAGTGATCGGGACGACGAATATATCGGCGATCGGCGGCGGGACGCTGACGGGGGCCATTAATGCACTAAACACGGGCTTGGAAAAGAAACACATACCAGTAACGGTTATCAAAGAAGGAGTTATAGAATCTGGCCCAAGCAGAATTACAATATCTGGAAATATTGTGACCCTTAACCTCAATCTCTGGAAAGAAAGTGGCTGGGTTATTGAACCCAAAGATGAAGTCACTGCAAAAATACCAAAAGAATATGCTCCAGAAGCAGAGATAGTAGATATCTGCATCCTTGGAAAGTCAAGCTATGAAGTCAATGGAATCGGATATTTTTATATCAACAACGAGGGTAACATGCATATATCAAATAAACTTAATTTATCCAGTGTAAGGATGGCACGAGTTAACTTGAGTTACGAAATCTAATCTGCATTACTCGTAAAAAAGAATACCACCAACCCAAGAAGAGCCAATATAAACAGTACCAGTAGCTATATGCTTTGCGTACATAACTATTTTGCCGCTTACAAATGCTGTATTATAGATCACAGAACTACCATTGCCAGAGAGAGTAGCTAACACAATTCCATTAGCTGCGGTTATGCCTGGGTCAATTTCGGCTTTGCCACTAGCATCAAATGTACACTTGTTGGAAAAGCAATACAATTTATATCCATTTAAACCCGTGTTTAATGGACTCCTGTATACCTTCCGGCATCTGCACCAACGCAACCAGATAAAAAAATCTGCACATACCAAAAACTCCGGAGATTCCCCGGAGTCCAGTCAGGTTATAATAAATCAATTTCTATGCTGCATACTTACGATAAGCCGATTTTACATTGGCCTGGCTGATGTAACAGTAAATCTGAGTGGTTTTCAAATCAGCATGGCCAAGAATTGCCGCCACATCCTGTATGTTCATCCCCCTGTCCAGGAGATTTGTGGCCAGGGTCCGGCGGTACCGGTGCGGATGCACGTTCTCCACTCCCGCCCGCTTCCCAAGATTCTTTACAATTGCTTCTATGCCGTTTTTTCCAAGCCGCTTCCCCCTTCCTGCAAACAGGGCCTCACAGGCATCCGTCCGGATATTGAGATATTCCTGCAGGTGCATCGCCGCAACTTCCGTCAGGTATACTTTGCGTTCCTTATTTCCCTTCCCCAGAACCACACATTCCATACTCTCAAAGTCCACATCCGATATGTCCAGCCCGGACACTTCTGATACACGGCATCCGGTAGCATACAAAAAATCCACCAGGGCCAGGTCCCGGATATTCCCGCACGCCTTCCGGATTCTTTCCATTTCCACTGCGGAATAGGGCTTTTTAACCGTCTTCCGGCACTTGATCTGTGCAAGGGCTGCACACGGGTTATGGCTGATCAGGCCCTCTGCAGCCAGCCAGCCAAAAAAGCTGGAATAGCAACGCCTCATCCCGTCCAGGCTCCGGTTACCCACTTTGCCGATCTGGCGCCTGACAGACAGGTAAAAACGTAAATCGTAAGTCGTGATCTCATCCAGCGGCTTTCCCAGATAGTTCAGCAGTGCCCGGTTTATTTCGGCATAACGCCGCAGGGTGGAATCTGCCATCCCCTCTACCCTTTTCGTTGCCAGGAACTTTTTCAGCAGCCCCTCTGCACTGTCATCCCTCACCGCCACCTCTGTACACCGTTCCATCACTTCATACTTGTTGAGCTGTATCGTCAGTACATCCTGTACCAGATCGGCAGCTTCGGCATCCACCCGTCCCCGTATGGCATCCATTACCTGCTGTATAATGCCTGCCCTGATATCCATATCATCCACCTCCAAAAATTTTCTTGCAAACCCGCTGATGATATGTTACCATAAAAAAGGGGAAAGCCATAGAAGCGGCTCTACCCTCAAGATTAAGTCAAACTATTTTACAGTCTGGCCGTCACTATTGCAGTAGTGGCGGCTATTTTCTGCCCCGAAAGATTGTGTAACACAAACCGATCAGGGCAACAATGAAGATACCTGTCTGAATCAGATCAGAGTATGTAATCATTGGCATCGCCCTCCTTTCTTTCGTCTGGAGGGTTGCCCCTCCGAAATGGAGGGTAAAGCCGCCTTTTGCTCTCTGGTTTCCCATAAGAATAATATATCATATTCTATTAAATGCATCAATACAATTTATCTAATAGTATACATTTGTGTACAATCACTAATTAAGATAGTATATTTTTGTGTACTTTTCATTATTGACTAATAAGTACACTATAGTGTACAATATTCTCATAATCAAACAACACCCAATAAACAAAGCACCTTGATAATTGAATAAAGGCTTTACACTTTGAGCATTGATTGCTATAATGGTTGTAGATACTAATTAACAACGTTTTCAGAAGGTAGGTGATTATATGCCAGGTGAAAAAGAGTTGAATGCTAATTTGTTTGACCAACTTACTTTGGTTGAAAGAATCGAGCGACAGGCCGCAAAAGGTGATATCAATGCAGTAAAAGAAGAGATTGAAATCTTGAAAAAGGAGATAAATCGTAAACTTTACCAAAAACCGCCTTTAGCAACGGATCAGCAATAACAACTGAATAGCAACCACTAATCAAAAGTGTAAAGTCTCTATTGAATTATCAAGGGCTTTGCACTTTTTTAATTTGGAGGGATTCAGGTATGGGAAAATATTTCAAGAACGTGAACACATTGGAAGAATTAAGAAAGCAGTACAAGGAATTATTGAAGAAGCATCACCCTGATACTGCAAACGGCAGCACAGAAGCAACCCAGGAAATCAATGCTGAGTATGACAAGCTCTTCAAGATGCTGAAAGACAGACATGAAAGCAAGTCGGCAGATAACAAAGAAGAAAGCGCAAAGACAGACTTCAACAATATGAAATACGACTTCTCAGAGGATGCGAAATTGAGGGAAGTGCTGCAGCGGATCATAACCTTTGACGGCATCAATATCGAGATTGTAGGCTGCTGGATATGGGTAGACGGCAACACATACGGATACAAAGACACATTGAAGGAAATCGGCTTCAGATGGGCCAGAGAGAAAAAGAGATGGTATTTTCACACTGAAGCATTCAGGAAAAGGAGCCATAGGAAGCTGAGCATGGATGACATTCGGGACTATTATGGCAGTACTGAAGTGGAAACGAATGGAACAAAGAGATTGCAACCGGTATTTGCATAAACAAAAAAGGGTGTAACCGTTTGAATGGCTGCACCCTGACAATATCAAATAGAGAATAGATTGGAGATAAAAAGCTATGTTGACAATGAAATATAATCGGAAAGACATTTTCGGACGTTACCAGTATACAGAGGACAGCAAAGACAATTACACAAGAGACGATATCAAGAAAGCATTCATGTTTTTAGGCAAGGAACGCAATGCAACAGTACAAAAGGAAAGTCTCATTTACTTCTGGGATAGCATGACCGATTTTGAAAATCGAATCATGACAGTGAGAACGTTTGATAATGTGAATTGTAGGAGCTATAGCGATAGGAAGATGGCTTTTGAAAAGGTGAAAAAGGAATGCTATGCGATGGTTCAGTGAAATGTGATAAATCATAATGATAATCAAGGCCATGGGAATGACTCTCACGGCCTTTTTGATTGCTTTTGATTCTGGGGTTTTGTTTGGCTCTGGATATAACGTATGCAAAGGATATTCGGCTCTATTTCGGCTTAAAATAGCTTTGGTGTATAAATTATAGGGTTACTTATAAAAGTGGCTGTATGGGGCAAATAGAGCGTTACAGAGGGTGGCCAGATTGGCTTGTTTTGTGGCTTGATTGACATGGCTGGGGGAGGTGGTGGTGTATGTACCCCGGGTATATTTACATTCTATTTTGAATGTCTTTTGTCGGGAAAGCGCCTATCTGATTGAAAAACACATCGACTTAATTTTTAGCTTACCGAAGCAAGTACAAGGGTATAGGGGGGATGTTTCAGTCAAAAAATATAAACCCCCATATACAGGGTATACCCCTCATTCTTGCCAGAAATCTAATGTACAATATAAAATGTCAGACATAACATTTTAACCCTACCAACTTATCACTGAATGCATTTCCGTCTGAAATTCTAATGTACAACATAGATTAGAAAGCATGAATAAGGGTACTCCAATCAATATCGCCCATACAGGGGGTAGGGGGTACATTTCAATCCAAAAATATCAAAGTACCTATATATCCCTATACCCCTATAAAAAATCAGCCCATAATCACTCTATCCCTACTATCCCATCAAAACTTTACCGGCTTGTACTCCTTCATATCCGGAATCAATCTACCCTCATAAAAATCAAAGAAGATACGATGGCATTCTTCTTCAGAACACATCTTATAATACAAGCGTGTCCCTTCCTCCTCGATCCCTAACTCGACTTCTATCCCACCATCATTAGTACACGCCTGGGCATAGCGGACTTTACTTTGTGCCACAGGAGCAGTCAGAATCACAAACTGATTCGGCGTAACAAACATATCCTCCAGATAATCCTCAATATCTATGTCCCTGAAATCAGTAAGCTTTCTTTCCTGATTCTCCAATGTAAATCCCTGCTGGCTTTTTACTTTCTGGAAAACAACTTCCTTATTTTTCTTGAATGGTAACTTCATACTCTGGCCTCCTTGATGCGGATTGATGTTATATATGGATTATCATATGATACTCATTTATTGTAACAGCAAGGTTATCTTTCATCAAGTGGAAATCCAAATGTAGGGGGATATATTTCAATTCTAGAAATTTCAAATACCCATCATATTGAATATGAATCCTCCATTTCTTTTTTAAATGATTTCTTTTCTAAATACTCCTTATAACTTTGTAATTTTCTACTTTTAACGTCAAATATCTTCACATTATGCATATCATATTTAGAATCCAAATACTGAATTTGACTCTCATCAAATATTGCTCCTGTCAAATCTGCCCCTTGCAAATTTGTTTTCTCTAGATTTGCTTCTAAAAGATCTGCATTTGTCAAATCTGCTCCTGTCAAATCTGCTCTTCTTAAATCTGCTTCTCTTAAATTGGCCTCTTTTAATTCTGCTCCATTTAGCTTCGCATTTTTTAAATTTGATTCTCTAAGACTAGCTTTATACAAAAATGCTCTACTTAAATCTGCACTCATTAAATCTGCATTCCTTAGATTTGTTAATTCTAATATAGTTTCACATAAATTTGCTTCTCTTAAATCCGAATGTCTAAAATCTACATTTTTTAAATTTGCTGTACTTAAATTTGTTCTTCTAAAATCTGATTCACTCAAATTTATATTACTTAAAACGGAACCACTTAGGTCTGATCCACTTAAACTCACTCCACTTAAATCTGTTTTTTTGTCTTCTGATTCATTTTGGGAATAGCTAATTTTCATATGCTTCAAATTTAAATTATTTCTCCCATATTTTAGGTATGGATAAATCGAATCATCACATATATAATAATCTTTTTCTTCTAAATGAATAATATCCAACATATTTTCAAAAATATTCATCTCACAATTAATAACATTTTTATAATGGTTACCTATATAATAAGTCATGCCATCTCGCAACATTAATTTAAATGCATCATATACTTTTTCAAGGTCTTCGTCTAAATTTCTACTTTTAATACTATAATCTAAATATTCAAGTATCTCAGGTGTTAGTCTACCGCATATTAGTGAACTTCCTAAAGCTCCTGCTAATTTTATTTCTATATCATAATCCCTTTTTAAACCATCTGCTATTACATAATAAATATATTCTGATACAAAGTATTCGTATATTGATTTATGTATAAATTCAATATTGTTCTCGGTACTTTCAAATAAATTTTTTATTGGAAACTCTAAAATACTTACAACATTCCCTTGGAATTCTAATTGTGGTATTTTACAGTCATCCTCCTGTAAGAATAACTCGTTTTTTTCAAACATCTTAAATGCAATATTACGTAAAAAATCCAAATAAATTTTTATATTTTCTGGATTTCTTATAATCTGTGCTCCTTTACTATATTCAGTTCTTCCATCATAAAACCTATCAAATATACCTCCTTTCTCTGCAAAAATACGATTATATAATTCTGGTTTAGTCGGATTTGAACTAATATCTACATTAGATATAATAGCCATATATAATATTACTGGTATTCCTAAAACCGCTAAATTAGACTCTATTTTTCTTGTTTCAACTAATTCATTTCCGGTTATTATTCTATAAAATTCTTTTACTCTGCACAAATCAAATACATTGAGTATAACAACATAAGAAAAAAAATCCGAATCAATATAAGCTGGTCTTGATGTGATAATACATTTAAAGTTTTCAAAATCCTTAATATCGACAAAAAATTCATTAAGCAATCTATCCCGAATATTTAATGCCTTCATTTCATCAAAACCATCTAATATTAATATTTTATTTTCTAACTCCTCTTCTTCGCATTTGATTTTATTACAGATAGCACTTAATAAAGACTTTTCAAGTATTATTCTATTCCAATCACGAAACCTCAAGACGATAATTCTATCATCATCTTTGTATTCGTTTGCAATCCATGAAATTATACTTGATTTTCCCATACCAGGTACACCTTTAATAAGCATAGTTGAGGTTTTATCACTTTCTACAAACTTTTTTATTATTTCATCCAATTTATCATTAACAGAGATGCCAATTTCTTTAATAGATCCAAATATATTACAATCAGGCATAATAAAAGCATCAGCTAAAGTTATTGGTCTTTCCTTATTATCAATATTTAAAAACAATCTGTTATTCCAATTTTCTATATAATTTTCTTTCTTATTATTTTGGTACTTGATATCTTTATTGATGTAGGAAATACTTTCATTATTCCTCTTATAGCCATCTAATTTCTCATTTGTCGTTTTTATCTCAATTCCTAAATCATCAACTTTTTGTTCTATTCTTGATGTTTTATTACTTTCTTTATCCTGCTGAAATAACCATATCTCTCGATATAACTTATTATAATCATTTTTACCGAGTTCTTGATATAATTGCCTTTTAAATTGTATATACATATCAACATTAGTATACTCATCAAGAACATTCGGACTTGACTTCACAGCTTCAAGGTAACCATTTTTATCATCCTTAAAACAAATTAATAACTGTTCAGCAGCTTGATATATTTTATCTTGATTATTTTTATACCTGTTACCTGTTATTTGATTAAGCACATTCACAATTACATTATAGATTTGTGATTCTATATTCTGATGTTTGTTCTTTCTGTTTTTTACTGCTTCTTTTATTTTAATCCATGAAACATCTATACAGTCGCTAATAACTTTCCCTATAAAACCGCTAATAATTGTCTCTTCAATAAATGCCATAATTATTATCCCCCTTGTATTAAATGACTATAAGTACATTATAATCATAGAGCGATAATATATCAACATAATCATAAAAAAAGGCATACCAGATAAGCCTCCCTATCCGATATGCCCTAATAAACTGTTTAAATGATATCATGCTTTTTCAGTATCTGTAGATATCTCTCTGCAAGCTTTGGATTAATCCTGACCAGCCCGCTGATGTTGTCATACATCCTCTGTTGCATCTCCTCAGCCTCTCTCTTTTCCTTCTGTTCCATCTCAGCCGCTTTCACCTTCGCCTCTTTCCTTGCCATAATCGATTCTGCATACCCCCTTACCTTGGCATTATGTTCATCCTCTTTGCGCTTCTCAGCTTCAATCTGCTCCTGTCTCCTGAGCGCATCCAGCTTCCTCTCTTCCTCCATCTGCTTCCTACGTTCAATCCTGTCATCCTCCATCTTCGCCATAAGCTCCAATGTGGAATTGTCAGGCTTCGCAAAGCCAATCAGATGGCCATACCTCCTCTTTGCCTCTTCCTCGCGCTCCTGCCTGGTCTCCCAGTCTACATGATTTGAGTCCAGGTACTTGTCCAGTAGATGTCCATATGGATTCTCATTCTCTTTGTTTGTGCTGTTTGTGTTCATAATCATAATTTTATATCCTCCTCATTATTTGCAGATATGCCGTCATCTTCTCTGCTGCCTTCTGTACCATTCCATCTGTTCCTCACGCTCTTTCGTGCGCTGTGCATCTCTTTTCAGCATCGCATTCGTCTGGCTTAACATCTCTGACGTTCTATCCCCGATATCCTTCATCCTTCGGAGACTGTCCAATATATTCTGCTTCTTCTCAGCCTGTATGCGCCTCTGCTCTTCTGCTTCCAGCCTGGCTTTCTTCTCTGCTTCGTTCTTTTCGATAAGGGAATCAAGAAATGCGTTCCTGTTATCAATGTCCTCCTGTTCTTCTACCCTCTTCTGTTCAGCACTCACCTTTCTTCGGATGTCCGCCAGCCTAGAAGCTTCTTCCCTCTGCCGCCTGACACGTCTGCTTGCATTCTCAATCTCCATCAGGTTGTCATAGAGAGCATTATCCGTCCCCTTGCAGTCCATCAGATTGCCATACCGGCTATGCACTTCCTTTTCAATCTCCTGTTGCGTCCTATATCCTGTCTGTGGACTATCTTGGATGCCGTCAAGCAGATTCCCATACCTTTTGTTTATTTCACTGTTCGTTGCCATTGCTTTACTATCCTCCTTAATCATGAAATCCAATCTTCTATATATGGCCTTACTTCAAACCTTAACAGCGCATCATATACCTTCTTTGGCACCTTGTTCTTATATTTATCCGCCATAATCAGTATATCAGCCTGTTTATGTCTCTTATATTCCGCAAAAGCTTCTTCGGGTGTTCTCCAATAGGACAGCCGAATCACTTCGTCATGCCCATACGGCTTAATCTCCCCATAGTACATTTTTATCCTGCTGTCATACCTCACGCCAAGAGGCAAATCCATCCTCGCATTCTTCCAAATAGACCTGTGCTTTTTACAGTTGGAGAGCATGGTATTCAATGTCTGCGGTATGATGCAGCACTTATCAGGCGCATATTCTTTATTGCCTGGGAACAGCAGATCCTTGTCTACAGCCATGGACTCGCCATTGCACTCATAATATTCCGAACTCCACCACTCGGCAAAGGAGTCCTTGTCATTCTTCCACAGCTCACACATAAATGCACCCTCATATACCCGTTTATCCTTATAGCACCTTACATAGATGCCGTTCCAGATTGAATATGCCGCATTCGATTTCAATGTGATGTATGGTATGTACTCCTGCTGTCTGCCCAATTCCTCTACAAGCATGATCCCGCGCTGTAAGCCAATATGCTCTTCATTGTCCACCCAAATCAGGTTCCTATAGAAGCAGTTGTCCCTGTCCCTGTCGATGTGCCATATCTTGTTGCATCTATCAGGCTTCTCAAGGAAATGCTCTGCTACCAGCTTATCTGTGTATGTCTCTATCTTCTTTTCAATGCCACTAAGCGTATAATGCGCATGTCCTCTCTTATGCATGTGGAATCCACCTCTGAGGTTGTTCACAAGCCTCCCATGATTGCTAATCCAATAGTTATTCGTTCCGTTCACCAATACGAACACTTCATCACTTGCGATTAGCTCTACTCCCGATGCCCTGATATCCAATACTCTTTTATCTGCAATGGATAAATATTCCCTGAATTCCTTTCTCTGTTCCAATTTCTTTTTACTGCTCATGTTTTCGTGATTTTAATACTTCCTTTCGTAGATATGATAATAGACAGCATCCACTTAGACACGGATGCTAAAAGGGGAGTCCAGAACAGGCTCCCTGATATAAAACTATATTCAGTTATAATTCTTTCCAGATGTCAAAAATATTGACATCCGATTTTAATAGCGTCTCCCAAAATGGGGCATCCTTTTACATGATTCTGTGAAAGGCTATTCCAAAGCACCGTACCTACAGGTACACCAGTTACCCATGGGGAACTACCGTCTCACGGGACTATGGTATGTCGCAAAATACCACCTCCCTGAATATTCCATACCGGCAGCAGTCGTTGTGTCATACTATCACAACCATTTACTTTTGGGGAATCCATTGTCCGCCGTGGACAACACTTTCCACTTTTTCGGAATCTGTTTGAACCGAAGCCGTATGACACAATTATCGAATGCCCATTGTGGGAATACATTTACTCTCTTAAAAATGGTAGCTTTTGAATTTGTTTCCTTTATTTTGAAGATAACTAACAGTGACCTCCGCTTGATTCGTCCAATCGCACTACTCACTGAATAACCGTAATCTTCAAAGGATACGCTTATAACGAGTCCCCCAAGTGATGGATATCTTTGCCCTGAAATAACATACAGGGACGCCCCATTTCAAGAATGTCCACAATGGACACAACATTCAATTTTCTAAATCAGCATAGGTTCATTTTGAACCTACCCTTTATCGGCATCAGTATCCTGATTGTCGCCTCTCTCTCAACGGACACCACATAGGATTTTCTTTCGGCAACTCACCCACACCTACTTTCCCCATATCGTCAGTCCTGTCTTCATGGTCGCAATAATAAATCCTACTGCCAAAATCATACATCCTGGCAAATTCACACTCAGCGCAATTCTGCGCCCTGTCATTCCTCATTTCCATATGTATCATCCCCACCCCTTTCCCTGATGCTGTCGAACAGCAAATCACTTGCACGGAACGCCACATATTCATGTTCCGGTATGATGCACGTCTCCCCGGTATGCAGGTTCCTCCCTTTCTTCTCTTTGACTGTCCGTATCTCGAACCTCCCGAATCCTGTGAACATCACCCTTTCGTCCTCGCTGAGGTAGTCCTTCAATGTCTCTATGAACAGCCCTACGGCATTGAACGCAGATTTCTTGGTTATCCCTCCGTTCTCCGCCATCCTGTTCGCGAATTCTTTCTTGCAGATTGCCATGTTATCAGTTCCTCCTTATCTTTTTATCAGTCTTTAGTTTCATAGTGCTTGCCATCAGATGCTTCCATGGCATCCTTCATTTCTTCCTGTTCCTCAAAGAACGCCCTGACGAACCTTTGGAATCTCCTGTCATCAGCAACAGCCTTATCTGCATTGCATGGTTTGCGGTGCCTGGGCTTCTTCTTTCTGCTATTGGAAGATTCCTTTTCTTTGCCCTTCTCAGGCGCATCGACCACGATGACACCCATTGCATTATTATCGCTCTGCTCATCCTGGAACGGCTTGAAGTGGACACTGTATCCTCTTTCTATATGCTCGCCGTCAAGATTGATATGATGGATGAAATAAGTCTTCCTGTCCTCTCCAAGGATGAAGCCGTAGCCCCTATCCTGGAAATATCTCGTTACCTTGCCATACATAGTCTCCTGATCTCCTCCTGTAGATTTTCTGTAGTAATGAAATTGCTGTTTTAAGTTATTGGGATGCAAGGGCGTAGGATGCCCCTGTGACGCGCTGTGGTGCCCATATAAGGGCTTTGACGGATGATGTATAGATTTATTTGTCTGTGGGATTCAGGCACTAAAATAAGCCCACTATCGACTATATTCCTATAATCAATAATGGACTTATTTAGATGTCCAAATATTCATTTATGGGTATTCCCTTTCGTATCAAACTCTTTTATACTGCTACTACACCATTTCTACACCAATTTGCCATTGAAAGACATAAAATTATATAGAGATATATCGAACCTAACAACACCTAAAGCCTTTAACTATGCGGTTTTATCAGGATATATAGACTTATATGGATTTATATAAATTCTATATGACGTACTGATTGATGATATCTCCATCCTCACCATCATATATCATCTTTACCTTCACATCTATGCAGCTCTGTTCTCCCTCAAAGAACTCTTTTGCCAATGACACCTCTGATGGCCTCGTCTTCCTGTCACCGGTGTAGATCACATATATCTCCGGGACTGGTAGTTTCACTTTTTTGCTCTTATAGAGGTTCTGTTTGGTACGGTCAAAATAATCGTGGTAGGTCTGCACCATGTACATCAATGCACGGATAATGATGTTCATCGTCCATGTTGACTGGCTTTCCACCAGAATGACAACTTTGTCTTCCCTCACTACGAACCCAAGATCATTATAAATGTTATCTGTCAGCACATTCTTAATCGTGATGTCTGTCAGCTTATCTTCTGTAATATCAGTATCTTCTGGATGGAGTGCTTTATACAGTTGCAACAGGTATTTCTTATCTTGAAACAGGTTTGTGAAGACACTGTCCTTGATTGTACGTTTCATCACATCCGCCTGTTGCTGCTGTCCATTCCCGGAAGATACGGCATTATTCTCTACCATCTGTCCACTTCCTTTCCATCCTATTTACACACTTGGCTGTGTATTTAATAGTAACACAAGACCCACAATGTTTCAATGAAATTCCACTTCTTCATCACAATTCAGCCTATACATCATATGCAACTCGATGATACGCCCACATCCTACCCTGCCTACAGATAATCCTGTACCAGCAGGTAAAAGGATGACCAGTACATCCTCCAGGTAAATCCGGGCACCTGAGTACTTCATTTTCCTCGAAATATACTGTTGCATCTTCCTTTGTGTGTAGACATTCAGGGAGCCTTACCAATTCCGTATATCCGTTGATTCCGTCGTCACAGATAATATGACGCTCACTATCTTTCTCCTGTTGCCGAAAATACTCCCTGATATCCTTCTTCAGTTCCCGGATGTGCTCCCGCACTGCCTCTTTCCTTCCCGGAAGTGGTCTTAACACCTACATATCCATCAGGATCTCATATGCCATTTTTAAATCGCTCCTATTTCTGATATGAACAGCCATGCCTTCTCCTTTCCTGTCTCTTGATATCCTGTTTCTCTATGATAGATTCTACATCGTCCATACTGTCTGTTCGTTGTCCCAGCACCAGAACAATTTCTTCCGGTTCCACATGTTACTCATATCCTGGCGAACCCGACATATAACAGCCATCCACATATTCCCATCTTTTTCCAGAGCATATATATCTGACCATCATCACATATAATGTGTACCGAAGAAATTGACCAGTACTCCCAGTTTGATCCTGGCAGGGTCACCACCACTGTCATCATCTCCAGCGACCTCATATTGGTATCTTCCCTCCGAGACACTGCTGCGCTCTATCCTCATATCATTGAATTCACATTCCACACCGCATACACTCACCTTTGAAAATCTCTCTTTTCCATAGTCCAACCTCATCCCTATGAACCTCCTGCACCAATCAACAAAATTTCATTTCCTATCACACCAGACAGCAGTTGCACATCTACTATACTTGCTTGCAGAAATGCAACCATTCCTTCATGTCAATCGCTTCGGACACGATATCTGCAACACATTGCTTGCATTCAACAACAGAAATGCAACAGGCACCCCATCTGGAGTGCCCATCACATTTGAGTATTTTTTGCATTGATATTGGTTAGTTCAAATTTTCTGAAAACAGATATATTCAGGTAAGGCTAACCAACAATGCTGTTCCTTCCGAACAGCTCCTTACCTTCCCGGGCGGGTTCTCCCAATTTCTCAGAGCCCTTTTCTTCCAGGATTTTCTGGTCCCATTCAAGAACCCTCGCAGTCTCTTCAGCCAGTTCATCCAGCTCTTTATCTTTTGCGGCTTTACGCTCATAGAATGTCGGATCCCGTAATGCACTTTCCCAGCCGTTTATGAATTCCTGGACTTCCTGTACCCTGCCGAAGCCTGCTTCAAACTCATAACCATTGCGGGCGGTATAAACCTCAAACCTGTAGTCCTGGCGCTTATCATCAATAGCCACCATGAAATACAGCTCATCCCGTTTGGATTCATCCATCGGCTCGAAGCGGACATCATCATACAACGGATGGTCGCTGGCAGGGCAGTTGTTCTTGAACCATACCCGGTAATTATCCAAGATATAATCGCTTGTGATACCGTCAAGAATCTCCCATATCTTTGCCAGCCGCGTTGCCAATTCATCATCCTCACAGAACCAGTCGTACCATCCTGCTTCCACCTGAGTGTCGAAGTCATCTCCAAGGAAATCCCCATTACGGTAACGCTCGCAAAACTCTCTCAATGTCATTTCTTTTTTTGCCATAATGTCTCTCCTTACTTTGCCATATCCTCTGCTGTCAAGATTGTTCTGCATTATACAGTTATGCCGTTGTCCCATGAATCTTCATATAGGCGGAGCTATTCTTCATCTAAGCATTCCACTTCGTATTCATCAGGAATCGGGATGCTGTTAAAGTTTTTGAGGTACATATCTGCTTTATCTCGTGCCTCCTGCTCATCACCTGCATCTACCTCATATATCTCACTGAAATAAATTGTCACCCGATATCTTTTCAATACATCACCCTTTCCTACTTCTTCCTCTTATCCACGGTCTTGATAACGAGATTGACATCATTATGGGTCATCGTCCATAATGGACTATCCAATGAAATCAAGAATCCCCTGTAGTTCCTCCGGCAGCCCATCACATTCTTCGCAAGGATCAGCTCCTTTACAAAGGCTCCCATCCCCTTGATCATGATTACGAAATCATACCCGCACTGGTCCATATACTGTATGTTCTCTTTGCCAAAATATCCCCTGTCCAGGATGAACCCTACCCTCTTATATCCGTACCCCTTCGCCTTCTCCAGCATGAACTGGAGCTGGGATATATCCACTATGCTTCCCGGGTACTGTTCATAAAAAAGCGGCTCCTTATTCGCTGTATCATATGCAATGGAATAGTTAAAGACCGGAAGCCCCTTATCATCCTTTGGATGGCCATGCTCCACAAATTCGATATCGCCTGCCTGGCAGTTCTTGTTCGTCAAATCATAGGAAATATATATTTTTTCCCTGTGGTCCCTCGACTCATTCCATTCATTCACAAGCCCTATCCTCTGATCATCTGTTACAGATACAAGGAAATCTGATATCCTTGTATCACTGTATATGTGCATCCTTTCCGTGAACAGGGGATGGTTATAGGCATAAGCAGGATAATACTGTGCCGCATTATTTTCACTGATAATGGAATAGGATACAAGGTCTGCAACAAGCCCGCCGTCTTTCGTTCCGAAATACTTTTCTATCACTGCCGGAAGCCGGAGATTCTCTAAGATTTTCCGGATCACAAGGAATGTCCCTATCCTGACACAGCTGCTCCTGCAGGTTTCTTCCCTTTCTTCAGGCTGTTCCAGGCTCCCAAAATATTTCATATAATTCTCATTAGGGATCATCTTTTCCGGATCTTTTTCAGACCGTTTTCCAATGATCCTCTGGTCCGGTACATTGTATTTTTTCTCCGGATGGTACGTGCGTCCGACCACATATCTTACATAAA
>OFFK01000130.1_pt1 | contig 59747 bp, 50 predicted proteins | sample 1521361 | NCBI WGS metagenome assembly OFFK01 (sample SAMEA3504096, study PRJEB24116) | mouse gut metagenome | biome: mouse gut; feature: mouse-associated habitat; material: faeces | place: Denmark | collected 2011 | reverse complement strand
TGCGGCATATTCCTATATGTCACTGGTGCCGATTATCCAGCCGCCGATTATGAAGCTTTTTACTACGAAAGCGGAGCGCAGCATAAAGATGCAGAACTTAAGGCCAATCTCTAAATTAGAAAAGATTTTGTTCCCGATCGTGGTTACTGCAGTAGTGTGTATACTTTTGCCGACTACGGCGCCTTTGGTTGGCATGTTGATGCTGGGCAATTTGTTCCGCGAGTCTGGCGTCGTTCGTCAGTTATCGGAAACTGCTTCCAATGCCATGATGTATATTGTCGTTATTCTGCTTGGAACGTCCGTGGGCGCAACCACCAGTGCGGAAGCATTTCTGAATGTGACGACTTTAAAAATTGTAGCGCTTGGTCTGATTGCGTTTATGTTTGGTACGGCAGCCGGCGTATTGTTCGGCAAGATTTTGTGCAAAGTAACTGGCGGCAAGATTAACCCGCTGATCGGTTCTGCAGGAGTGTCCGCCGTGCCTATGGCGGCCCGCGTATCTCAAAAAGTAGGCGCAGAGGAAGATCCTACCAACTTCCTGCTGATGCATGCGATGGGACCGAATGTTGCAGGCGTTATCGGCACTGCGGTTGCAGCCGGAGTATTTATGGCAATCTTTGGAATTTAAGAGAAGACCGGAGTCTGTTTTTGATGATGCAGACTCCGTAGAATAGAAAGGCCGTGAAGCGGCAGAAGAGAGGATATTATGGCGAAACAGAAAAGAAAACCTGTTAAGATTACAGAAACCATACTGCGTGACGCGCATCAGTCTCTGATAGCTACGCGAATGACGACAGAGCAGATGCTGCCCATTATCGATAAGATGGATAAGGTTGGATATCACGCTGTAGAGTGCTGGGGCGGAGCTACTTTTGACGCATCTTTGCGTTTCTTAAAAGAAGATCCTTGGGATCGTCTGCGGAAGCTGAAAGCTGGATTTAAGAATACCAAGCTGCAAATGTTGTTCCGTGGACAGAATATTTTGGGCTATCGTCCTTATGCGGATGACGTAGTAGAATATTTTGTTCAGAAATCCATAGCGAACGGAATTGACATTATTCGTATTTTTGACTGCTTGAATGACCTGAGGAATCTTCAGACTGCAGTAACCGCTACCAATAAGGAGAAAGGACATGCACAGGTTGCCCTTTCCTATACGCTTGGCGATGCCTATACGTTAAAATACTGGACCAATATGGCAAAGAAGATAGAGGATATGGGTGCAAATTCCATTTGTATCAAGGATATGGCAGGTCTTTTGACGCCTTATAAGGCGGAAGAGCTGGTAACCTCCTTAAAGAGTGCGACGAAGCTTCCGATTGAGCTTCATACGCATTATACTTCCGGCGTGGCTTCTATGACTTACCTGAAAGCGGTAGAGGCAGGCTGTGACATCATTGATACGGCAATGTCTCCTTTTGCACTGGGAACAAGTCAGCCTGCTACGGAAGTTATGGCTGAAGCATTCCGGGGAACAGAGATGGATCCGGGATTTGACCAGATGCTGTTAAAAGAGATTGCAGATTACTTCCGTCCTATGAGAGAGGAAGCTTTAAAGAGCGGATTGCTCAATCCAAAGGTATTAGGCGTGGATATCCAGACATTACTGTACCAGGTGCCAGGCGGCATGCTCAGCAATATGGTATCTCAGTTAAAAGAGCAGAATGCGGAGGATAAGTATATAGAAGTGCTGGAGGAAATTCCGCGTGTCCGCAAAGATCTTGGCGAGCCGCCTCTGGTTACCCCGTCTTCCCAGATTGTCGGTACGCAGGCTGTCTTTAACGTATTGATGGGCGAGCGCTATAAGGTTGCCACCAAGGAAACCAAAGACGTGCTTCTTGGAAAATACGGGCAGACTGTAAAGCCCTTTAATCCAGAAGTGATTGACAAGGTGTTGGGCGAAGAGAAGAAGAATGCGATTACCTGCCGTTATGCGGATTTGCTGGAACCTGAATTAGATAAGATTGAAGCGGAGATGAAGCAGTGGAAACAGCAGGACGAGGATGTTCTTTCCTATGCGCTGTTCCCGCAGGTAGCAACAGAATTCTTTAAATACAGGGAAGCGCAGCAGACAAAAGTGGATGCTACCATTGCGGATACGAAGAACGGAGCTTATCCGGTTTAAGATCAAGCGCTTGCATTCGGTCAATAAGAAAAGATACTGTTCTTTTGAACAGTATCTTTTCTACTTATCTTTTTAGACTAGAAATTTCTGGGCATGTTTGTCTGAATTGGAGCGGCGGTTTTTGTGGCATAATGAGAGTTTGGAAAGGACGGGTCATGGGCGGCACCAATGATTTAATGAGCCGAATTAATGAGCGGTATGGAACTTTAAGCAAAGGACAAAAGCGGCTTGCGGCTTATATCATGGATCACTATGAGAAAGCGGTTTTCTTGACAGCGGCGAAATTAGGGGAGACAGTGGGCGTTAGCGAATCCACGGCAGTCCGTTTTGCGATGCATTTAGGCTACAAAGGCTATTCGCAATTTCAACAGGCGTTGGCGGAGTTGGTTCTTGGCAAGCTGGACTCGGTGCAGCGGATGGAAGACGTGTATGGAAAAATACCCCAGTCAGAGATCTTGGCAACGGTACTGCAGTCTGATGCAAAGCGTATTGAGCAAACATTAGAGAGCATTGACGCGCACACTTTTGACCTGGCAGTGGAAACGATGCTGCATGCAAGACAGATCTATGTGATAGGAATTCGAAACTGTGCTCCGATTGCAGAGTTTTTGGCGTTTTACCTCAATATGATGCTGGATCATGTCCAGCTTTTGCATACCAACAGTTCCAGTGAATTATTTGAACAAATGCTGCATATCGGCAAGGAGGATGTAATTGTCGGAATTAGCTTTCCGAGATATTCCATGCGTACTTTGAAAGCGATGGAATTTGCGAACAGTCGCAAAGCAAAAGTGATTACCTTGACAGACAGCGTTCATTCGCCTATGAATCTATATTCTTCCTGCAATCTGATTGCTTGCAGCGATATGTCCTCGATCGTGGATTCGCTTGTGGCGCCTTTGAGCGTCGTGAATGCGCTGATCATGGCAATCTGCATCAAGCGTCAGAAAAAGGTCATAGAAAACCTGGAATTGTTAGAACAGGTTTGGGAAGAATATCAAGTGTACGGCAAAGATGAGATTGATTATATAGACGATTCCGTGCGAATGCGTTATGGCGGAAAGGAAGAGAAAGAGGACGGAAGATGGGAAGAATAATCGTTATTGGCGGCGGAGCGGCTGGAATGATGGCGGCGGTCCAGGCAAGTTCCAGAAACAATCAAGTGCTGTTGCTAGAGAAAAATGAGAAATTGGGCAAGAAGATTTATATTACAGGAAAAGGCAGATGCAACCTGACAAATGCCTGTGATACAGAAGAATTGTTTCAACATGTCTTACGCAACCGCAAGTTTCTCTACAGCGCCTTTTATAGTTTCAGCAATTGGCAGGTCATGGATTTTTTTCAAAACCATGGGCTTGCCATTAAGACAGAGCGCGGGGAGCGTGTGTTTCCGCAGTCTGACCATGCTTCCGATGTGATACAAACTTTGCAGAGAGTGCTGAAACAGCATCGGGTGCAGCTACGGCTTCACACAGAAGTAACCGAATTATTGTCTGACGGGAAGAAAATCACAGGGGTGCGCATAAAAGATAACAGCGTATTGGATGCTGACGCCGTGATTCTTGCCACGGGGGGATGTTCCTATTGTTCCACCGGCTCTACTGGGGATGGTTATGGCTTTGCAAAAGCCCTGGGACATACAGTTACCAAGCGCCAGCCAGCGCTGGTTCCGTTGGAAGCCGGGGAAGCATGGGTAAAAGAGCTACAAGGATTGTCCTTGCGAAATGTAAAAGCCAGCATACGCAAGGATGGGAAAATGCTTTACGAAGATTTTGGGGAGATGCTTTTTACGCATTACGGGGTCAGCGGTCCGCTGATGCTCAGCGCCAGCAGCATCATCAATGATCAGATGGAACATATGCCGTTGTCTCTGTCAATAGACTTAAAACCAGCGTTATCTAAAGAACAGTTGGACAAGCGCATATTGAGGGATTTTAAGGAAAACCAGAACCGTTGTTTTAAGAATGCGCTGCAGAAACTGCTTCCGGCAAAATTGATCCCTGTGATAATACGTTTAAGTAACATTGAGCCAGAACGGAAAGTCAATGAGATTACCAAGCAAGGACGGCAGGAGTTGCTAGAGCTGATCAAGGCATTTCCGCTGACGCTGACTAGGTTCCGTGACTTTAACGAGGCGATCATCACCAGAGGGGGCGTAAGCGTCAAAGAGGTCAATCCGTCCACGATGGAATCCAGGCTGGTGCAAGGGCTGTATTTTGCTGGGGAAGTTTTGGACTTGGATGCGCTGACCGGAGGCTTTAATCTGCAAATTGCATGGTCAACAGGTTATCTTGCAGGGAATAGCATAGCTTTGGCGAATGCTTAGCTGCGTGACGGAGAAAATTAAAATTTATAGTACATTGGAGGAAAGATATGGCGTTTAATATTGCAATTGACGGTCCGGCAGGCGCTGGAAAAAGCACGATTGCCAAATTGGTAGCAAAGAAGTTGTCTTACATTTATGTAGATACTGGAGCTATGTACCGTGCGATGGCACTGTATTTTTTGAGAAAGGGCATTGCGCCGCAAGATGAGAAAGCGGTCAGCGCTGCCTGTGACGAAATTACGGTGACTCTGTCTTGCGAAAGCGGGGAACAGCAGGTTTATCTAAACGGTGAAAATGTGAATGGCCTGATTCGCACAGAGGAAGTTGGCAAGGCGACGTCGATTGTCAGCGCTTATGCGAAAGTAAGGGAAAAGCTGACACAGCTTCAGCGGGAGATGGCACAGACAACTGATTTGATTATGGATGGCAGAGACATTGGGACGTGCGTTCTGCCGCAGGCACAAGTGAAGATATATTTAACTGCCAGTGTGGAGACTAGGGGAAAGCGGAGATTTTTAGAACTGCAAGAAAAGGGCACAGGCTGCAGGTTGGAAACGATATGCCAAGATATAAAAAACAGGGACGAACAGGACATGAATCGAAAGCTTTCTCCGTTAAGGCAGGCGGAGGATGCTGTTCTTGTGGACAGTTCTTTTCTAACGATCGAGCAGGTTGTGGAAAGAATTTTGGAAATTGTGGAAGAAAAAGAGTAATAATTTGTCTATTCGCTGATTTTGAAACAGCCAATCTTGAAAATTTGCTGTTTTGGGGTTGTGGAATCGCCTAAAATAGCCGATAGCAACAGAGAGGAGTTTATGTATGGAAGTTATTCTTGCAAGAAGCGCTGGCTTTTGTTTCGGAGTCAGACGGGCAGTGGACACAGTCTATGAGCAGGCGCAGCATGGCGCTGGGAAAATATATACCTTTGGTCCTATCATACACAATGAAGAAGTGGTGAAAGATTTGGAGGAAAAGGGAGTCCAGGTAGTGGAGAACACGGAAAGGCTTCGGGAATGTGGAGACGGGACTGTGATTATCCGTTCACATGGCGTAGGCAAGGCAGTCTATGAGCTGCTTAAGGAAGAAAGGATCGCATACGTAGATGCGACTTGCCCCTTTGTGCGCAAGATTCACCGCATTGTGGAATCATACAGTGATCAGGGTTTTCATGTGGTAATAATAGGAAATGAGAACCATCCCGAGGTGGAAGGGATTAAGGGCTGGAGCAGCAATGAAAGGGAGACAAGCGTCATTTCCACGGCAGAAGAAGCGCAGAATTTTGTCCTGAAAAGGGAAAAAAAGGCTTGTATTGTGTCTCAGACGACATTTAACAACAAGAAATTTCAAGAATTAGTTGAAATTCTCAAAAAAAAGGGTTATGATATAGTTGTTTTAAATACGATTTGCAATGCCACACAAGAGCGGCAGGCGGAAGCAAAGAAAATTGCCAGGCAAGTGGAAGCCATGATCGTGGTCGGCGGGAAGAATAGTTCCAACACGCAAAAGTTATTTGAAATATGTAAAAATGAATGTGAAAATACTTGCTATATACAGACACTGGGAGATTTGGATTTGTCTAAATTACAGTCCATTAATAGCGTAGGTATTACCGCAGGGGCTTCTACCCCAAACAAAATTATTGAGGAGGTTCAAAAAAATGTCAGAAATGAGTTTTGAACAAATGCTGGATGAATCATTTAAAACAATAAGGAATGGAGAGGTAGTCGAAGGTACCGTTATTGATGTGAAACCAGACGAGATCATCTTGAATATTGGTTACAAATCCGATGGAATCATTACCCGGAATGAGTATACGAACGAACCGAACGTTGATTTGACTACCGCAATCTCCGTGGGAGACACCATGGAAGCGAAAGTTCTGAAAGTAAATGACGGCGAGGGTCAGGTAATGCTGACTTACAAGCGTCTAGCTGCTGAAAAGGGAAACAAGCGGCTGGAAGAAGCGTTTAACACGCAGGAAGTGCTGACCGCAAAAGTGGTTCAGGTGTTAGAAGGCGGATTAAGCGTCGTGATCGACGAGGCGAGAATCTTTATTCCTGCAAGTCTGGTATCTGATACATATGAGAAAGACTTGGGAAAATATAAGGACCAGGAAATTGAATTTGTAATTACAGAGTTCAATCCCCGCAGAAGAAGAATTATCGGGGATCGCAAACAGCTTTTGCTTGCTAAGAAAGCAGAGCTTCAAAAAGCGTTATTTGAGAGAATTCATGTGGGCGACGTACTAGAAGGAACTGTCAAGAATGTGACAGATTTCGGCGCATTTATCGACTTAGGCGGAGCAGACGGGCTTTTGCATATTTCAGAGATGTCCTGGGGAAGAGTGGAAAATCCTAGGAAAGTATTTAAAGTCGGCGAAGTGGCGAGAGTGTTTATCAAGGATATCAATGATAAGAAGATTGCTCTTAGCATGAAGTTTGAAGATGAGAATCCCTGGAAAGATGCGGCAAGCAAATATGCCGTAGGCAATGTCGTGAGCGGCGTGGTTGCCAGAATGACAGATTTCGGCGCATTCGTAGAGCTGGCTCCTGGCGTGGACGCTTTGCTGCATGTTTCACAGATTTCGAAAGAGCATGTCGAGAAACCGGCGGATGTATTGAACATTGGTCAGGAAATTGAAGCAAAGATTGTAGATTTCAATGAAGAAGAAAAGAAAATCAGCCTTAGTATCAAGGCATTGCTGAACATGGAAGCAGCAGAAAGCGCCTCTGAAGAAGAGGAAAATGTAGAAGAATAAAGAATAGAGGAAATGCCATGGATGGGTATGAAGATTTCAAAAAAGACATTTGGGGATTGACAAAGATTGATCTGAATTCATACAAAGAGAAGCAGATGAAGCGCAGGATCGAGACATTGATTACCAAGAATCATATCAATAGCTATAAAGATTATGTGGCACTGATCAAGAAAGACAAGGATAAGTTTGAACAGTTTGTGAATTTCCTGACGATTAATGTGTCGGAATTTTACCGCAACCCAGAACAGTGGGTCATTCTGGACCGCGAGGTGTTCCCAGACCTGATCAAGAAGTTTGGTAAGAACCTAAAGATTTGGAGTGCCGCATGTTCTACAGGGGATGAGCCATATTCTTTGGTAATGGCGCTGTCTAAGCATATTCCGATCAAGCAAATTAAGATCATTGCGACGGATATTGATAAACAGGTGTTGGATAAGGCGCGTATGGGGCTTTATAACGAGAAGAGCATCGCAGCCGTTCCTCCGGAATTCAAGAAGAAATATTTTACCCAGATTGGAAGTTCTTATCAAATTTCCGATGAGATTAAGCGCCAGGTGGAATTTAAGGAGCATAATCTTTTAAAAGATCCTTATATCACGGGATGTAATTTGATTGTGTGCAGAAATGTATTGATTTATTTTACAGAGGATGCCAAAGAAGAGATTTACCAAAAATTTAATTCTGCCCTGGTAAGTCAGGGAATCCTGTTTATTGGAAGCACCGAGCAGATCATGAATTACAAGGATCTGAATTATCAAAGAATGCAGTCTTTCTTCTTTCAGAAGAATTGATCATTGCAAATTTGCGATAAAAGAATCCAGCCTTTTCCATTTACTTTGGAACAGGCTGGATTTTTGATTTTACTTTATTTGGGAGAGGGATTTGCTTCCGGCGATATGTGTAAGGATATGTAATATATACTTTTTCATTTGTTTTTCTGATTCCAAGAAATCTTCCGTCATCTCAAACCAGGCATCTTTGTCATGATAGTCTGTTTTAAAGCAAGGAGTAACAATTTCTTTATGCTGGGGCAGGAAGCATCCAGTTTTTTTGCTATAACAGGTAGCTGCTTTGGCGCTTGTACGAAAATCTTTGTCTACATAAAAAGCGACGCTTTTGTGGATTGCCCGGTCTTCCTTTGGAAGATAGTAATAATCCTTATAATTGGGATAAAAATATTTCAATTCTCCTTGATAGATTGGAATCTTTAATATTGCCTGATTTTGAAAGCCTTTGAGATAAATATCGTCCTTGCCCAGGGAGAACGGCTGGGGCAGGGCATGATCCAAAGAGAGCGTAAGGAGCAATTCTGCCGTCTGTGCGCCGTCATAAGCTGTGTATAGATTTTTTTCATAAGTAATGGCTTGAAACTGTCCTGAGAAGAATCTGGGATAGGCAAGAAGGGAGATCAACCCAGTCATTCCGAGAAGATCTTCGTAATTGTGAAGCAGCAGCAGAGAGCAGCCCTCCTTGGAGGGATGTTTTACATATTCTTGATAAATTTTAATAAAATCGCCGGTGCAGAGATCTTTGCGTTCGATTTCGATGAAAGATTCCAGAGTTTTTTGCTTCATGTTGGGCAATTTGAAAATATCTTTATAGTCGGAAAGCTGCTTATAGATATCCAGATGAGGATATGCGTCAAGGGTTTCTTCTAGCTGGTATCGGGCGCACCGCCCTTGCAAAAAGGGTACGTCGAAACTAAGGCCATTGAATGAGACCAGACTTTTATAGTGAGAAACTTTCTGAAGAAAGGCAGAAAGAATTTCTTTTTCTTCCTGAGCGTTTTTAGCAAAGAACTGGGTGAATTGCAGCGCATCTTCCTGCTTTGCCGCACAGCCAATCAGGCAGACATGGTTATTTGTCGCGGAAAAGCCCGTGGTCTCGATATCAAAAAGCAGAGAAGACTTGGACAAAAGTTCCTTGGTGATGGAAGAACTTGCTGTAAATGGTATTTGTTTCTGCCAGATTTCCATGAGATGCCTCCATATGTTTTTTGATCAAACTTGCTGCCGGCACTCCAATTTCTGGTCGGATGGGGTACTAGGATGGGCAGCGCTTTCGTTTATTTAAAGCAAGATCATTATACATTATTTGTCGAAAAAATGCAAAAAGTATGTGCTATTGGAAATAAAATATGATATAATGGAAAAAGTGATTTATTCCATTAATATCATAGTAAGACAAGGGATAAATTGTAATACAAATTAAAAAGAAAGTGGGGCACGAAAAATGGGTTTCATGACATTTAAGGGCGGCGTTCACCCGCACGATGGAAAAGAATTTTCCAAAGACAAGCCGATATGTGAGTTATTACCCAAAGGCGAGCTGGTATTTCCAGTATCTCAACATATCGGAGCGCCAGCAAGCCCGATTGTGGCTGTGGGAGATTTTGTGCTGCGTGGACAAAAAATTGCAGAGGCGGGAGGCTTTGTATCGGCGCCAATCTATTCTTCCGTATCAGGCAAGGTGAAAGCGATCCAGCCGCGCAGGGGCGCAGTGGGAGATATGGTGAATTCCATCATTATTGAGAATGACGGGGAGATGAAAGAAGTAGAATTTACTCTGGTTGAGGATGTAACTGCGCTTTCCAAAGAGGAAATTATTGCGAAGGTCAAAGAAGCAGGTGTTGTGGGAATGGGAGGAGCTGGTTTTCCGACTCATGTAAAATTGTCACCTAAGGAACCAGGCAAAATTGAATATATTATAGCAAACTGCGCAGAATGTGAACCGTATCTGACAGCGGATTACCGCCGTATGCTGGAAAATCCCAAAGAATTGATCGAGGGTATGAGGATCGTACTGCAGCTTTTTGACAATGCCAAAGGATTGTTCGGCATTGAGGATAACAAACCGGACTGCATTGCCAAAATGCAGGAGCTGACAAAGAATGAGCCTCGGATGGAGGTTTGTCCGTTGAAGACCAAGTACCCGCAGGGCGGCGAGCGTCAGTTGATTTATGCGACTACAAAGCGTGAGATCAATTCCACGATGCTTCCGGCAGATGCAGGCTGTATTGTAAATAATGTGGAGACGCTGATTTCTGTCTATAAAGCTGTGAAGCTGGGCAAGCCGGTGATGAACCGTATTTTTACAGTTACCGGGGATGCCGTGTCAGAACCAGGGAACTTTGATATCTGCCTCGGCATGAGCTATGCCGAAGTATTGGAGGCGGCAGGAGGATTCCGGATGCAGCCAGAGAAGATTATTTCTGGTGGTCCAATGATGGGATTTTCCATGTTCGGCCTGGATATTCCCACCACCAAAACGTCATCTTCGCTGCTCTGCTTGCTAAAGGATGACGTGGCGGCAAGCGAGACGACGGCGTGTATAAACTGTGGGCGCTGCGTGTCTGCCTGTCCAGAACAGATTATTCCCACCCGGCTGGCAAAAATGGCAGGTTATGGGGACATGGCAGGCTTTGAGAAATGGAACGGCATGGAGTGTATTGAATGCGGAAGCTGCAGTTACATCTGTCCGGCGAAAATACCTCTGGCACAATCGATCCGAACCATGAAAAAACAGATTCTTGCTGAGAGAAGAAAAAAATAATTTCATCGAATAAAAAGAGAGAAAGAGGTGTCTTATAGTGAGTGATTTATATAACGTGTCATCCTCATCACATATCCGGGCAAAAGATACATCCTCCAGAATTATGCTGTATGTAGTGATCGCTTTGGCGCCTGCAAGCATTTTTGGCGTGATAAATTTTGGCGTGATGGCGCTGGTGCAGATTTTAGCTTGTATCGCAACCTGCGTGGCATCGGAATGGATTTATGAAAAGCTGATACATAAAAAAAGTACGATTAATGATTTTAGCGCGGTGGTGACAGGCTTGCTGCTGGCATTGAACCTTCCCCACACGCTGCCCATCTGGCAGTCCGTGCTTGGCAGCGTTTTTGCCATCGTGATTGTAAAAATGCTGTTTGGCGGCCTGGGACAGAACTTTATGAACCCTGCCCTGGGAGCAAGATGCTTCCTGCTAGTGTCGTTTGCAGGCACGATGACAAGCTTTACTTATGACGGCGTGACTGGGGCGACTCCGCTGGCGCTTTTAAGAAACGGCGAAAGCGTAGATACCATGAAGATGCTTTTGGGAACGACTGCTGGAACCATCGGCGAGACCAGCGTGATTGCTATTTTAATCGGGGCAATCTTCCTGATTATGATGGGAGTGATTGACCTTAGAATTCCGGCAAGTTATATTATTTCCTTTGCCGCATTTATCCTGATCTTTGGCGGGCATGGCTTTGACGTCAATTATTTGACAGCCCAGCTTTGCGGCGGCGGTTTGATGTTGGGAGCCTTTTTCATGGCGACAGATTATGTGACTTCTCCGATTACCCCTGCCGGAAGAATCGTGTTCGGCATCCTGCTTGGCATACTTACTGGATTATTCCGTATTTTCGGGGCCAATGCAGAGGGCGTGTCCTTTGCCATTATATTAGGCAACCTTCTGGTGCCGATCATTGAGAAATTTACGATTCCAAGAGCGTTTGGACAGAAAAAGGAGGTAAAGCAGCATGAATAAGAAGATTGTGCATGACGCATTGATATTAACCGCCTTTACGCTGGTGCTGGGATTTTTGCTCGGCGCTGTTTATGAGATTACCAAAGAACCGATTGCGGAGGCGGAAAAAGCAGCGTTGGATGAAGCGTATAAAGTCGTGTTTGCAGATGCGGCCTCTTTTGAAGAAGATGCTGATTTTGACGCTGAAAAAGCTGTAGAAATTTTGTCTGCAAGTCTTTTTTCCAACGATGAAATTACAGCGGTAAATAAGGCGTTGGATGGCTCTGGCAACGTGCTTGGCTATGTGATCAATGTCACTTCCCATGAGGGAAGCCAGGCAGATATCTCTTTTTCCGTTGGAATCCAAAACGATGGGACCTTGAATGGATATTCGATTACAGCCATCAGCGAGACGCCTGGCCTTGGCGTGCTGGTTCAGGAAGAGCCTTTTTATTCCCAGTTTGAGGGCAAGACAGAGGAAACGTATTCTGTCGTAAAGACAGCGCCTTCTGCTGATAATGAGATTCAGGCGGTCACGGGTGCTACCATTTCTTCCAGGGCAGTCACAAATGGCGTCAATGCGTGTCTTGAGTATTTCAGAAACGCTTTGCAGGGAGGGAATTAATTATGAATAAATATGTAGAACGTTTATATAATGGCATTATCAAAGAAAATCCTACGTTTGTACTCATGCTGGGCATGTGTCCCACGCTGGCAGTTACCTCTTCGGCAGTAAACGGCATTGGCATGGGGCTTTCTACCACGGTAGTGCTGGTTATGTCTAATTTGTTGATTTCCATGTTTCGAAAGGTAATCCCCAATGGAGTGCGTATGCCAGCATATATCGTGGTGGTTGCATCCCTTGTTACCATAGTGCAGTTTGTCATGCAGGCATATACGCCGTCTCTTTCTGCATCTTTGGGCGTTTACATTCCGTTGATCGTGGTAAACTGCATTATCCTGGGAAGAGCGGAAAGTTATGCTTCTAAGAATCCGATTGCCCCCTCTATTTTTGACGGACTTGGCATGGGTCTTGGATTTACGGTAGGTTTGACTTTTATCGGCTTGATTCGTCAGATCTTAGGCGCTTCTTTGGGAATCACAGTTTTCATTATGGCGCCGGGCGCATTCCTGGTACTTGCTTTCTTAGTAGCAGGCATGAATGTCATTCGTGACAAGATGGAAAAGAAAGGCAAGCCCCTGGCAGCTCCTTCTGGATGCCTGACGGGAGATTGCGCAAGCTGTTCACAATCTTCCATGTGTACTGGAAAAAAAGCACAAGAATAGGAGGCAGAATAGATGAAAGAATTATTGATCATTGCAATCGGCTCTGCCATTGTAAATAACGTAGTATTAAGCCAGTTCCTTGGAATTTGCCCTTTTCTGGGAGTTTCCAAGAAGACAGAAACTGCGGCAGGCATGGGTGGAGCAGTTATATTTGTTATCACTTTGGCCTCCTTTGTCACGGGGCTGATTTATAAATTTATTTTGGCGCCTTTCCATGTGGAATATTTACAGACGATTGTATTTATTTTGGTAATTGCGTCCCTGGTGCAGTTTGTGGAAATGTTTCTGAAAAAGAACATGCCCCCCTTATATGAATCTTTGGGAGTGTTTCTTCCACTGATTACGACAAACTGTGCCGTGCTGGGTGTTGCTTTGAACAATGTCAGCAAAGGATATGGCTTGTTAGAAGGCGTGGTAAATGGTCTGGCAACCTCGATTGGATTTTTTATTGCCATCGTGATTATGGCAGGAATCCGTGAGAAGATTGAATATAATGATATTCCCAAGCGGTTTCAGGGGACAGCGATCGTATTGATTACAGCCAGCTTAATGTCAATCGCCTTCATGGGATTCTCAGGCATGATATAGGAGGGAAAGAACATGAATATAACAGCAATTATCATTGCCGCCCTGGTGGTGGGCGGAACTGGTATTTTTCTTGGCTTTTTCCTGGGAATTTTCGGGGAAAAGTTCAAGGTGGAAGTAGATGAGCGGGAAGAGGCTATCACTGGCGTCCTTCCGGGAAATAACTGTGGCGGATGCGGGTACGCCGGATGTTCCGGCCTTGCAGCGGCGATCGTAAAAGGCGAGGCTCCGGTAAACCAGTGTCCCGTAGGCGGCGCTGCTATTGCAGCGCAGATTGGCGAGATCATGGGCGTTGCAGCGGGAGAAGGCGTAAAGCAGGTTGCTTTTGTGAAGTGTGCCGGAGATTGCGAGAAAGCGAAGCAAGATTATGAATATACTGGCGTCGAAGACTGTGCGGCTATGGCCTTTATTCCCAATGGCGGACCAAAAGCCTGCAATTATGGCTGTCTCGGTTATGGGAGCTGCGTCAAGGCATGTCCTTTTGACGCAGTACATATCGTAAACGGGATTGCGGTGGTAGACAAGGATGCCTGCAAGGCTTGCGGGAAGTGCGTGGCAGCATGTCCGAAGAATCTGATTGAGCTGATTCCTTATGATGCAGCGCAGAAAGTGCAGTGCAATTCCAAGGATAAAGGAAAGGACGTCATGGCTGCATGTTCTGTGGGCTGTATCGGCTGTCATCTGTGTGAGAAGAATTGTCCAGAAGGCGCTGTGACTGTCACGGATAATATTGCTCATATTGATTATGAGAAATGTACTGGATGCGGCACTTGTGCAGAGAAATGTCCTAAGAAGATTATTACCAAAATCTAAATTTAATCAATAACCGTTTCTTCTTTGCGGTCCTTTTATGATTTTGTGGATCCAGGGAGAAACGGTTTTTCATAGTCTTGTCCTAAGAAATCATGAAAAATTGACAATGAATAGGAGACAGAAAATGATATACACTGCTTATGAGGTGTTTTGGCTGTTTTTTGCTTATAGTTTTCTAGGATGGTGCCTGGAGGTGGTTTATGCAGCGGCAGACCGGAAGCGTTTTGTAAACCGGGGATTTTTGAATGGGATGATTTGTCCGGTTTATGGATTTTCTATGGTATTTATGCTGATTTTTATGGATTCCTTGAAAGAAGGATGGTTTTATCTGTTTTTGGGATGTCTAATCGTGGGAACTGTGACTGAACTTATGACAGGCCTTGCCATGGAAAAGCTGTTTCACCTGCGGCTATGGGATTATTCTGGCAGGCGGTTTCAGGCAGGAGGCTATATCTGTGCTGCGACAGCGATTACCTGGGGAACTCTGGGGATCATTGTAATGAAATTCATAAATCCGCTGCTTCTGATGGTTATTCGAAAGTCTCCGGGGCTCCCAGGCATGGTGATTCTGATCATTTTAGTAGCTCTGCTTGTGATTGATACAGGAACGACCACTGCGGCGTTGATGAAATTGAAGAATCAAAATCCTGCGTTCTTGGAGATTGCAGACGGGCTGAACCAGGCATCACGTTCTTTGCAGGGATTTATCGTAAAAGTGGTGCACCGCCGTATCAACCGCGCATTTCCGAAACTGGAAAAACGGGAGTTTGAGGAGGAGCAAGAGCACAAGGAGCTTCTTCGGAAACAGAATATCTTTGCCTATGGGTGCAGCTTTCACAAAGTATTATGGATTTTCCTATTAGGTGCGTTTCTTGGTGATTTGACAGAGACAGTATTCTGCCGTATGACCATGGGGCGCTGGATGAGCCGCAGCAGTGTGGTTTACGGACCTTTCAGCCTCGTGTGGGGACTGGGAGTTGCAGGCGCTACTATTCTTCTTTATCGTTACCGAAATAGGGAGGACCGCTATATTTTTCTTGCGGGAACTCTTTTGGGCGGGGCGTATGAATATATTTGCAGCGTGTTTACGGAGTTGGTATTTGGAACCATATTTTGGGATTACAGCGCAATTCCTTTTAACTTGGGAGGACGCATCAACCTGCTTTATTGCTTTTTCTGGGGAATTGCCGCTTTGGTGTGGATGAAGATTTGCTATCCCAGAGTGTCTTGCTGGATTGAAAAAGTGCCCAAGAGGGCAGGAACTTGGATCAGTTATGTGATGCTTGCGTTTATGATCTTTAATGTTTGTCTCTCGGGGCTTGCGATGGGGCGTTACAGCGAGCGGGCGCAGGGCATTCCTGCAGAACATGGCTTAGGCGCATGGATTGACGAGCAATTTCCAGATCAGCGCATGGAGCGCATTTACCCCAATGCTAAAATCACAGCACGTTAGTGTACTGACATGCTGATAAATAGACAAACTTACTTGCCTATTTGCTCATCTGCTGCGTTATATTTTCTATCCGTAGCCACCGCTACGCCGTCGAAAATCTGCCTTGCAGAAAGACAAATATCCTGCGTAATTTTGTTAAATACCAACATGTCAGTACACCAGTAGGAAGGAGAAATTCATCTATCATGGACAGAAAAGAATACTTTGCAGATAAAAAAAGAGTCGTAGTAAAAATCGGGTCGTCGTCTTTACAGCATGAGGCTACGGGAAAGCTGAATTTTACAAAATTGGAGAAGCTGGTGCGGGAACTCTGTGACATCCGCAACCAGGGAATAGATGTGTGCCTGGTAAGCTCCGGCGCTATTGCGGTGGGGCGGCAGGTGATGGGATTTCAGGAACGTCCCAAGAATATTTCTACCAAACAGGCTTGTGCGGCGGTAGGGCAGGCAAGGCTAATGATGACATATCAGAAGATGTTTGCCGAGTACCATCAGACAGTAGGGCAGGTTTTAATGACCAAGGGAACCATGTTGGATAATGTTTCTCGGAAAAATGCGCAGAATACCTTTGAGGAATTGTTTCGTCTGGGAGTGATTCCGATTGTCAATGAAAATGACACGGTGTCTACTTATGAGATGCGGATTGGAGACAATGACAGCTTATCTGCGATTGTGGCAGCGCTTACGGGGGCGGATCTGTTAATTCTTCTTTCGGATATTGACGGGTTGTTTACGGATGATCCCAGAGAAAATCCCAAGGCAAAGCTTATTGACGTGGTGGAAGAATTGGACGAGGCGGTGCTTTCCATGGCTAAGGACAGTACCGGGAGCGACGTAGGCACAGGGGGCATGGAGACGAAACTGACTGCGGCACGCATCGCCACATTGTCAGGAGCAGACATGGTAATTGCCAATGGGAAAGATGTGGGGATTTTGCATGAAATTTTCCAGGGGAAGTTTGTAGGCACCTTATTCCGCCAGCATTTTGATGAAGATTTCTATGTGGCGGACTTTATTGAAGAGAGCATGGATTGACCGAATAACAAAATTAAGCAATTTGGAGGTAAAAATGGATCAGACTAAAATCGACAGAATCAATGAGCTTGCCAGAAGGGCAAAGGCAGAAGGACTTACTGAGGAGGAAAAAAGGGAACAGGATTTGCTGCGAAAAGAATATGTTGCAACGATACGGCGGAACCTGCGTGCGCAGCTTGATAATATAGACGTGGTAAATCTAGATGGCACTACGGAAAATTTGGGAGAAAAATATGGAAAGAAAGCAGAAGATCTCTCATAAGCAAAACGGGAATATCAACTGGGGCAGGGGAGGATCAGAATGTCAGAGGCTTACCATGGCGGAGCTCAAAAGCCTGTTTCGAACAGAGGCAAAACACAAGCGTGATGCACTTAGTCAGGCAGAAATTTCTTCACTGTCTGGGAAAATCTGCGAGACGCTTGGGAGCCACCGATGTTTTTTGAATGCGGAAACAGTATATTTTTACTATCCTTTGGGAAGTGAAGCGGATCTTCTTTCTTTGGCAGAGCAGGCATTGTCATTGGGAAAAAGGGCGGCGTTTCCGAGAGTTTGCGGTGATGATATGGATTTTTACCAGATTGATGCGCTGACAGAATTTAAAAAGGGAACCTTTGGCGTCATGGAACCAACGGGAACGAAGCGGATTGAAAAAGCGGATCCACTGGTGCTGGTTCCAGGACTTGTTTTTGATGAGCAAGGGGGGCGCATGGGATATGGAAAGGGCTATTATGACCGCTATTTTGTTAAATATCCTCAATGCCGTAAAATTGGAATCTGTTATGAGGTGCAGATCATTCCTAAGGCGCCCTGCGGCAAGGAGGATATTTTTATGGACATGATAGTTACAGAGCAAAGATTTTATTTTCCTAGGGGCTAGTGTCTTGTCTCATTGATAATTAGCTAAACTCACTTGTCTATTTGCCCATCTGCCGTGTTAGATTTTCTAGCCGTAGCCACCGCTACGCCGTCGAAAATCCGCCTTGCAGATGAACAAATATCCTGCGCAATTTCACTAAATGTCAACGAGACAAGACACTAGTCTAAATACCCTTCTTTTACGATGGGTTTGAGAATTTCCGTTGGAATTTCAAAAGTGACAATTCCCATAAAGCCGGGGGCGACCTGGTATTCGTCAAATACAATGTTTAATTTCCCAGATTGATTGACATAGAAATTGACATCACTGGGAATTGCGGTGAAATCCCATTCTGGCGTATCGCTGTTAAGCCAGTAAATTTTATTTTCATCCTCTGTCATCTGCTGCTTCATCTGCGTTTTGATATTGTCGGAAATGACTGTCTGATAATCTGCATTTTCTTTAAATAGGTCTTTTAAGGAAATCATTTTGCCAGTGTTTTTGTCAATATGGTAGATTTTCTGACTCTGGCTTGCGCCAGCCATGGTAATACATTGTTCAAAACGTAGTGAAAACAATGACGGATTATCTGTAACGACATCATAATCCAATGATATATTTTCGAGGCCTTCGCTTCCGGCAGCTTTGACGTCCGCCTCATAGGCTGCAATGATCTCATCGGTATAGGATTGAATGGCGTCGTTAAGCTCTTTGGAGGAATCCTCTAAAATGATGCCGTCCTTATCTTTGACCTGAATTTCAGGAATTTTTAAATCCGCCTCCATGTTGTTTTCCTTGTGTTGATATTCCCGGAAAGTAACCACCTGCGCTATCACGCCTATGATCGGGATGTCTTTCATGGCGTGTGAGATCGAAGCGCTGGAATTTGCCAGTAAGGCAATGGCAAAGACAGCGGCTGCGGCTGTGCCGGTCCCGCGCAGCGCATAACGACGGAAACGAGGATTAGTGGACGCCTTTTTTTGATGCGTTCCCGGTGTATGATTTTCCTGTTCCATATCAGCTTTGGCCTGTGCAATAGATTGCTTTAACATTGATTCTAATTCTGGTGGCACAGGAATCTTTTGGTAATTTTTTTTGGCTTCTGTAAAGTTATGTTTCATGGCAAACTTCCCCTTTCATTAATTCGGTTTTGAGTTTCTTGAGACTGCGGTATAAGATGCTTTTTACGGTATTTAGATTCTCATCCAGGGCATTGGCAATATCTTGAAGCTTCCATTCCTCAAAAAAGCGAAGAATGATTACGGTTCGTTCTCTTTTGTTCAAAATATCTAAAGCTTCCATGGTATCAAAGTCGGCATACGTGTCTTCTGCTCCCTGTTCTGATGCATGTTCTTCAAATATCTCATGTCTCTGTTTGCGTAGGAGGGAGATCGAGGTATTGATTACAATGCGGAACAGCCATGATTTGACATAGCGCTTGTCCTGAATGGCGGAAGCGTTTTTTATGGCAAGGTAAGCGCTCTCTTGCACGATATCCATGGCGTCTGCTTCATTTTTTACATAGCTGTAGGCAAAACGGTACATGGAAGCGTAGTTGGCAAGCAGCTCCTGTTCTACGAATGACTGCATCGTTGGTATATTCATTACATTACTTGCTCCTTTCATTTTTCTTTTGCCTAGGAAATTGTGAAACTAAAAAATTATCAAAATTTCATATACAATTACTATAATTTCATTAAAATTTTTTCATAGTTTTTGAATTGTATATGAAGTTCATAAAATTAATGAGTTTCGCAAATCCCTATTCTTTTGCCTTTAGGGCTTGTGGCACTAACATAAATTACAAGGCATAGATTTGTTCCATGTGTTAGTGCCACAGCCTGATTATTTTACCATTCAAACGTTAGACGTGGCAAAATTAGAAAAAGTTGCAGTATCTGAAATTTTATATTATCATGATAAGGAATGACAAAGTAAAAAAGAATTGTTATACTAGAATCATAAACTTGGGGGGAGATCCTGCGATAGTATATAGATTTGGAGGGTCAAATGAAAAATCTTACATTAGAAGAAATCGGAAAAAAGGCGAGAAGAGCAAAGGAGGTTCTTCGTACGCTGTCAACCAACGAGAAGAATGAAGTATTACGGGCGTCGGCAGATGCGTTGATAAGCCAAATAGAAATGTTGCTGGCAGAAAATAAACTGGATGTGGAACAAGCACGGAAAAATCAGATGGCTGCTGCTCTGGTGGATCGTCTGCAGCTGACGGAGGCAAGGATTGCCCAGATGGCAGAAGGACTGAGGCAGATTGCGGATTTGGAAGATCCGGTAGGAGAGGTATTGTCTATGAAGCAGCGCCCAAACGGATTGATGATCGGTCAGAAAAGAGTTCCCCTGGGCGTGATTGGAATTATCTATGAGTCCCGTCCCAACGTGACCGCAGATGCTTTCGGTCTTTGTTTTAAAGCTGGGAATGTAGTAATTCTAAGAGGCGGAAAAGATGCCATTCATTCTAATAGTGCGATAACGACGGTATTGCGGGATGCATTGGCAAAATGTTCTCTTCCAGCAGATGCGATCCAGCTTATCACAGATACCAGTCATGAGACGGCAGAAACGTTTATGCGCCTCAATCAGTATGTGGATGTTCTGATTCCCAGGGGCGGAGCAGGGCTGATCCGTACCGTGGTGGAACATGCCACGGTTCCGGTGATTGAGACAGGAACTGGGAATTGTCATATCTATGTGGACCAGAGTGCAGATCTTTCGATGGCGATGGATATTATCGTTAATGCAAAAACCCAACGGATTGGCGTGTGCAATGCCTGTGAATCCTTGGTGGTGCATCAGAACATAAAGGATGCGCTTCTTCCAGCATTGGCGCAGAGATTAAAAGAAAAAAATGTCGAACTCAGAGGGGACGAAGCCAGCAGAAGTGCGTGCGCAGATATTTTGCCTGCGACAGAAGAGGACTGGGGGACGGAATACCTGGATTATATATTATCTGTGAAGACGGTGCCTGGTATCGAGGAGGCAATCTCGCATATCAACCGTTACAATACTGGTCATTCTGAGGCGATCATCACCAATGATTACCATAACTCCCAGAAGTTCTTAGACGAGGTTGATGCTGCCGCCGTATATGTAAATGCATCTACACGCTTTACGGATGGCTTTGAATTTGGGTTTGGAGCAGAAATCGGGATCAGTACCCAAAAACTCCATGCCAGAGGTCCTATGGGCTTAAAAGAATTGACAAGCACAAAGTATATCGTTTATGGAAATGGACAGGTGAGGCCGTAATATGTACGTTTCATATCAAATACTATCAAGAACCCAGATTACGAAAGCGTTATTCCGAAGCTTTGACCGTCATCAGGTGGTTACAAAGTGCTGGATCAAAGAAGAAAGGAGCTGGGTCTTGGAAGATAAATTCTATGTGGAAGAGTGGAGCGACGCACAGTATGAATTTTTGGTGAAATGCCTCAAAAACACAGTAGATACTGGGGGATTCGTGTTCGGCGCATTTGTAAAAGAACGGCTCGTCGGATTTGCCTCTGTGGAGAATCATCATTTCGGAAGCAAGAGTCAGTATGTTCAATTGTCCTGTATTCATGTCTCCTGTGAGAGCAGGGGCTGGGGGCTAGGGCGGGGGCTGTTTAGCTGTGCTGTCAAGGGAGCAAGAAGCCTCGGGGCGCAGAAGCTTTATATCTCGGCGCATCCTGCACAGGAAACCCAGGCATTTTACCATGCTCTGGGTTGTGTGGAGGCAGAAGAATATCATAAGGAGCTTGCTGAGTCGGAGCCAGATGAATGTCAGTTAGAGTATGCCTTATGATACGGCCACATGACCATAATGGGATGCCCCAGAGGGTATAGGATTGGTGATAGGACATGAGCAAAGAAAAGTTGAAAAATTTGATAGAGTTGGTTCTGGAAAAAGATATGGAAGAAAGACTCAAAGAACCATGGTTTTGTTCATTTGGTAGTTTTGCAATTACCTACATGTGATAAGACAGAAAGGAAAAGTTATCAGAGATGTATCATGAAATTGATTTAAAACAGATAGACATCAATCAAGAACCGCCTGTCGAGGAGCCAGAAAGACAATATTATTTTATGGCGAAATGCCGTGAGCATGTGGAGGCTCTTGAAAGAAAGCTGGGACGGCGCCCATGCTTTTTTACTCAGACGTTTGGCTGTCAGATGAATGCCAGAGATTCCGAAAAGCTTACGGGGATTCTCGAACAAATCGGATATCAGGCGGCAGACAGCGAGGAAGCGGATTTTGTGATTTATAATACCTGCACTGTGAGGGAAAATGCCAACAATAAAGTTTGGGGCAGGCTGGGATATTTAAATACGTATAAGAAACAGCATCCGCATATGAAAATTGCACTCTGTGGCTGCATGATGCAGGAACCAGAGGTAATTGAAAAACTCAAAAAGAGTTATCGTTTTGTGGACTTGATATTTGGGACGCATAATATTTATAAATTTGCCGAGCTTATCGCCTTGTCCTTTGCACAAGATCGAATGGTGACGGATATCTGGGAAAGTACCGACCAGATTGTAGAAGATTTGCCGATTGAGCGCAAATATCGATTTAAATCCGGGGTCAATATTATGTTCGGGTGCAATAATTTCTGCAGTTACTGTATCGTGCCTTATGTAAGAGGGCGGGAGCGCAGCAGAAAGCCGGAGGACATTGTAAGAGAAGTGGAAGCGTTGGCGGCTGACGGCGTAGTTGAAGTAATGTTGCTGGGACAGAATGTAAATTCCTATGGCAAGAATTTAGAAACGCCAGTGTCTTTTGCCGAATTGCTCGAGCGGATCACGCAGATCGAAGGGATTCAAAGGATTCGCTTTATGACTTCACATCCCAAAGACCTCTCAGATGAATTGATTGACGTCATGGCGCGTTGCGATAAAATATGCAGGCATCTTCATTTGCCGCTGCAGTCTGGAAGCAGCCGCATCTTAAAGGAGATGAACCGCCGTTATGATAAAGAACAATATCTTGCCCTTGTGAAGAACATTCGCCAGGCAGTTCCAAATATCGCATTAACTACCGATATTATTGTCGGATTTCCGGGAGAGACAGAGGAAGATTTTGACGAAACCATGGATGTGGTAAAACAGGTGGGGTATGACAGCGCATTTACCTTTATCTATTCTAAGCGTACTGGAACTCCGGCGGCAGAGCTTAAACAGCAGGTCCCCGAGGAAGTTGTAAAAGACCGCTTTGACCGTTTGCTAAAGGAAGTGCAGCAAGGAGCCGCAAAGCGGGCGCAAGCTCTGACTGGAAGAGTGGAAGAGGTTCTAGTGGAAGAGGTGAATCAACAAGAGGAAGCGCTTGTTACAGGAAGGTTAAGCAATAATTTTATAGTGCATTTTCCTGGAACGAATGAATTGATCGGCAAGATTGTTGCAGTTAGGTTAAAGGAATGCAAAGGGTTCTATTTTTATGGTGAAATGGCATAACCAGCAAGAAATAACCTTATTGCAGGCAGAGTGTCAGGAAGGAAAAATATGTTTTCATATATGAAAGGTGAGCTGGTTGAGATTTTAGATGATGCCATTGTACTTGAAGTAAACCACATTGGCTATCATATTTACATTCCCGCCAGCATGATCGACAAATTCAGCGGTACAGGACAGACCTTAAAGATTTATACTTACTTTCATGTGAAGGAGGATTCCATGAAGCTGTATGGGTTTCTCAACAGGGACGACTTAAAGATCTTTAAGATGTTGCTTGGCGTTAATGGCATTGGACCGAAAGGAGCGCTTGCCGTATTGACTGTTATGACGCCAGATGATTTAAGGTTTGCCATACTTTCAGATGATGCAAAAACCATAGCGAAAGCCCCTGGAATTGGAACGAAGACGGCACAACGTCTGATTTTGGAACTGAAGGACAAGCTAGACCTTGAGGAGGCATTTGAAGTTAAGCTGGCACACGCTGCAGAAGAGAATGGGCAAGAGTCGTCTGCCTCTGAAATACAAGGCGAAGCAGTGCAGGCATTGACAGCGCTTGGATATTCCGCAACAGAAGCTTTGAAAGCAGTGAGCGCCGTTGCGTTTACGGAAGGGATTACTGTGGAAGAGGTTTTAAAGTCAGCGCTAAAACAGATGGCGTTTTTATAACGGGCTTAGGGAAGAGAGAAAAGGGGCTGTCGCACGAACATAAATTACAAGATGCACAAAATGGAGGAAGATATGATTACGATAAAGAAGATGGAAGAGAAAGATACGCAAGACGTATATGAAATGATGAGGGACTTTTATGATTCGCCTGCCATTTTACATGAAGTGCCAGGAGAGGTGCTAAGACGTGATATCGAAGCTTGCGTTGGTGATAATTCCTATATGGAGGGGTTTGTCTTCCGTGCCCATGGAAGCGTCGCAGGATATGCCATGCTTGCCAAGAGCTTTTCTACAGAATTTGGAGGCCTTTGCGTTTGGATTGAAGATCTTTACATAAAGCCCGAATACCGCAACGGCGGAATTGGCACGCAGTTTTTGCAGTATCTTGAAGAACAATATAAAGGAAAAGCCGTATTGATGAAGCTGGAAGTGGAGCCAGGAAATGGCCGCGCAGTCGAAGTCTATCAAAAGTGCGGTTTTAAAGAGCTTCCTTACTTGGAAATGATTAAGAAATTGTAAAGAGAAGGGTATTTCATCGGTCAGGGGGGACTACAATACTCAGAAAGGACATAGGTTTCCATGGAAAAACGCGTGATTTCGACCCAGATTCAGGAGGAAGACCAGAAAATAGAGACAAGCCTTCGTCCCCAGCATCTGGAAGAATATATTGGACAGGAGAAAGCAAAAAAGACCTTGAAGGTTTATATTGAAGCGGCAAAGCAAAGGGGAGAATCTTTGGATCATGTGCTTTTTTACGGACCTCCAGGGTTGGGTAAAACTACTCTTGCCGGGATTATTGCCAACGAAATGGGCGTACATATGAAAGTGACTTCTGGACCAGCCATCGGCAAGCCTGGAGAGATGGCAGCGATTTTGAGTGGACTTCAGGAGGGCGATCTTCTGTTCGTCGATGAAATTCATCGCCTAAACCGACAGGTAGAGGAGGTGCTTTACCCTGCCATGGAGGATTACGTCATAGACATTATGATTGGGAAAGGTGCGACGGCGCGTTCAATCCGGCTGGATTTGCCGCATTTTACGCTGGTAGGCGCAACCACTCGTGCCGGACTGCTGTCTGCGCCGCTGCGGGACCGCTTTGGCGTGGTGCATCATCTGGAATTTTATAATCCAGAGGAACTTAAGACGATTATTCTTCACTCAGCAACAAAGCTGGAGGTTGAGATTGATGTCAAGGGAGCTTTTGAACTTGCCAGACGTTCCAGAGGGACGCCGCGGCTTGCCAACCGCCTGCTCAAACGAGTCCGAGATTTTGCCCAAGTGAAATACGATGGCAAGATTACCCAGGAAGTTGCCGTGTTTGCATTGGATTTGCTGGAGGTGGACAAATTTGGCCTGGATCAAAATGACCGCAATATTTTGTTGACGATGATTGAAAAGTTTCAGGGAGGTCCTGTGGGGCTTGATACCCTGGCGGCGTCTTTGGGAGAGGATTCTGGCACAATTGAGGATGTTTACGAGCCCTACCTTGTAAAAAACGGCTTTATAAACCGGACGCCAAAGGGCAGGATTGTTACAGATTTCGCATATCAGCATTTTGGAATTGCAAAAGCCATGTCTCAGTGTTAAAATAAGAAAGATATTATAAAAAGCGTTTGATTTCAGGGAGGATTCCTATCTATGTCGATAAAAACCAGCGCCGACGTATTGATTGGCGGTAAAATTTATACGCTAAGCGGTTATGAAGGTGAGGAGTATTTGCAGAAAGTTGCAAATTACATCAATAATAAAATCAATGAATTTGAGGAAATGGAACAGTTCCGGCGTTTTTCAGCAGATATGAAGTTTACCCTGTTGGAGCTGAATATCGCAGACGATTACTTTAAGGCGAAAGAACAGGCGGAAAAACTGGAAAAAACCCTTAGAGAGAAAGAAAAAGAGATCTACGAGCTTCAGCATGACCTGATTTCCGCTAAGATACGGATAGAAAGCGGCGAAAAAGCAGCAGCTGAGCTTGAAAAGGAGAATAAAGCTCTTTTAATGAACAAATCTAAGCTAGAAGCATCTTTGGAGGATGCATTGCTAGGCAAAGTAAAGGGACAGGCTCCTATTATACAGGAACCTGAGAAAAACGATGAAAACGAAAAGGTGACTCAGAATAAATAATTTTGGGTCACTTTTCTAATCAGAAAACAGGAGGAACAGCGGTTTGAACAGAAAAACCGAGCTTTTGGCGCCGGCAGGCTGCTATGAAACTCTAAAAGCAGTAGTAAATGCCGGGGCAGATGCAGTCTATGCAGCGGGGACGAGATTTGGCGCCAGGGCCTATGCGGATAATTTTACAACAGAAGAGTTGCTTGATGCGATTGATGAACTGCACTTGAAGGAGAAAAAGCTTTACCTTACGGTGAATACTGTTCTAAAGGAATTGGAAATTGCATCATTATATGAATATCTTCTTCCCCTGTATCAAGCGGGGCTGGATGCAGTGATCGTGCAGGATATCGGCGTGATGCGGCTTATTCGGGAGCAATTCCCAGGACTTGCGATTCATGCCAGCACCCAGACGACAGTGACCGGGGCTTATGGGGCTAAATTGCTGCTCAATGCAGGATGTAGCCGTATTGTGACTGCAAGAGAGTTGTCATTAGAAGAAATTTCTCACATTTTTCAGACCACAGGAGCTGAAATCGAAAGCTTTGTCCACGGCGCGCTGTGTTATTGCTATTCTGGTCAATGCTTGTTAAGCAGCATCATCGGAGGCAGAAGCGGTAACCGTGGCAGGTGTGCTCAGCCTTGCCGGCTTTCTTATGAAATGTTTGCGAGCAGAAAGGAAGCAGAGACTAGAAAAAAGCACAAGGAACAGTATCCTTTAAGCCCCAAAGATCTGTGCGCCATAGACCTGATACCAGAATTGATTGAGAGCGGCGTCCATTCTTTTAAGATTGAAGGCAGGATGAAACAGGCGGAATATGCGGCTGGCGTTACCAGTGTTTATCGCAAGTATTTAGATCTATACGAATCTGGAGGCTTTTGCAAAGTTACAGAACAGGATCGTCAATTATTACTGGATCTTGGAAACCGCTGTGGTTTTACGAATGGTTACTACCAAAAACAAAATGGAAGGGACATGGTTACTTTTGTGAAGCCTTCTCATCAGAAACAAAACGATTCGCTGCACGAACATGTGAGGAGCAAGTATCTAGATACAGAAAATAAAGAAAAAATAAAAGGAAATTTAAGGCTTTCTGCAGGAAATCCGGCAAGCCTTGTGTTACAATATAAAGAATTCCAAGTACAAGCATCAGGAGATGTTGCGCAGCCTGCGAAGAAACAGCCGCTGTCATTGGAAACAGTTTTAGATAAGATGCATAAAACTGGAAGCACGCCTTTTACATTTCAGGAACTGGAGGTTCAAATGGAGCAAGGGATTTTCCTTCCTGTGCAGGCGTTAAATCAGCTTCGGAGAGTGGCGATTGAGAAGCTTCAAAACGCCATATTAGAGAAATACCGTAGAAGCAAAGCGGCTATTTCAGAATCAGCTAAGAAAAAGGCGTTGTCGCAAAAAGAGAAGACAACTGATAAGACATTTTTGTCGGTGCTGACAGAAACGACAGAGCAGTTTGAGATATCATTAGAACAGCCAGAGCCAGAGCGGATTTATCTGGAAGCTTTTGCCATGGAACGAAAAAACATGCCCAAAGAGCTGCAAAAATACACTGCCATGGCGCAAAAGGCAAGGAAAGAATGTTACCTTGCGCTTCCCTATGTCTTTCGCTGGAAGACGGCAAAATGGTTTGAGCAGAATTGGCAGAAGCTGCAAGAAGCAAAGGCGGACGGTTATCTTGTGCGAAATTTGGAAGAACTTTCTTTTCTACTGGAAATGGGCGTGCAAAGCTCTTGCATTCAGGGAGATTATGGCTTATATGCCGATTCTAATCAGGCTGTGCTTGGATGGAAAGACTTGTCATTGGAGCATTATACTATGCCAATAGAACTGAATCACAAAGAATGGCAGGAGCTTGACGCTAGGAACGCAGAGATTCTTCTATATGGTTATCAGCCGCTGATGATCAGCGCCCAGTGCCTGCGAAAGAATTTGACAGGCTGTGACAAGAAAAAGGAGATCTCTTATCTTAAGGACCGTTATGGAAAGCTGTTTCCCGTAAAAAACCGCTGCGAGGACTGTTACAATGTCATCTACAATATCAGCCCTCTGGCGCTGTTTTCTCATTTGCAACAGATCAAGGCGCTGCATCCGGCGAGCATCCGCCTGTCTTTCACGTTAGAAGAGCGCCGGGAAGTTCTTAAGGTTTTCGAATATTTACGGCAGGCCCAACAAGGAAGCTTGGACAGAGGACATTATTTCAAAGAGTTTACCAATGGGCATTATAAACGAGGAGTCGAATAGCATATGATTCATCTGATTACAGAACTATCGAAATATACTATGATTATCCTGTTCGCACTGTATACATATCAGTGCTTTTCGTCATTGAAGCGCAGCGTGGATAAAGCGGAGCAGGCAGAGAAATTCCGAAGCCAGGTCGTTTATATGTACTTGTTTCATCTAAACGCTTATGCAGTGCTGTATTTGTCCATGGAAAGAAATCTCGATATTTTAAAGTTTTATCTGATGCAGGCGGTATTTTTCTCAGCAGTACAGCTTTGTTACGGCATTTTTTATAAACGGGTGTCCAGGTTAATTGTCAATAATATGTGTATGCTGATGTGTATCGGCTTTGTGATGCTGACGCGCCTATCTTATGATCATGCCATGAAGCAATTTCAGATTGCAGTGATTTCTATGGCTCTTACGATGCTGATTCCTTTCTTTATCAGCCGTTTTCAGTATCTTAGAAGCCTTACCTGGCTCTATGCCCTGGCTGGGATCACCATGCTTGGGGTCGTCGCCGTCTTGGGCGCAGTCTCCCATGGGGCGAAGCTTTCTTTTTCCATTGCCGGGATCACGATCCAGCCTTCGGAATTTATAAAAATAATTTTTGTGTTTTTTGTCGCCTCCATGCTTTATGAATCTACTGAGTTTGTTCAGGTGGTAAAAGCGACGGTAGTTGCCGGGCTTCATGTAATAATTTTAGTATTGTCCAAGGATTTGGGGGCAGGATTGATCTTTTTCATTGCTTATATGGTGATGCTCTATGTGGCGACTAGGAAATTGTACTATTTTGCAGGAGGGCTTTTGTGTGGCGCCTTGGCTTCGGTGGCGGCGTATCATCTGTTTCATCATGTCCGGGTCCGGGTCGTGGCATGGCAGGATCCTTTGGCGGTGTTTGCCAATGAGGGAAACCAGGTGGCAAACTCCTTGTTTGCCATTGGCACAGGCGGATGGTTCGGCATGGGTCTTAATCAGGGGATGCCCAATAAAATACCGGAAGTGAAGCAGGATTTTATTTTCTCGGCGATCGCAGAAGAATTGGGAGGAATTTTTGCAATTTGCCTGATTTTAGTATGTGTCAGTTGTCTTCTGATGTTTTTAAATATTGCTATGCAGATGAAAGATTTCTTCTATAAACTGGTGGCGTTGGGACTGGGAACGATATATGGATTTCAAATTTTGCTCTCCATCGGCGGGGATATCAAGTTCATCCCTTCCACAGGAGTGACGCTGCCGCTGGTAAGCTATGGGGGAAGCTCTTTGCTGAGCACCTTGATTATTTTTGCGATTATTCAGGGACTGTATCTTTTGCGGGAACGTACTGGGCAAGGGAAGATGTCAGGAAGAAATAATAAGAAGAAACTGACAGAACGAAAACAGGAAACGAAGAAGCCGGCAGGGCGGAAAGGAAGGATAAAATCTAATGAAGAAGACATCCACGGAACGAAGGTCCAGGACTTCGACTAAAGCGGCTAAGAACCGGGAGTTCGCAATTATTACCTACTTATTTGTGGGCGCTTTTATGATGATGATGGGGTATTTTGCCTATTTTCAAATTTTTAAGAGCGAGGATTTTATCAACAGTCCCTACAATTCGAGACAGAATACCTTTTCGGAGCATGTGGTACGGGGCGAGATCCGCTCTTTTGATGGGAAAGTGCTCGCACAAACCATCGTGGGAGAAGATGGAAGTGAAACCAGGTATTATCCCTATGGCGCTATGTTTGCCCATGCGGTGGGATATGACAGCAATGGCAAATCGGGAGTGGAGTCCTTTGGCAATTTCAGCTTGCTGCGTTCTCATGCATTTTTCCTGGAACAAGTATTTCACGGCATTCAGGATGTCAAGAATCCTGGAGATAATATTGTCACTACCTTGAATTACGACCTGCAGGAGATTGCTTATCAGGCATTGGGAGAAAACCGGGGCGCCGTGGTGGCCTTAGAACCTGCTACAGGCAAGATCCTTGCCATGGTATCTAAGCCGGACTTTGATCCCAATACGATCGCAGCAGAATGGGAAAACATCATTTCCAATACGGACAGCGAGAATTCGATTTTGGTGAACCGTGTCACGCAGGGGCTATATCCCCCAGGATCTACGTTTAAGATCCTGACTACTTTGGAATATTTGCGGGAACATTCGAATGATCAGGAGTATTCTTATCAATGTACGGGAAGCATCACCATGGAACATACGGAAATACACTGTTATAACAACAGTGTTCATGGGATGGAAGATCTGGAGCTTTCCTTTGCAAAATCTTGCAATACCTCTTTTGCGAATATCGGTCTGACGCTTGATAAGAAAAAATTTGCGTCATTGTGTAACGACATGCTGTTTCATACAGACTTGCCGGTTTCTTATCCATCCAATCAAAGCAGTTTTTCACTTGGACCGTCTTCCAATACAGATCAGGTTACCCAGATGGCGATTGGGCAGGGCGAGACCTTGGTAACGCCTATGCATATGGCTTTGATCACGTCTGCCATTGCAAACAAAGGCACGCTGATGCGTCCTTACATTATGGAACATACAGAGAATGACAAGGGGATTGCCGTAAAGAAATACAAGCCTTCCGTCTATGGGACATTGATCTCAGAGAAAGAAGCCGCAAAGCTCCAGGATTTAATGACAAAGGTGGTCAGCGAAGGCACGGGGTCTAAGTTAAGCGGACAGCCTTACCAGGCAGCCGGAAAGACAGGCTCGGCAGAATTCAGTAATAACAAAGGAGAGAGCCATGCCTGGTTTACTGGATATGCATCCATGGAAGGAAGAGAAAGCATCGTGGTGACGGTGATCGTGGAAAATGGCGGCTCAGGGAGCGCCGTGGCGGTTCCCATAGCAAAGCAGTTGCTTGACAGGTATTTTGCCCCTTAAACAAGTCCCAGGCCGTATGCAAAAGCAGGCGAACCGCCGCTATGCAGCTGTTGTCTGAGACTAAAGCGGCGTTCAGTCCATCGCCAAGATTCGGAGTTCATTGATGCGAGCATATATCGCCTCTGCTTTTTAGGTGGCTGAATTGTTGCTACATATTTTTCCAGATAAAGAAAAATCTTGCAAGATATCAGAAAAAGGGGTATACTATTCCTAAAGTCAACAGACCACATCAGGAGGTATTGCAATGATTGAAGCAACGAGTTGTGGTGGTGTGGTAATATTTCGCGGAAAAATTTTGCTTTTGTATAAGAATTACAAGAACAAATATGAGGGCTGGGTACTTCCTAAGGGAACAGTGGAGCCGGGCGAGGAATACAGGGATACGGCCGCACGGGAGGTGCGGGAGGAAACCGGAGTAGACGCCTTGATTATTAAGTATGTTGGTAAGAGCCAGTATTCTTTTACTGTTCCAGACGATACGGTGGAAAAGGATGTCCATTGGTATCTGATGATGGCAGACAGTTATTACAGCAAACCACAACGAGAAGAATATTTTGTTGATTCGGGATATTACAAATTTCACGAAGCATATCATTTACTGCGTTTTGCAAATGAAAAACAGATACTGGAAAAAGCATATAATGAATATCTTGATTTGAAAAAAAGTAATCTTTGGGGCAACAGAAAATATTTTTAACATGCTGTCTGTAAATGCAGGCAAGCGTTACAAGAAGAAAAGGTGCTCACGGGAAGCGGGCGCCTTTTCCCTTTGCAGGGAAAGTTATCTTTGAATGGAGAATTAGATGATCTGGTACAAGGATTTTTATGCGGGAGAGAGCATTGAAAGGAAAAAGGAAAGAGTGAAATGGAAGATTCTTCATCATGCGGGCCAATTGGACATTTATGTGATAGCGCTGAGCAGTAATCCGGCGAACCTTCTCGATATCATTCCTGCCTGGGAACTGATGCAGAAGCATTATTCCAAACACAACATGATGGTCATAGGAATTGATAAAGGATATGATAATGCGATAGAATTAGCGGGGGAAATTGTAAAAGAAGTGTACCAGAAAACCGGAAATCTGGCGGTCAGGGATTATTTTTTGCAAAAACATGCAGAGAATACTAAGAGAGCAACCATATGGGAGTCCTGATTTTGATTTTTAAAATTATCGGCATCCTGCTGGCTTTCATTTTGCTGTTGCTGCTGTCTATGCTAGCGGTTCCGGTCCGCTACCGCATTGATTTAAAAGCGATGGATGATTGGACAGTCGCAGCGCGTTTTTCATGGCTTTTTCATTTTATTCATTTTCGGGTCATGTATGGAGAGAAGAAAACGGCATTCCGCCTTCGGATTGCAGGAATACCTGTTCGTCTTGGCAGACAGAAAGCTCCGAAAGCAAAAAAGGCAAAACGCCAAAAAATGAAAACAAAGAATTCTAAAATACGAAAAATTGAGAAAGATGAGAAGCATGAGGAAGAAGTTAAGATAGAACAAAAAAGTCATTCTGTTTCCCAAAGTCAGGAAAAAGCAGAGATCGTTCGGCAAAAGAGCCAGAAACAAGAGCAGGAGAACGAGATTCGAATAGAGAAGAAAAAGCGCCATGCCCGCAGGAAAACATGCGGCGTCAGGCAGATTTTGCAGAGGCTTGAGGCGATGCGTGACAATCTGCGCCAGAGGATTTCAGACGTGCATGACAAGACTTCCACGGTGAAAGAACAAATTGAAGACATAAAAAAACAACTTTCAGAAGAAACTAATAAGAACGCCGTCCTTCACATATTTCGGGAACTGAAATGGCTGGCGCGCCATATTTTCCCAAGAAAAGTAGATGGCAGTCTTTCATTTGGCATGGCAGACCCTTCCCAAACAGGGCAGGTACTGGGAATGCTCAGCACGCTTCCGTTTTGGGCAAGATACAGGGTCGGCATCGAGCCAGACTTTGAAACGGATGTTTTTTACTTGAAAGGACAATTAGAGATCAAGGGGCATATCCGGGCATGCCATTTTCTATTATCGGCGTTGCGGTTGCTCCGGGATAAAAATATAAATAAATTGATGATGCGTTTCAGAACATAATAGGAGGTACTATGATGCAGGAGAATAATTTTAACACGACCGTTCAGTCTTTGTTTAAAGGCATGGACAACTTTATCACCACGAAAACAGTGGTCGGCGAGGCAGTGCACATTGGCGACACGATCATCCTTCCATTGATTGAAGTCTCTTTTGGCGTCGGCGCAGGCGCATTTAGCCAGGACAAGAAAAATAATGCGGCCGGCGGCATGGGAGGAAGGATTGCTCCTAGCGCCGTGCTGGTGATCCAAAACGGCTCTACCAAGCTGGTAAATGTCAAAAATCAGGACAGCATTACTAAAATTCTGGACATGGTGCCAGATTTAGTTAATAAATTTACGAACCGCAATGCCGAAAAGGAACAGGCAGAGACGGATGGGGCTGCAAAAGGCGCCGCTGCAAAAGAATTGGCGCAGAAGCTAAATATGGACTCCGAAAGATAATCGATTCATTGGCAACATGCAGCGAAATATCTTGAATGAAAAAAGAGACAGAGCATATATTAGTAGTAATATACGCTCTGTTTTCTGGTGTTGGCATGAAACGTTTGATCGGGTTTATACTTTTTTGGATTGCGGTTGGAATGGCGATTATGATTATGCTTCCCAGTGTGTTACTTGGAATTTTGATCATTTTTATATTGCTGCTTCTTGGATATAACTTGTTTTGCTGTTAGAGTATGCGCTAAGGATTAGGAATGGGCTGTCGCACTAACATAAATTACAAGACATAAATTTGCGCATTCTGTCTTTGCCGCATGGGCGGCAAGACCTTTTGGCACTAGCATATCGGCTATTTTAAAAAATGGGGAAACTCAAATAAGCTTTGTCCGACGCCGCAGTACCAATTATAAATAATAGCGGAACCTCTCGCCCAAATCCTCTTTTAGGGAAACTCCCAAATTGCGCAATGTACGATCCAGCGCCTCCATGGTCTCAGTCATATCTTCTTGATTGGCATTGCTTCCCATATGACCGATGCGGATCACCTCGCCTTGCAAGCCTTCCAAAGAACCTGCCAGCAGAATGCCATGATCTTCTCTCATGCTCCGCAAAATCTCCCCGCCCAGAACGTCTTTGGGAACCTCAAACACGGTTACCGTATTCGAAAATCCGCTTTCCAGATAAAGCTTCAGTCCTGCGTCCGTCAACGCCTTGCGACATGCGTTTCCAATCCTTGCATGACGCTTTCGCATATCTTGATCTGCCATAATATTTTCTAACGCCGCACGGAGTCCATAAATATCGCTGATCGGCATCGTATAGGGAAACCATTTTTCTTGGTAATAATTTTCAAACACCTTGAGGTTTGCGTAGAAAGACGCAATCGGCGCCTTGCGCTCTGCGATTATCTTTTTCGCCCTACTGCTGACTGTGACGAAAGCCAGACCTGGAGGCGCAGAAACGGCTTTCTGGGAGCCGCCGCATAAAATGTCAATCTTAGCGTCATCCGCCCGTATTTCCTCCCCAAACATGGCGGAAACCGAGTCCACCACTGTGGGAATCCCGTATTTATCTAACAACGGACATAAAGCGCTGACGTCATTCAATATGCCGCTGGGCGTGTCGCAATGTACCAGCGTCGCATATTTATAATCATGCTCTTTCTCCAAAAAGGCTTCCAGCTCCTTAGGGTCAATCGGCTTTTTGCCATTCACGGTATAGAGCCTGGGTACGCCCCCATACAGGGAAACAAAATCTGCAAAGCCTTTTCCAAACACGCCGTTATCCAGCACCAGCACATGGTCCCCCGGCTCAGTCAGGGATGCGCAGGCAGCCTCCAAGCCCAAAATGCCTTCTCCCCCCAAGATCAACGTCTCATTTTGCGTATAGAGCAGACGGCTCAGCAGCTCGCAAGTTTCTTTATAAAATTCCACAAACGCAAGATCCAAATCAGGGTTGGTACATTCCTTTGCCCTTGCAAGACGCACATTTTCCTTTACCTGGGTCGGCCCAGGGGTCATTATTTTATACATGTTAATCCTCCCTATGTTATGAACGTTGTCAAATGCTGAAAGAACCTAAAATGGATAGACTGGCTTTACGCTTTCTCGTATCACCAGGGTAGACGGCACCAATATTTTTAGCGGAATCTCATCTTGACCCCGGTTGATCCTATCCATCAGCCATACCGCATTCTTAACCATTTCCTCAATATGGATACGAATTCCAGACAATTGCGGCCGCGTCACAGTTGCTAGAACTGTGTCATTGTAACTCATGATGCTGAAATCTTGTGGCACCTGATAACCAGCAATCTGCAAAGCCCTAAGAACCCCTAGCGCTGTCGGTTCATTGTATGCAAAAAATGCCGTCGGTCTTTCCTCCTCTTCCTTGAACCCTCTCACATATTCTATGATATTCTCCGTGACATCTGCTCCCTGGCTCTCTGTATTTATCAAAATTCCGTCCATGTCTTCCCCACACTGAGACAAATATTCCGAAAAACACTTGCGGCGCGGTTCTGGCACCTGACGGCAAGTGGAATCTGTGGAAAATTCCGGTCCGACAAACACGATTTTACGATGCCCCTGGGCAATGAGATAATCCACGCCCTGGCGGACGCCCACTTCATAATCTGGAATAACGCTGCAAAATTCCTCTGGAAACGGGGAGGACTCCAAAAATACAATTTGAGAAGTGCATCTTCTCATTGCCTCAATCTGCTCCTCGCAAAACTGCCCGATGGCCAAAATTCCATCCAGTTCTCTGTTTGCAGCGCTGCGATAGCATCTTTCCCTGGCATCATACTGCATCGCAAATGTCTCCACTCCATTAGAAAAACAACATTTTTCTAAATTATTTTTGAAATATAAGTAATAAGGATCTTTTTCTGACTCCCTTGGCGTTGCCATCTCCACAACTCCAAGTTTCAAATGTTCTTTGACGTCGGCCTTTCTTTCTATATTGTACCTATTTGGATAAGCCACCCTTCCAGCCGCTTCCAGGATCAAGTTCCGCGTATGATCTGTTACCTTTAAAGTATCATCCTCATTTAACACTCTAGAAATGGTAGCGATGGAATATCCTGTAATATCTGCCAATTCTCTTAATGTTGCCATATTTTTTTCCCACTATGTAGTGATTACCTCCATATATAGAAATCATATTTGTATCTGATAAAGCTCCGCAAAATAAAAGCATGTCGCATACTAACGAGCCTCTTCCTCGGTGAACATTTTCTTATAATTCTTGATGCAGTTTTCAATCACTTCCACTGCGACAACGGCTCCGCCAACTTCTTTTACCACGGTGTCTTTTCCCTCCAAGTTCTTATAGACAGAGAAAAAATGTCTGACTTCCTCAAAAACGTGTTTCGGAAGCTCACTGATATCTTTATATCCATTGTATGTAGGATCTCCGTAAGGAATGGCGATAATTTTCTCATCTCCCATTCCGCCGTCTTCCATTTTAATTACGCCGATCGGGTAACTCCTCACTAGCGTCAAAGGCTCGATAGCCTCAGAGCAGAGCACCAGCACGTCCAGCGGATCCTTGTCGTCCCCATATGTCCTTGGAATAAATCCATAATTCATAGGGTAATGAGTCGCCGTAAACAAAATACGGTCAAGAGAAAGCATCCCTGTCTCCTTATCCAACTCATATTTCTTTTTACTTCCCTTGGAAATCTCAATTACAGATATAAAATCCGTGGGAATAATCCTGTCTTCTTGAATGTCATGCCATATGTTCATCTATAATCCTCCTATTATCATAATCAAGGATCGCCTAATTTTGCCGCCCCTCAATAAAGTAAAAAAGGCAGGCTTCCTACTTAAACAAAAACGCCTGCCATTTCCTCTGCATCATAAAGCCGGTCCAGTACATTCTCTGATCTGCAAAGCTCCTTCAGCATCTTGAGGAATTGCTTCTCCATGGCCTCTTCTAAAATTGGCGCCGTCTCCAGAGCCTGTCCTTGGAGCCATCTGAAAACTAATTATAACAGCATTATAGCATATTAAAGTATCAGACTGCAATAATTTTGTATTTTGAGTTTCTCCATTTTTTTATAATGGCCGATATTATAGTGCCAAAAGATCTTGCACAAAAATCACTCTGGAAAGCTAGCTTTCCAAGATGACTTTTGTGTATTTTGTTTGCATTGCTTTGCAATGGAAACCTTTTGAACAAGTAAATATCTTCGTGCGACACCCTTTGGCACTATGAGTTGCAAAATGGGGAATTTCAAATTTTGCATCATCAAAAGTAATAAAAACGCCTCTAAACCATCTGCCTTAAGCAAGTTCTCAGTTTAGAGGCATTTCCTTTTTATTCTTTTACGAAAACTTCTTTGCCAAGACCGCACCAGGGGCATACCCAATCGTCTGGCAAATCTTCAAATGCCGTCCCTGCTGGAATATCATGGTCTGGATCTCCGACTTCGGGATCATATACATAACCGCATGGTTCACATAAATAACGATTCATTTCACACACTCCTTTTCTGCCGCAATAAATTATATGGCTTTCGCATCAGGCTTGCCGTCATGCCACTATCCATATTTACTTATCGCTTTTTTTAAGTATGCCCTGCAATCCAGAAAATAATCCTGCTGTTTTCTTAGATTCTTTCTTACACGAACCCATGCCATTAAGCAATTACTGCGCTCATAACTGTTACAGAATTTTCCTATTTTTATACAGTTTGACAAAAATCATTTGCTATTTTTTAAGTCTTTCAGTATACTAAATATAACAATGCACTCTGATTTTAGCAGCGATTGCATCCTGCTAGAGAGATAGGAGGTTTTGCCATGAAAAGCACGGAATCTTCTGAAAATTATCTGGAGACTATTCTTATTTTGAGCCAAAAGCTCCCCGCAGTCCGCTCCATAGACATCGCCGCTGCCCTCGGCTTTAAAAAATCGAGCGTCAGCGTCGCCATGAAGCATCTTAGAGAGAACGGACATATTGTGGTATCAGAAGCGGGATACATTACGCTCACAGCGACGGGAAAAGAAATCGCCGAAATCATCTATGAACGCCATCAGTTTCTCTCTTCCTGGCTGGTCAGCCTCGGCGTAGACGAGAAAATTGCCACAGAAGACGCCTGCCGGATTGAGCACGTCATCAGCCCGGAAAGCTTTTCCGCCATCAAGAAAGGGGTAACATTTTGATTAAAAGAACCTTTGTCAGAACGAGGTCTGTAAAAGAAGGCATGAAGATTGATCAGGCTATCATAGACCGGATGGGGCGCATCCTCATTGCCCGGGGCGCCGTTTTGAACGATTATTTAATAGACTCTTTATTAAAACTTGGCATAACCAGCATTTATATCCGGGAAGGAGAAGAAGATCCAGAGGACATCGAGATATCCCCTCTGGCGCAAAGCGTCATTGAAAAAGTACGCGTGGACGACCATGCCAAGGTAAAATTATCCGAAAGCGTGAAGCAACGAGTGGCACAGGGCATACAATATCTCTATAACAACACGGAATCCCAAGACTTTACCGATACTACTAATAATATTGCCAATGATCTGATGCGCGCCATTTCAGATAATGACGCCATTGCCGTTGATATCGGGGCGCTCAAGATCAGCGACGAATATACGTTTAAGCACAGCGTAGACGTGGCAACGATGTCTATGATCGTAGCCAAGCAGCATGGACTAAAAGAGAATCAGATTTTTGAAATCGGCGTCGCAGGCCTCCTCCACGACCTAGGCAAATCTAAAATTCCCAATGAGATTTTAAACAAGCCAGCACGGCTCACTGAGGAAGAATTTGAAGTCATGAAACAGCACTCCGTATATGGCTATAAAATATTAAAAGAAAAAGATAGCGTCTCAAACCAGGTGCTGCTTGGCGTCCTGCAACACCATGAGAAAGTCAATGGCGCCGGATACCCGATGGGTGTATCGGACAAGCAAATGCATCCTTTTGCAAAGATCCTTTCTGTGGTAGACATTTACGACGCGCTTGTCACTGCCCGCCCTTACAAGAAAGCTTTTTCTCAGAGAGACGCTGTAGAAATGATCATGTCGATGACGCAGGAACTGGATTGGGCTGTAATGAAAAGTTTTATGGAAAGTATGATTCTCTATCCGGTGGACTCCATTGTCCAGCTCAGCAACGGAGAGCAGGCAAAAGTCGTGGAAAACAATTCGGGCTATATCCTAAGGCCTAAAGTCGTGGGCATTGAATCTGGAAAAATATACGATTTAGGCAAAGATATGAAATGCAATAACATTATCATTTTATAACATACAAGCTCTCTTCAAATCCCATTCTCGCTTTACTGGGGCAGACCCTGCGCATATTGTTTTAATTCTATGGTAAAAACGCCTGTAACGAAAAGGGGCTGTTGCACGAATGTATTTGCTTGTTCAAAAGGTCTTGCCGCTGATGCGGCAAAGACAGAATGCACAAAATTATTCTGGGAAGCTAGCTTCCCAAGATAATCTTTGTGCATTTTGTTTGCATTGCTTTGCAATGGAAACCTTTTAAACGGGTAAATACATTCGTGCAACAGCCCCTTTCTCACTGCAGGCGTTTGCCCTCACGGAACGCTTATGACAATATTTTACTCAATGTATCAAACAGCATTTCCACATTGATCGGCTTCGCCAGATGACCGTTCATACCGCTCTTTAACGCCTCCTGACGGTCTTCCTCAAAGGCATTGGCAGTCATTGCCAGAATGGGGATCGATGACAATTCTCTATTTTCAAGGCTACGGATTGCCTTGGTAGCCTCATAGCCGTTCATCACGGGCATCCTCACATCCATCAGTATAAGCTGATAATACCCGGGTTGAGATTTTTTCAACATCTCTACGGCAATCTGCCCGTTTCCTGCCACTTCCACAGAAAAACCTGCGTCTTCTAAAATTGCAATCGCAATCTCTTGATTGAGCTCATTGTCTTCCGACAGCAGAATGCGCCCAGTATGACGTTTTTTAACACTGTAATCTGTTTCTTTCTCTCTGCCGTCCACAATCGAATACAGGCAGTCCCTCAGTTCAGAGGCAAACAACGGCTTACTGCAAAAAGCTGTAACTCCGGCCTCCTTTGCCTCTTCCTCGATCTCCAGCCAGTCATACGCCGTCAAAAGGATGATCGGCACATCCTCCCCCATTTCCTTGCGGACCCTGCGCGTGACTTCCACGCCGTTCATATCTGGCAGCATCCAGTCAATGACATATACCGTATAGACGTCTCCTCTGGAAACCGCCTGACGAGTGCGCAATAATGCCTCTTTTCCTGATAAGGTCCATTCCGCGCGCATCCCAATCTGTCCCAACATGTCTGTGACACTGTCGCAGGTATTAAAGTCATCGTCCACCACTAACGCCCTGCAATTCTTCAATTTCGGGATATCTTTGGGCCTCTTTAGCTCTGGATCCAAACGGAACGTAAACCAGACATTTACTTCTGTCCCGACTCCCTGCTGGCTCTTTACCTCAATCGTGCCATTCATGATGTCAACAATGTTCTTAGTGATCGCCATGCCCAGCCCGGTTCCCTGGATCCCGCTGATCGTACTGCTTTTCTCTCTCTCAAATGGTTCAAAGATGTTCGATACGAATTCCTTGCTCATGCCGATTCCAGTATCTTTGATGATAAATTCATAAGCTGCGTATCCAGAGGGCGCGCCAGGTTTTTGAATGATTCGCAAAGTGATAATGCCGCCTGCCTTGGTGTACTTTACTGCATTGCCCAACAAATTCAGCAGAACCTGATTTAGCCGGAGCTTATCGCAATAAATCTCTTCGTTTACAATATCCACCGCATCAATATATAATTCCAACTGTTTGGCATGAATGTCTGCCAGCAGGATATTGCGCAGACTATGGAGAATATCTGGCAGGCTGCAAGGCTTTTCGTCCAAATGAATCTTGCCGCTTTCAATACGGCTCATATCCAGCACGTCATTAATCAGGCTCAGTAAATGATTTCCTGAGTTCATAATTTTCTTCAAATATTCCTCTACCTGATCTCTTTCGTTGACATGTGCAATCGCAAGAGCCGTAAATCCCACAATGGCATTCATCGGCGTACGGATATCGTGAGACATGTTAGAGAGAAAAACGCTTTTGGCTTTGCTCGCCCGGTTTGCCTGGGACAAGGCATTTTCCAACAAGTCTTTCTTCTTCATCTCATTGCGGGTCTCCTCGTCTACGCTGCAAAATCCAAGGACTGCCACATGCCGTTCTTTCCATTCTCCCGCCCGCACTACTTTTAACCGAAAATATTTTGTCTCGCCATGCAAAACAATCCGGTAATTAACGATATGAGGATTTTTCTGTGCCAATTCTTTCTTGAGATTTTCCATGGAAACTGACTGTTCCATTAATTCCCTGTCATCCTCATGGACAAATTCTTGAATATAGCGTTCGATACAATTTTGAAACATAATCCTGCCAGAATTATTCGGCTTAAAAGCGAGGCCTTCTTCGTTATTATTGCGCAACGGCATTCCAAGCCCCGTATCCAAATCAAAGCAACAGACAATGCTGTAATCGATGCTCAACGCCTGGATCAGCTCCATCTCCCGCTTCTCATTCCTCTGCGCCTGAAGCTTCTGCGCGGTGCAGTCCAAAAGAAATCTCTGGTAAATCAATTCTCCGTCTTCTAACAATAACTTGACATTGCCCATCACATGCCGAATCTCGCCATTCTTATGCCGCACCCGGTATTCTACGCTAATATTTTCATTCTCCTTTTCCAGGGCCGTTATGTATTCTGTGATCCTGGCTCTGTCCTCCTCCACGACGCTTGATGCAACAATGTCAAATCCATCCGCCATCATCTCTTCCTGCGTCTCATAGCCCAAAATCTTCAAAGCGGCACGGTTGATGCTCAGCACTTGCTTTCCATCTTGCGTATGACGCATTACCCCACAGTCAATGGTAGTAAAAATCTTTTCCAACGTCCGATTCTTTTGGATGATTTCCCGCTCATACTCACGTTCCCTTGTCACATCGATGCCCACTCCCACAGTCCCCATGACGCTGCCGTCCAAGTCATACAACGGGGATTTATAGGTTGTAAGCGTCCGCTGACCTGCCCCAGTTTGAATTAACTCCTCGGAAATACAAGTCTTGCGTTCCTCCATTACTTCCCGTTCCGACTCAATGCAGGCAGGATCATCCTGTTCTACATCCCAGATATAAGCATGTCTGCGTCCTTGCACCTGCTGTTTCGTCTTATTCACCATCTTGCAAAAGCTATCGTTAACTTTCTCATGAACGCCGTTTTTATCCTTAAACCAGATGAGATTGGGAACATTGTTGATCGTGGCTTCCAGGTACTGGCTGACCTGCCAATAATCTTTGCGCATTTTACAGTCCCGCTGCCATTTTAAGTAACGAAAACGAATTTCTTCGTCTGACATAGGACTAACCCATAGATCATCAATCCCTTCTAACTCACTCTCAAGAACACTGACTTGTTCTTTTTCTGCCAGCAATATAAGCTCTGCCTCTTTGGCCTTGCATAAAACAAGTTCCCTCACCGTCTCCTTTGCATCCACCCCCTGTAAATTGGCAATGATCACATCCGCCTTTGACGCCAAAGCTTTCTCACTCTCACTGCTTTCCATATATTCATGGGTAAAATGCTCCAGCGGGGCAATATCTTTCACAACTTCAAATACTCTGTGCCGTCTGCCCAGCAGATAAACATATACATGACAATGGTACATACCGTTTCCTCCTTAACGTTCTAGTAATATAATCTTTTAAGCAGGCATTACTTCTTAATATTCAATAAAATTATACTTCACTGGCAATATAAAAACAAGTACATATTTCAACGGCAAGCTCACTTTAACGCCCTGCCTCGGCTTTGAGGAACGGCACGCTTTGATGAGCAAAGAGCCGTCTTGTAGTGATTTCCTTTCATATAAAATACCGCCCCGCTTCAGATATCGCTATCCAAAGCGAGGCGGTACTTCACTTATCTCTTAATGAGCTGCGACGGCTTATTTTACAGTCGCCTTTTTGTTCATTCCGGCTTTCGTCATCATCGTCTTGATGCTGTTACGCTTCTTAGCGGCTGTTCCCTTAGGAAGCGTAACTTTCATCTTAGCGCTTGTGTTCTTGAATGCCTGAGTATCAATCTTCTTAATGCCGGTTGCAAGATACTGTACTTTTGCCAGCTTCTTGCAGTTATAGAATGCTTTCTTACCAATATTGGCAACTTTCTTACCAAACACTACTTCTGTCAAGGCTGAGCATCCCTCGAAGCTGGAAGCCTTGATCGCTGTCACATTGTCACCGATCGTAACTTTCTTCAGCTTTGTAAATTTGTTAAATGCCTTTGCTTCAATAGAAGTAACGTTGCAAGTCACACCCTTGATGGTGATCGTAGCAGGTATAGTAACAGATGTTACGCTCTTCTTGGTTCCCTTTACAACAACTGCTGTCTTCTTAGCTGCGTTGGTTACTTTGTATTGTACATTGTTAATGGTGATCTTATCTCCATTTGCCAGTGTCTCCTCAAGACCCTTGAACGCATTGTCAAGCTGGCTTGTCAAACGCTCCAGTTTGGAGATGCCGACAGACTTCACACCATTGTTTGCTTCTACATATGCTTCTTCGAATGTTTCCCAGCTTGCCTGCGTATATTTGCTCTTGCCTGCATCATAAGCAGCTTTCGCTTTGCTAATCGACGCTTTCAATTTCTCCTGTGCAGCTTCAATCTTCTTCTCTGTTTCAGAAGGACTCTTCAGAGAATCCTGTGCTTTCACAAGGTACTCTTTCATAGTTTCTACTTTGTCTGCATCTGCAGAATTGAGGCTAGCTTTTGCTTCTTCATATGCATCTTTAAAGGTCTCCCAGGTTGCCTGAGAATATCCATTCTTGCCATTGTCATAAACTGGCTTTGCAATTTCAAGTGCTGCGTTAAGCGCTTTGAGACCAACCTCAAGTCTCTTCTCTGTCTCTGACAGTTCTACAAGTTTTTTCTTTGCTTTTTCCAAAGCAAGCTTTACTTCTTGCAGTCTTGTCAGATTTGAAGAATTCTCTAAGGCGAGCGCTTGATTATATGCTGCCTCGAACGCTGCCCAGCTCTCAGCAGAATAGAAGCTTTCTCCGCCAGCATAGATCTCTTCCATTTCTGTAAGAGTTTCTTTAAGGTCGTTCTGAGCTACGTTGGTAACTTCCTTGTTTTCTGTCATCTGCTCTTCGTAGGACTTCATAGCTGCTTCAGCCTCTGGCGTCCTATAGCTGAGAACTGTTTCTCCTAATACCTCAGCCATTGCTGCAAATCCTCCATGTCCTTCCAGAACCTGGATCTGGAGGAAAGTGCCTTTTACGTCTTTTGGAACTTCAAACAGCTCTGTTTCGCCGCTGCCTGTCTTTTGTGATGTAATCACATCTGATGCATAAGTTACATCTGTGATAGCGCCTGCTTCGTCAATTCCATTACCAACGATGACTTTATATTTCTTAACAACACCATTGACGCCGCCGCCACCTCTTTGCATGATTCCTAATGTATCAAATGCTGTAACGTCTTGCGCATATTCCACAGTGATAATTGCCGGGTTCTCTTCGGAAACTGTAAATTTTGTCGGACTATACTGTGAATGCCAAATGGTGCTAGAATTTCCATCAAATGCATTCCGAGCTGAGCCATTTTCTGAAGCAGTCTCCTCTGTGTTAACCCAAACATTCTTCGCCTCATTGCGGCTGGAATAAATTTCTTCCAGATATACTATTGCGTCTGCAGTAACTTTTTTGCCATTGATCGTAGCGGTTGCACGGATTCCAGCGCTTCCGAACTCTACAAATCTTACGAAACCATTGCTGTCTACCAGAGCTACGTCTTCATCCAGGGAAGTCCATACTACGTCAGTGTTCTTATCTACGCCTTCTGGGAATTCTACTTCCAGTTGAATGGGCTCTGTTACCTTTTCACTATTTCCTACTACATAAGTCTCTTTTAGGGAAATGCCTGTGCCTTTTTCTACTTTTTCAATCCTCAAATTATCAAGGACGAAATCAGCATAACCTGCAAAATTAAAGATGTTGCCTTTATAACCGCCAGTCTGCGGCGCATTTGAGGTAGAGAAGATACCAATCCAGTTATTTCCGCTCTCGCCTGCTGTAAAAGTTGTGCTAAAACGCTTGGTCTTGCCGATTGCTGCTGACATATCCCAGCTCTTTACATTACGGTTCGTTCCATCACCCAGACGCAGCTCGTATACTCTGTCGCCGCCCATCTGATAGTCAAAGGATACCTGGTAAGTCTCCCCTGGCTCAAAACGGAAGTTCTGCGGAATCGTCTGATAAATCAGGTTATTGCGCTGTGCCAGTCCGTTTACTTTGACAGACCAGTTGCCATCTAAAACGTCGTCGATTTGCTTGGACATAAAGCCTGCCTGCGTGTACTTGCCATGACGCTCAGAAAGATGGATTCTGTTATCTTCTACGTTCTCTGTGTCAGAAATTACAAACGGCCAGATTCCCTGTGCATTGTCCTCAAAATCATTGAACAATTCTGTCGGATTGCCATTTTCGTCTGTCTTTACAATTGGATCCATCGTGGTCTCTACCACGCGGATATCGTCAAAATACGTAGCTCCTTCACCTGCTTCGCGGTCAAAGCTCAAGGTTGCTGTTCCGCCCTCTGCAGTAAAGAATACATACATATTCTGGAAACAGCTGCTCTTGTCATCAGTTCCAGATACCGTTCCAACATCAGTATGACGCCAATAAGAGGTATGATGCTGATCAGAAGCTACATAATTCTGCGCAAAGGATCTGGTAGCATAATTGCTTCCCAATACCTTTTTGCCATATTTTACAGTTACATGAGCCTTTGCATCGCTCCTATTGTCCACGCCTACGTACAGCGCATATTTCTGTCCCTTCTTGAGGTTGGTAAGCTTGGTGCTTACAGATACTTCGCCTTCCAGCTTCAGCATGTTGTTAGCAACAGCATTATCTACGATTGACGCTGTTCCTGTGCCACTAACAGTTCTGTGGCTGTTTACGTCGGTATCATTAAATCCTGTGTCATAGACATACTTTGTCGTCTGCCAGTCTACTTTCAGAGGTTCTTTCTCACCCTTGTAAATTACATAAGGAATTTCTGCCTCGATATCTGTCAGAGTGATCTTGCCATCTACAACTGGAATCTCTTTCTTGTCTGTCTTTCCTTCGTCTGTCAATTTGTATAATACTACGCTGGAAAGCCCTGTCCAGTCTTTGGTCAATGTCCACTCAGTGGTTCCGCCATTGGTATTCCAATGATACAGTTTCTGGTCGTCCGCTGCAAGCGTCTTACCATTGCAGTCCCAATTCCATGGAATCAAATAGGTCTCGTCTCCAGGATTGGTTCCATCGCCGCCTGTAGGCGCGCCTTCTGAGATCTTAACGCCGTTTAAGGTAATGGTTCTGCTTCTGTACTCTGCAAGATTCTCATAATTAGTTGAATCTCTAGTTACTACAAGTTCTGTATTATCTGCCGCATCCTTGGTGTTGCGCAGAGTGATCTCCTTTTCAGGCAACCAGGACTCTCCTGTCGGCAAAGTTACAGCTTCTTCTGCATCTTTCCAATCTACTACCTGATAATGCTGCAGGAATTTGGTGATTAAGTTGTGACGGAACATAACGGTAATATAATTCTTATAGTTCGTACGTCCCTGCCATCCTTCGAAATCCGTCATGTTAAGACCGCCAAGCAACGGAGCCTGTGCTGCTCCGCCGTAGCTTGGATAGTCAGCAACCCAGGAATCTTTCTGATGGTTTCTCAAGAAACGCATTACCTCGCTGTTCTCACCCTTTGCCCCATAGCCGCCGTATTCCAGGTCTGCTGCCCAGTGCTGCAGAGTAGAATCATACTCCTGGGTGGGACCCCATTCGGTAGTCATACGCCATCCTAAACGGTTGATCTCGCGGGCGAGCATTCTGGAAGCCCATGCGTCTTCATAGGAGTTGTCTCCGCCACCGCCGGAATTGTTTACGCCATTGCCCCAAACGTCCACATAGATGAAGTCGAGATTCTCGCCTACCTGAGCATGCAGCTCTTTGAAACGGTTTTCTCTGGATTTTGTTGCCAAGTCATAACGGGCGTTGATTCCGATACCCTGGTCAAGCCAGTTCCATCCTACCGACATACCGCTATATCCTCTGGAAAGCTCGTCACAGAATGCCTTCGCTTCTGTATACATCTCGCTGGCATTTACATGAACGCCAAACAATGCGCCCATCTTCTTGCCTTCTATCAGAAGCGTGTTCATATCGTCCGCACCACCGATACGACTACCAATATCGCCATAATCGGGATGTCCGGAATCATGACCCTCAGAGCCATATCCTTTCAGCAGGACGCCCTGTCCCAAGCCTTCGGTATTCAGGTATACTCTCTTTACGCCGTCTAAGTTCATCAGGAACGGGTTTGCCGCCTGGCTGCCGAAGTTCATAGCGATACGGTAGTTTACCAATTCCGGCACTTCCTCAGATTTATACGGGTTATGCATGATAGAACGGAATGCCACTGCGCCGTCCTGCCAGTCGATGCCTCCATCTCCATTCTCATCGCCAGTAATTACCACTTTGGCGCTTGGCATGATGTCATGACCTACGACATATGTACGCTCTTCCGTGGTGCTGTTGCCTTTATTATCGCTTCCAACAACTACCGGTGTGCTGACTCTTCTGTCATAGTACCATTTTGCACTGGACAAGCCCAATGTCGCTACATCGCCCTCGGTTACAGCGCTTGCAATGACACGTGTATTATCAGCGCCGCCCTGCCCAATATAAGCCGCTACATTGGTACCACTGTTCTCGGAGTTACTCCACAAGCCTGCGCTCATCTCTGAGTTGGAAACAAATGCGTACATGAAGTCCTCAGTGCTCGCACCGTTGGTAAGAGTCATATCCTTTACCACGTCAAAAGCTCTGTCACCGCTTATTCTGGTGTTGGAAGACATCTTAGCGCCTTTCAAATGAGCGTTTTGCTGACCACTGTTAACAGAAAGCAAATTGTGGTTCGGAATTTCAATGGACTGTACTGGGTAAAGCGCGTAGCCATTGTCATCCACCTCTGTCATATTGTTCTTAACTTTTGTAATGTCAAAAGATGCCGTGTTGCCTTCTGCAGTGATAACAGCCGTAAGCACGCAGTCAACATTTACAGTTTCATCTTTTAATTTTATTTCATACGTTGCCGTATTCTCCGTAAAGGAAGCCTTGACATCATTTTTACCAACGCCTATCGGCTGGCCGTTGATCTTGATCACTTTGATGCTCTGCGGCTGTCCAAAGAAAGTTTTCCCAGCCAAATCACCTTTCATATCATATTGAACGATGCTCGGGAAATTCTCTGCCACTTTGACATCCATCTTATCGGTCGTCAAAGTCCTCGTATTAGCAACCGTCTTGGAATAGAGCACAAGATTTTTTTCGATACTCTCAATCTCACTCATATCCACATCTACCGTTGTATCAAAATATCCAGCTTTGGTGACAGCGAGACTATACGAACCAGTGGGAACTTCCAGGTCATATGTTCCGTCTTCGCCTGTCTCAGTCTTCCATCTTCCTGCCGCTATCTGCGCGCCGGAAATCGGATTGCCATCCTCATCGGCAACAGTACCTGTGATATGCTTGCCTTCTTCTGTTGCCTCCTGCCCTGAATAATAGATGCCTTTCAGGTACACGTGAGTACGTGCCGAGCCCCATGTTCCACAGCTGACAGCAATCTTTCCTTCTGCACCAAGTTCCATATCACATGAAACATCTTCAAAGATCTTCTGTTCGCCAACGGTCAAGCTGAACTTACCGTCCGCCGTCCAGTCTATACGCACTCTGTCGTTCCATTTTCCTTTTACTGGCAAACTTTCCTTTACATTATTACTCCAAGGATTTCCGTCCACCCCATACTTCTGCCAGTACCATCCGTCCCCATTATATCCAATGAATAATCCTTTTCCAGGGTTCTCGTAACCAAAGCGGATGCCAAAACGGGTATGTGTGGCATCTTCCATCGGCCAGATCACATACTCAAAATAGCCGTCTTTGGTAAAATCAAAGGTATTTGGATTGACAAACAACGCCGGATATCCAGCTTCATTAGTCGGATCATTACCATTAGCGGAACCAGACTGAATATGCAAGAACTGCATCTTTTCAAAAACAGTGTCGTCCCCTTTTACCGTCACCGGATCCTGTGTCCATTCATCTGCTACTCCGTCAGACGGAACAGCCCTTGCCTTATCCTCTTCCGGAGCCGCAACCGTCTCTGTTGCATCCGCAGCTTCTTCTACCGCCGCCTCTTCTACCACTGCATCCTCTTTGATATCCTCTTGCACTTTTTCTGTGTCTTCTTGAACCGCTGCTTCTTCCTCGTCGTCAACGACAGGCTGTTCTCCAGCATCTTCCAATTCCTCTTCGGCTGCCGGAACCTCATCCGCCCATGCTGTAACAGGCGCAGCAGTGGCTACCATGCTAAATGCCAGCATGCAGCTCAACAACTTTGTTACTGTACGCTTTTTCATAAGCAATTACCTCTTACACAATAAGCCCGATCCCTATAACTTCGGCTTATTCTTTCTTGGTGGTATGGTTGCAGGCTTTTTCAAAGGCAATCCCCTCTTACACCTGTCCATACTGTCAATAGTTTCTCACAATCTTGTCACAAGCGCTTGCAGCGCTTTTGCCGTTATTATAACGGCGTGCTGGTTAATAGTTACATACTTTATTAAAGTTCGCCTTTAGACACTGAAAGACAGCGCCCAATGTTAAAAACATCTTCCCTGTCAAATCCTAAAAGCAAACTCTTGATACTCGTGCACAATACCTTGCCGAAGAATTCCAAAAAACGAAAAGAGACTCCGCAAATTCTGAAGAATCACCTCCTAAAATCTTGTTAACGTTGAAGGCTGAAGCTCCTCTCATACGATCCTCCTTGCAGGATATGCCGACAAAAGCATCACCCAAAACTGTATTCCATGGAAAACAAATACTTTATCCCAGGCAGCTTTTACAAGCCATCAGGTCATCGAAATGTCCTTATTCTTTTAAAGTCAGCTTTTTGTGCACTTTAAATATAAAGTAATTGTAGTATATCAGAAAAGTAACTCTAATTCAAGCTAAAATTCAATAAAACCCTCCAGAAAAATATTACCAAAATGATATTCCATTTAAAAATTATTTTCGGCACAATTTCCCCTGTCAGTGTCAGGCGCTGCATATTGTATAGAAATACTGTTCATGATACACTCTCTACTTTATTATCGGATACATTATATCACTATTTTAGGCAAATGAAAAGATGCTTTTTGATTTTCTTAATTTCAATAAAATTTTTTCAAACTGGCAAACTATCCCTCAAACACAGCACGCCCCAGCCCGCTGATGTCAAGTAATTATCACGAACTTTTTTCACTTTTTTAGAGGTCAAAAGTCCGCAAACCCGCATAACTCCGTTAGGGTGATGGGAAATTATTGCTAAGTACAGTAAAAATTGATGGGAAGTTATTGCCAAGTTATTTTCAAAGCTAAAATCCCCTACTCCCCATTATCAATTCCCAACAATAATTTATCAAAATCACTTTGATACAACCCATCCTGAATAACTCTATACTTTTCAAATTCACTTTCTGCAAAACTTTTGGCAATTTCAGCAGATACCTTTCCTTTATTTCTCAATATTTCTTCCTCATTGAATTCAAGAAATATATCCAGTCTTTTCGCCCAATCTTCCATTGTCATGGGAATCTTCCGCCTCGCCTGTCTTTCTGCATAATCAAGATACATAGTAACAAACTGGAACCCACAGAGATAATCGCATCAAGATTATAAAATTTCATCCTATATTTTTTACCATCAGAAGCAGTTGCCGAGGATTTCTCGGTAACTGCTTCTGGACTCAGCTCTCCACTGGCAAAAATATTTTTCAAATGTAAGCTAATATTATCTGTTGAGCAGTCGAAAAGCTGAGCCATACTCTTTTGTGTCAGCCACACATCTTCATCATGAATCCTGACCTCTATACCATCTTCCCCATTCTGTTCTGTAAATACAAGAAAATCAACAGTACTGTTTCTAATCTGAATTTTTTTGTCCATAAAATCACCTATCCTTATTATGGCAGCTTTATTACTGCTATCTTAATCTTTCTAATCCATAAACTACTTATATCGAAAATTTTCAATAATTTTCTGAACTGCATAAGGCTGTGCATATTTAATACAGAAATCGCTAATATGTATCACACCTTCTTGGTTCATCGTAATCATAAAATATATCCCGAAATCCTGTAACAGCTATTTGTTCTTTTCCAGATGATAAAGCCATTTTATCTTTCATATCTTTGATACTTACTCCAGATCTGCATTCCAATATTTTTTCAGCTTGTAAACAAAACTCTGCATCATCTAGCAAGTCTGTAAATCTGCCGTATTCCATATTCCCATAATAAGAGGGATACTGACAGCCCAATCCGTTGCTAAAATTTTTCTTCCCACTAATTCTATGTAACCTGCCGCTTTCATTGGGAACCACCGCACATTCTCCCTGCTGATTCCCAAAACAGGCTGGAATTCCCCTGACAACAGAAGAACTGTATACTCAAACCAGCTTTCCTCCCATCCATAAACATTCTCCCATGCCGTTTCAACACATATTCCGTTATATGCTTTGTCAACTCTGTTATTATCGATATATTTCGCCCCAGAATCACATCTTGGCAGAATAAATCGTTCCATGGCTTTATTTAAATCCTCATTTACCATAAAGGGAATAGCCGCCTCTACATGGACTTCATCTGAATTTATCCTCTGGAAAAGATTTTTTAAATCCTTATAATCATTCCGATCACCATACCGATGTTCAAACTCTGTCAATCCTATCATATCATGGCAGGAATCGACAGTTCTGCAAATCATCTGAACTTCAATTAAACTTTTGGTAATCTTCAGCATTATCACCAATTCCTGTTGAATCTTCATCTCATCGATCACAATCGACTGTAACTCGTTATGCTTTTCTACGATGCCAATCGTGAACTTGGCCCCGCTTATAAAAGGCGATTGTGATATTTCATCAAATGGAACACATGCCATACATATATAGGGAGGTTCCTCCCAGATTATTTCCGGCATTTTAGCGCAGAGTTCCCGGAGAAATTCCTCTGGAAGCGGAATCTTTATCTCTTTCTTTTTCCTCACAAACTCCATTAATTCCTGCTCGGTCGGGAATGAAAAAGTCTCAGCTCCTTTTTTATAATAAACTGGAACATCTGGATAACATAGATATGACTTTAGCGAGCTTCCAATATTATTTGAAAGGGGCTCCTTTATCCTGACTGCAATAGAGGTGCCGACACTCTGACGAAAATTTTCCACTTCCTCAACATCTTCACATGGCATAGACGTTCCCCGGTCACCCTTTTCTTCCACTGCAAGGCTATAATAGCCTTTCGTTCCTTTCATAGAAAAACGAATACCTTCACCGCTGTTGAAGCGCCTTGTACTGACCTCCATACGGTCTCCTTTCAAAAAGCAAGAAAGAATTCCAATTCCAAACTTGCTTATGGGCGTAAAATCATAATTTTTTTATTATCATATCTTATTGAACTACTAATGTTCAATAAGTATAAGATATTTTAATACCATAACTATTATATTTTCAATTGCTGAAAATTCCTACATATTTTATATACATCAAAAAAATTTTCCACAAGAAACAAAAAACATAATAAATAATAAGGTATATATCATTTCATTCCAAAAAACAGGAAAAGAAAGTATCATCGCCTCACATAATACTTCTTTCCATTCTTAGCTTCAAACCTTTTATCTGGCACCTCAGCCTGGCAGGCTGTCCCGTAAGCATAGTACGCCCCAGCCCGTTGATGTCAAGTAATTGTCACGAACTTTTTTCACTTTTTTAGCGGCCAAAAGTCCGCAAACCTGCATAACTCCGTTGGGCTGATGATAAATAGTTGCTAAGTCACTCCAAAATTAATGGCAAGTTATTGCTAAGCTATTTTCATATTTATTTATCCGACTTATATAATAGAAAAGACACCAGAACCATATCTATCTGGCATCTTAATATTTCCATTCACATCCTGAAGTTTATCTTTGCTTTTCCTGTCTTGGAGTTTCCAATTCCTTTTGACGTTCCAATTCACATATTACATCATTCACCCGACTATATACATCAACAAAATCAGGTTTATTCTTGATACCTTTCATTTTAGTATAAGCTTCACCAAGTTCAACAATCCGAGTTTTATATCCTTCAAAATTTCCCAATTCTCTGCCCGTTTCACTCCATATTTTGCATAATTCATCTGTATCAATTTTTGATATAAAAGATATCACATAAATATCCAATACATCCTTCATTCTTCTACATACATTCTCACCTGAAATTGCATATATTTTATCTGACAGCATTTTGGATAAACTGGCTCCTGTAATAGATATTCCATTCACATAAGAAATATAAGGTCTGCAAAATCGGTTCTGCCTGACGCTTAAATCAATACTTGCAATCTTTTCTCCAATTTCATTGATAATTCTAAAACCTGCAGACTTTCTTTCAGCGAATGTTCTATTGGCTTGGACATCTAAGGAAGAATCCACTTCTTTTACTGCGTTTCTTAATGCTATTTCCATTTCCTCCATAGTCGGAAATTCACCAATCCAATCTCCATCTATATCTCTAGTTGCTCTTTCAACTTTTGATGGATTATTGTCCTTGATTGCAAGATTAAGAACCATCGCACCTTTAAACACAATCGGCACACCTGCATTTGACAGTTCTTCCATCACTCTGTACAAAAATTCTATTAAGTCCAAACACATCACCTACTCTTCATAATATTCAACCGCCCATGTCTTATATTTCTCAAATCTCGCTTTCAAATGCTCTGGCACTTCAAGTCCATCAAAACTCTCATTGTGTGCGTCATAATAATTTGCCAAACTCTCCATGATAATCTGCTCATCCCCATTTTGCTCTAAAAGGTCATTGATAGTCTGATTTACAGTAGTACATAATAGCCCGTTTCGTTCTTCACACACAAGGGTCTCAAGAGATGGCACTAAAATCTGTTCCGTCCCATCTATATTTTGCTTTTTATTGACAAATATCTGTGCTACTGATCTATATCCGCCATTTGTTAGTCCCAAAAAATCTGCCGCCGTGTCAAAAGCAAGTACACATTCCACATCTGCTAATAAATTTCTTAACTGGTCATTATATGTGATAACTGACATTTATGCAGCCTCCTTCCTAAATTATATTGTATACTATAAATACTTTTCCATATAAAGGCAATATTAAAAAATATTATCCATAACTATTATACCTTCAATTGCAAAAAATTCCTACATATTTTATATAGGTTAGCAAAATTTTTCAAAAGAAATATAAAAAACATGGCATATATCATTTCATTCCAAAAAACAGGAAAAGAAAGTATCATCGCCTCACATGATACTTCTTTCCATTCTTAGCTTCAAACCTTTTATCTGGCACCTCAGCCTGGCAGGCTGTCCCGTAAGCATAGTACGCCCCAGCCCAGCGACTGATTCGGATACTCCGGCAGTATCGGCAGATGCCTTGCGCCTCTGAGCAAATACGCTTTCACTTTCTCTCCATATGGTGCTGTCAAGTAAGGACTAAAAAAATTTTTTATTTTTTCCAGATTATGTTAATCTCTCCCATTTCTTCAATATATATCACCTCTATATAAGCCTCTACCAGTTCTCTGTTAAGTTTTTCCACCAAAACCATAGATTCATTGTTTTCTATACCTCTTTCACAATCTTCTTGCTTTTCTCTTAACCTCTGAACTTCCTGCCCTATCCTTTCTTCTTTCTCCCGCAAAGCGTCTATACGTTCCAGATAATCTTTCTTTTCAATCTGCTTCATCTTAAATCGCTCATACAGATACTGTTTCTCTGTTCTGAGCGAACCTTGTTTCTTTTGTAATCCAATCATTTCACTGTGAATACATTCCATATCGGACTTTAACTGTATTGTTGACTGCCCATTTTCTCCTTGCATCTGCTTTTTATTGATTTGGTCTAAGACGATCTTTTCTATATCTGATTCCTTGATCCTGCCACAAAAGCATCTGCTTTTTTTATCATATGCCGCTCGTTCACAACAAAAGTATGGCACTGTTGTACATGTAATGCGTACCATGCTTTTCTTACAATATCTGCATTTAACTTTCCCCTGCAGAATACCTGAACCGGCAAAATCATGTTTCTTTCCCCTTTGATTCCCTCTGTTTCTGATGACTTCCGAAGCCTTTCTGAAAATATCTTCCGAAACAATTGCTTCATGCTTACTCTGCGCATATATCCGTTCTTCGTCCGGAACCCGGTCAAATCTCTTTGCCCCCACTTTCCTGACCCGGTACTTCGCATTGACCACTGTCCCTATGTAAACTTCGTTTTTAAGAATTACCAACACATTCTTTCTATCCCAAAATCCTTTTTCGCTTGTCATATGATAGTGGTAGCCATGTTTTCTTTTGTACTCTCCCGGCGTCGGAATATTTTCCTCATTCAACTTTACAGCAATTTTCCCCGTACTATATCCTTCACATGCTAACTCGAAAATCCTCTTGACATACTCTGCGGCCACCTGATCCACCGCAAGAACTTTTCTATTTTCTGAAAACTTATAGCCAAACGGCGCTCCCGGTCCAATGAAATCTCCCCTTTTTCTTCTTATTTTAAGAGTGGAATTCATTTTTACCGATAAATCCTTGCTATACATATCATACAGAAGGCTTCGGAAAGCCACTTCAATTCCCCCGGTAGTTCCAATATAATCGTCACTATCATAACCATCGTTAATTGCTATGAACCTTACTCCCATGAATGGAAATATTTGTTCAAGATAGTCTCCGACTTCCAGATAATTCCTGCCAAATCTTGAAATATCTTTCACTAAAATACATCTTATCTTTCCCGAACGTACCAATGATAACATTTCTTTGACCGCTGGTCTTTCAAAATTCGTTCCGCTGTACCCATCGTCTACAAACTCCATAACAGATAAGTCTGGATACAAATTATTTTCATTCCGATAATGGGTAAGTAATGCCCGCTGATGATGGATGCTATTGCTTTCTACTTTATTAACATCTGAAACCACATCTCCATCTTCTATCGAAAGCCGCAAATATTCAGCCAAAAACTCTTCTGCCATAATCAGCTCCTTCCTTTGTACCTCTTAATCTTTGCATTAAATATTCATACTCACTCCGAAACCGATAGATAATATGTATGCGTCTTTCCTCATAAACTTCTACACGCTCTAAAAGCGCCTGTGCCATATTTCTAGTCAGCTCGTCTGCACCTTTAAAAGCCAAAAATGCTTTCAGCCATTTGTTTTCAGTACTCATACATTGTTTAAATTCTTCCAGTTCTTTTTGCTGTCTGTTCAAACTATCCTCTAACATCTCTATATCCAACGAGTATTTCTCTTTCGCTGTTAGATACTCCTGCTTTGTTAAAATGCCATGTTTGAAGTCCTCATAAATACTTGATTTTAGATATATCGTCCTGTCCAGCTTATTTTTTGTCTCTTTCAACTCGTCCTGTTTTCTCTTAGAGTTTTTAGAATAACTCTCTGATTTTTCCATCTTCTTCAGAAAATCTTCTAATTCTACCGCCAGATTGATCTGCAATTTTATCTGTTCTAATATAGCATCAAACAATTTATGGTCAACGATAGAAGCTGAACTGCATTTTGACTGTACATAGTTATAGGAAGATGCACAGTAAAAAAAATACCTTGCTTTGCCTTTCCTTATATCTTTCAAACGCCGTAGTGAATGTTTGCATATCCCACACACTAAAATTCCTTCCAATATATTTTCATATGCACTTCGTCCCTGCCTGTCTTTCCATATTTTACTGTTCTTTCTTTTCATCTGCTGTATCTGCAAAAATATATCTCTGTCTATAATCGGTTCATGGATATTTTCTGTGATCTCCCACATTTCCTCCTGTCTTTTCCCCTTTCGCTCCTGTGAATAAATAGAGTGATTATATTTCCCCTGAACCAAATCTCCCACATAAACCTGGTTATATAAAATACGGGTAATTGCCTGTGGCTGCCATGCTACATTACTGCTATCTTTATACTTTTTTGCTCCATGCTCTCCTGCATAGCGGCTCGGTGAAGGTATATTTTCCCGATTAAGTGTCCCTGCTATTTCATAGGCGCTGATCCCTTGCATTTTCATTGAAAATATACGTTTTACAATGCTTGCCGCAGGTTCATCAGGTACAAACTGATTATCCTTTAAAATATATCCATATGGCGCTTTACTGCCGATAAATTGTCCCTGCGCTTTTTTTGCCTTGAAGGAGGACATTATCTTTTTCGATATATCACGGGAATAATAATCATTCGCCAGATTTTTAAATTCAGTTATTAACTCTTTTTCCGGAAACAGTTCATTTTTACTGTCATACTGATCGTTTACCGCTATAAATCGAACACCTAAAAATGGAAATATCTTTTCCAGATAATCTCCTGCTTCCAGATAATTTCTTGCAAACCTTGATAAATCTTTTACGATTACACAATTTACCTTATGGTTCTTTATATCTTCCAGCATCCTTTCCCATTCCGGGCGTTCAAAATCTGTTCCTGTATGTCCATTATCTATATAGGTTTCTGAAATTTCTGACTGCCCTACCTGCTCTGCAAACTCCATGAGCAATTCAATTTGGTTTTGAATACTGTCCTTTCCTCTGCCTCCATTATCTTCGTTAGACAGACGGACATATAATGCAATTTTCATTGCTGTATTTTGTACTTTAGGTATATATTTATTCTGCTTTCTGCTGACCCTTGCCACAGCTTCTTCACTCCTTATCTACAGTTTTTCCATATTCTCCGTCTGCGAATCTGACAATAACTCTAACGCTTCTGAAATTTTTTCTGCATATTTAAATTTCACTTCTATCCGTGGATAGCGTTCTCCTTTTTTCTTTTCATACACCAGTATTTTATCAATCAGAGACACTACTGCTTCTCTTGAAAGGCTCTCCATATACCCGTATTTTTTAAATTCTTCCGTCCATTCATTCAAATGCCCCTGATTAGAAATAAGAAGTTCTACTTCCTGACTCAATACATCCATTGCATTTTCGGCTGCTCCAATCCTTTGGCTGTAAATCTGTTTTAACTCCAGATATTCCTCTTTTGTAAGCAGGCTTTCTTTAAAATCTTCATATAAATCAAGTCTTAAGGCATTCATTTTTTGTATTTCTTCTTTCTTTCTGGCAATCTGCTGTTTTTTCTTTTCAATTCCTGAATTTCTTTGTTCCTTTTCCTCTACCCCGCTCAAAACATCTTCCATATCACTAATCACTTGAATCTGTTGGTTTAGCAGCTTTAAAACACTTTCTTCTAAAACTTCTGCTTTAATACTGTGATTACTGCATAATCTTTTATTCTGTTTATGTCCGCCGCACACGTAATAAACATACTTTTTCTCCCCATAGGGGACTGTTTTCTTTACCATATTTGATTCACAGTCACCGCATTTTACAATACCGGACAGACAATAAATCTTATCCTCGGAATCTGCTGTCCTGGTATCCATCTTAAGCAGCTCTTGTACATTTTTATAATCTATATCTGAAATAATTGGCTCATGCGTATGCTCCACAATGTTCCATTTACTCTCATCCCGTTTTATTTTCTTTTTCACCTTATAATTTGGCGTAGTTCCTTTTCCTTGCACGGTAGTTCCGATATAAATCGGATTACTCAATATTCTTAAAACGGTAACATGTGTCCATTCACTTCTCATGTTTTTCTTAAAACCAGTATAAAACAAACTTCCGTTATCCTTTTTGTAATCCATCGGCGTTGCTACATCTTTTTGATTCAACACTTCCGCAATTTTGTAAGCGCTATTTCCTTTCATATACATTCTGTAAATGCTTCTAACGATTTCTGCTGCTTCTTCGTCAATTTCCAACTTATTTTTATTTGAACCTGATTTCTGATAACCATACGGAGCAAAAGCGCCTACATAATCTCCACGTTTTCTTTTCACTTCTAAATTGCTTCTTATCTTTATACTAATATCCCGGCAGTATGCATCATTAATCAGGTTTTTAAACGGCACAATTATATTGTTCCCCTGTGATTCATTTTGAACACTATCGAGATTATCGTTAATAGCAATAAAACGAACACCTAAGTATGGAAATATCTTCTCAAGATATTTACCCACTTCGATGTGATTTCTTCCAAAACGTGATAAGTCCTTTGTAATTACACAATTTACAGTTCCGCTTTTAATATCCTCTAACATTTTTTGGAATGCCGGACGATCAAAAGCTGACGTTAGATAACGATACTTTTGAAAACACTGGAAAATCAAGGTTTTTCGAGCGACGGACAAGCAGGGTATTGTACTAAAAACTGAATACGACGCAGAAGCGGCGTTTCTTACTCTCTACATGGGAGAACAGGAACGCCGCTTTTTTCATGCCCTTTGTTACGCAGTAGGGGCAGAAAAAGCCTTGCTACAAGCGGTTTTGCGGGTGTGTATCTGGCGCGGCAAGGGATTTATACCTTATCCCCCGAAACCGCGCTTCTACTGCGTAACAAATCCAA
>OFFK01000129.1_pt1 | contig 59810 bp, 52 predicted proteins | sample 1521361 | NCBI WGS metagenome assembly OFFK01 (sample SAMEA3504096, study PRJEB24116) | mouse gut metagenome | biome: mouse gut; feature: mouse-associated habitat; material: faeces | place: Denmark | collected 2011 | reverse complement strand
TCGATTGGGCCTACTTTTTTCGGCCCAGCTTTTTCATAGATTACTTGACACTACCCTTATAGGATGATATGCCTTTCCCATTCCCACAGAACTGTTTTCCGTTTGATCCTCCTTTTCTTCTGCATCATCCAGTCCCTTTTTAATCATTTCACGATGCCGGTCTCTTGGCCCTTCAAAAATGTACTGTTTGATTAACTGCAGCAGCTCAATATCATTTGCATTGCACGAACATATTATTTCGCATATTTCTTCATCCATGTCCCTGTTATCTTCTTTAATGTAAGATATAAGGCATCTTATCAATACATCTGTAGTTTCCGGCAGTGCGCTCAAACACAGGTGTTTCAAATTATTTCTTACAACATATTGTGAATGTTCATTTAGTGCATTGACCATTCTCTTCAGATCTTCTATCGCAATAGCGTCCTCTTCTATTCTTTGTTGAAGTTGTAATAACCGATTCTCAACACTTTTGGCATCAAAGTAAGCGCAAAGCTCATTACTTACACTGGCAACAACAGGAATAGCTAAGAATGCTGGGTTTATTAATGATAATACGGAGGCTATTGGCGAAGCAACATTTAATGTCTTCTGGATAACTTCTTTTCTTTTATTTTTCTTCATCTTCTTCACACCAATATCCTCCGCACTTCACTTCAATAGTAATAATCTCTTGATTTTCAATAGGCAGCCACATTTTAACTCTTAATTATCTGTTCTGTTTCCAGAATTTATCCTATAGCATCATTCCAGAAACAAAACAAACCGTCTCTCGCTTGTATTTCCAATTATACCTTTTTTTATTTCTTCCTACAATCTAATTTTTCATATGCTCTCATCGTATTTGGAACATTAAAATGTAATTTATTTCCTGATTATTTTCCTGGCACAAACTGTTCCAGCACATCCATACTGTCCTTAGATGTATACCCCCACAGAATAGAGCTGAGCGCCCCGATGCACTCCTGCCTTTTCCTATAATAAGTCCGCAGACTGATGTCCCTGATATGTGGACGCAGTTTTTCAATAATCTCATCCACATTCCGCATCTGCTGTGGAGAAAGAAAAGTATAATAAAGCAGCCAGTAATAGCTCTCACCATTCTTATGTTTATTCCGCAATAAATCAATGGCATTATCTAAAAGTTTCAGCATCTTATGGCTTCGCTCTATGCACTGGGCATGGTGTTCTATGTCGCTTCCCGCAATGTCAGCGCCAGCCAGATAGACAGAATCCAGAAAATCCTCAATGGTGTTTCCATACTCAATCTCAAACCGGTTGCGCACCTGCTGGACGGATAACTCCAGGCTCCAGACCACATCCCGGTATTTCTTAAGCAGCTTCCATGTATCATGATACAATGGCTCATCAACAGTAATTGTTTCGCTTTTCTTTGCCATTCCAATCCCTCCCGGACTTTTTCCCATAACAGGTTTTCCAATTCCAAATCCAAGCAGATCCCTTCCCATAAGATTCGGGCAACGCAGTGATACTCTGCTTTTTATATCTGGCTGCAGCTTTTCAACTTGTGGACATAATGTCCACAAGTTGCGTCCCTGTAGCAGCTCCTTAAACATGCCGTCTAACACTCCATCCCTGCCTCCCGCCATCCGCCATGCATATCATGGTTGACTTCCTGCTGGTAATAATGATTCATTGTCATGGGCGCATTGTAAAGTGCCGTAACCATGTATGACTTAATATTTGTTATCCTGGTAGACGTGTTGCGCATACATTCCATCACATACTGAAGGTGTGACTCATTCAGAGTCAAAAATCTCGCCCTTACCAGCTCATACGGATAGTCTTCCCCTCCTACACGGACTGACCTGCGCTTTACACACACCACCTCACAGATAACAGCGTACAGCTCCTCATACAGAACTTTCTCGTCATACTTGTCATATTTCATGTGGTGGTCATATTCAATATTCTGCCTGATCAGATCCATGCAGGCGTCCGCATCTTCCATCCCATCCATGGAGCGGCCGTCTCCTGTCCCCCGGATAGATGGATTGATAGATGGCATACTATCTCCGCAAGAAATCTTTGAAGTATTCTCTGTATATGTCCCTCCTTTTTGGGAGGGTACTCCCTCCCATCTGGGAGAGAGGGTGTATACATTTTCGTCACCACCTGTATCCCTGCCGGGAGGGACCTGTATCCCTTTTGGGATACCCCTCCCTCCCATTTTTTCCATAGGGGGGTCCCATTTGGGAGGGAGGCTCCCTCCCGTTTCTTCCACAGGTATCTCCATTTCCGGAGGGAGGCTCCCTCCCATTCTCTCCACAGGTGTATCCGTTTCTGAAGGGAAGCTCCCTCCCATTTCTTCCATAGGTGTATCCGTTTCCGGGGAGAGGCTCCCTCCCATTCTTTCCATAGGTGTATCCGTTTCCGGGGGGAGGCTCCCTCCGATTTCTTCCACAAGCATATCCGCCGTAAAAGAAACATGTTTCTCCATGTCATATATTCCTGTATCTGCTTCTGCGGCAGGACTTCTTCCCATCCTTATCTCCGGAACATCCGGTACCGCAGGGAGTCCCCCTCCCATTCCGGTCCCAGTACCCGCCGGGCATGGCTTTTCCCTCCTGCCATAGTCCGGTTCTGTCTCCGGGTAAGTCAGCCTATATAATTGTTCCGGCATCAGCGCCAGATACATCACATTATTTGATACCAGCCCTTCCCCATGGAAAATTGTCCTGAATTCCCGTCTCACCACTCGCAGTTCCTCCAGCCTGTCGATTGCCGCTTTCACGGTTTTCTTGGATTCCCCAAAAAGATCCGCATAGTATTGGTAGCTCTGCCGCAGGATGTCCCCGGAAAACTTCTTTTTCCATCCCAGGATCTGGCCCGTGGACTGGCTCCTGACCTCCGCAGGCCGGTACCAGTACACAATATCCGCCAGGATGGCAATGGCCAGCAGATAGAGCTTCCCGTTCTCTTTCAGTATGGTTTTGTACCAGATTGTCGGTATCACGTTCCCCGTAATGTTCAGGGAGCCCATGGCATCCACAGTCTGGTTCCCACTGCTAAGATATCCCATCTCCGCCCTGTCCTTCCTTCCATTTTTCCAACAGTTCCAGGATGATTCCCTTTATTTCCTCATCGCTGTAAGCCTCCCCGAAATATTTATCCAACATGTCCCTTTTTATGGCGACCCGGCGCACCGGCGCTTTTTTCTCCGCCAGGATCTGCTCTACTACCGCAGGCATCAGTTCCCCGATTCTGCCATATTCCTTCAGCCTCGCGGACTGTCCGGTGCTGATTCCCGCCCCCGTCCGCCCTATAAAATCCCTTACCCAGCCCTGTGCTTCCTCTGTAAGAAAGGACAGGTCGATTCCCTGCACGAAACCCAGTTCCTTTCTGTCTACCATTTCCAAGAGTTCCTTCGACAGGCGGGAAAGCCAGATATACCTCTGAACTGTCTTTCCGCTCTCCCCGGCTGTCTCACCCATCTCCTCAATGGTTTTTCCCCCTGCACGGCTCCCCTGGTGCTTCAGCGCTTCATACTTCATCCGGTATGCCCTCGCCTTTTCACTGGGCAGCAAATCCTCCCGCTGGATATTGGAGTCCACCATAATCACAGTAGATTCATCGTCGTCCAGCTCCCTGATAATCACCGGCATCTCCTTCAGCCCGGCCAGTTCGCAGGCCCTCCGCCTGCGGTGCCCGGCCACCACCTCATAGCCACCCCCGGCATAAGGCCGGACAATCCCCGGCACCAGGATGCCGTACTTTTTCACACTCTCCACTGTCTCCTGCATCTTCCCGTCATCCAGCACCCGGAAGGGATGGTTCTTAAAGGGGTGGAGCTGGCTGAGGGGGACGGAAGTAATCACTTCGCCTGACTGCTCCCCGCCGCTCCCGAACAGGTCATCAAAGGAAGCCAGTCTTACTTTCTGCGCACTGCCGCTTTTCACTGCCTGCCGCCCCCTTTCCCTGTGCCGGGATGCCCTCCGTCCCCGGCAGGCTTGTCCCCGCCTCCGGCAGAGGCAAGCACCTCCTCCGTCAGGGACAGGTATCCTTCCGCCACGGTTCCCCTGGGGTCATGGAGATAGATGCTTTTCCCTTCTGCCGCAGTCTCCGCCGCCCTGACGGAGAGGGGGATGCAGTTTTCAAAAATATGTACCCTGTCCCCGTATGCCTCCCGGATCTGTGCGGAAATGTCCCTGGCAAAGTTCGTCCTGCGGTCCACCTTTGTCAGCAGGATTCCCAGGATCTCCAGGGAGGGGTTCAGCTTCCTGTGTACCCGGCCGATGGTTTTGATCAGCTGCTGAAGCCCTTTTACGGGCAGATAGGCCGACTCCACGGGGATCAGCACATAGTCCGCCGCCACAAGGGCATTGATGGTAATCATCCCCAGGGAGGGTATGCAGTCAATCAGGATATACTCATACTGTCCCCGCATCTTATCCAGATACTGGCGCATCACCGTCTCACGGCTCATAATGTTGACCAGCGCCGTCTCCAGCCCGGCCAGCTCAATGTTCGCAGGGATAAAGTCGATCCCCTCATCATGGCGGATGATGCCCTCCCCCGGTGTGATTTCCTCGTCATTGATGACTTTTTCCAGGATGTTCACCAGCGTCACATCCAGCTTGTCCGGCTCCGGGATGCCCAGGCTGATGGCCATGCTGCCCTGGGCGTCCGCCTACACCAGCAGAACCTTTTTCCCAGCCCTTGCAAGGCCTATTCCCAGGTTTACACAGGTGGTTGTTTTGCCCACCCCTCCCTTTTGATTTGATATAGCGATAATTCTACAACTATTTACAGTGTTTTCAATACATTCTCCATTCAAAGAACCTGCTTTGTTTCCTTCAGATAACCTGCACATATATTTTCCTCCAGCATCACTTATTCGTTTTTTTACTTCCGCTTTTTACTTTCACTTCTTGCTTCCGCTTCTTTTTCCACCTCCGCATACATGCGGAAAAAACGCTTCGTCCCCTTGTTCGCAAATGCCTCCGACACCCGCATTACCCGGACTGCTTCGCTTTGTTCCAGCAGCCGCCGGAACCATCTCAGATCCCCCAGCGTCCCCTGCATCCTGATTTTAAGCATCTTCTCCCTCCAATCGTTAAATCCTCCTGCGGGCAAACTCCGGATACCGTATCTTCACCGCTTCCCAGAAATAAACCGCATACTCACAGCAGAACAGATCCTCCACCGTGTAGCACCTGCATTCCCGCAGCTGCTCCTCACCGTCCCCATAATCGTAGACGCTGGGGGTTCCGTTGCAGTAAAGGTTAAACGCCATCCGGATAATCCTCCCGCTGCCGCTGGTCTGCCATCCCTCTCGCAGACATTCTGGCTTCACATCACCTGTACGAAAATCATAAATCTGTCCGGCAAATTTCCTTGTGTCCGGACTTAAGCCCAGGCAGTACACCAATGCCTTATGATACACATCCTGGCATCTGCACCTGGGCAGATACTCCATGTAAAAATCTTTATGGTGCTTGTCCTTGAAAATAATTGTGTAGGTTTCTTCTTTCACCGCACCTGTCGCCGTACTCATACCCATTACTTATCCTCCTCGCCTTATAACTCGATAACCATATGCTAAGGAACAATCTTGAAATAACTCATGCATCTGACTTGCCCAAATTTTCATAGTCGTCGTTGTCATCAGCCGCCGTAGCCCACTACGGCTCCTTCTTCCGCCTAGCCTATGGAAATTTATTCTGCGTCATCTGCACAAGTTGTTTTGCGACTATTCCTAATTAATTCCTACCCGGACAAGCCGGAACCAAACTTTTACCGCTTTGCTTCAGATTTTGCTGTTATACTGCATGTCAATAAAATCTACAGTAAACTTCAATGAAAGACCGTCAACCATATATGCACGCCTTAGTCAGATTAGTAAATTCTGGCAGTCTCAAATAACTCAGAATGACCTGCAGCACATTTCCAGATATTCTTTGATAAAAAACCAATCTAAAAGATTTGCCTTTGATTCCAAAACACAGATATGCCTGATTCCTTATCCTGCAGGTGCTCCTTCGACTTAACAGGAATTCTCCACTCCCTCCTTTCCTCCTGAAGAGGCGAACCAAATCAACTTCCTTCCGCACCTCCTTCTCCCACATTTTTCCGGGCGAAAAAAAGTAGGACCAAAGAGCCTGCAGATGACAGTCTATAACCGTCACCGGATTACTGTCAGAAGCTGATTTAGTCCTACCTAAATACAATATTCAGTTGTCCGGGGCATAGTTCCCCCGCCAGTTCGGTGTCAAACCTGCTCGTGTCAGGCTGATGTAAAATATCTGCTATTCGTTTGAAACGGGCCCGTCCTTACGCGAAAATGACCCCGCATCCGGCATTTTTCCGTAGGACTAAATCAACGAAAACCCTTTTATTTACCGGGTTCTGCCAATCTGCCAATATCATAACACAATCCCCCGTGACAAAAAATGTGGCATGAACACCTCTCTCCTTCAGGCCGTCCAGAAGCTGTTCTGTGTAAGCTGGGTGAGGGCCATCATCAAATGTAATTGCAATTCTTTTCACATCCTCTGCTTCCAGCCCCTCTTCTTCTGTGAGCACCAGACTGCTGTCCGCCGCAAGCATCTTTCCCTCCATTCCGTACAATCCCAAAAACAGCAATCCCGCCATTATATCAAACAGTAGGATTGCTGCCGCCGCTTTTTTCATATTATTCCCGACCCTGTCGCTTTCTCAATGCAATATATGCACAATAGAGCTCATCTCATTCACTCCATGTACTGGATCCCCGCATAACGCTCTCCCTCTGCATCTCTCCTGCCGGATCCCCGTATAACGCTCTCCTCTGCATCTCTCCTGCCGGATCTCCGCATAACGCTCTCCTCTGCATCCCTGCCGGATTCCAGCCTCCATAGATAAACCTAATCAAACTGAGCTGCATACAGTCGATAGTAAAATCCTTTCCGTTCCATCAGGCACTCATGAGTCCCCTGTTCTACCACATCTCCATGATCAACCACCAGGATCATATCTGCATGCTGAATGGTGGAAAGCCTGTGGGCAATTACAAAGCAGGTCTTATCTTTCATAAGTTCCCGCATGGCCTTTTGAATCCTGCGTTCTGTACTTGTATCCACATTGGACGTGGCCTCGTCCAGGATCAGCATCTTAGAATCATACAGCATGGCCCTGGCGATGGTCAGCAGCTGCTTCTGCCCCTTTGAGATATTTCCCCCATCTTCGCTGATAACAGTTTCATAACCCTGGGGCAGGCGCATAATAAAAGAATGGATATGGGCAGCCTTGGCCGCCGCCACTACTTCCTGCATGGTTGCGCCTTCCCTGCCATAGGCAATATTCTCAAAAATAGTCCCCTGGAATACCCATGTCTCCTGAAGCACCATGGCATAAGCTCCCCGAAGGCTTTTTCTGGTATAATCCCTGCAGTCCCGCCCCTCCACCAGAATGCTCCCCTGATCCACATCATAGAAGCGCATAAGAAGGTTGATGATGGTGGTCTTGCCCGCCCCGGTGGGCCCCACAATGGCCACGAGCTTCCCTGCTCCCACGGCAAGGTTCAAATTATGTATGATTGTCCTGTCCTTTTCATAGCCAAAATACACATTCTGCAGGGCCACATTTCCCTTCACATCCACCAGTTCCAATGCGGCTTCCCGGTCCGCAGTTTCCTCCGGCTCATCCAAAAGGGCAAACACCCGCTCTGCTGCCGCCAGAGCCGAATACAGCTCATTCGTAATATTGGCGATCTCATTGATTGGCCCTGAGAACTTCCTGGAGTACAGTACAAAGGAAGAAATCCCCCCCAGGGTAATGGCCTCTGCCATATAGAGAAAAGAGCCGAACACGGCGATAAAACACAGCCCAAGGTTGTTGATGGAGTTCACCGTGGGCCCCATGGTCACGCCATAATAATCCGCATCATAGTAGGCATTTGCAGCATTCCGGTTAATCCGGTCAAATTTTTCCGCCACCCGATCCTCATAGGCATATGCCATAATGGTCTTCTGTCCAGAGAACATTTCCTCCACAAAACCATTCATGATTCCATAATTTTTAGAACGCTTTGAAAATCTGGGCTGCGTAACCGCACGCATTTTCGTCACATACACCACCGCAGCGGGAATCGAGAGCAGAGCCACCACCGCCAGAGCCGGTGAGAGAAACATCATCATGGCAAAGGATCCCACCACCGTCACAACGCTTGTGAGAATCTGCACCACATCCGTTCCCAGGCAGGTGCTCACCACATCTATGTCATATGATACACGACTGATAATATCCCCCGCCTGATTCCTGTCGAAAAATCCCACCGGAAGACGCATCAACTTGGCAAAAACCTCCCTGCGCATCCCTTTGGCAATATGTCTGCTCACATACATCATGACAATATTGATGGTCACAGTGATCAGGGAAGAAAACACATAGGCCAAAAGCATCCTTCCCGCAAAATAATATACCCTGTCAAAATTGACTTTTCCTGCCCCGGCTGCCGCCTCATTGATGGCCGCACCCGCAAGGCTGGGGCCAATCAACGCCAGCACATTACTCACAAAGCACAGCACAAGCACAAAAGCCAAAATCCATTTATACTGTCCGATATAGGCAAACAGCCTTTTAAAAGTCCCCTTGGTATCTTTGGGCTTTCTGCGAATCGTATCTCTGGACGCCATAATCCCCTTCCTTTCTGCCGCGGATCTCCCCGCCTTTATACCGGCACCTGTCCCGGCGCCCTCCATGGCAATACCCGCCAGCTTCCCCTGAAGTATTCCCGGCTCTCCCTCACAATGCCCGCCAGCTTCCTCTCCAGGACTCTCTGAGCACTCCTCGGCAATGCCTGCCAGTCCCCTGACAGTACCCCCTGGAAACCTCGGCCGCTCAAGTTCAGCCTTCCCCCATCTGAGTCCTGAAGATCTCCTGGTACATGGGGCAGCTTTCCATCAGTTCCTCATGGGTACCATGTCCAATGATCTTCCCCTCATCCATGACAATAATATCATCCAATGCCATTATAGAACTGATACGCTGAGCCACAATAATGGTGGTGGTATCTTCATAGTGTTCCCTGATAGCGCCCCGCAGCTTCGCATCCGTCTTATAATCAAGAGCACTGGACGAATCATCCAGTACCAAAATTCTGGGAGACGCCGCCAGCGCTCTTGCAATCAGCACCCTCTGCCGCTGCCCGCCGCTTAAATTCGCCCCCCGCACCACCGCTTTGTGCCCGTATCCTTCCTGATATCCCTCGATAAATTCCTTTGCCATGGCATCCCCTGCAGCGCCTGCGATCTCCTCCATGGAGACATCCCTGCCAAAGGAAATATTTTCTTTCAACGTATCCGCAAAAATCACATCGTTCTGGAACACTACCCCGAACAGACGGTGCAGTTCATCCTTTTCATAGGTCCGCACATCCTTTCCGTCCACAAACACATGCCCCTGATCCGGATCGTAAAAGCGCATCAGAAGATTGATTACTGTAGTCTTTCCGCAGCCTGTGGCCCCGATAATCCCCAGGGAACCTCCCTTCTTCACCGCAAAGTCAATATTCTCCAGACATTTCTGCCTCTCCTGGCCGTCAAACCTGTCCTGACCAGTATCTGCTCCTGAAAAAATCTTCCCTCCGGCCGCAACACTTGTTGCTTCCCCTGCCTGAGACTCCTCCTGCAATCCTCTGCCCTCATCCCCCCTGCCGTAGCTGAAAGACACATGCTCAAAGACAATGTACTCTTCCCGTTGGGTGACGGCAGCCTCCTCCTCCGGAAGCGGCAGCAGATCTTCCCCCGTGCCCACCACTGCCCCAATACGCCGTGCAGAGGCATTGGCCTTGGACATCAGCATGAAAATGCGGTTCAGTCCCATAACCCCCATAAGGATCATATTAAAATATGTAAGGAATGCCAGAATCACCCCCGGCTGTGTGACGCCGGCATTTACCCGATATGCGCCCACCACCACCACAATAGTCAGTCCCACATTGAGCATAAAAGTCATAATGGGTCCCGGCAGCGCCATGACAATGCCCGCCTTTACGTCCCTTCCTGTGAGTCCGCTGTTGGCACTGTCAAAACGGCGGATCTCATAGTCCTCCTTGGAAAGCGCCTTCACCACCCGGATACCGGTGATGTTCTCCCGCATTACCCGCACCACATTGTCCACGCTCTTCTGCACCTTGTCGTAGAGCGGAATGCCCTTCATAGACACAAAAACCACAGCGGTGATCATCACCGGAGCCATAATGCAGAGGATTGACGCCAGTCCCACATCCATAGTGAGCGTCAGACAGATACCGCCCACCAGCATAATAGGCGCCCGGATCCCCATGGTCTGGCTGGATTGGATAAAGCTCTGCAGATTGTAAGAATCTGACGTCATCCGTGAATTCAGGGAAGGCAGACCAAACTCATCCAGCTGGCTGCCGGACAGATTCACAGATTTCCAGAACAGATCCCGCCGGATCTCATAGATACTCTCCTTTGCCACCCGCACTGACATACGGTTTGCCTTCACATTGGCCTGGCGCACATAGACTGCAATGAGCACCATCACCGCTCCCCACAGCAGCACCAGACTGCCCTTCCGCAGCGGCACCACATCATCCACCAGGTGTTCCAGCACGTAAGGAAGCAGAAGCTCCCCCACGGCCGCCGACAATTTTATTCCCATGGCCAGAGCCACCAGCTTTCGGTATTTTTTTACATAAGAAAATATAAATTTCATGCCCCCGCTCCCTGTTCTCTAATACACCCTTGCTCCAAAGACCTCTTCCACCAGATTCCTGCAATATTCCAGAGAAAAACTGCCATCCTGCAGACAGATTTCATTCCGCGACGCCAACTCCTCCGTATACTCTTCCAAAGGATAAACTGTGACACCTCCAACCCCCGTCTCCACATGACAGATCAAAGGCTCCACACCATAGTCTTTCACCACTGCGCGTCCTGCCTCATTCAATCCAATCGTGATCCGGGCCATACCGCCCACCATGCGGTTAGCCACTCCCTGCCCTGTACCCGAAGTCCAATTCACAAAATTTCCCAGCGAATAATAGACCAGAGTGCCCTCTTCCTCTTCACCATCCAGTATCTCTATGGGCTCAATCACATGAGGATGGGTGCCCAGCACCAGATCTGCGCCCTTTTCCGCAAACCATGCAGCCAAGTCCTTCTGTGACTTTGAGGCCTCCAGACTGTACTCCGTTCCCCAGTGGGGACAGACAATCACAAAATCCGCCTCCTCCCTGGCCTTCTGAAGATCCCGGGACATCCTGTCTTTCTCAAGCAGGTCCACCGCATAAGGCATGTCCCCAGGCAGGGCGATTCCATTGGTTCCATAGGTATAGTTCAAAACGGCGACTTTTATTCCTTCCTGCTCATATATGTATATCTCCTCCTGCCGCGCCTGACTTTGGTGGATTCCAAGCACCGCCATCTCCGGATAATTTTCTTCCCAGAAGGCCAGGCAGTTTAAAATCCCCCGCTTTCCCTTGTCCAGGGCATGGTTGGTGGCGTGGAGCACCACATCAAAGCCCGTATCCGCCAGAGCACCCCCCAGTTCATAGGGAGCGTTAAAGGACGGATAACCCGTCACCCCCAGCTCCTCCCCTCCGATAATCACTTCCTGATTAACAAGCGCCAGATCCGCCGCTTCTATCTCTTCCTTCACATGCGCAAAGACTGCGCTGAAATCATATCCGCCATCCTCCTTCCTGCCGCTCTCTGCAACCCGCGTGTGCAGCAGGACATCCCCCACCATCACCAGCGTGATCTCAGTAGCGGCCTCAGGTTCCGTTTCCTCCATGGAACCCACACCGGATTCAGGCTGGCCCACATCTCCCACCGATCCTGGCTGACCTTCACCCCCTGCCGCTTCCAGCTGATCAGACTCACCTGCACCTCCTGCCGCTTCCAGCTGATCAGACCCACCTGCACCTCCTGCCGCTCCCCGGCTTCCACTGCCGGGCAACAGCACCGCCACTGCCAAAACACAGACCAAACAGGGCAGTAAAACAAATACTAAACGCAACTTTTTACACTTTTTATTTCTCATGTATTTCATCCACTTCTTTCTTATGCCAACATTTTTTGCCAAACCAATACTATTTCTTTCAAGCGCTGTATGTATTCCATCCACTTATCATACGCGCTGAAAAATCTATGAAAATGCTATAAACTCATCATGGACAGTTTAAAAACATTTTCCTAAATACACTTTCTTAAATACAGACAACATATTCCCATTATACCCCTCCACGGTAAAATTTCAATCCAAAACTGCTTGGAAAATCGCTGTTTTTATGGTAGGGTAAACATATGCTCCCTTCGGGAAGACACCGTCTCCTCTGAGAGGAAAAGCACAGTCCAAATGGGCGGAACCGATTACACCGCCCTGGAAGAAAAGGAGAATCAAATGAAAATAGGAACCTGCGTCACACTCTCTTCCATAGGAGAGATGCCCGGCAAACTCTCCCTGCTGCGGGAGAACGGCTTCGACTCCTGCCAGCTGCTGTCCTGGGATCCCGTCCTCTGGACAGCAGAAAATGCCACAAATCTGAAAAACATGCTTCAGGACCACGCCGTGACCGTCTCCGCTTTCTGGTGCGGCTGGGGAGGCCCCAAAGTGTGGAACTTTTACGAAGGCCCCCTTACCCTGGGACTTGTCCCCCCGGAGTACCGCCAGACGCGCATCCGGAATCTCACCGACGGAGCCGACTTTGCCCACCTTCTGGGGATCACCGATGTGGCCACCCATATGGGCTTCATCCCCGAGAATCCAAACGACCCGGAATTTGAGGGCTTCTGCGCCGCTGTCCGCACTGTGGCACAGCATCTGGAAAAAAACGGCCAATACCTTCTGTTTGAGACAGGACAGGAAACGCCTGTCACCATGCTGCGCTGCTTTGAACAGACCGGCTGCTCCAATCTGGCCGTCAACCTGGACACTGCCAATGTGATCCTCTACGGAAAAGCAAATCCTGTTGATGCATTGGACGTCTTCGGAAAATATGTCCGCGGCCTCCACGCCAAGGACGGCTGCTATCCCACCAACGGACACGACCTGGGCCAGGAGACCAGAATAGGCCAGGGCAAAGTGGATTTCCGGGCACTCTTTACCAGACTGAAACAGCTGGGCTACAACGCCCCTGTTACCATAGAACGGGAAATCGACGGAGACCAGCAGCTCAGAGACATCCTGTATGCCAGAGAATATCTGGAGCAGATTCTGCGTGAAATTGATTAGAACTTAAATACCAGTCTGCCTGACACAACACCAGAGTATGTTTAAACTTTTTTGATAAATCTCTGTCGCAATCTGTGGACGATTTGGGTCAAATGAAGAGCGCACAAGAGACTGTGAACCTGCATTTGGCCCATGGATGCCGAAAAAATTCCTGCATAAACTCCTCTATATGCATATCATTAATGCATAAAAATTCATATTTCTTTTGACTTCAATGTATAAAAATAAAAATCCTAGGGCTTTCTGTATTTTTTTAATAAATCCATTGACAATTTATGCACAAAGTGCTAGTATCTCTCCATTGGCTTTCCGTCGTATCAAGGACCGGAAGGCCAGGCCAAATTTTTTGGAGGAGGAAAACATTATGAAAAAACCCATTGCATTACTGCTGGCCCTGGCCATGACAGTATCACTGGCTGCCTGCGGCAGCACACCCGAGGAGAGCGGCACAAGTTCCGACTCAAACGCCACCAGCCAGGAATCCGGCAGCGAGAACCAGGAATCCGACGCTTCCACACCGGATTCAGACAGCGGTGACGCTGACAATCAGGACGGCTTTACCACCGCCGTGGAAGGAAAACTCACCATGGCCACCAATGCGGCCTTCCCTCCCTACGAGTACATGGAGGGCAGCAATATCGTAGGCATTGACGCCGAGATCGCAGCTGCCATCGCCGGCAAACTGGGACTGGAACTGCAGATTGACGACATGGAATTCGACTCCATTACCGAAGCCATCAAAAGCGGCAAAGCCGATGTGGGACTGGCCGGCATGACCGTCACTCCCGACCGCCAGGAGGAAGTAAACTTCACCGTGAGCTACGCCACGGGCGTGCAGGTGGTCATTGTCACCGAAGACAGCGCTATCACCAGTGTGGACGACCTCTTCGCTGAGGGTGCCAGCCATGTGATCGGTGTACAGCGCAATACCACCGGGGACATTTACACCACTGACGACATTGAAAAAAAGGGCCTGGGATCCATTGACCGCTACAGCAAAGGCGCCGACGCAGTGCAGGCTCTGAAGACCGGAAAAGTGGACTGTGTGGTTATCGACAACGAGCCCGCAAAATCCTTTGTGGCCGAGGTGGAAGGCCTGAAAATCCTTGAGACAGAATACATAACAGAGGATTACGCCGCAGCCATGAGCAAGGACAACACCGCACTGTACGAGGCTGTCAACACCGCACTGGAGGAACTTCTTGCAGACGGTACCATACAGTCCATTATCGACAAATATATCGCAGCTGAATAAGCCCCGCACTTCCGGGCAGCGCTGACCGAGTGAAAAAACAGGGATCCAGGCAGCTGGGTCCCTGATTCATGACAATAGGAGAATCGTGTATGAGACCATCTGCCTCCCAAAGCTGGCCCCTGGTGGCGCCTGACTGGCTCCAGAACGGCCCCGGCTGGCTGAACGACATCGGATATGACTTTTACAAAAGCTTTATTTTCGACGACAGATACCAGATGTATATTAAGGGTCTGGGCAATACCCTGCTTCTGACCCTGCTGGCCCTGCTGATCGGCGTGGCCCTGGGAGTGGTGGTCTCCCTGATCCGCGTCTCCTGGGACAAGAACCACAGCGAAATGCACGGGGCAGGCAAAATCGCCCTGGGCTTTCTGAATGCCGTTTCAAAAGTTTACCTGACAATCATCCGGGGCACCCCCATGGTAGTGCAGCTGATGATCATGTACTTTGTGGTGTTTGCCTCCAGCCGGAACAAGGTCCTGGTGGGAGCTCTGTCCTTTGGCATCAACTCCGGAGCCTATGTGGCGGAGATCATCCGGGGCGGCATCATGTCCATAGACCAGGGCCAGATGGAGGCAGGCCGCAGCCTGGGCTTTGGCTATGTGGCCACCATGTGCCACATCATACTTCCCCAGGCCTTCAAAACTGTGCTGCCCACCCTTGCCAACGAGTTTATCGTTCTGCTGAAAGAGACTGCGGTGGCAGGCTACGTGGGCCTCACCGACATAACCTACGCGGGCAACATCATAGGTGGCAACTGCTATGACTATCTGTTCCCGTTGCTGATGTCTGCCCTGATCTACCTGGTGCTGGTAATGTTCTTCACCTTCCTGGTGGGCAGGCTGGAAAGGAGGCTGAGAAGCAGTGAGCGCTGATTATATCATCCAGGCAGAAAACCTGCAGAAACATTTTGACGGGGGCGGAATCAAAGCCCTGGACGGCGTAACCGCCTCCATTCACAGGGGAGAAGTAGTAGTGGTTATCGGTCCCTCCGGCTCCGGCAAATCCACCTTCCTTCGGTGCCTGAACCTGCTGGAAGTCCCCACAGGGGGCCGGGTGCTCTTTGAAGGCGCGGACATCACCTCCAAAAGCGCCAACATTAATCTCCATCGGCAGAAGATGGGAATGGTGTTCCAGCACTTTAACCTCTTTCCCCACATGACCATCCTGAAAAACATGACCCTGGCCCCCAGAAAACTCCTGAAAAAATCTCAGCAGGAAGCGGACAAAAAGGCCCTGGAGCTTCTGGGCCGGGTAAACCTGGCAGACCGGGCCGGCGCCTATCCCAGCCAGCTCTCCGGCGGCCAGAAACAGCGTATCGCCATTGTGCGGGCCCTGTGCATGGACCCGGAAGTCATGCTCTTCGACGAGCCCACCTCTGCCCTGGATCCGGAAATGGTGGGGGAAGTTCTGGAAGTCATGAAGGAGCTGGCAAAAGAAGGAATGACCATGGTAGTGGTCACTCATGAGATGGGATTTGCCAGAGAAGTGGCTGACCGTGTTATCTTTATGGAAGAGGGAAAAATCGTGGAAGAAGGCACCCCCGAGGAGATTTTCTCCGCGCCGAAACAGCCCCGCACCAGGGACTTTCTGGCCAAGGTGCTGTAATTATACTGCACACCAGTTAAATATGCAGTACAACTCGACTGCAGACCGCCAGCCAGGTGCTTTCATGAGTACACCACTGTAAATCCTGGCGGTCTGCAGTATAATTCCCACTATAAGCAACATCCTGTCGCCAGGGGCCGATCCCTCTAGACACCTGCTCCCAGCAGCCCCATCAGCTGGTCCCGGCGCACAGCATCCTCCGCTCCCCTGACCTTTGACGCACTCCTCTCCAGTTCCAGAGCGCCGGCGGAAGCACGCCTGAGCTTTTCCTGAAATTCCTTCTGTTCCTGCAAAGCCTTCCGCGCCCTTCTCTCCGCTCTTGCACGGTTCTGCAGTCTGAGTGTATTTTCCATAGAGTTAAAAACCTGGGTCATATCCGTCATCCTTGCCGCCTCCCTGCTTTAAAATAGTGACCTTCTGTCACGGGCCTCATTCCTACATATTACCATATCCTTCGTATGACTTCCAGATAAAACTTATATTTTCCTTCCCTGTCTTCCCAAAAGTGTGTTGAGGAAAGACACAAGTTGTGCTAAGATGGATGATAAGCAAAATCTACAAACATAAAAGCCAGGATTGGAAACTAATTATGAAAAATTTACGAAAAATCACCGGGGTAACAGCTCTCCTCATACTTGTCTTTATGGTTATCGCCCTGTTCCGGTTCCAGCGGGAGGAGGAAGCCTCCCTGCTGCCTGACCAGGTGGAATACCTTTTCAATGAGGACTGGACCCTGACCACACTGAAGAACCCTAAGCTGTACATGGATACAGAATCACCCGACGGCGCACAGACAGAGGATGGATCCTCCCTGATTCAGGAGCGAATTCCTGAAATTCTCCAGGCCGCCCTTGAAGGGGGAAACAGCAAAACCGTAACTCTGCCCTATGAAGAAAATGTCAGTGTAGACAGCCTCCTTATCTTTCAAAATCTTCTGCCGGAGGATTACGCAGGGCTGACATTAAATTTTTCTTCCAGAGCCCAGGGCGTGTGTGTGGTTCTGGATGGCCAGGTGCTCTACCAGAACGGCTTTGAAGATACCCCCTCCGCCAAGGCACAGGGCGTCCAGGAACACTTTGTGAACATTCCTGCCGCACTGCAAGAGGGCGAACTGCAGATCCTGCTGGCAGCCTCCCAGGAAAGTATGGCGGGCCTGGGTGACATCCGCTTTGAAACCCGGGATGTGGTAATCATCGGCCTGGTGGCCAACAACATCGCAGATATCGGCTGCTGTCTGCTGATTCTGCTGATGGCAGTGATCATGTTTGTGTTCACCCTGATCCGCCGGTATACACGTCAGCCCGCCCGGGGCGAACTGTCCCTGGCACTGGTGGGTCTGGCCGCAGGAATCTACTGTTTTATAGAGACGGACACCCTGAGCATTTTCTATAATGTCCAGGAAGCCTATGAGATGCAGGAATACCTGATACTGCTGCTGCCCCTGTTCCTGGCCCTGTACCTTGAGCGGAATCTCCACGCCCTGTACCCCAAGCGTTTCTTTCTGCTCCTCTGTGGCGTGAGCGTCAACGCGGCAGTGCAGATCCTGCTGCAGTACCTGGGTATCTGCACGCTGGAAGAGATGGTAAGCGTCTCCGCCGCCATGCTCGGTCTGGTCTGCGTAACCGCCATTGTAAGCCTTATCCAGCTTGACTACCAAAACAGACGCTGTCAAACCCTCTTTGCCGTCTTTGCCATGCTGGTACTGCTGGCAGGAGGCATTGCAAATATAATCCTCAATATCCTTTTCCAGGGTTCCTATGGCAATGGAGCCAGCCAGTACAGCATGGTTGCATTCAGCATTATGATGGTGGTGGCGCACATCCTGCGCCTCTCCAAAGAGTACAGGTTGAGCGCAGAGGAAAATGCCCGCCTTCTGGAAGAACAGGTAAAGGCAGCCCAGCAGCAGAACGCACAGCTTGCCCTGGCAAAAAAAGACGCCGACGAGGCAAGACATGAAGCCCTTGCGGCAAATGAAGCCAAGGGGAGGTTTCTGGCCCGCATGTCCCATGAGATCCGCACCCCCATCAATGCCGTCCTGGGCATGGATGAGATGATTTTGCGGGAATCCAGGGAACAAAACATAAAAGAATACGCCATGGATATCCATACCGCCGGCCAGACACTGCTGTCCCTGATCAATGATATCCTGGACTTCTCCAAGATTGAATCCGGCAAAATGGAGATTGTTCCCGCAGAATATGACCTGAGCAGCCTGATCCACGACCTGGCCAACATGGCCACACAGCGGGCAAAAGGCAAAAATCTCCGCCTGGAAGTGCAGGTGGACCGCCAGCTCCCTTCCCGGCTGTACGGGGACGACGTGCGCATCCGCCAGATCCTGACCAATCTTCTCACCAACGCGGTCAAATACACCCACGAGGGAACCGTTTGGCTGCGGGCAGAAAGCCGCCGGGAGGAAGGGCGGGCGGTGCTTCGATTTGAGGTGGCGGATACGGGCATAGGAATCAGGGAAGAAGATCTGCCCAAGCTATCTGCAGAATTTGAGCGCATTGAAGAAGACCGCAACCGCAACATTGAGGGCACCGGCCTGGGCATGAACATCACCATCCAGCTGCTGGAACTTCTGGGAAGCCGCCTGCAGGTAAAAAGTACCTATGGCGAAGGCTCCAGGTTCTATTTTGAGCTGGAACAGGATATTATCGATCCCACTCCCATTGGAGATTTTGAGTCCAGAATCCACCAGCTTGCAGACGATTACAGCTATAGCAGTAAGTTTCTTGCCCCGGAGGCAAAGCTTCTGGTGGTGGATGACAACGCCGTCAATCGCAGAGTGCTGCGGAACCTGCTGAAAGAAACCCAGATCCAGGTGGCGGAGGCGGAAGGGGGCAGGGAATGCCTGGAGCTGGTTCAGAAAAACCACTATGACCTGATCTTTCTGGACCATATGATGCCCGAGATGGATGGAATAGAAACCCTCCACCGTATGCAGCAGCTGACCGGCCATCCCTGCCAGGGCACTCCTGTGGTGGTGCTGACTGCCAACGCCGTGTCCGGCGCAAAGGAAAAGTACCTGGAGGAAGGCTTTGACGATTTCCTGTCCAAGCCCATTGTCCCGGAAAAAATGGAAAACCTGCTGAAAAAAATGCTGCCCCGGGAACTGCTGCAGGAAGCTTCCTCCCCGGAACCAATTCCCCAGCAGAGGGATACCGTCCCCGGGGAGGAGCCCCTGGAGACCCTTCCCCCGGTGGAAGGCCTGGACTGGAATTACGCCTGGCTGCACCTGCCGGACATGTCCCTGCTGGAATTCACGGTGAAAGAATTCCATGCTCAGATTGATTCCGCCGCAGACAGTCTGGAACAGACTTTTGTGCAGCTTGCGGAACCTGACTCCCAGGACCGGACAGACCCACTCTTTGCGGAGGCCCACGCCGGGAGCCATACAGACGCCCCCCTGGCGCAGTACCGGATTCAGGTTCACGCCATGAAAAGCCTTGCCGCAACCGTGGGAATTCTTTCCCTGTCAGGCCTTGCAAAAATGTTGGAATATGCCGCCAGAGATGGTAAAATAGATGTGATCACCGCCATCACCCCGGCCTTTCTGGAGGAATGGCGAAGCTACCGTCAGAAATTGCAGGGTGTCTTTGGCATAGGAACCCAGGTCCGAAAAGAGGTGACGGATCCTTCCCTCATCCGGGCCCTTCTGGAGATGGTGCGCTTCAGCATGGAGGAGATGGATGTGGACCAGGCCGACCAGCTCATGGGGCAGCTGCTGGAATACCAATACCCGGAGGAGACAGAGCAAAACATCCGCAGGCTCGCAGAGGCCGTGACAAATCTGGATCCCCAGGAAGCGGACCGCCTTACAGGCCTGCTGATGGACCGGATGGAGGCTGGGGGCTGAAACCAAAAACCGTCAGGCAAGAGGAAGGTTTTTACAAAAAGGGAGATAAAACATGAAGAAAATCTTATTGATTGGCAAGCTTAACAATGTGGTAAAAGAGACAAGCAAATTTCTGTCCCGCTATTTTCATGTACAGCTCTGCTCTGAGAACGCGGGAGTCCTGGAGGGCATGCTGAAAATCGTGAATCCTGATCTGGTGCTGATCAGCCTGATCGGCGCATATGACATTGACACTTCCATATTCTTTATGCTGAGCGACCGCTACAGCCAGATTCCCGTTCTGACCATCGGCACCCGGGAGGAAAGCAGCACCTTCTTCAAGTACTATGAGGGCCCTCAGTTTGAAAACCTCATCCGCCCGGTGGAAAACACCACCATCATGGAGGCTGTGTGCAGACGCCTTTACTTAGACAAAGAAAAAGTGGAGCGGGAAGCGGAGGAGAGAAAAGAGAGCAGCGGCAAAAAGCGGATCCTGGTGGTTGATGACAATGGAACCACACTGCGGACCATGAAAGCCATGCTGGAAGATCAATATGAAGTGTCCATAGCGGTTTCCGGAGCCCAGGCCATGACATCCATCGGCAAAAAGCGTCCGGACCTGATTCTGCTGGACTATGAAATGCCTGTCTGTGACGGCCGCATGACCCTTGAGATGATACGGGCGGAGGAAGAACTGAGGGATATTCCGGTGATCTTCCTCACAGCCATAAATGACCGGGACAGCATTGAAGCCATACTGAGCCTGAAACCTGCGGGATACTTTCTGAAACCTGCCGTGAAAGACCGACTCACCGCGCAGATCCACAAGATCCTGAATTCCTGAAAAGCACATTGCCCATGAACAGCAGACGATTTTTATTGCCTTCCCCCATGGGGGGATGCGGAAGGAAATTAAGAAAACGGGCAGAGTTGAGGCATGCCGGACCATCAAGCTATTTCTGCCTTTGGGGCGAATCCAATTCCCGGGCAATTTTCTCTGCCATCAGCCTCCGCCCGGCCTCGTTTAAGTGCATTCCGTCCCTGGTGTACCTCTTCCAGTCCTCCCATTCCTCATGGGGATAAAGGTCGTGATACATATCAATAAATTCCAGTTCCAGCTCTCCGGCCGCCCGCTCCAGGGCCTCCACATACACTTCCAGCACACCGCCCCCCTGGTCCTCCTCCTGGCAGGTGGTCCCTTTCGCCGTGTACCAGGTGTAAATGGGAGAAACCACCACAATCCTTATGTCAGGATTTGCCTTCCGAAGGGCATAAACCGAGCTGCGCAGTGCTCCCAGAAACGTGTACTCATCCCAGGGATCCTCCGGATTTTCTATGGGAACACCCGCGTGATAATCATTTAATCCCTGTTGAATGAGCACAATCTCCACTCTGGAAAAATCCACCTCCGCCAGACCCGCCACCACTGCCGGAAAATATTCGGTCATACTCTCCCGGATCCGGGCCGTTCGCTGAACCCCAAAGTCACCGGCCCATATGGCCTTGGCCAGACCCGTCATGGACAGGGAGCCTTTTGCATAGTCCAGCCTTTTGTCCCTCTCCAGGCGCGCCAGGCAGGTGCCCCCCATGCCGGCGTTAAACACGGACCTGTCTGTGAGTTCCTGCAGAAGCGAAGGTACGGCCGTTCCGTCCCTGACTTCCCCGAACTCGCTGTCACCGAAGGCCACAATGTCCACCTGGTACCGGCCCGTTCCCTCTCCCCGATCCTGAAAGGTGGCCGGAAAAAGCAGCACAAAGAGCAGCATCCCCACAAGAGTATATGCCCTGCGCTGTTTTTTTGTAAAACTATCCATAAATCTGCTCCCTGTGCTTTTCCCTTCCGGCAAGCAGCGCTCCCGCAAGCCTTTCTGCTCCCCCTCCGTCCGTCAGCGCCATTCCTCTCCTGCTGCAGGCCTGCCTTATCCGGCTGTCCGCCGCCAGCTTCTGAAACTGCCCGCCTATGCGCTCCAGGGTTCCTCCCGGATCCCTGTGCCACGCCCCTGCCGAAAGCCCAATCCCTCTGGCGCCCACACAGTCCGCCAGAGCCTCCTGATTCTCCGCATAGGAAAAACACAGCAGCGGCACCCCCAGAGCCGCCAGTTCATAGACGGTGGATCCCCCTGCCGTAACGGCAATGTCGCATCCAAGCATCAGCTGGGCCATGTTCTCCACATTGTAGTGTATATGGACATTGGCCTTCTCCTGCTCCAGCTTCTTCATCTTCTCAAAATGCGGGCTGAACCTTCCCATGACCAGATGAAAATCCATATCCCGGCGATAGATTCTCTCCAGAATCTTCCCTGCAAGGTTCTCGCTGTCCCCGCCTCCGGTGGTGACAAGCACATTTCGGGCTGCCTCCCCGCCCCTGCCTTCCCGGGCCGGAGCACCGCAGACCGCCTCCCCGCCCCTGCCTTCCTGAGCCAGGGCGCCACGGGCTTTTGCAAACTGCTGCCGCAGGGGCACATAGCTGCTGCCAATGAGCAGATCCACGCTCCTGTCCCCATACAGCCTCTGGTATTCCTCCAGGCTGGCGGGCGCATTATAGTTCACCACACAGTCCACAGGATACCGATGCGTGCCAAAGTCCTCCATCAAAATCACATACCCCATCCCTCCAAGTCCCTGGAGATAGAGATCCGTCACATAATAGCTGTCCACCAGCAGCGCCGCTGGTTCCTCCCGGGGACATGCTTCCTTCCTCCGGCCATGCCTGTGCAATTCCTCCACAAGCTTCGGCCACCGGGACAGCTCCGCCTCCATATCCTGATAGTCCGTCCCCAGGCTGTGAGCCGGAAATCCATGTTCCTCCGCCAGGGCCGCAGACTCCGGATCCGCACAGATAAAATGAATCTCTTCCCCATTCCCGGACAGCTTCCGCAGCTCCTGAGCCACCGACAGACAGCGCATCAGGTGTCCGGCTCCTGTGAAAGCATTTCCGTCCGCCCGTATCAAAAACATATGCCGCCCTCCATTCACAGCCAAAACTGCTCACCCGAAATCTACCAGTTCCCAGCTCATGGGAGTCCCCAAAAGGGCGTCCTTTGCCGCCTTTCTGCCCAGTATTTCCTCGTAATACATGGTGTGGAGCCCCTCTGCAGGCCTGACACTGCGAAGATTTTCAGGGGTAAAAACTTCCCCCGCCTTTATGTCCCTGGCAACAAAAAGGGATCTGGAGTGCTCCCGTTCCCGCTCCTGCTTCGGTGTCAGCCCGTAAGTCACCCTTCCCAGGGCTGCCTCAATTTTACGGATATTGTCCACCATCAGGCGAAATTCCTCCGGTTCCATGGAAAAGGCGGAATCGGTCCCCCCGTCTGCGCGTCTCAGCGTCAGATGCTTCTCCACCATCCTGGCTCCCAGAGCCACCCCCGCCCCTGCCACGGCACTGCCCATGGTATGATCAGAAAGCCCCGCCACACAGCCGAAAGCCTCCTGCATATTGGGTATGGTTCTCAGATTCACATCCTCATAGGGAGTGGGATAGGCCGAGGTACATTTCAGGAGAATGATATCCTCGTTCCCCGCCTCCCTGCAGGTGCGCACTGCCAGTTCAATATCCGCCAGGCGAGCCACACCCGTGGCCAGGATCACCGGCTTTCCCTTCTCTGCAATTTTGCGGATCAATGGGATGTCCGTAATCTCAAAGGAGGCCACCTTGTAGGCGGGAACCCCCATCTCCTCCAGGAAATCCACACTGGAAAAGTCAAAGGGGGAGGAAAAAAATTCCAGTCCCAGCCCCTCGGCAATCTTTTTCAGCTCCGGCTGCCACTCCCAGGGAGTATAAGCCGTCTCGTAGAGCTTGTGCAGTGTGATCCCATCCCAGAGAGTCCCCTGGGTAATCTGAAAGCAGGGGGCGTCACAGTCCAGAGTGATGGTATCCGCAGTGTAAGTCTGAATCTTCACTGCGTCCGCCCCCGCCTCTTTCGCCGCTCTGATTATGGCTGCCGCCCTGTCAAAATCCATATTGTGATTCCCGGACATCTCCGCCACAATAAACGTCGGCGAATCCACCCCGATGACATGCTTTCCCAGTTTTATATCTCTGATCTGTTCCATCTTCCCATTCCTAAAACCTTTCCAACGGCCCTGCCTCTCCTCACGGTCAGGCGTCCCCGTCAAAGCTTATCTTCTCATATTTTTTCCCGTCCCTTATCTCAAGCCAACGCCGGGCTGTCATGCGCATAAAGGTCACATCGTACCAGACCCCTTCCTTGCACACATGGTTCTTCTTCTCCTCCACCACCTCACAGCCGCAGAACTTGTGGAGCTCAATGACACCTTTATTGAGGCTGAATACATCCCCGTAAACCGCATTCTTTTTCAGGCTGCAGAAAGCATGGTCGTACAGACTCATCTCCAGGGACAGTGCCGTCTTAATGCCGCGCAGTTTTTTCTCCCCCATATAGTAAGCCCACCCCAGATCCCCGGAAGGATTCTCCAAGCCTGTAAGGTTGATCACACCCCCTGGGCGGCCCTCCACCAGAATCACCCGGTAGCACACATCAGGGTTCCTGCGGACAGCCTCAAACCAATCGGTCTGCTTCTCCAAAGTCAGTCTGGGATTGGTGTTCATATACCTGGTGACTTCCGGATCCATGCGCCAGTTCATAATCATTTCCAGGTCCTCCTCCCGGATTTCACGCAGTGTTATGCTCATACTCCGCCTCCTGTGTCTTTTACAATGGAAACTCCCGGGGAACATGCCCCCTGCTCCTCCTACAATCCTGCGCTAAGTTTTAAGCTGCCTGTCAAGCGGACACGGTCGTTCTGCCCACTGAGCTCCCTGTCATAAGCGGGCAGAACACTTCTCCGCACAGACAAGAAGCTCCCTCACCCCGGAAAGCTCCACAGCCTCATCCAGGGGAATGGAAATGCCAAGTTTCTCCTGCAGCTCCCCGATGATCATCACATGAGCCAGAGAGTCCCACTCCTCCACATCCTCCATCATGGTCTCCTCGGTGATGGTGCCCGCCGGCACATTCAAGATCTCCTCTATCAGTGCGATAATCTTCTCCTTCATTTTCCCAAGCCCGCTCCCTTCCTTCATCCTGTGCTCTTTTTTTGTTTCAGGCTTTCAGGCCCTGCTCCATTCTCACACAATGCTTTCTCACCGGCACATCCTTAAGACAGATCTCATACTCAGACCCGCCCTCCGCCGTCCCCTGAACCTTACTGTACCCCAGACGCTCATACAGGGATGCCGCGGGACTGTTTTGGGAGGTGGGGACATACCTTCCCCGCAGACGCCCGTATCCCCGTCCCCGCAGGTCTGCCTCCATATCCTCCACCAGGGCATACTCAATATTCTTCCCCATGATCCGGCAGCTCATGACAAAATCCGTAATCACAGGAACCATACCGCTGCAGTCGGCCACCGCCGCCGCCACTATTCCGTGATCCCCGAATTTGTCCCGCACCTGATACAGGTACACCTGCTTCCCTGCATCCTGCAGCAGCTGCGCCAGCTGCCCCTGCGTATAGCGCTGCGTAGTCAGGTTAAACTGATTGGTCTTGTTCATCAGCTGAACCAGCCTCTCCAGGTTTTTCCCCGGATCCACCCGGCAGGCCCTGGTCTCCAGCCTTTCCAGGTACTCCTCAAAGCTTCCTGACTCCTCCTGAAGCTTTTTGGTCTGGGCCAAAGCCCCGTACTGGGCTGTTTTCTCCCGGTCCTCCCGGGTTACGACAGGCCTGGCAAAATAGTTCCGATGGATTTCCACCATGGCCGGGGCCAGTTCCTCCGGCCTTTCCGGAAAGTCAGGAACCGCCACCTGGGGCAGCATCTCCCGCACCAGCTGCCTCTCCGCCGGGCTGTCGTCCCAGAAGACAATGGAGTCCAGCCCCAGATTCAGCTCCTTCGCAATCTCCCTGACATTTTCATGCTTGGGTTCCCAGTTGATGCGCCTGGCGGCAAAGGCACAGGGGCGCAGCACCATATGAGGATGCTCCTGCAGAATCTCCATGGCGTCCTCCTGGTTATTTTTCGACACAATCCCCAGAAGAACTCCCTGTTCCTGCATCTGGGCCAGAACCCGCTGCAGATTTTTGTAGGCCAGTCCCTCATGGTCCTCCGACAGCGCTATGGGAGAATGATCCCGCTCCCCCGCCAGACCGCCCCAGAGCGTGTTGTCCAGGTCCAGAAGCAGCACCTTCCTGGGCACACGCACCTCCCACCGGGCCTTTTCCAGAATCAGCCCCCACAGCCTCTTCAGCGCCTCACTGCTGTGCAGCACCTTCCCCATGTACCAGGTCTTCAGAGAGAACGCCCTCTCCTCCCCCAAAGTCTCAATCACATGGCGGTAGGGAAAAATCCGCACATTGGCCCTGGAACGGCACAGTTCCTCCAGCCGTGCCTGCCACAGGCCCTCCAGAGCCGCCTTCCGCCCCGGATCCGCCGCCGCGCCAAGCTCCACTCCCCAGAGCCACGCGTCGTTCACATAATAGACCTCTCCTTCCCTGAGCCCTCCGGCCAGCTGCGAGAACCATCCTCCGATCTTCTCCGCCGCCCTCTCCAAATCCAGCTCATGGCCCAGAAGCTCCATCAGATCCACCAGCAGAAAGGTGATATCCGGCCTGAAAGCATGGTAGGAGGACTCAGGATTGATAAGGACTCCAAGCTCATTCCCATAGCCCTCCGGCCGATACACTTCTGTCTCCTTTGCCAGCATGCGCACCGCGTAATCCATATTTACATTGGAAAGCAGGGCAAGCTTCCCCAGTCCCTTTTCTGCGCTGCTGCCGTCCATATTTCAGCCTTCCTTTCCCTGGTTTTCAATCATAAACCTGTATTTTATCTGAGCAAGCTCCCAGTCCGTCTGGCTGTCAATATCCTGAACCTGGGTCTCCGGCAGTACAAGGGGCAGAATCTCCCCTGTCATCAGTCTTCTGTTCCTCTGAAATGCCTCCGTCCGAAACACATAGAACTGTCCCGCGTCATGGTAATGAGGCTCCAGGTCCTGGGAACGGCTGTCCAGGTGCTCCGGATGCCGGAAGACCAAACGCCCCTCTTTCACCACCATGGCCCTCTGAGGAGGATAGGAAAAAGCCACCACCGGAATCAGCGTGTCCGCCCTGCTCTCCAGCAGCTGTCTGGCCGCATCCTTTAATTTCTGAGCCGTGACAAAAGGCGCCGTGGGATAAATACAGCAGGCAAGGTCAAACTGCTCTCCCCGCTTTCCATACTCCTCCAGCACCTCCAGCAGCACATCATTGGTGGTGGCATAGTCGCCCGAAGTCTCAGGGCTGCGCAGAAAAGGCACCTGAGCCCCCCACTGCCGGGCCACTCCGGCAATCTCCTCGTCATCCGTGGACACCATCACCGTATCAAAAACTCCCGCCCCAAGGGCCGCCTCTATGGAATACGCTATAATGGGCTTTCCGCAGAATTCCCTGATGTTTTTCCGGGGAATCCTTCTGCTGCCTCCCCTTGCCGTAATTATCGCAACCGCCTTCACTGTCTTCCTCCTGTTCCACAATGCCTTTCTTACCTTCCGCTCCCTGCCTTTGCCTTCAGCCTGCGCACCAGAAGCTTCAGCCTGTAATACCAGAAAAATCCACCGTTCCACCGGCCCTGCAGGGCGATAAGCTTCTTCTCCTCCGGCCCGGTATTCTGTAGATAATAAGGATTTTTCTCAAACTCCGGACACCTCTCCTCCACTCCCCTGCGAAGTTTTTTTACAAAGGAAAGTTTCGGGCGCCTTACCCCCTGAAGATAGGAAAAAAGAGTGATTACATAATAGATTTCCGTAAAACGGTACTCCAGTTCCGGCCCGAAATTCTCCGCCGCCCCTCTTTTTCTGCACTCCTCCCAGAGCAGTTCCCCGGCCCTTACCCGGTCAAGGCACTTCTGCTCTGTGATATAATGGACGGTGGAACCTGCATGCTGATAGTAAAAGTAAAGGGGCTCCTCCACCTTCTCAAAGTGGGAAAAATACAGCGACCACACGGATCCTGCGCAGTTGTCCTCGTAAAAAATTCCCTCGGGGAAATCCAGGCCGTTCTTCCGTATTACCTCCCCCTTGTAGATCTTGATCACCATGCTTCCCGGACGCAGAAACAGCTTTCTGTGCCCCTCCAGGTCCAGCTTCCCGGTCTGGTCCAGGGAATTGTTCCTGACCACTGTGCCCTTCTCCCGGGCCTGAGGCGCCGGGCAGTGCTCCGACACCAGACAGTAGTCACAGCCCACCATATCCGCCCCTGTGGAAGCCGCCCTGGCCAGCAGTTTCTCATAACAGTCCGGCGCAACCCAGTCGTCGCTGTCCACAAAGCCGATCCAGTCCCCTGACGCTGCCTGAAGTCCCAGATTTTTCGCGCCCCCCTGGCGCCGGTTTACCGGAGAGGCCACCACCCGGACTTTTCCGGGAAAATCCCGCTCATACTCCCGCAGAATTACCAGGGAATCGTCCGTGGAGGCGTCGTCCACCCCAATGATTTCCATGTCCGAAAAGGTCTGTCCAAGGAGAGAGTCCATACAGTACCGAAGTTTCCCCCCGGCCCCCATGTTGTACACCGGCACAATCACACTCAGCTGCATATCTCCCCCCGTTCCACCACTGCCTTCCCCTCCTGGACCCGGTACACCAGATCGCACTTCTCAATGGTCTGAAGTCTGTGGGCGATGATCACCAGGGTTTTCCTGCCGTGAAGTCTGTTGATGGAGTCCATGATGGCTGCCTCCGTGTCATTGTCCAGGGCGGAAGTGGCCTCGTCCAGAATCAGCACTTCCGGATCGTAGTAGAGCGCCCGGGCAATGCCGATGCGCTGCCGCTGGCCCCCGGAAAGCCGGATCCCCCTTTCCCCGATACCGGTGTCCAGGCCCTGGGGCAGTTTTCTCACAAACTCCTCCAGCTGTGCCTCCTTCAGCACCTCCCACACCCTGTTCTCGTCCACATCCTCGTCATGGACCCCAAAGGCCACATTTCTGCGGATGGTGTCGTCCAGCATAAAAATCATCTGGGGAATATACCCGATATTTCTCAAAAAGCTTCTGTAGCAGGTCTTCACGTCCACTCCGTCCGCATATACGCCGCCTGCCTGGACTTCCAGAAGGCCCAGGAGAATATCCACAATGGTACTCTTCCCCGCGCCGGAGGTGCCCACAATGCCCACTGCAGCCCCCACCGGGATAACCAGTTGTGCATGGTCAAAGATCCGTTTCTCCGTATTGGGGTAGGCATAGGTAATGTCTTTCAGCAGGATGGAATGCTCCAGAGGAAGTTTCTCCCCATCCCCTGCGGCAAAGGACATATCCACATGTCTATCGTCAATCTCCTCCTGAAGGTTGTCGCTGACTCCCATGAAAAAGGGCTCAAAATAGGCGATGGAATTGATCTGGTTGTTTATTCTGTTCACTGCAGGCAGCAGCACAAAAGCCGCAGCCGCCAGAGTGGAGAATACTTCCACCATATTCTCCGTGGATACCCCCGTCACTGTCAGTGTAATCATATATCCCATCATCACAGCGATGCAGATGGTCTCAATGAGCAGCTTGGGAATATTGTTGTAAAGGCTGTAGCGCTGCACGGCGTTCACATACCCCTGGCCGCATTTGCGGTATTCGTCCACAAAATACTGTTCTTTGCAGGTGATCTTCACCTCCTTGATCCCCTGCACAGTCTGAGATATCCATTTAAAAAGCCCGCTGTAATAATCCTGATTTTCCTTTCCCGCCCTGTACATAATGGGCTTGAGCACTTTTTTCACCAGGGCCATGAGAATCAGAAGAGAAACCGCCAGAATGATTGTCAGCATACCGTTGGTCAGCAGGCAGTACCCCACCACAAACAGGGATACCACCCCGTCGGAGAGAAGCTGCAGCAGCGCCAGAATCAGGGCATACATATTGTTCACATCCGAGGTGATATTTCTCTGCACCACGGCAGTATCGGCATGAAGATAGAACTCATACCCCCTGCGCAGGTAGCTGCGCATCATGCGCTCGGACGTGGCAAACTGATTGGTATACACATAGGCAAAGGTCAGCTTCTGCTGAAAGAACAGGAAAAGATTTTTCACCCCATAGGTTAGGATCAAAAGCACCATGACGGTGATGGAAAAACTCTGAAAATCCCTGCAGCCCAGAAACTCATAAAAGCCCCCCACAAGATCGCTCTTCTCCACCGCCTCCGGGTCCATAACCACACTGACCGCCTGCACCAGCATGCCCACCCCTGCAGTCTGCAGAAAAGCTCCAATGATCATCAGCACAATCAGGCCTCCCATGGCCCGTTTCTGTCTCTTATCCAGCAATACCCGCAGTTTTTTAACGATCTGTAACACCCGTCACCTCCAACTTTACCGCCCCCACCGGCATGCCGGTTTTCACATGCCTGCTCCCTGCTGTCCCATTTCCCATTACATCTGCGTTCCCGTTTCAGCCCCTTCCCCATGCCTTATTAGGGCTTCCCTGGGTTTTCTTCCCCGCCTTCCGGCAGAATTAAATCTGCTCGTTACATCTGTGGATCAGAGTTTTTCATCCCCATAATCATCCAACAAATTTAAATCTGCTCGTTCTGTCTGTGGATCAGAGGGTCTTCATAGGCGTCCATAAAATCCTCCCCCAGACGCACCGTCTCGTCGGCAAACTGAATGGCATTCAGCTCCGTCAGCACAGACACCACCTTCCGGAACCGCAGCCCCGGGAAAAAATTCAGCATCTCCATGGGAATGGTGGCATCAAACTGGGGATACTCCCCGAAAAGCTTCCGGTAGTCCATGTCATCCCTGGGGTGCGGCTTTAAAAATATCGTCCCCTCCGGCTGAAATTTCCGAATGATATCCCGAAAAATCCTCTCCCGGATCTCCAGCGTACACAGAGGATCCGTGAGGATAAGAATCTTGTCCCCAAGCCTGCTGCCCTCCTCTATCTGCCGCTCCAGCACTTCCTTGTCACGGATAAAAGCCCGCAGAATCAGATCCTTATCTTTTTGTGTCAGCCTGTCCACCAGCTCCTGCCTGGGCTGTTCAATATACCTGGGACAGGGATAGCGGATAAGGCTTTTGTCGTTTACCTCCATGTCCAGACAATATTTTCCATAGCCGTTCTGTACGAAAATCAGATTCAGATACATGGAGAGAAAAACTTTCAGCCCGAAATGCCCCCTGTTGTCATACCTGGCCGCATCGTAGTTTTTCAGACAGTTCAGCCCGTCCTCCAGAGCATGGTAATAAATCCTGTTCTGGTTCAGATAATATCCCACCGGATCCGAGTCACAGTACACATAGATATCCCTGTATTGGGCAAAATCCACCGGCACATAGGGCGCTTCCAGCTGCGCATACCGCTTTGTGAACTTCATGCGGCAGTACAGGTTCCCCAGAAAGCCCTTTCCGCCCTTTCTCCATCTGGCCAGTTCCGGGAAAAAGTCCTCCCGCTTTTCGTCGAACTCCACCACCTGGCCAAAAAGCCCGGTGCTATCCGCCCGCTCTCTCAGATTCTCAAAATCCGTGGACATCTTCGAGAGGATAAGATCCGCCTTCTCGGCCCCGGGGATCGCCCCCGGCTCTCTGCCGTCAAGAAGCTTCAGTTCCTTTAAAAAGCTGATATATACATGATAATAGGTATGACACACATAGACTCTGGGCCGGACAGCCCTGCTGTTCTTCTTTCTCATTCCTGCTTTCCGCGCTTTCCGCAGCCTTCTGGGAACAGCTGCCTGTATTCCCACATTTTATCATAGGACGGGATATTTTTAAACCATTTTTTTCCCGCTGCGCTGCCTGTGGACTTCATACATCAGCAAAGAAGCGGCCACCGCCGCATTCAGGGACTCCACCTGTCCCTCCATGGGGATCTTCACGTACTCCTCCGCCCTGTCTGCCAACTCCCCGCTGAGCCCTTTTCCCTCATTTCCGATCAGAAAAGCCGTTCCGCCCAGAAAAGAAAAGCTGTCGTAATACCGCTTCCCCTCCAGGTGGGCCGCATAAGTCCGGATTCCTTGCTGCCGCAGTCGGTCCACCGCCCCCGGAAGATCTTCCGCGCTGACAAAGGGAACCCTGTAGATGGAGCCCATGGTGGCCCTGACGGCCTTGGGATTACAGGGATCCACCGTTCCGCCCCCCAGAATGATCCCTGCCACCCCGGCCCCTTCCCCGGTTCTGAAGATGGTGCCCAGATTGCCCGGATCCTGGAGTCCTTCCAGCACTAAGAGAAGCGGGCTGGGCCCCTCCAGAAGCTCCTCAAGAGTATGGGCAGGCCTCTCCATAACACACAGTATCCCCTGGGGAGTCTGGGTGTCTGACATCTTCCGGAACACCTCCTCCGACACCGTCTCATATCCGGTGCCCTCCAGCTTCTCCAGAATATCCCGGCACTCCCCTGCCCTCTCCAGAGCCCCCGCCGAGACATAGACCTCCCGGATCCACTCCTTGGGAGCCTCCATATACATCTTGAATCCCTCCGCCAGGAACACTCCTGCCCGAAGCCTCTCCCCCGCCTTAGCCTGCCACTGTGCCACCTGTTTTACCCTGGGATTTGCGCTGCTGGTAATCATAAACCCTCCGCTTTCACCGACGCCATGCTGTTCTTTCAATGATTTTCCGTTTCTCCTCATACCACGCCCTGTTTCCTTACAAGCCCGTCTTTAGAGCAATATCAACAAACGCGTCAAACATTCAGGCGCATGAAAAGGAACTTTTAGACAAGGGTATTATATCCTGTTTTACGCCGCCGTCACAAGAACATTCTCCAAAGTCTCATTGCCCTACACACAGGTAGAGGGTATCCCCATAGACACTCTCCTCCGCCCTCAGCAGCACCTGTTCCACCCTGTATCCATGGACAAGCAGAGCCTCCAAAGCCTCCTTCTCATCCACGCCTGCCTTCCGCAGCACCACCAGACACACCTCACCATTGGGCGCCAAAGGTTCCTGCCTGCACTGAAGCTCCGACAGTGTGGACAGCAGCGTCTCCTGATACCGGGTAAATTCTATCAGGTTATAGTAATATCCTACGTCCTCATACAGACAGACACAGGGCAGATCCTGGTACAGTCCCGCCGTCTCCACCTGCCTGTCATATCCCTGGTACAGATAATCCCCCTCATAGAATGCCACACTGACCACGCCCAAAGCCACTGCCGGCAGAAGCGCCAGATACCTCTTCCTGACCTGAAATACGGAAAACGCTCCCCCCAGGAGCAGCATAATCCCCATGGCCCCAAAGGGAAACAAAGGCATAATGTAACGATCCACCAGAAATGGTGACAGCCTTGCCGCCAGAAGGAAGTAGCATACTGCAGGCAGAAGCAGCATCAGCAGGAGCACACGCCGTGCATCCCTGCGCGCCTCTCCGCCCTCTGCTGTCTTCTCCCCTGAAAGCACTTCCCCTGCTGTGATTTTTCTTCTCCCTCTCCACCACAGAATTCCCGCCGCAGCCAAAATAGCAGCCAGACAGAAAAGAACCGGAAACACTGCCCTTCCTCCCAGGCAGCGTTCCATCAGAATACCCCCAAAAGCCTGCAGCCGCAAACTGTAACCGGACAGTCCTTCCCCCAGGCTGCCCAGAGCTTCCACACCCCTGTCACCGAGAAAGACATCCTTCACGGCAAAGGGCCACAGCGCCAGTCCCACCGCCGCCGCTGCCGCCATGGAACACACATAAGCCTTTAACTCCCGGTACCTGCGCCCTCTCCACAGCAGAACCGCCGTAACCGCCGCCAGCGCAAAACAGTAAAGAAGAAAGAAATACTGAGTCAGAAACCCCAGAACCGCCACTGTTCCCAGAATTTTGTTTTTCCCGCAAAATCCCTCCCCCAGCCATCTTGTCACATGCATGACAAAAAAGGCCACACACCAGAAGGACAGCAGACCGTACATGCGGATGAGAAGGGTGGCGGCCACTGCTCCCTGGGACAGTCCATATACAAGACAGGCGCCAAGGCCCAGGATCCTGCCATATCCCACAGGGAGAATGCCCTGTGCCTCCAACAGCCTTCCCAGCCGCAGGAAGCACAGACAGCATCCCAGAATGGCCAGAATATTGATGGCACATCCCATCACAGGTTCCACCTTTCCCCGGAACAGGGAGGAGACCGTGTGCAGAAGCAGATAGTACAGAGGAGGATGAGGGTCATCCTTGACATTAAAATAGACGGACAGATAGTTAAAACTGTCCCGCTCATCCACCGTGATATACTCTTTAAACTGCTGCGCGGAGATCCATATGGGCTCCGGGTACACATCCGCCTTGTACTGCAGGAGCCTGCTCTCCCCCCGGTGGTACGCCACATCCCTCATGGTGCTGACCAGATTGAACCAGGTCTCCTGAAAAGATTCCCCCCGGATCTCCTCCCGCACAAATTTGGCAAGCCGCCCCACAGGTTGCGTGGAGACAATCCAGGGATTAAACTCCGCGTTGGACAGTTCAAAAGACAGGAGTTCGTCCATGTGATAGCCCTCTTTCCGGGCGGCAAAAAAACACAACGTCCCGGCCACACAGAGAAGCACCAGCAGCTCCCATAGATAACCTTTTATCCCAAGTCCCGCAGCCCTTTCCCGCGCCTTTATCCATCCTTTTCCCCACAAAAGACGGCCTCCGGACATCTCCTCCCGGCCTATATCCATCCCCTCTGCTCTTCTCCCCATGCCCCTCATCCTGCCATATCCGCCAGTCTTCTCTCTGTTCTCTTCCCTCTGTCATTCCGGCCAGTCTTCTCTTACCATCTCTCACCACAGTGAGCCTTCTCTTATTGTCCTCTACCCTGCCATGAAGTAGGTTTCTCCCTGGAGAAGCCTTGCAAAAAAGCATATCCCGCAGAAAACCTGATAGCCCAGCACCCCGGCTGAAATCCCAAAGGCCGCCCGGTAAAGCCAAATATGCTCCCGCTTTTTCAGAAAACCCACCCATTTTACAAAGCTGTACAGAAATACCAGAAAAATAGCAAAACAGTACCCCCAGAGAAAATTTCCGTCCCGGGAACGGTTTCCTGTTTCCACCAGACACAGCGCCTCAAGGAACCCCACCGCCGTTATGCCCCACACAAAAAGGAACCTCCTATCCCGCCACAGATCCCTCACGCAGAAACACAGCACCACCAGGGGAAATGCCACAGAACACAACACCGCCAGCTTTGTCCTGTTGGCGTGAAGTGAAAAAGTGTACCAGGGATCAAAAGTCATTCCGTTGCCGGTATCCCCTCCAAAAAGCACCATCTGCTGCCACAAGACCACACCGCAGGCCGGCAGAACCGTACTTCCCAGACAGAAAACCTGCCGGAACCGCGTCCCCCGAAACAGCTCCACTAAAAGCTTTACCGCCAGCGCCGGGGCAAACACCGTCAGGAAGCTAGGCTTGATCCCCGTGCACACAAAAAGCAGCGCCGCCAGACCAAGCCACTGTCTCAGAGACATTTTCTCCCTGTAGGCCGCCTCCACCTTCTCATAATACAGCATCGCCGCCAGCGCCGCCAGTTTCATACACTGATAAGTGGAATTATGCCACAGATTCCCCGACTGATAGCTCACATAGCGGTACTGACCTGCATAGGGAATAAAAAAAGCCATCACCAGATTCAGCGCCAGAGCGCCCCCCAGCGTCACCACATCCGCCCGCTCCCGCCCAAGAAGCCTTCTCAGCAGCCTTTCGGACAGCAGAATGCTTCCCACCGTCACTGCCGCCAGCAGAAACGCAATGAGCAGCGTGTCACCGCCCCCGGCCCAGTAGAGAAACTGATACGCATATGCCGTAAAACTGTAATACCATCCGTCATCCACAATCATGCTGATATGATAGGGCAGATCTGACTGAAAATACCGGTTATTATAGTCCAGGGGCTGGATGGACTGCATGTAAAATAAGTACAGACACAGCACCCCATAGACCGCAGTCACCGCCCACAGAAGAGCCATCACAGCTCCCTGCAGCTTACTCCTTTGATTTTCCATCTCTCTTCACCACTCTGTTTTTCCGGGCAGACCGCCCCTTTTACCTTATGGTCATTCTAGCGAAACTGTCCCCCTTTGTCAAGCAGTCTCTGTCTTCCCCACTGCGCCCGGCCCCTTGCCGGCGGGAATAAAAGTAGCGGTTTCCGGAAAAAAATGATATAATGTCCCTGTGCGTACACAAAAAATTTATGCGTGCAATCTATGCATGCAGAAAGGAACAGCATTTATGACAGTCAAACCTAAGAGCAAAAAAACAGCTGCCGTCGTCATTGCCTTTGGGCTGCTCCTCCTGGGAGCCGGGGCCTGTTTTCTGACCTCCCTGTGGAAAACCAGGGATCAAAGAGAGGATTACAGGCAGATTTCCTCCCTGACCTACGACTCGGTTTTCCTGTCCATGTACCCTGTGGACACCTTTGAAGAGGAAGACTTTGCCTATTTCCGCGCCATGACCCTGTTCAAGGCCTCCTACTGTATTCCTGAATTTTCCGTGGTGGAACAGTACATGGAGCGCATTATGGCTTCAGGAAACCAAGTTACCACCGCGTATCTGGGACTGCTTCCCCACAAAACAGACCTGGACAGCCTTCAGGCCCTCATGGAACGGTATCCTTCCGTCACCTTTGAAATCATCCTGCCCTACCCTTCCTCAGAGTACTGGGCAGGGCTTTCAGAATCCAGATATGAGCAGGAGAAAAAGGCATACTGTGACTTCCTGACCGCACTGCCGGACATGCCCTCCTTTGATGTCAACGCCTCCTTCTATTTTTTTGCCTCCCAGGAATGGCTTATCGCAAATCCCTCCAACTATGAGGAGGAGTGGCTTGTGACCGCCCCCATTGCCCGGACCATTATGACTTACAGCGACCGGGCCCATGAAAACCTGATCACCCGGGAAAACGCCCCTGCCCTGGCCCGGGCCCTGGAGGATCTCATCCAAAAGCTGCGATACCAGCCGGAGGATTATCCTGATCTCTCCGATACCTGTATCGTGTTTTTCGGCGACAGCATTATAGGCAATTACATTGACAGCACTTCCATCCCCGGCGTTGTGGCAGGCCTTACCGGGGCGGAAGTATTCAACTGCGGCTACGGCGGCAACTCCGCCGCCCTGGGGCCCGATCTGCTGATCTCCCTTCCTGGCATTGTGGATGCCTTTTTTCAGGGAGATCTGACCGTCCTGCCTGAGGATACTCAAGTTTACCGGGGCACCGCAGCCTACCTGTCCAATCCTCCCCAGGACAAAAAGCTCTGCTTTGTGATCCACTATGGTTTCAATGATTATGCCGGCGGCTTCCCTCTGTCCTCAGAGGATCCCCTGGACACCGGCACCTACTGCGGAGCTCTCCGCAGAGCGGTGGAGACCATCCGCTCCCAGGCCCCGGACGCCCGGATCATCCTGTCCTCCCCCCTCTTCACGGCCCAGTTCCAGGGCGGCGCCGAGCCCAACAGCAGCGGCCATGTGCTGGCAGACTATGTGCAGATAGTCCGTTCTCTGTCGGAAGAGCTTTCCACCGATCTTCTGGACAATTATCAGAACCTTGGGATCAACAGTGAAAACCACGGTCTATATCTGTTGGATCAGGTTCATCCCAATGCCGCCTGCCGCTATCTGATGGGTAAAAACCTGATCCGGCTGATAGAAGGCCGGGAACAGTGAGTACCTTAAAAACCATCCCTTTTCTGTTACCGCCTCTCATAGAGCACCATGTCCTGATCCCCGTAAATTCTGCTGTAGCCGGCTCCCTGACAGAGTTTCTCAATCTCTCCTCCCGCAGGGGACGCCAGATAGCGGCTCTGAAGGGAGTCAAAATTTTCAAGAACATACTCCGGCAGACAGCAGCTGATGCCGAATCCTCTGGGCAGCCCATAGAGCAGCTGCCAGGAGGTTGAAACGCTGGTTCCGTCCACATCGTCCATAAGTACCCAGATCACCACATTCTCAAAGCCGGGACTCTGGCGCCTGTCAAGCGCCAGCTTCTCTTCCAGCACCCGGCTCCACTCCTCCTGGGCTGCTTTTGACCGCTCTTCTGCATAGGGAACCTGATAGTCATAAGGGTTCAAAGCCATATAAGAGTAGAAGTAGGCAAAAGTCACCCCAAGAAGAACAGCCTTCTTGTAAAACTTTGTCTCCATCAAGGCGGTCACAAACACCGCCGCCGCCATAAAAGTCACCAGATGCCTGCTGCCCTCTGTGAGCTTATACATGAGCAGCAGGGCAAAAAACATGCCCACACAGCCAAAAAGCAGACAGGCTTCCACCGGCAGCCTGCGTTCCGCCTGACTGACCGTATCCTCCTCCAGGGATGAATTGTCGTCCTTGAGAAGGCTTCTCCGGCGCCTGCGCACCAGTCCCCAGTCCTTCAGGCTCTGCACTGCCAGAACCCCCGTACACACCACAAATCCTGCAAAGTAGGCCCCGGATGCCAGTCCCGACCGAAACGCCTGCAGAATATGCAGGAAGAAATCCTTCCCCATATAGTAGATTTTCCCCAGCGTAAAACGAATTCCCTCCAGAATCCCCTGTTCAAAGAAAGCCGTAACCCAGTCTGTGAAAAACAATGGCGCAAAATACTCCGCCCCCAGATAATGCTTGATGCAGGCATACAGCCCGGCCACCAGGGCCAGCACCCCCAGGGAGCCCAGGATTCCCCTCCATACGCCGCCCCGGGCCCTGCAGCTGCGGATCCAGAGCCAGGAGGGAAGCAGCAGAAACAGCAGCAGATAGGGCCGCATCAAAGCCATAACCCCGGCCAGCACAAAGAGCAGCACAAGCTTGTATTCCTTCTCCCTGCCCAGATAGTTCACGGCAAGCCCGCAGAAAAGGATCAGCATGGTAAAGCAGATCACCTCCGGCATGCCCGAGAGCATATAGCGCACAAAAGGCCTGTACAGGCAGAAGAGAAAGGCCAGAACCCCCAGCTGCTTCCAGGCAGGCCTCACCAGCCACACAAACAGCACGCAGCACAGGGTCATCAGCACAATATTGCACAGGATCGGCGACATCAGGTTCCACCCAAAGACAAGCCCCCACAGAACCCATGGAAACACCAGCACCGGACTCCAGGCGGCAAAGGAAAGCTTCAGAGCATGGCTCTCATTAAAGCCGAAATACCCCTGGGGATACCCGTAATGCACAATGCCCTCAACCTGCTTGTAGTAGAAAAGCTCATCGTTCCACTCGGATCCGGGCAGGTACACCTCCCCCAGACTCCTTCCCTGAGCGGCACAGTACACCAGGCAGCATGTGAGAGGAAGCAGCCCCAGCAGCAGGGACTTTGCCAGGGTCACAGCCCGCTCTCCTCTCCACCAGTTTATCATCTCCCTCATGCGCTTCCCTCCTGGCTCTCCATGTTGATCTTCTCCCGGATCACATACTGGGGCGAGTTGTTCAGGCTGATATAAATGCGCCCGATATACTCCCCGATAAGCCCAAGCATCAGCATAATCATTCCCCCGAAAAAGACCAGAGCGGACATCAGAGAGCTGAACCCCATGGGAACCGCCGGATTCAGAAATCTTTTGACAATGGTATATATTCCGTACAGGAAACCCACCACGGCGCTGGCCCCTCCCACGGCGGTGGTGATCCGCAGCGGTTTCACCGAAAATGCCGTGAACCCGTTAAACCACAAACCAATGAGTTTTTTCAGGGTGTAACCCGATGTTCCCACCTCCCGCTCCCTGTGGGTCACGGAAACATTGGTGATATTTCTGGTGGCACGCAGCACCAGGCCTATGACATAAGGGTAGGAGTTCTCATAGCGGGCCATGTCCTCCACCACAAATCTCCTGACGGCAAAATAGCTGGAGATATACAGCTCCGCCGGCTTCTGCAGCATCATCCGGGTCATAAGCTCGTTGAGCCTGCTCCCCATGTTCCGGAACGCCGAGTGCTGCTTGTGATCATACCTGGCATACACCGCATCGTACCCCTCCTCAAGCTTTTCCAGAAGCTTGTCCACTTCGTTGGCCGGGGTCTGGCCGTCATCGTCCAGACATACCACATAGTCCCCGTCTGAATGCCGCAGGCCTGCCATCAGCGCCGCATGCTGGCCGAAATTTCTGGAAAAATCAATGCCCCTGATATTCTCGTGCTCCTGGCAGAGCCTTCTGATCACCTGAAAAGTGCCATCGGGCGAACAGTCGTTTACCAGAAAAATATCATATTGATACCGCTTGATGGCATCCATTTTTTCCTCTATCTCCGCAATCACATGGGGAAGGGTACTCTCTGAGCGGTAGCACGGAATGACAAAACTTACTTTCTTCATATGTCTGAAACTCCTCGTTCCTGGGATGTGAAAGACTCCGGTACGGCTTGGAGCAAAGGGGCGCCTCAGGCCATTTCCCCTCCGCCGGCCTGCTCTTCCCGGGCCGGGTTGATTGCCGCCATCCATATCATATCACAGTATTTCCCGTCTATGCGCACATCATCCTTCAGGCATGCCTCCCTGACAAAGCCTGCTTTTTCATAGCTGCGAATGGCCTGGAGGTTGTCCGAAAATGCCCGCAGGTAGATCCGGTGCAGCTTTTCCTCCTGAAAACAGTACCGCAGCATAAGCCTGGCGGCGGCGGTGCCCACCCCCCTGCCCCTGGCAGAGGGCTCTCCGATAAAAATGCCGTACTCCGCTTTATTGTGCTGCCTGTCAATGTCTCTGATATAGACACTTCCCAGAGGACGGCCCCCCCTGAGGTCACAGATCATCATCTGCACCACCTTCCCCGTCTCAATCATGGTCCGGATCCAGTTCTCATGGCCCTCTCTGGTAAAAAGCTCCTGGTAGACAAAGTTCCTGCGCACCTGCTCACTGTTGCGCCAGGCCACAATCAGGTCCGTGTCAAACCAGGTCATAAGGCGCAGGTAAATGCCTGCATGGGTATCCACAGCCCATTGCCCCAAAGTTTTATCTGTCATTTTGTCCTCCTGCCTGCTTCCCCTTATCTTCCAAAGCTCCTGTCCGCCTCATGGGCCAGGCCGCCGGGAGAAAGAAAGGAAAGACCGCCATCATGGGATAGATATACCGAAGCTGCACCGTGGGCCCAAGGAGCAGCGTCAGAAAATAGCCAAATATGATCCCCAGGGGAAGGCATCTGGAAAATCTGCGGTTTAACAGCAGCCACCCCAGAAGCAGCAGGTACAGCCACACCCACACGCCGGGGACAAACAGGTACTTCAGCACCGGCAGATCCAGATACTTATTGCCGTCCGCCCACTCCTCCATAACAGCGTAAAGTCCCGGCCACCTGGAATCCTTGTGAATCCCCCATTCTTCCAGGGTGCCCTCGTCCCAGCGGGTCTGGGCATAACCGCCCCCTGCCGCCTGTCCCTCCTGGGCATTCACAAAGGCATGGGTCACGTCCCCGGGATAGAGATATCCTGCGTTCACCGCCAGGGCCGCATTCACATAGTCCCCGGGATACTGCGCAAACAGTCCCAGATAAGCAGAGAGAAATTCCCCCGCCCTGTACCTGACCACAGAAGTATTGACATTGCTCTTGACGGGATCCGTAAAATCAGGACGGTAATTCCTGTAGGCCTGGTTGAGAATAAAATCATCCACCAGATTTTTGTCCTTCTCCTCCATGGTTCCGTCATCCTCCGGCAGCACATCCACGCCCCCGTGATACACCATCACTCTGGCAAGCTGTTGAATGGGAAGGCTCAGCATCTCCCGCCTGTCTCCCTGCTGGCCCCCCACTGCCCGGTAGATCCCGGAAAGCGCCGCACTGCCCGCCAGAAACGCTGCTGCCGACAGCAGAAACAGCCGCCCCCACACCGCTCTCCTTTTCCTGCCGAAAAGAAAGGCGGCCAGATTCAGCACCAGAAAGACTGCAAAAGCATATTTCCCGTTGTTCCGGAACAGAATCATTCCCACGGTGGAGAAAAAGTAAATCCCCCAGAGCCTGCCTCTGGGAAACTCCCCCCACTCCTCCTGCCCCAGAATAAGCTCCAGAAGGCTCATCACCTGCAGGAAAAAAAACGCCGTAAAGATCGTATCCTTTGTGACGCTGATACTCATATAGTGGTGGAAAGGGTACAGCATGCCTGACAGCGCCACCAGCACAAGCCAGATACGCCTTGTCCGCCGTCTGCACAGACACCATATTCCAAAGGCAAAGGAAGAAGCCAGAAACGCCATCTGAACCAGGGCGTAGCACCCTATACCGGCGTTAATGTTCCCAAACACATTCTCCCCCAAAAGCACTGCCCCCTTCAGCAGGAGCGTGTGGGCAATGGGATGGTGGTCAATGTAAATTCCCGCCATAAGCTGACCTGTCTGAATGGGCATGTCATAGGCACAGATTGCAGGGTAATAGGCCAGAAAACCGGGAAGCCATGCCAGGAACAGCACCACCAGGCCCCCCAGCGCCTTTCTGCCCGGGCTCCTTCCAGAGGCCCTGGCCCAGAGCCAGCCTCCCCAACGCTTTCCCGAAGCGGCCCCTGCCTCCAGGGCCGCCCCTCCAGACCCGGCCATTCTGTAAAACAGCACACACACCAGGCCCCCCAGCGCAGCCCCCGCCGCCAGGCTAAGCCCCAGGGTCCTCACAAGGTACGCCCCCGTCCACAGAATGTTCCCCTCAGCGGCCAGATCACGGCCTGTCAGGCAGCAGAAAAAGAACAAAAAGCCCATTGTGCCCAACACCGCGTAACCAGCGGGCTTTTTCAACAGTTTTCCCTGGTCCATCCTCACTCCGGCCTCCCCTCAGTCTATACTTCCCCGGCTTTCCCTCTTTTTTCCGCGTTTATCTTGGCCAGACGGTACTCAAAATCCCGTTTATCCTTGGCCGCCATGACCTCCAGTATCATTCCCGCAAAAAAGGACTGGATCCCCGCCAGAACCATAAAGCCGCACACAATCAACGTGGGAAAACGAGGCACCAGCCCCGTCTGCAGGTACTCTCTGAAAATGGGAACCATGAACAAAAGGGCCAGTATCATCAGAAGCGCACAGAGTGCGCCGAAGAAATGCAGAGGCCTGTAATTCCGGTACAGCTGCAGCATCTTTCGTATAACGCGCATCCCGTCGCTGTAGGTATTCAGCTTCGACACGCTGCCCTCCGGCCGGTCCCGGTACTCCACCACCACATTTTCCACCTGCATGTTGTAATTCACCGCATGGATGGTCATCTCCGTCTCAATCTCAAATCCCTTGGAGAACACAGGAAATGTCTTCACAAACTCATAGCTGAAAGCCCGGTAGCCGGTCATAATATCCTTGATGTCTGTGTGAAACAGACCGTTGATCCCGGAGCGCATGAGACTGTTGCCGAAGTTGTGAAAGGGCCGCTTGTTTTCCGTAAAATATGTGGAAGACAGCCTGTCCCCCACCACCATGTCCGCCTTCTGTTCCAGCACCTTGTCCACCATCTCCCCGGCGCAGTCCAGAGGATATGTGTCGTCACCGTCAATCATCAGATAGCACTGGGCGTCCACCTCCCGGAACATTCTCCGGATCACATTCCCCTTGCCCTGCCTGGGTTCCCGCCGTATACAGGCCCCGGCGGCAGCGGCCTCCTCCGCCGTTCTGTCCGTGGAATTATTGTCGTACACATAGACGCTGGCCTCCGGCAGAGCTTCCTTCACATCCCTGACCACCTTGCCTATGGTCTGTTCTTCATTAAAACAGGGAATCAACACTGCTATCTTTTCCATAACCAACTGCTATCCTCTCTAAAAACGACACGGCTAATCAAAGCATGCCTGAAATCTGTTCTGGTGTATATCGTACTATAAATATTGTAATTATATCACATTGACCAGGCAGGAACAAGTTTTACTTTGTGGAAAGGGCCCCAGATTCCTTCCGCCTGGCAGCAGCTCAGACAGGACGCGGAGCTTGTGCCCTACCAGTTCTGCAGATACTGAAAGGTGTAAAACTGCAGTCCCATCTCCCCGGCCTTCTCAAACAGAAAACGCAGCCTGTCCTGGCTGACACTCCAGTCGCCGCCTTCTGCTATGGCATGGGCATACAGGGAAATCACATCGGCTTTCCCCTCCTTCAGCCTCGTCAGCGCCTGGATGATATACTGCTCATACTCTTCCTGAGATTCAAAGTTGATATTGTCCAGAGAAGCGGACTCCACATACCCGCCCCGCAGGACATGTTTGTTGTTGATCTCCAGCTTATAAGCCCCCCGCAGCACCTTATAGTGCTCCAGCAGCATCTCATTCAATTCCTGACTGTAGTGTCCGTAGGGGTAAGCGAACGTGGTCATGTGGATGCCCTTTTCCTGGAAAACCTTCAGGGGCGCAATGGCCTGCTGATATATCTCCTCCTGGGAGACCTTGGTCAGATCCACATGCCCGGAAGTGTGAAATGCGATCTCATGCCCCTCCTCCAGGGCATGGTAACAAAAATCCGTGGGCTCCTCTGCGGTGACAAAAAAAGTTACCTTCACATCATACTCACGAAACAGCTCAAAACAATCCTCCCAACCGTAAGCGTCATAATCATCAAAGGCCAGAAGAATCCCGCACTGATCCCTCTGGTGTATCCGGTACAGCTTAATTCCTCCAAGCGTCGCAGCAGCAGCCAGAATCAGCACTGCGGCACATACCGCCAGCTTTTTTCCACTCTTCATCTTCCAGTTCTCCCCTTCAGGGCCTCCTCCGAAATACTTCTTTGTCCGATCTTCTCAAAGACAGCCTCCAGACAGATCCCCCCTGGGGGAATCTCCACCGTCAAAACTGCCTCCCTCTCCATCTTATCCCACGCCGGGGATTTCCAGCCCATAAAACGGTATCCCTCCCGGGGCAGGGCCGTTACCGTCACCGGATAGTCCGTAAAGTACCTGCCGCTCCACCCGCCCCTGGACAGATCCGGTTCTATGGTATTCAGAAGGATCCTGCCCGCCCCCGGATAATTGACGGACAGTTCCAGGCTCTCACAGCTTCCTGTCAGCTGAAACTCCTCTGCCAGATGCCCTGTGACAGCCTCCGTCCTCGCCGGGAAAAAAGTCTCCGCCCAGTCCGGGCGCATCCCCCACCACTGAATAGTAACTCCCCAGTCTTCCATAACCCTGGAGGCTCTCTCCACCGTAAAATCCGTGTTCACCATGTCCATAAAACTCAGCACAAACTGCCTGCAGAACTCAGGATTTTGTTTTAACGCCCTGTACATGGGCCGTGTATTGAAAGCTCCTCCCGCATAGTGGGTATCTGTGGTAAAGGTATTGATCTCCTCCACCGGCACCCCATAGTCCAGATTCTCCAGGTCCAGATCATACAGCGCCCAGCGCCAACGGCCGTCCTCGTACTCTCCGTGCCCCGTCTTTCTGGCTCTCCAGCAGAGGGTGTTCTTTGTCTCATTAAAGTCAAGATTCGCAAAGTATACATTGACGCAGGAATAGTCTATATAGCTCTGAATGTCCATAAGCCGGTCCAGTCCCTCATAGGAAGAGGGCAGGGCCATGTCATGGGTGTCCAGAAAATCATAGACCGCCTGGTACAAAGCCATATCCCCTTCCTCCCCGCTTTCCAGTTCTCCGGCTTTCACTATTATCACGTTATCATCATCAACCCCGTAGTGGGCCTGAAAATATTTTCCGCTGTATTTTTCCTGGGCAATGGTAATATACCACAGAGCGCCATTCAAGTATGCCACCGCCTCCCTGCTCTCTGCAGCCGCCACATCCCTGTCCTGAACCAGCTGCTGGATATAGCCGTTCATGAATCCGGACCGCAGCATAAAAGAGTGGACGCTGCCTCCGCCAAAAGGGAAGGACTCAAACCATCCGCTGCCGCCGTATTGTTTCCTGGCAAAAACAGAGAAACGCTTGTTTTGCCCCTCCCTGGCCGAAGCTCCCTGAATGCGCAGGCCCGCCTTCTGCTGCAGGATGCTTTCTCCCTGAAACAGCTCCACCACCCCGGGCCTTTCCCATTCCTCCCCCCGCTGCAGGAAATTGGGCACGGGCATGGGGCCGTTTTGGTCCCCCAGATACCATTGATCATAGTCTTTTCCGGTGACATATATTCCGTTCTCACCGAACAAATCCTCCGGATCCGCCACCAGGGACACCACCAGCTTGTCCCTGTAGGGATTCTCTCCCACAAAATAGGTGGCTGTCACAGCCTCGCTGACCCTGCCGTCCTCATATACGGCGCAGGCCCGGATCACAGCCGCCGTTTTGGGGTGGCTCTCTCCCTCTTTTTCCATCCAGTCCACCTGCATATTTTGGATAAATGTCTCATCCGGCTCCGTTTCTTCCCCGGCTGTCATCCAGATGGGCTCCGTGTAAAGAATCCCATTCTCGTCAGGGAGACTTCCGTCCAAGGTGTAGTAGACCCTGGCCCCCTCAGGAGCCCTGATCTCCAGCCGGAAAGGTTCGTCATAGAATCCGCTTTCCACTGACAGCACAGGGGGGTCAGGCACAAATCCGGAATACTTCTCCCCGGGCCCTGTCCCTCCCGCCCGCCAGACCACTGTAAGCAGCGCTGTAAAGACCGCCGTCATGGCCACAACCATGCAAAAATCCAGTTTTTTCATAACCACATACCCATCCCGGATAAACCGGAACCAAAGTTTTCCATTTTGCGCAAGATTTCATTCCCAAGTGCCTAACAGACTGAATCCCCCTTGTGAGCCACCATGGAGACGGAGATCACATCCTTGATCCCATTCAGTTCCCTCAGCAGTCCTTCGCTGTCCTTAAGCCTGACTTCTATCAGGAAATCCACATTGTCCCTGGTGAGATTTCTGGATTTCACGGCATAATGCCTGTCGTATCGGGATACCGTCCGGAATACTTCTTCCGCACAGTCATTTCCCGCCGCATTCACCACCAGTATCATGGATCTTCCTGCCTCGGGCATCCGGTAAAAGACCAGCGCCAGCACAGTGGCTCCCAGCGTCAGCATCACAGCCAGCCCCACCATCCCGGCGCCGCATATGATCCCCACGCTGATACTCCAGAACATAAATATCAGATCCAGCGGATCTTTCACAGCCGTTCTGAATCTCACAATGGAGAGGGCTCCCACCATGCCCAGCGACACCACCACGCTGCTCTGGATGGTAATTATCACAGCCGCCGTGATCACACACATCAGGATCAGGGACACATTAAAACTCCTGGAGTAAAATGAATCTGCCGTCATAAAACGGTACACAAAGAAAAGATAGATCCCCAGAACCGCCGCCGCCAAAAGCAGCAGAGCTGCCGCCCCCATGGTCAGGCTGGTATTCTGAAACCCCTGCAATATTGATTTTTTAATCACATCCTGAACGCTCATGTTCCTCCCCTTATCTAAAACCGTATTGTCTGCACAGGGCGTATTTTGAAAAACTTGTCCTCCTCAGCTCCTGCCCTGCCGTCAAAAGCTCCCTCACCGCCCCAGGGAGAACTTCATCGTATTTTACCTCCAGGACATTGACACCCTCAGGCAGAATGAGCCTGCGGACCCTGCTTTTCTCCGGGAAAGCAAAAACCTGGTGAGAAGTCCTGATGGATCTGTCAAAGGTGATCCGCACATTTCCCACCGGGTATACATAGGGTGTGCGGTCATATTCCACCACCACCCTGGGCTCCAACAGTTCCAGACGTCTCTCCAGCAAAAACCTCTCCAGAAGCCCCACAGCCCCAGGGACCTCCCTTCCCTGCTCCAGCCTTCCCTCCGGGAAAACGCCCCAGCGCCCCTGCCCTGCGGCCAGCTTCCTGCACAACTCCCTGTCCACGGGGCAGCCCTCCTTGCTCTTTCTGCCGTGGCAGGAAGACTTGCACTCCAGCCTGAGCCTGTCCGTATCCTCATTGTAGGCCCGTATCCTGTACTTTTTCCTGCGATCCACACCTGCCAGGTTTTCCTGATAGCATTTATCGTCATAGGTGTCAAAATACAGGCTCCTGACCGTATAGATCCCCTTGTTTCCCCCATGGGCATCCGGCCTGCAGATATGCCGGATCCTGTCCTCTATCACGCGCAGCTGCCTCTCTTCACACAAGAATTTCAACTCCTGCCGGTACACCCTGGTCCCCACTTCCTTCATTCCTGTCCTCTCCTGATATTTCTTATTCTCTTTATCTGAGAAAATTTTATCCCGGATCTGCAAAGTCTGTCCCACAAAACTCTCCTGTCATGATATAATACTCAATAAACAGGCTCAGAAAGGAAACACCGCCATGAACCGCTTTTCAACCACAATATACTATTTCAGCCTCCGCTTTGTGCAGATCTTGCTGCTCCTGCTCTCCGGCCTGCTGCTGGCGTCGGCCTTTTTGGCCACCTGCTACTCCACCGATATGGGGACACAGCTGGTGCTGTCAAAATGGGACAATCCTTTCTGGTCCCTTCTGGGAACAGCCCTCCTGGCCCTTCCTGTCCGGGGCGCCGCCACATGCATCTGCCGTAAGAAAACCGAAGAAAAAGCCGTCCCCCTGGAAAAAAGAAAGCCTCTCTCCCGGCTGGCCATTCTGCGGCTGGCCGTGCTAGGGTGGTGTATGGCTGTGGGGCTGGTTCTGATCCTGTTTGGCCGATCCGCCCCTGCGGCGGACGCCTACTCCGTATACAGCATTGCCGAACATCTGGCGGCCGGAGACAGCTCGGTGATCCATCCCAGCGAATCCTACCTGTCCTACTACCCCCAGCAGGCAGGGCTGACAGCCTTCTGGGAGATCCTGATCCGTCTCTGGAACCTGGCTCCCACCGGGCTGGCGGCATACCATTTTATCAAACTGGTATACCTGCCCCTGACCTGTGCCATTATCTTTTTTGGGGAGAAGCTGGTTCACCTGCTGTGGAACCATGAGAGAACAGACTGCATATATCTGCTTCTGGCAGGGCTCAACTGCCCCCTGCTCATGTATTCCTCCTTTGTATACGGGGAGATTCCTTCTTTTGCAGCCCTTTCGGCAGGGTTATATCTGCTGACAAAGCTCCTGCTCAAAGACAGCTGCCCTTCTGAAAAAAACTCCCGCTTCTGTCTGGGCCTGGGCAGCTTTTTCCTGCTGACCCTGGCGGTACTGCTGCGCAAAAACTCCCTGATCTTTGTGATCGCCGCCGTTCTTGTGCTGCTGCTTGTGGGCCTTTGGCAAAAGCGGCCCGCTCTTCCCCTGCTGGCAGTGTGCTGTATGGCAGGAGCCCTGGCCGTACTGCCCTGTGTGCAGAAATATTATGAGCTGCGCTCCGGCAGCACCATCAGCTCCGGTGTTCCGGCTCTGTCGTATCTCGCCATGGGAATGCAGGAATCCTCCCGGGCGGAAGGGTGGTACAATGGTTTTAACTTCAATACTTACCAGGAGACCGGCATGGACGCCCAGGCCACGGAAGCCGCCAGCCTGGAGGCCATCCAGGAAAGGCTTTCCTTTTTCCGGAAAAACCCCGGCGAAGCCGCCAGATTCTACCTGCGCAAATACCTGTCCCAGTGGGCCGACGGCACCTACGCCTGCCGTCAGGCCACCTTGGCCACCCAGGGCGGGAGAAGCCCCTTTTTTGTCTCTCTCTATGAAGGGGACAAAAGCCGGTATCTGATCTCCTACTGCAATATCTACCAGAATGTACTGTACCTGGGAACCTTCGTCTTCTGCCTGGCGGGATGCAGAAAAAAAAGGCCCGGAGATCCGGGCAGCACACCCCGGCGCCCTGAACCGGACAGAGGGGAGTTCCAGCTTCCCGCATACCTGGGCCTTATCGCCGTGCTGGGAGGCTTCCTGTTCCACATGGCATGGGAGGCCAACTCCCGTTATATTTTCCTCTACAGCCTGGCAATGATCCCCTGCGCCGCCAGGGGCCTGTTCCTGCTGTTATGCCGGAACCCTGACCAATGATCCCGGCGGGCAGAATTTTAGCCAAGCGCAACGTGAAGGTAATTGACGGGGATAAACCAGCACTTGGCTCCTCAATAATATCCTTCTCCGCTTAAAAGCAGCCCAAAATAGAACAGTCCGCAGACCACATGGCACAGATATGCCCCCCACTGAAGCACATACAGCCCTTTCCTCCAGAGAGATTTTCGGTCCCTTCCGGCTCCCTTCTCCCTCTTCTCTCCTGTCCTGGATTTCTCTCCTGCTCCCTGCCCAGGCGCCTGCAGCAACAGCAGCAGCGCCCCCAGGTGGCAGAAAAATATACCATACATATACCCCCAGGAAAAATTGAAATGTGTCTCCCGAAAGCCTTTTTCATACAACAGGAATGCTTCCGCAAAAGCCAGAAGGTAAAACAGCCAGGAAAAGCGAAAAAATGTATTTCTCCTTAATTCCTTCCAGTTGCATACAAGCACCAGAAGAGGAAATCCCACCGCCAGACACAGAGCCAGGGGAATATTGTCGCAGTACAGCCCCCACACATCCCCAAAACAGAAGCCAACGCCCCCTTCCTGCCCAGGCTCCGCCACAAACACTCCCCTGTACTGGTACAAAAGATCGGCAAAGGTGGGAAGAAAACACAGTCCCAGCTGCACTGTGGGGACAAAATTGCCAAAGCCGCTCCGAATCAGCCTCCAGAGCATCACCAGCCCCGCCGTGCTCACCATCACAAGGGTAAAGCTGGGCTTGGTCATAGTAGCCAGAAGCAGAAAAACGGCAAAGAGCACATAGTCGGAAACAGCAGCGCCCTCCCTCTCTCCGGCGGATTTTGCAGGGCCTTTTTCGTACACTGGCAGCAGCCGCACAAACCACAGAAACGCCAGAATGCCAAAGGGCCTGGCCGCCAGGTAGGTGGCATTGTGGTAAGGATTTGCCGTAAACACCCCCGTGTATTTAAACCGGATGCCGGGCAGGTAAATCCCCGGCGGCGGATACAGCATGGAGATGAAAAAAAGGGAGACTGCTCCCAGGGTAAGAAATATCCCTCCCAGCCAGCTCATATCTGCGCTCCTGCCCTTCTGTCCCCGGCGAGCCAGCGCCTTCTGAAGCCCAGGCAGCGCCAGGCGGTTGAAAGCAAGCTTTGTCACCAGAATGGCCAGACTGTTAAAAAACATCACCGCCAGGGCCACGGACAGTTCCGGCCCCGCCGCCAGGTGGAGCAGGGCTGAAACCTTGAACAGCACAGGGTAGGGAAAATCATACCCGCTCTCCAGTCCCTGCATTTCCAGGATATATGCCTCCATGTCCGATGGGTAATACTCCGGATTTCCCATGCACTGCCTGTAAAAGAGCGTCAGCGTGACCGCCGACACAGCCCCCAGCAGCAATACAAAAAATCCCCAGTCAATCACCCGGTTCCAGATTTTGTCCCCATGTTCCATAAGATTACCCTTTCAGCCCTTTCGGTAGAAAGCGGCTACCTTCTTCACCGCTCTTATCACATCCTCCACATCCTCGTCCGTAAGGCCATAGTACAGTGGAATACTCATAACCTCCTCATAGAACTTCTCAGCCTCAGGACACAGCCCCTTCCTGTAGCCAAGTTTCTCATAGTAGGAGTGCAGATAAACCGGCAGATAGTGCACCTGGGGGCAAGTGTTCTCCCCATAGAGTGCGTCAAAAAACTGTCTCCTGGTGCAGGTAAGTTTTTCCAGATTCAGCCGCAGGATGTACAGATGTCTGGTGGTGTCAGATTCCGGGATCTCTCTCTGAATCACCAACTCCGGCATGTCAGAAAATGCCCTGTCGTATTTTTCCACAATCTCCTTCCTGCGGGCCCCAAACCGGGGAAGCTTATTCAGCTGGGAGAGCAGCAGCGCCGCCTGGAAATCCGTCATCCGGTAATTGTACCCCAGTTCCACCTGCTCATTGTACCACTTTGCGTCCTCCGGGTGGACCATCTCCTCCATGTTCCGGGTGATCCCATGGGTGCGTAACCGCAGCAGACGGCGGTAGGTCTCCTGGTTGTTGGTGGTAATGGCTCCTCCTTCCCCGCCTGTGACGGTTTTCACCGGGTGGAAACTGAAGCAGGTCATGTCCGCAATGCTGCCCACCGGCCTGCCCCTGTACTTTGTGCCTATGGCATGGGCCGCGTCCTCAATCAGCACCAGGCCCCTCTTTTGGCAGATTTCCCCAAGGACGTCATGCTCCACCGCCTGGCCGGTGAAATCCACCGCCACAATCCCCTTGGTCCGGGGTGTGATCAGTCTTTCCACCGATTCCGGGTCAATATTGTATGTGTCCGGTTTGATATCGGCAAAAACCGGCCTGGCCCCGCAGTACAGCACACAGTTGGCAGAGGCCGCAAAGGTGATGGAGCTGACGATTACCTCGTCCCCCTCCCCAAACCCTGCCGCCAGAGCCGCCAGGTGCAGGGCCGCCGTGCCGTTGGCCACCACCACGGCATATTTTGCCCCCGTCACCTGGCAGAGTTTTGCCTCCAGAGCCTCCACCTTAGGGCCGCAGGTGATCAGGGAGCTTTTCAAGGTCTCCACCACCGCGTCAATGTCATCCTGTTCTATGCACTGCCTTCCGTAGAAGATAGGAGTATCTCTCACCGGAGTGCCGCCGAAAATCGCTAGTTTTTCCATGCCCAATGCCTCCTTTTCGTACCTGCATCATAACACATCCCGGCCCAAAAGGCAATTTTCTCCTGTGCCTAAGGAAATGTCTACAAATAACTGCTGCAGGTTTGTCGCATTTTTTATTGCCTTCCAGAACTTTTGCCTATACAAGTTACAGCAGTTATTTTCCGACAGTTCCTAAAGCTCCCTGCCGCACAGCTCCAGGGCCGCCGCAATCACCTTGTCCATGTCATAATACTGGTAGCTGCCCAGGCGCCCTCCGAAGATCACACGTTCTTCTTTCTCAGCCAGCTCCCGGTATTGGTTGTAGAGGGCATTGTTTTTCTCATTGTTCACAGGATAGTAGGGCTCGTCCCCTTTCTTCCACTCGCTGGAATATTCCCTGGAAATGATGGTGGTGGGCTGTGTCCCAAAGGCAAAGTGCTTGTGCTCAATGATCCTGGTGTATGGAACCTCCCGCTCTGTGTAGTTCACCACCGCATTGCCCTGGTAGTTCTCCATTTCCAGTTCTTCTGTCTCAAAGCGGATGGAGCGGTATTCCAGCACACCCAGGGAATAGTCGTAAAACCGGTCAATCATTCCCGTGTACACTGTTTTGTCCGCCAGGGCATCCAACTCCTGCCTGTGCTCCAGGTAATCTGTGTTCAGACGTACCTCCGTGCCCTCCAGGAGCTTTTCCACAAGGTTTGTATAGCCCTCCATGGGAATTCCCTGGAACCTGTCGTTAAAATAGTTGTTGTCATAGGTAAAGCGCAGAGGCAGCCGCTTTATGATAAAGGCAGGCAGCTCCCGGCAGTCCCGGCCCCACTGTTTCTCCGTGTATCCCTTGACCAGTTTCTCATACACATCCCGGCCCACCAGGGACAGGGCCTGCTCCTCCAGGTTCCGGGGAGTGTCAATGTGCAGATCTGCGATCTGGGACGCAATGACCTTCCTTGCCTCCTCCGGCGACACCACCCCCCACATTTTGTTGAAGGTATTCATGTTAAAGGGCAGGTTATAGAGCTCCCCCTTGTAACGGGCCACAGGGGAGTTGATATAATGGTTAAACTCTGCAAACTGTCCCACATAGTTCCATATCTTCTTATCTGATGTGTGGAAGATGTGGGCGCCGTATTTGTGCACCTGGATGCCGCTGACCTCCTCAGAGTACACATTCCCTCCCACATGGTTCCTTTTCTCCACCACCAGACAGGTCTTCCCGCTCTTCCTGGCCTCATGCGCAAAAACAGAGCCAAACAGACCTGCCCCTACAATCAAATAATCATATTTCATCTTATTTCCTCCTGTCCGCCTCCTGATACAGCAAAAAGCGTTATTATGGTTTTTTAGCAGCTATTTTGTATACTTTAGCAGTTTTTCAGAATTAATTCAACCCAAAAATTCCTGAACACTTTCATGTGATATGGCAGCGTTAAACATAGAAAGACACCTGCAGGAAAGGGCGCTGGGTTCCAGAACGCCTTTGGGAAAATTGCTGAGAATCTGATGCGGAAAGAACTTCCTGAATTTTATGATACAAGGGACGAGTATGAAAAAAATCCTGATATCTGCTTTAAGGAAATACCCTTAATCGCATTTATCAGGATTTCTTTATTTAGCCTGTAGAGCTTTATTTTCCGGCTTGGAAAGCGGATGTGTGTTACTGTTCCGCTCCAGAAACAGCCTTTGACCGCTGCTCTGCTGCCTGCTCAAGTGCATACTGCCTGTCCAATGCTGCTTCAATCTCAGCTACTGCCTGTCTTTCCTGCTCTGCCTCAAATCTGTACCTGAAAGGCTCTTTCATACTCTCTTCCACTGCCTCAGCAATTTCCTGTTCTGATATTGCCTCCAGGTCTTCCACGCACCGTCTTGTAAATGCAGACGGCGGGCGTCTGCGCTCACTGGCAGCCATCTCAGCTGCAAGAGCCTTCTCTGCTTCGATATCAGCAGCAACAGCTTCCGGATCTGCTCTTTTCCTCAGTATCTCCTTCAAACCATTGTAGGCTGCCCGCAATTCGCCATTTTCGATGATCAGTTTCCTGTTCGCAAGGTTCAACTCAGAGATATAACGATTTCTGTCAGCAAGCTTTCCCTTCAAGAAGGCGACTTCCGCCTCCTTTTCAGCAAGCTGGGCCTGCAGGCTCTGCTTTTTCGCTTTAGGGCGTGTGAACAATGCGTTCAACATGTGTCCTTCCTCCTTCTTTGGTATATGCTGCAGATCGACCATGGATAATTTATGTAATAACGTCTTAGAATCTGAATATGGCCAAATCTATTCTTGAGTTGGATATTCCTATTGCTCCCCGTGGATGCACTGAGCTTGGGGCCTGTGCTGTAGTTAGGTTAGTGAGGGCATTTTGTGTACTCGTGTGAAGAATGTAAATCCTTTATCCAAATCGTATTGCATGTTCTGCATAGAGTAGCAGTATAGACTTCTGTCCTGCAACCTCCATTATCATTTTCCAGGTGGCTGTCAAAATAACCATCTATTTTGTCATGACCAAAAATGCCACAGACTAATCCGTATGTGTCAGCAGAATTGATAGGATATATTTTACCATCCATACCGATAAACTGCCCATCGTGAAAATCCACATTAGTACTCAAGTCATAGTCTGCATCCATATCACTATGAAAATAAAAGCCGCCTCCGCCAACTGCAGTGTCCGCAATATAATCTGCTGCCTCTTCCACATGATATACATTAGGATAAGCAAGTGCTGTAAGGGAATCCACGAATATCATTGACACAAAGACACCTGTTGCCACCGCTTTACCCAATCTGCTTACCTGCTTTGTATTCATAATCAACTTCACCCTTTCTACAGCATCGGCGTACCCGTCGCCCTCTAACGAATTGATCAACATAAGTTCCTGTCTTCCGTTCTGCATACTTCTGATAATCAGCCTTGCATAAATTGCGCGCTGTTCTTTGGTGCATCCGCTGACTACCTTTTCATCACAGGACGTTTCACTGACTCCATCGAAGTGTTCTTCTAAGTGATAAATCAACGGATTAAACCAGTGAAGACAGCCTGCCAGTTCCAGGAATAGCCTTATCAGTAAGTCCCCTCTTGTGATGTGGTACAGTTCATGCTTTAGAATAAATTCCAGTTCTTCCTCACTGTAATCCTCCTGCAGGAGAATAATAGGTCGCATTATGCCGATTGACATAGTCAAATTCTCATAAGGAGATTTATAAATTCTTGGTCTGAATCTGAAAAATCTGCGCTTGTACAATCGCTTCAGCTCTTCTACTGCAACCTCACCACTGCTTTTATCCACCATGGACATAAGCTTGCGTCTGGCACAGACAAATTTGATAAATTTCTTCACCACAACCCTTAGCGAAATAAGAAGCCAGACTCCTATAATCGCCAGTAGCCAAATATAGTCCTGTGTCATGTAAGCTTCATCTTGAGTACTGATTTCAGCCATCCTTACTACTGCCATCGCTCTATCCGCTGATGTTCCCTGCCTAATGACTGCCGTGAGCAGCCGGATATAGAACTCCTTCATCCATGCCCACGGCACCACAAAGGCCAACAACACTGCAACCAAAGCCCAGAATTTCATTCTCTCCGTGGTAAGATCCTTGCAAAGCTTTCCCCACACCCAGTATCCGCCAAACATAAGGCTTCCGGCAGTCGTCATCAGCAAAAGATATCTCATGTGCTCAATATACCTTTCTATTCATTCTTTAGTGTGTCGATGAGGGCATTGAGCTTGTCCACCTCTTCTTCGTTGAGAGTGGTTTTTCCAATCAGCGCAGCACAGAAATTCTTCAGCTCGCCATCATAGAAATCATTGAGAATCCCTTCAGTCTGTTTCTTCAGAAGTTCCTCCTTAGACAAAACAGACCACACATAAGCACGCCTCCGAACGATAACGCCTTTCTCTTCCAGACGGAACAGCAGAGTATTCAAAGTCTGCCTCTTCCAATCCTTTCCTTTCTCCTTCATGCGGTCTAACAGCTCACGAGTCTGTACCGGTTCTGTATACTCCCACAGTACTTCCACCACTTCACGCTCTGCCGCAGTAATTTTGTAACCTTCTTTCATTCTTTCACCTCCTTTGCGCGCAATTCTATTCTACTAATTTTCTTAGTCGTGTCAAAGCTTTTCTCTATTGCTTTCCTAAATTTAATAGAAAATTAAGAAATATAAGCAATATGAAATCGACGGCTCATTCGGATCCTGCGCCGTCGATTTCAAAATTCCCCTTTACGTGACTTATTATACGACATTTTTCGCAAATTGTAAAGGAGAATCGTTCGACAAAAGTCGACATTTTTTCCAAACCGCAGGATATCCCATTTTATTACATATAGTTATGACTTCTGTTACTTTTGCCTCAGTCTTGTTACTTTAATTATTTTTATTCCATTACACATTAAACACGTTTCGTTCCACCACATTATGGCCGCACTCTACTGAGACTTGTCTAAATAACTGAGACAGCTTCCCAGCATTAGTGCTGCTCTAATATCAGCTACTCTACTACCACCCCGCCCAGGGCCATGATCTCCTGTCTCTTCAGCAGTTCAAGTTCCTGTGCAATCTCTGTATAAAGAGTGGAACCAGCTTTTTCCACCAGTACAGCCCCTCTGATGCCGCCCAGCTTCTCCATGGCTTCCGCGTCATAGATCACGTTGTTGAGAATCTGTACTTTAATATCCTCCTGCCCAAGTGATGCCTTGATCTGCTCACAGATCTTTAATGTCTGCTCTTTCAGGTCACAGCCCATCAGACAGACTGTGCGCAGCTCATTCTTTTCCGCCGCCATCTTTACAGCCACCGTTGCAAGTTTCAGCGCCTCCTGGGGTGTAAACTTACGCTGATTGTGATACCGCAGAGAAAGAATCCACTCATCCACGAATCCAAAAGGCTTTTTGCTGTTCCTGCTGCCGGGAATCTGCCCCAGCTGGGGAATGTCATACAGCTCCTGGAGCTGATCCGTAGCGCGGAGTTTGCCATCCAGCACATAGATCATAAATATTACAAATGCATAGAGGAATGCTGCCATAATCATGCCCAAAATTATGTACTTCAGGCTGATGCCAGGGGAAGTAACACCAAGTTTTTCATCAATCACCTCATTGATGTCGTTTTCTTCCTCTTCTTCCTCCTCTTCTTCCTCCTCATAATCTATGGCCGGGTTGCCCGCCAGTTTTCCTTCGGTGAGGAGATTATAATAGTACCACTCCGGATCCGAAAACGCTGCCTTCCTGGACATGTAAGCATTTTCCAGGCTGAGCACATCAGCATCAAAGTTCCTCTGGGTGGAAAGCACTCCTGCGTTGCCGGTCTTTCCCAGAGACTGGATCGCCACCGTTACCTCATGCTCTCCCAGCTTGCCCACAAGTTCAGCATGCTTTTCATTGATAAAGTCAATCACTGCATTCATCAGTTTCTGACAGAGTTTCTCATCATAGTGCAGGAAATAAACTCTGAATGTATCGCCGCCGTTCAAAAGACCGCCGGAACTCCTGGCCAGCGCATATATGTCGCTCACTGCAGCCACCGGAAGCCCGCTGGCCTCCGCAAGCCTTTCCTGAATCTCCGGACCATTGATCAGATCTTCGTACACTCTCTCAATGTTTGCCGTTCTCTCGGTGCCAGCGGCACTGACCAGGAAAGTGATATCCCCCCTGACCGTATTATTGGGATCAATCTGCATGTAAATTGATTCTTCGCTGTATTCCTTCCGGCTGCGGGCAAGTTCTTCATAATATAATACATAGTCCATATTATTCTTCTGTCCATCGGTCAACAGCTCGTTCAGCCACTCCCATGCGGCCTTCTCCAAGGTAATCTTGTCATCTTCCGCCCACTTGCGGAACATTTTCAGCAGCTCTACATCCTCGCCCCTGAGCCAGTCATGAATGCCCTCAAGCAGGACTTCATCTATGTCTTTCTCTATATCGTCCTCGTCTTCTATAAAGGCTCCCTCGAAGTCAACCTTATTTCCTGCGATCCACTCGTCAATCGCAACATTCAGGGCATCGCTGTTAAAATCCATTTCCAACAGCCCTTCATCACCAAGCTCCGACTTTAGCTCTTCAGCCTTGGCAGACTGGGCACGCGAACTGCGCACGGAACGCACAAAGCCAAACGCTCCCAACAGTATACCCCCAATAAGCATGAATACCACTATCACGCGCCAGCGCAACAGGATTTCGACCAATAGGTCTACCAAGCTAATCTCTCTTTCTTTCATCCAGATTTCCTCCTGACCATACCATGCCGTTAGTAACCTCCACCCAATAGCGCTTATCATTGTATCATCTTGGTATGGTGAATGCAAGCTTTTCTTTCTTTTTGGGCTTTTTTTCACAGATTTTCCAATGCTCTCAAAACCAGCCCCTCGTCATCTTCAAACATATGGGAATATCTCTCAAAAATCGTCTTCTGTGTATCCCCGGATACCTTTTCTATCACCGGCAGCGGAACACCTTTCCGAATCAGATTGCTGATAAAAGTGTGTCGAAAACTATGGCAGGAACAGTGGGGAATTCCAGTCTTTCTGCACACCATGGTCAGATACCAGATATAGGTATTGTACGTGCAGGTAAATATCCTGTCCGACCGCTCTTCTGCCCTGATTTCGTAGTTCTCCGTATAGAGCCCCACCACTTCGGGACTAAGCGGAATTTTCCGATTTTTCTTATTCTTAGTGGTGTCCTTGGGTGTGCCGTCCTGTAAAATCGTCTTGCTGATGCTCAGGCGCATGCCCTTTTTGCTCTGTTCGGCTCCGCCTTCATTCTGTTCTGCGCTGCGCACAAATTCTTCAAAATCGTCCCAGGTAAGCGCCAGGCATTCTCCTATCCGGATGCCGGTATAATAAAGGATGTTCACCATAAAACGCAGCTTTTTATATTTCCTCTTTTCACTGTTGAAGAAACTGTCTATTTTTTTCCACTCTCCTGTTGTTATAACTCTGACTTTCTCCGTCTTTTTTGTCTTGACATTGTCCATCCGCACAAGAGGATTTTCGCCGAGAAGTCTTTTTTTATAAGCCAGATTAATCAGCTTCCGAAGTGTGGCATTTAGAGTCTTTATGGTCTCGTCTTTGTACTTGCTGCGGCATCTGGCAAATATATCCTCATATACATCTTCGGTTATGTTTTGGATCGCCGTGTCCATAGGTATGAACTCGCTCAGCATCCGTATGTGCTGTTCGGTATTCACTACTGTAGCAGGGCTGTAATCCTGTGCCCGGGCTTTATTTTTCCACAGTTCAAAAGCCCCCTGTAATGTTATATCCCTGTCCTCCTGCCTGTTCTTCCCGCTCTGCATCAGCGCCAGTTCTGCCTTCGCCTCTCCTATGGTCGCAACATTGTATTTCCATTTCGACTTATAGTCATTTCTCTGCTTCGCCGCATTGTAACTCTTGTAGTTAAACTTGATATCATACTTTCCTGTTGTTTCATTGTAATAGATTCCACGATACTCTGTCTTGGTTCTCTTCTGGCCTGCCATAAGCTTCCTCCTTTGTATGTTGTGGAATCATTTTACTACGAAAATTATACGGAAACAATCCAAAATATACAATTTTCTCAGTCAGGCAAGGCCTGAAAGAGTTGAGATTGTTATGTTTGAAATTTTATTGTTTTCGGGGGCGGAAAGTGAAAACTCTGTCCTGTTACCTGGAGATACAGACTGCT
>OFFK01000125.1_pt1 | contig 60819 bp, 47 predicted proteins | sample 1521361 | NCBI WGS metagenome assembly OFFK01 (sample SAMEA3504096, study PRJEB24116) | mouse gut metagenome | biome: mouse gut; feature: mouse-associated habitat; material: faeces | place: Denmark | collected 2011 | reverse complement strand
TCTGCAGTACGGACAGAATCAATATCTCCACGCTCATCTTGTCGTTCATGCGCCCGGTCTTCACGGCCTCCTCGGCCTCCACGCACTTCTCCACGGCGCCGCGCAGGGCGGCGGACTTGAATTTCGCCGCCTGGCCCAGGTATTTCCCGGCCACGAAGGGCGGTACGCCGATCTTGGGGGCGATCGCCCGGCTGTCGAACCCCCTTGCGCCGAGCTCCTTCACCTGGAGCAGCATATTGCACTGCCTGGCTATGAGGAACAGGATGCGCATGGGCGGCTCCTTCAGGGCCAGCAGGTCGTAGTACAGCTCCAGGGCCCGGCGCTGCTGTCCGGCGGCGATGGCATTGATCATATCGAAGATATGGTTCGAGATGCGCACGGTGCACACCGCCTCCACGTCCTCCGCCGTGACCACCTCCCGGCCCATGCAGTAGCAGATCAGCTTCTCCAGCTCCATCTGGATGTTCTCCATGTCCGTGCCGGTCTTTCCCAGGAAGAGCTGCACCGTGCTCTCCGTGATCTTCATGTTCTCCCTGGCCAGGATTCCCGCGGCCCAGCGCTTTAAGGTGTTCTCGTCCTGCTCGCCGAATTCCGCCGCGTAGCCCTTCGCCTGGACGGCCTTGTACAGCTTGCTGCGCTTGTCAACCTCGCTCTCCGTGAAGACGAAGTAGGCGGACTCGCTTGGATTCGACAGATATTCCGCCATTTTTTCCCCGCCGGACTTGAACAGGCCGCTGTCCGTGATGAATATGACACGCCTGTCGGCAAAAAAAGGCAGGGTCTCCGCCAGGTCTACGATCTCCCCCACCGCCACGTCCTTCCCCTCGAAGAAATGGGTGTTCATGGTGTCCCCCTCCTGGCAGAGGGCATTCTTAAGCTTGTCCCGGTACTGCCTGCGCAGATACCGCTCTTGTCCGTACAGGAGATAGACCTGCCTGAAATTCTGCTGTCTGATGTCTTCGTTGAGCTGTCTCATATAGGAACCTCTTTCCGGGCTTCTTTCCACCCTTTTATTGTGCCCTTTGACGGGCCGTGCTGTCAAGCGGAAATTAAAAAGTCGTTTTTTATCAAAATCTTAAAACTGTTCAAGAAATTATAAATATTATGGAATTTTATACTTCTTTTTGCAAAACGCCGTTGATATCCTTTTTATTCTGTATCTATTTTGTACGTTTTAATGAATTGTGCGATGAATACAGGTTGCTGTAACAAAGGGTTCTCTTTTATAATGGGAAAGGACGAATTTAGACAATTTGTAACGCGAGAGCAAAAAAAGTCCACGAATTTTCGCGAGGAGGTAAGAAATGGAACAGCTGAACATCACAGCTACAAAGGATAACGAGAAGATCTACAGGATTCTGGGCGATTTGATGAATGGGGACAAAGAGTTCCAGATTATGATCACGGTGCCGTCCGGAAAAGGCGCCGCGCACAGGAACGCGCCGCAGGAGCCGCCGAAGGCCCCGGAGGTGCTGCGGAACCTGGAACAGGATGTGACCGACATGATACACGAGATAGGAGTCCCTGCCCATATCAAAGGATACCAGTACCTGAGGGAGGCCATCATGATGTCCGTGGACGACCCGGCCATGATCAGCTCCATCACCAAGATCCTCTATCCCACCATAGCGAAGCGGTTCCAGACCACGCCCAGCCGTGTGGAGCGCGCCATCCGCCATGCCATAGAGGTGGCCTGGAGCAGAGGGAAGATGGAGACGCTGGACGCGCTCTTCGGCTACACCATCGATACGGGGAAGGGCAAGCCCACCAATTCCGAGTTCATCGCCCTGATAGCGGACAGGATAAGGCTCTCCTACCGGACGAAATAGGATATTTTTGGGATTTTTGGGAATGTTTATGGAAAAAGCTTTCCACTGGACGGATATTGTTGTATAATGAAAGCGGGGTTAATAATGCAATCATAATCAGTGGAGGTTTCCGATGAAAAAAATTCTTTTTGCGGCATCAGAGGGAGTCCCTTTCATCAAGACCGGCGGTCTGGCAGATGTGGTGGGATCCCTGCCGAAATGTATCGACAAGCAGTATTTTGATGTAAGGGTCATGATTCCGAAGTACGCCTGCATGAAGCAGCAGATGAAGGATAAGATGAGATACGTGACCCATTTCTACATGGATTTCAACTGGAAGAGCATGTACGTGGGGATCTTCGAGGCAGAGGAAGAGGGCGTGCACTACTACTTCATCGACAATGAATACTACTTCAGCGGAGATAAGGTCTACACGGACGACCCCAGGTGGGAGATCGAGCGCTACGCATACTTTTCCAAGGCGGTGCTCTCCGCGCTGCCCGTGGTGGACTTCAGGCCGGATGTGGTGCACTGCCATGACTGGCAGACCGGCCTGATCCCTGTATATATGAAGGAGCGGTTCCGGGGCGGGGAGTTCTTCAGCAGCATGAAGTCCGTCATCACGATCCACAACCTGAAGTTCCAGGGCAAGTGGGACATCAAGACCGTGCGCAACATCACCGGCCTGTCGGACTATTTCTTCGCCGCGGACAAGCTGGAGGCCTATAAGGACGCGAACCTCTTAAAGGGCGGCATCGTCTATGCGGACGCGGTGACCACGGTCAGCGACACCTACGCGGAGGAGATCAAGACTCCTTTCTACGGAGAGGGCCTGGACGGCCTGCTGCGGGCCAGGAGCGGCGACCTTAGGGGCATCGTCAACGGCATCGACTATACGGACTTCAACCCGGAGACGGATAAGCATATCGTGAATCCTTACAATGCGGTGAATTTCCGCAAGGAGAAGGTGAAGAACAAACGGGCCCTGCAGCAGGAGCTGGGGCTGGCCCAGAATGACAAGAAGATGATGATCGGCGTGGTGTCCAGGCTCACGGATCAGAAGGGCTTCGACCTGATCGCGTACATCATGGATGAGCTGTGCCGGGACGATGTGCAGCTGGTGGTGCTGGGAACCGGCGAGGCCCGCTATGAGAACATGTTCCGTCATTTCGACTGGAAGTACGGCGACAAGGTGTCGGCCAATATCTACTACTCCGACCCCCTGTCCCACAAAATCTACGCATCCTGCGACGCGTTCCTGATGCCGTCCCTGTTCGAGCCCTGCGGCCTGAGCCAGCTCATGTCCCTGCGGTACGGCACCATCCCCATCGTCCGGGAGACGGGGGGCCTGAAGGACACGGTGCAGCCTTATAATGAATTCGAGAGCTCCGGCACGGGCTTTAGCTTTACCAATTACAATGCCCAGGAAATGCTGAATACGATACGGTATGCCGAGCGTATCTATTATGATAAGAAGCGTGAATGGAACAAGCTGGTTGACAGAGCCATGGCGGCGGACTTCTCCTGGCATGTATCCGCCAGGAAATATCAGGAAATGTATGACTGGCTGATAGGTTAAAGGTATGGCGGGTAAGAAAGAAAGATCCAACGATTTCATCGTGCAGGCAGGAATCCTGGCTGTGGCCGGGATCGTCAGCAGAATCATCGGGCTCCTTTACAGGAGCCCTTTGTACAATATCGTGGGGGCGCTGGGGATGGGCTACTATAACTCGGCGTACAATTATTATACCATCATTCTGATGGTATCCTCCTACAGCATCCCCTCCGCCATGTCCAAGGTCATCGCACAGAAGCTGGCCGTAAAGGAGTACCGCAATGCCCACAGGATCTTCCTGGGGGTTATCGGCTATGTGCTGGCGGTGGGAGGCGTGGCCAGCCTGGCGCTGTACTTCGGCGCCGGGCTTTTCGTGTCGGAGAACGCGGTCCCGGTGCTGCGGACATTTGCCCCCACAGTGTTCATCTACGGAATCCTGGGGGTGCTGCGGGGCTATTTCCAGGCCCATGAGAGCATGGTGCAGACCTCCGTGTCCCAGATTCTGGAGCAGATCTCCAATGCCGCGGTGACCATCGGCGTAGCCTATCTGCTGATAAAGACCCAGATGGGCAGCCTGGAGATGCCGGCGGACCAGGCGGGACAGGTGAGGCGGGCGGTGTACGGGGCCATCGGCAGCGCCACGGGAACCGGGGCCGGCGTGCTGGTGGCGCTGCTGTTCATGGCAGGCGTCTACGGACTGAACCGGAGCATCATCAGACGGCGGATAGAGAACGACAGGCATGACAATGTGGAGTCCTACGGCGCCGTCTTCAAACGGATCACCATGGTGGTGACCCCCTTTATCCTCAGCAGCGCGGTGTACAATATGGGCAGCGCCGTGAACAACAGCATCTACTTAAAGCTCCTGCCCGCCTGGAAGGAAGTGGATGAGCTGGCCCTCAGCGCCCGCTGGGGCGTGTTCCAGACGCAGCCCATCACCATATCCAATATCCCCACCGCCTTTGCCATGGCCATGGCCGCGGCCATGATCCCCGTGGTGGCGCAGCTGATCGCCTCCGCGGACCATGAGGGGGCCAGGGAGAAGATAGGCCTGTCCATCAAGAGCACCATGGTCATCTCCATCCCCTGCGCCGTAGGCCTGTGCGTGCTGGCCCGGCCTGTGACGGGGCTGCTCTTCCGCAATAGCATAGAGGAAGAGAACCTGGCCACGGGGCTGCTGATGGCATTGTCCCTGTCCATCGTGTTCTATGCCCTGTCCACCCTGACGGGACAGATCCTGCAGGGGCTGGGCAGGGTGAGCATACCAATCGTCAACGCGGGCGTGGCCCTGGCGGTGCAGACAGTGTCCGCCATCCTGCTGCTGCTCTACACGGATCTGGATCTGTATGCCATCGTGATCGCGAATACCCTGTACGCGGTCTGCCTCTGTGTGCTGAACCAGATCGCGGTGCACAGGGCCGTGGGGTACAGGCAGGAGATCGTAAAGACATTCCTGATTCCCGGGCTCGCCTCGGTCTGCATGGGCGGGATAGCCTGGGCGGTCTACGAGGGCCTGCTGATGCTGACCGCCTCCCCCAGGATTTCCGTGGTGATCGCGATCTGCATCGCGGCCTGCGTGTACTTCGTCATGCTGCTCCTGTTCAGGGGGCTGTCGGAGGAGGAGCTGCGGGGATTCCCGAAGGGGTATCTCCTGGTGAAGCTGGCGAAGAAGTGCGGGCTGATGAGATAGGCCCCTATTCGTTTACCGGCTGTATGCCGGAGATGTCGCTGTCTATGGCCATGGAGTAGTTGGTATAATAGACTACGAAGCCGGGCTTCGCGCCGTTCGGCTTCTTCACATGCTTTTTCTGGACGTAGTCGATCTCCACCTTTTCCTGTCCTCTTCCCTTGGAATAGTAGGCCGCCAGGCGCGCGGCCTCCTCAAAGGTGCGGTCGGGCAGCTCCTGCGCGTTGCCCGTCTTCACCACCACATGGGAGCCGGGGATCTGCTTGGCGTGGAACCACCAGTCGTTTCCCGTGGCGAGCTTGAAGGTCAGCTCGTCATTCTGGAAATTATTCTTCCCCACATACATATGGAAGCCGTCGCTGCTCAGATAGTGGAAGGGCCTGCTGGTGATCTTCTGCTTCTTCCCGCGGTTCCCGGCCTTGCGGCGGATGTAGCCGCTTTCGGTGAGCTCCTCCTTGATCTGGGCCAGGTCCTCCTCATACAGGGCGATGTCCAGCGCGGTGGAGACAGATTCCAGATGCTGGATCTCCTCCCTGACCTCCACGGTCAACTGGGACAGGGCCTCGTAGGTGCGCTTCATCTTGCCGTATCTGTCGAAATATTTCTGGGCGTTCTCCTTGGCGGAGAGCGTGGGATCCAGGGGGATGGTCACCGTCTCGTCGGTATAGTAGTTCAGGGCCTGGAGGGACTTGGCCCCGGGCTCCGCGCTGTAGCCGTAGGTGTTCAGCAGCTCTCCGTAGATCCGGTAGGTGTCGCGCTTTTCCGTATCCTTCATCTGGCGGAGCTGCAGGTCGTACTTCTTCACGTTCCGCTCCAGGGCGGTCTGCACGATCCGGCGCAGGTCGGCGGATTTCTGGCGGATGTGGGTGAGGACATTCTTCTCCGCGTAGTAATGCTCCAGCAGGGCGGACATGGAGCCGTAGGGGACGGTATAGTCCCCGGCAGGCTTTTCACCCGGATTGACCGAATCGGTCGATGGAGCGTCCTGTCTGCCGTAGCCGTACATGGTCAGGGGCAGGGCGCAGAATTCCACGGGACTGCCATCCGTGTAGGCGATGTTGGGGGAGAAGCGTTCCTGCCGTATGGCCTCCGCCATCCGGGAAAATGCCCCGTACAGCCCTTCATAGTCCGAATCGCCCAGAGCCGCGGTGGGCAGGTCTGCGTCGATCCCGGCCTCATAGCACAGCTCCTGGGCCAGGACAGGGGAGATGCCCGTAAAGCTGCCGTAGAGCGCCTTAAAGACAGGCTGGGGCCTGGCGGAAAGGGCGTTCCGGAAAGCCTCCCCGTCGGTGGACAGGGCGTCCAGCTTGTCCTGGGTGGCGGCTATGAAGTAGGCTTTGCCCGGCAGCACCTCCCGCAGGGAGCTGACGGCGGCGGAGACGTGCTTGATGCTGTCGATGATAGTCCCCTCCGAATCACAGAAGATGATGTTGCTGTGCTTCCCCATGATCTCCACCACCAAAGTCTTCCTGCGCAGGTCGCCCATCTCGTCCAGGTGCTCCACGTCGATGTGGACGATGCGCTCCAGCCCCGGCTGGGAGATGCCCGTGATGCGCCCGTTCTGGAGATGCTTGCGCAGGAGCATGCAGAAGCCCGGGGCCGTCATGGGGCTGGGCTTGGATTCGCCGGTGAGATAGAGCAGGGGCAGGGAAGCCTGGGCGGAAATCAGCAGCTTCTTCGTGCCGTCCGGCTGCTTGATGGTGAGCAGCAGCTCGTCCGCCTCGGGCTGGGCGATTTTATAGAGCCGCCCGCCGGTGAGCTCTCTTTTCAGTTCCGATACCACATTTGCTATGGTCACGCCGTCAAAGGCCATCTTTGTATCCTCCGTCCTTAAATCTGGGTCCTGAGGCTCTTTCGCTTCAGGAATGAGATGATTTCATTATGGCACGATCCCCTGCGGTTTGCAAGACAGATGCCGGAAAAAGCTTGACGCTTTCCCAATCTTATTCTATAATAAATGGAAGTATGCAGCAAGAGGGATTCTTTCCCGGACAGGAGCGTCATATGATAAAAAGCATGACCGGTTTCGGCAGATGTGAGATGGCCGAGAACGACAGGAAATTCACGGTGGAGATAAAATCGGTGAACCACCGCTATCTGGATGTCAGTATCAAGCTGCCGAAAGCGCTCAATTTCTTTGAATCATCCATACGCAGCGAACTGAAGAGCTATATCTCCCGCGGCAAGGTGGACGTCTATGTCTCTTATGAGGACTTCTCGGAGAAGACATCGGTGGTGTGCTACCACAGGGAGCTGGCGGAGGAATACCTGCGGTATCTGCGCCGGATGGGGGAGGAATTCGGGCTGGAGAACGATGTCCGCGTGTCCACGCTGTCCAGGTTCCCGGAGATCTTCACCATGGAAGAGGCCGGGGTGGATCAGGAAGAGCTGTGGAAGGAGCTACTGGGCGCCCTCACCGGAGCCGCCCGCATGTTCGTGGACACCCGGGTGGCGGAGGGGGAGCATCTGAAGTGCGACCTGATAGAGAAGCTGGACGGAATGCGGCAGCGGGTGGACTTTATCTCCGAGCGCTCCCCCCAGATTGTGGCGCAGTACCGCCGCAAGCTGGAGGAGCGGGTCAGGGAGCTTCTGGCGGACACCGCCGTGGACGAGGGGAGGCTGCTGACGGAGGTGACGATTTTCGCGGACAAGGTCTGCGTGGACGAGGAGATTGTGCGGCTCTACAGCCATATCGAGACCACCAGGAACACCCTGCTGGAGGGTGGCGCCATAGGCCGCAAGCTGGACTTCATCGCCCAGGAGATGAACAGAGAGGCCAATACCATCCTGTCCAAGTCCACCGACCTGGAGATTTCCAACTGCGCCATCGAGCTCAAGACGGAGATTGAGAAGGTCCGGGAGCAGATCCAGAACATAGAGTAGGGGTAGGGCATGCTGATTCACATTGGATTCGGAAATATCGTGAACTCTTCGAAGATCATCGCCATCGTCAGCCCCGACTCCGCGCCTGTGAAGCGGATGGTGCAGAGCGCCAGGGAAAAAGGGACTGTCATCGACGCCACCCAGGGGCGCAAGACCAAATCCGTTCTGGTCATGGAGAACAGCCAGGTGGTGCTGTCGGCGCTTCTGCCGGAGACCATCGCGGGCCGTGTGCAGGGCAGCGCGCAGACGCGGGAGGACAGCGGCGTGGAGGGAACCGATGAAAGGGAGTAGGTGGCAATATCTTATGGAACATATGGAAAAAAAGGGGATTTTGATCGTCATATCCGGTTTTTCCGGGGCGGGGAAGGGCACACTGGTAAGGGAGCTGCTGCGCAGGCACGGCCAGGACTACGTGCTGTCCGTCTCCATGACCACCCGCTCGCCCAGGCCCGGGGAGCGGGACGGGGTGGAGTATTTCTTCACGGACAGGGAGCGCTTCGAGGAGGCCATTGAGCGGGACGGGCTGGTGGAATACGCCTCCTACTGCGGCAACTACTACGGCACTCCCAGGGCCTATGTGGAGGAGAAGCTGGCGGAGGGCAAGAATGTCATCCTGGAGATAGAGATACAGGGAGCCCTGAAGATAAAGGAGAAGTTTCCGGAGAGCCTGCTGATTTTCGTCACGCCTCCCAATGCGGAGGAGCTGAAGCGCAGGCTGGAGGGCAGGGGCACGGAGAGCCAGGAGGTCATCGCCAGCCGTCTGGCCAGGGCCGCGGAGGAATCGGAGGGCGTGGAGCTCTACGATTACCTGGTGGTCAACGACAAGCTGGAGGAAAGCGCGGAGGAGATCCACCATCTGGTGGCCGCAGCCCGCAGGGCTCCGGTGAGAAGGGAAGCATTTGTAAAAGGAATCAGGGAAGAACTGCACAGTTTCGCGAAAGGAGCGCAGGAATAATGTTACATCCATCCTATTCAGATTTGATGAAGGTAGTGAACAAAGAGGTAGAGCAGGGCGAGGCCCCTGTGGTGAGCAGCCGGTACTCCATCGTCATGGCCACCTCCAAGAGGGCCAGGCAGCTGATCGGCGGCGAGGAGGCCATGGTGGACAGCAAGGACAAGAAGCCGCTGTCCGTGGCCGTGGAGGAGCTCAACCAGGGCAAGATAAAGATATTGGGCGGCGAATGAGACAAGGGTAGCTGGTGGTTTGCCAGCTATTTTCGCACTGGCTGCTGAGCCGTGGAGAGGAGCATTCCATGGATATTTTGTTCGTTTCGCTGGGCTGTGACAAGAATCTGGCCGACACGGAGATGATGCTTGGCATCCTGCAGAAAAGAGGCTTCGGCTTCACGGACGATGAAGAGAAGGCGGACATATGTATAGTCAATACCTGCTGCTTCATCGGGGACGCCAAGGAGGAGAGCATCGAAACGCTGCTGGAGATGGCGCAGCTTCGCAAAGAAGGAAGGATTAAGGCGCTGATTGCCACCGGCTGCCTGGCCCAGCGCTACCGGGAAGAGATCCGCAGGGAGATTCCGGAGGTGGACGCGCTGGTGGGCACCTCGGCCATAGAGGAAATCGGGGACGCGGTGGAGGAGGCCCTCTCAGGCAGGGGGCAGGACCATTACCGGCCCCTTGACGGGCCTCCCGCCGCCTGTGTGGACAGGATCGTGACCACAGGGGGCCATTACGCCTATCTGAAGATCGCGGAGGGCTGCGACAAGCGCTGCACCTACTGCGTCATCCCCAAGGTACGGGGAAAGTACCGCAGCATTCCCATGGAGACGCTGGAGGAGCAGGCCCGCAGGCTGGCGGAGGGCGGCGTGAGAGAGCTGATGCTGGTGGCCCAGGAGACCACCCTCTACGGGGTGGATTTATATGGAAGAAAGAGCCTCCCCGGACTGCTTAAGCGCCTTGCGGCCATTCCGGATCTCCACTGGATCCGCGTCCTGTACTGCTATCCGGAGGAGATTACGGAGGAATTGATCGACGTGATGGCCGCGGAGCCGAAGATATGCCGCTATCTGGACATTCCCATCCAGCACGCCTCGGATGAAGTCCTGCGGCGCATGGGCAGGAGGACGGATCAGGAGCATCTGCGCCGCCAGATCGGGATACTGCGGGAGCGGATTCCGGATATTTGTCTGCGGACCACACTGATCAGCGGCTTTCCCGGAGAGAGCCAGGAGGACTTCGAGGAGCTCTACCGCTTCGTCAATGAGATGGAGTTCGACAGGCTTGGCGTGTTCGCCTATTCCCAGGAGGAGGGGACTGCCGCCGCGGCCATGCCGGACCAGATAGAGGACGAGGTGAAGGAGGCCAGGCGGGACGAGCTGATGGAGCTGCAGCAGGCTATTGCCTTCGAGAAGGCCGAAGGGATGATCGGGCAGGAGCTGGAGGTAGTGGTAGAGGGCAGGATGACGGAGGAGGACGTGTACGTGACGCGGACATACCGGGATGCGCCGGATGTGGACGGATACCTGTTCCTGCACACGGACAGGGAGCTGATGAGCGGCGATTTCGTCAGGGCGCGGGTCACGGACTTCAACGAGTATGATCTGATCGGCGAGATGGTGGATCACAGGGAGGACGAGCCATGAATAAGATGAATTTACCGAACAAGTTGACGATATTCCGTGTATTTCTGATTCTGCCCTTTGTATTGCTCCTGCTGGGAGAGAGCGGCGGCTGGGGCTGGTATCGGGCGCTGTTCGGCGGTATTCCGGAATATGTGGACTATATCGCGCTGGCAATCTTCATCATCGCCAGCCTGACGGATTTGATCGACGGCAAGATTGCCCGCAAGTACGGGCTGGTGACCAATTTCGGCAAGTTCATGGATCCCCTGGCGGACAAGCTGCTGGTCAGCGCCGCCATGATTGCGTTGGTGGAGCTGGGGCGTATCCCCGCCTGGATCGTGATCGTCATCATCAGCAGGGAGTTCATCATCAGCGGCTTCCGTCTGGTGGCGGCGGACAAGGGCGTAGTCATAGCGGCCAGCTATTGGGGGAAGTTCAAGACCACCTTCCAGATGGTGATGGTGTGCCTGATGATCGCGGATCTGGAGGAGCTGCGGCTGGTGACGGACATCGTCATGTGGGCGGCGCTGATACTGACCGTGGTGTCTTTGGCGGATTATCTGATGAAGAACAGGGAAGTGATGCGGGAGACGAAGTAGCGCGGCCCGGAGTGCGGCGCGGAGGAGAGGATTATGATGAAGGTTGAACTGATATGCGTGGGGACGGAGATTCTGCTGGGAAACATCGTGAACACCAATGCGGCTTATCTGGCGGAGAAATGCGCCGGTTTAGGGCTTTCCTGCTATTTCCAGACAGTGGTGGGGGACAATGAGGAGAGGCTCTCCCAGGCCCTGGAGACGGCCATAGGGCGCTCCGACATCGTCATCCTGTCCGGAGGCCTGGGACCTACGGAGGATGACCTGACCAAGGAGACGGCGGCGAAGGTCTGCGGCAGGCCCCTGTACCTGCACGAGCCCAGCAAGAAGGCCATAGAGAAGTTCTTCGCGGACAGGGGGACGGAGCCCACGGAGAACAACTGGAAGCAGGCCATGCTGCCCCAGGGGGCCATCGTCATGGAGAACCACAACGGCACCGCGCCGGGCGCGATCATAGAGACGGAGAGCGCCAGGGTGATTCTGCTCCCCGGCCCGCCGAACGAGCTGTACCCCATGTTCGAGGAGAGCGCGGCCCCTTACCTGGCCTCCCTGAACTCCCAGGCCCTCAGCTCCACCACGGTGAAGATCTGCGGCGTGGGGGAGAGCAAGGCGGAGACCATGGTGAAGGACCTGATCGACGGCCAGACCAATCCCACCATCGCCACCTACGCCAAGACCGGGGAGGTGCATATCCGCGTCACCGCCAGCGGCGAGGACAAGAAAAGCGCGGCGAAGCTGATCAAGCCCGTGGTGAAGGAACTGAAGGCCAGGTTCGGCAACCATGTGTACACCACCGAGGAGGCGGTGACCCTGGAGAAGTCCGTGGCGGATCTCCTGCTGGCCAACGCCCTGACCATCACCTGCGCCGAGTCCTGCACGGGCGGGCTGCTCTCCGCCAGGCTGGTGAACGTCCCGGGCATCTCGGGGGTATACAAATTCGGCATGGTCACCTATTCCAACAAGGCCAAGAGACGCTTCCTGGGGGTGAAGAAGAGCACCCTGCGGAAAGCAGGCGCGGTCAGCGAGAAGACCGCGGAGGAGATGGCAAAAGGCGCGGCCCTGGAGAGCAAGGCGGATGTGGCGGTAGCCGTCACTGGGATAGCGGGGCCGGACGGCGGCACGCCGGAGAAGCCCGTGGGCCTGGTGTACATCGCCTGCTACGTGAAGGGAAAGATTACCGTAAAGAAATGCCAGTTCTCCGGCAACCGGGACAAGATAAGGGAATCCGCGGTGTCCGCGGCGCTGACCCTGACCCGCAGCTGTGTGCTGGAATATTTCAGCAAGGTGACATTCGGAAAAAAGGAGTCCTGACTCCTTTTTTCTTTCTGTTTTTCCGTCTTTTTTGGATTTGGGGCATTTTCCGGTTGCCACCCGGGGCTGTCTGTGGTAAGATATATCTGTCTGAATCAATACCTCTGATGTTTCGTATGTCAGTATCATTCTTGGATTCCGGCGGCTTCGCCATATATTTCAGAGAGAATTTCCGGACAGGAGGGTGGGATGCCTTTGAGGGAGTTTTAAGGTACTTAAAATAAGGTAGAATATAGTTGACAAATGCGGACGAATGCTTTATCCTAAGGATATAGAACATTTGTTCTTGTAGAAAAAGGAGATTCCAGATGGAAAGAGAAGAGAAATTAAAAGCATTGGATGCGGCCATCGGCCAGATTGAGAAGCAGTTCGGCAAGGGCGCGGTGATGAAGCTGGGCGACCCCTCCTCCCGGATGAACGTGGAGACCGTCCCCACAGGCTCCTTAAGCCTTGACATAGCCCTTGGGCTGGGGGGGATCCCCAAGGGGAGGATTGTAGAGATATACGGACCGGAATCCAGCGGTAAGACCACGGTGACCCTGCATATGATCGCCGAGGTACAGAAGATGGGCGGCATCGCGGGCTTCATCGACGCGGAGCACGCGCTGGATCCCGTATATGCCAAGAATATCGGCGTGGACATCGACAACCTCTATATCTCCCAGCCCGATAACGGGGAGCAGGCGCTGGAGATCGCGGAGACCATGGTGCGCTCCGGGGCCATCGACATCGTAGTGGTGGACTCCGTGGCGGCGCTGGTGCCCAAGTCCGAGATAGACGGCGACATGGGCGAGAGCCATGTGGGCCTGCAGGCCAGGCTCATGTCCCAGGCGCTGCGCAAGCTTACCTCCGTCATCAGCAAGTCCAACTGCTCGGTGATATTCATCAACCAGCTGAGGGAGAAGATAGGCGTCATGTTCGGCAACCCGGAGACCACCACCGGCGGCCGTGCCCTGAAGTTCTACGCCTCCGTCCGCCTGGACGTGCGGCGCGTGGAGGCCCTGAAGCAGGGCGGCGAGGTGATAGGCAACCACACCCGGGTCAAGGTGGTGAAGAACAAGGTAGCCCCTCCCTTCAAGGAAGCGGAGTTCGACATCATGTTCGGCAAGGGCATCTCCAAGGAGGGGGACATCCTGGATCTGGCGGCGAACCTGAATATCGTGGTGAAGTCAGGGGCCTGGTACGCTTACGACGGGAATAAGATAGGCCAGGGCCGGGAGAACGCGAAGCAGTATCTGCGGGACAATCCGGAAGTCTGCAAGGCCATCGAGGACAAGGTGAGGGCCCACTACGGCTTCGGCGGCGGTGAGGCTGCGGAGGCGGATGCCGCCGGGAAAGAAGCGGCGGGCAAGGACGGGGCGAAGACAGAGGCTAAGGCCACAGGGCGGACCGGGAGCCGCGGCCGCGGAGCCGCCAAGGCTGAGGCGAAGGCCGCGGATGGGGAGATGGAAAAGGGGCCTTCCATGGAAAAGGGCCCTTCCATGGAAAAAGAGCCTGCCACAGAAAAGGAGCCCTCCGCGGAGGAAGGAGGATCCGAGGCCCGATAGAGCGGCCGGGATTCGGGAGCGGATATGAGGGTGACGGAAATCACGGAGGTCTCCAAGTCCCGGATGAGGATATCCACGGACGAGGGACTCACATTCGTATTGTACCGAGGCGAGCTGCACAGGTTCCGGATTCGCCAGGGGGAGGAGATAGAGGAGGAGGCGCTGCGCGCCGTCATGGAGGAAATCCTGCCAAAGCGGGCGAAGCTGCGGGCCATGAACCTCCTGAAGAACCGGGACTATACGGTAAGGCAGCTGGGGGATAAGCTGAGAGAAGGAGGCTATCCGGAGGAAATCATAGGGGAGGCCCTGGACTATGTGCAGGGCTTCCGCTATACGGACGATCTGCGCTATGCCGAGAATTTCATCCGCTGCCATATACAGGACAGGAGCCGCAGACGGATCGAGAGCGATTTGCTGGGCAGGGGGATCGACAGGGACACGCTGGAGAGCGCCTGGGCCGGTTTCGAGGCAGAGGGTGGATGCCAGGACGAGCAGGCCATGATACAGGCCCTTCTGGCGAAGAAGGGCTTCGACCGGGGGACGGCCCAGCCTAAGGAGCGGCAGAGGATGTACGGATACCTGATGCGGAAGGGTTTTGACTGCGAGCAGGTGAGGAAGGCCCTGTTGTCGGAGGACTGGTAAGAGGAAGGCGGATCTGCGCGGATTCCGGGCGCGGAGCCGCCTTTTTCGGGCCTTCCGGGCAGGACGGGGGGCCAGGGCATAGAGCCGCAGGGGCCGGAAAGGCTGTAGGTTTGTGCAAATGCTACAAGAATGCTTCCGGATTATAAGAGGATGTTTTATAAAATACGTAGACTTATGCTTGACATTAGAGCGATTTGCGGTTAGAATTGAATTTGTTGTGAATTGCTTGTTAGAATGTTGTACATACATTCTAAAGCTACGGGGCCGGGAAGCGGCCGCGCAGTGAAATGTACAATGAAAACGGAATAGGAGGTGCTCCTGTAATGCTTGAGATTATAATCACTATCGTTGTCTCTGCAGCAGTGACCGCAGTGGTGACAGCGCTCGTAGTCTCCAATTACCACAAGAAGACCACGGAAGCCACCATCGGCAATGCGCAGGACAAGGCGAGGGAGATTATCGATGAAGCTCTCAAGGATGCGGAATCCAAGAAGCGCGAGGCGCTGCTTGAGGTGAAGGAAGAGTCCATTCGGACCAAGAACGAACTGGACAAGGAAATCAAGGAACGCCGGGCGGAGGTACAGCGCTCGGAGCGGAGGATCCAGCAGAAGGAAGAGAACATCGACAAGAAGACCGAATCCCTGGAGCGGCGAGAGACAAGCCTGGCCGCAAAGGAAGAGAACCTGAACAAAATCAAGGTCGAGGTCTCCAAACTGAACGAGCAGCGAGTGCAGGAACTGGAACGAATTTCCGGATTGACCTCTGAACAGGCAAAAGACTACTTATTGAAAATTGTTGAAGATGAAGTGAAGCATGAATCGGCCGTGATAATCAAGGAAATGGAGAGTCGGGCCAAAGAGGAAGCAGACAAGAAGGCGAGGGAATATGTGGTGTCAGCTATCCAGAGATGTGCTGCAGACCATGTCTCTGAGACCACGATTTCCGTCGTACAGCTGCCAAACGATGAGATGAAGGGAAGGATCATCGGACGGGAGGGGCGCAACATCCGCACCCTGGAGACCATGACCGGCGTCGATTTGATCATCGACGATACGCCGGAAGCGGTGATCCTGTCGGGATTCGACCCCATCCGCCGGGAGGTGGCCAGGATCGCGCTGGAAAAGCTGATCGTAGATGGACGCATCCATCCCGCCAGGATCGAGGAGATGGTGGAGAAGGCGCAGAAAGAAGTGGAGATCATGATTAAGGAGGAGGGAGAGGCCGCCACGCTTGAGGTAGGCGTGCATGGCATCCATCCCGAGCTGGTCAGGCTGCTGGGCAAGATGAAGTTCAGGACAAGCTATGGCCAGAATGCATTGAAGCATTCCATCGAGGTGGCGCAACTGTCAGGACTGCTGGCGGCGGAGCTGGGACTGGACGTCCGCATCGCAAAGCGCGCCGGACTGCTCCATGACATCGGAAAGTCCGTGGATCATGAGATGGAAGGCTCCCATATCCAGCTGGGCGTCGAGCTCTGCCGGAAGTACAAGGAGAACGCCACAGTCATCAATGCCGTGGAATCCCACCATGGCGACGTGGAGCCCACTACCCTGATCGCGTGTATCGTACAGGCTGCAGACACGATATCCGCCGCGAGACCGGGGGCAAGGAGGGAAACGCTGGAGACCTATACCAGCAGGCTGACAAAATTAGAGGAAATCACAAACAATTTCAAAGGTGTAGACAAGTCTTTTGCTATTCAGGCAGGCCGGGAAGTACGTGTAATGGTAGTTCCGGAACAGATTACGGATACCGATATGGTCCTGTTGGCGCGTGATATCTCCAAGCAGATCGAAGCTGAACTGGAATATCCCGGACAGATCAAGGTAAATGTCATTCGCGAGAGCCGTGTCATTGATTATGCGAAATAATCATAAAAATTGAATAGGGAAAATGCAAGGAAAGAGACGCCGGGCGCAAACCGGCGTCTCTTATACATTTTCACAAATTGTGGCAGGATATCACTGTTAAATTTGTAATATTACCACTTGCACATATTGGCAGTATATAGTATGATAATGCAAGTGCATGATTGTATACAATGATACAACGGGATGGAGAACGCAGGAAAAGCGTTCTTCCGGTCTTGCGCCAAATTTGTAAGTAGAATGAGAGCATGTGCAGGGAGGTAAGCATGAAAGCATATCAGGAGCTGAGCAGAGAGGAACTGCTGTCGCTGAAGGCGAAGCTGGAGAAGGAATATGAGGATGCCAAGGGCAAGGGGCTGAAGCTGGACATGTCCAGGGGGAAACCCTCCGTGGCGCAGCTGGACATGGGGATGGACATCTTCGACGTCCTGAATTCCCAGAGCGACATGACGAGCATGGAAGGCGTGGACGTCCGCAATTACGGCGTGCTGGACGGGCTGGCCGAGGCCAAGCAAATGATGGCGGACATCATGGGCGTGAAGGCGGAGAATGTGATCATATACGGCAATGCCAGCCTGAACATCATGTATGACGCCGTGTCCAGCGCCGTGACCCACGGCGTCATGGGATGCACGCCCTGGTGCAGGCTTGATAAGGTGAAGTTCCTCTGCCCGGTTCCCGGCTATGACAGGCATTTTGCCATCACCCAGCATTTCGGCATCGAGATGATCACGGTGCCCATGACCCCCCAGGGGCCGGACATGGATCTGGTGGAGAAGCTGGTGGCCGAGGATGAGGCCATCAAGGGCATCTGGTGCGTGCCCAAGTATTCCAATCCCCAGGGCTATACCTATTCCGATGAGACGGTGCGGCGGTTCGCTGCCCTGAAGCCCGCGGCCAGGGACTTCCGCATCTTCTGGGACAATGCCTATTCGGTGCATCATCTCTATGATGAGGAGGAGCGGCAGGAGAGCATCCTGGACATCCTGAGCGAGTGCGAGAAGGCGGGCAATCCCGACATGGTATATGAGTTCGCCTCCACCTCCAAAATCAGCTTCTCCGGCGCGGGCGTGGCGGCCATCGCCTCGTCCATGGCGAACCTGGAATGCATCAAGAAGACCCTGACCATACAGACCATCGGCTATGACAAGATAAACCAGCTCCGCCATGTGCGGTATTTCAAGGACTTCGAGGGCATCAAGGCCCATATGAGGAAGCATGCCTCCCTGATGCGGCCCAAGTTCGAGGCCGTGCTGAAGGTGCTGGAGCAGGAGCTGGCCGGTACGGGGATCGGAGAGTGGACCAGGCCCAACGGCGGCTACTTCATCTCTTTCCAGGCAATGGAGGGCTGCGCCAAGGCGATTGTAGCCAGGTGCAAGGGAGCCGGGGTCACGCTGACGGGAGCCGGAGCCACCTATCCCTACGGCCTCGACCCCAGGGACAGCAATATCCGCATCGCGCCCACCTATCCTTCGCCGGAGGAGCTGGCTATGGCCACGGATCTGTTCGTGCTGTGCGTGAAGCTGGTGAGCGTGGAGAAGCTTCTGGAGGAGCATGCCCGGGACGCGGAGCGCTTCAGCGACAGGCTGGCCGGGTGAAGGACCGGATTTTGTGAAAAAGATTGACGATATGCCCCTGCCCGTTGCCGGACAGGGGTTTTCTTCCGCATAGATGACAGCCTGCCCGCATAAGATGGAAGGAGAGCATTCCAGGGATGCGCGTTTGACATTAAGGACATTCCATGGGATGCCGCAACCTTAGAAGGGCGGTGGGGCGGATGCAGTTTGCTGGGAGGAGGTTCCTGGCCGGATATGGAAGAGAGGCATTCCAGCGCAATTTCCTGGTCTGTTTCGGCGTGGGGCTGTTGATCGGAATCGTGGTGGTGAACATAGGAAAGGGCATTCTGCTGGGGGAGACGGGGCTGTTCGACGAAGCCACGCTCTATCATATGAAATATATGACAGTGGACAGCAATGCCCTTTTTTCTTATATCTTCCGGAAGAGGATGGGCAGGGTGCTCATACTGGCCGTGCTCTCCACCACCTATCTGGGGCTGGTGGCCTGTATGGGCGCGGCGTTCTGGTACGGCATGTCCGCCGGGGCCTTCCTGACCTCCCTGGCCCTGCGCTACGGGCTGAAGGGCATACTGCTGGCCATCGTCGGGCTGTTCCCCCACTTCCTGCTCTATGTGCCGGGGGTGCTGCTCCTGCTGGCCTGGTGCGAGGAGCTCTTCCGGGGGATTTATGTGAGGGGGGAGTTTTCCGGGGGAGACAAGGGAGTCCTGCTGAAAAAGGCGGGGAGGTTCCTGGCCATCCTCCTGGCGATGACGGTGGGCTGCCTGCTGGAGGGATATGTGAACCCCTTCCTGCTGCTGGGGTTTTTGAGAATCTTCTGATTTTTCGGGTCTCAGGGGAGCAGACAGGAAATGGGGGGAAGGCCGTCAGCTCCGGCACAGGGCCGGGCACAAGGGAAGGCCGCAGGCTCCGGCAGGGGTCGGGCACAAGGGAAGCCTGCCGCATTGGGCGGGGATACGAGATCCGATAGAAGACCGGTTAGAAGAAACCAGGGCAGCGTCCGAAGACAGCCCTGGTTTCTTTGCGCGCTCACTCATATTCCGCGATTTCGTAGATCAACCGCTCAGAGGCCTCCCAGCCGAGGCAGGGATCCGTGATGGACTTGCCGTAGATGCCGCCGCCCACCTTCTGGCAGCCCTCCTCGATATAGCTCTCGATCATGACCCCCTTCACCAGGCTGTGGATGTCGGGATTCAGCCTGCGGCTGTGCATGACCTCCTTGGTGATGCGGATCTGCTGCTCGAACTGCTTGCCGGAGTTGGAGTGGTTGGCGTCGATGACGCAGGCGGGGTACATCAGATCCATCCTGCCGTACAGCTCCAGCAGGAGGTTCAGGTCCTCATAGTGGTAGTTGGGCACATTGTTTCCGTGCTTGTTCACCGCGCCCCGCAGGACGGTGTGGGTGAGCTCGTTTCCTGTGGTCTCCACCTCCCAGCCCCGGTAGGTGAAGGAGTGGGGGTGCTGGGCCGCGTAGACGGAGTTCAGCATGACGGACATGTCGCCGCTGGTAGGGTTCTTCATGCCGGCCGCCACATCGAAACCGCTGGCTGTGAGGCGGTGCTGCTGATCCTCCACGGAGCGGGCCCCGATGGCCACATAGGAGAGGATGTCGGAGATGTACCCCCAGTTCTCGGGGTAGAGCATCTCGTCCGCGGCGGTGAGCCCGGACTCCTCGATGGCCCGGATGTGCATCTTGCGCATAGCAATCAGCCCGGCCAGGAAGTCGGGCTTCTTCTCCGGGTCGGGCTGATGGACGATGCCCTTGTAGCCCTCCCCGGTGGTCCGGGGCTTGTTGGTATAGATTCTGGGGATCAGGATCAGTTTGTCCTTCACCTTGTCGTTCAACTTGGCCAGCCGGCTGATATAGTCGCATACAGAGTCCTCGTTGTCCGCGGAGCAGGGGCCGATGATGACGAGGAACTTCCTGCTCTTTCCTGTGATCACATCTCTGATCTCCGCATCCCTTCCCCGCTTGATCTCGGCGAACCTCTCCGGGAGCGGGTGCTCCTGTCGGATCTGGTCCGGCGTGGGAAGATGCTTTATGAATGTAAAGCTCATGGTATTTTTCTTTGCCGCAGCAATCCTTTCTGTTCAGTATCGTGAAAAACAAGACCATTTCCCATTATAATATAGGAATGTCCATCCCGCAAGCTGTTTAAGGAAAATAGAATTTATGAAAAAGAATTCACTAATTATAAAATCGGGCTATATGGCCGGAAAACAATGGTAAATTAGACTATAGGAGTGTAGGCGTATGGGCTCCATAGCAAAGGAGGGATAGTCGTTGGAAGTGGGTACTGACGAATTCGGAAAGATGTATCAGATGTATTTTGACGATGTGCTCAGAGCAGTATATCACAGAATCTCGGACAGGCAGACTGCGGAGGACATCACGCAGGATACCTTCGTTGCGGCGTTCAAACTGGGGGAGGGATTCCTGGCGCATCCGAAGCCCAAACTGTGGCTGCTGCGCACGGCCCGCAATAAGCTGCGCGAGCAGTACAGGAGGGCCAGGCGGTGGGGCATGGAGCCCCTGGAGGAGTGCCTGGAGCTCGCGGCGCAGGACTGCCGCTATGGCGAGGTGGAGCTGGACCTGGCGGCGGTGGCCACCCTCAGCGAGGAGGAATGGAAGATGGTCAAGGCCTATCACGTATTCGGGACCACCATTGCGGAGATCGCCCGCTCCGAGTCGGTGACGGAGAACAATATGAGGGTGCGCCTGTTCCGCTTCCGGAAAAAGCTGAAGGAGGAGATCAGCCGATAGGATGAAAAATTTGTAGAAATGAAGAATATTTTGTAATATATTGTCGATTTGAAGTCATATATATAGTAGAAGGACAATTCAAATCGGGTTTGTGGAAAGGAGGGAAAAGCCCTTCAAAGGACATGTAGGAATCAGAAAGCACACAGGAGAAGGAGGATGGAACAATCAGACATATTAGCTTCTACAGTGGAATCATTCAGACGATGGGGTATGACCCACAGTACGCCCTTCTGGAAATCAGGCTGGTGGGCGACGGAAAGGTGCGGCAGTACAGCGATGTGCCGGAGGAAACCTGGTATCATCTCAGAGAGAGCTACCATCCGGATACTTATTATCACAGACACATCTGCGGATGCTATAAAGAATATGTGGTTTTAGAGGGGTCTGCGTGACATGGGCCCGATGCACGGCGGGGCCGGGGAGCAGTTCTGTTTCCCGGCCTTATGCTCACGAGCGATGAAATTTGCCGCGATGTATCCGGAATCTTTCGCTCGTGAGTCTGGTTGCTTGGCGTGGTTTGTGATTGTCAGTATAAGCTATACTGCTTAACGATTTCACTTGCCGTGAAAACAGACGGCATAACGCTGACTGGTTCAATCGAATGATTACATTAGGCAGTATTCAGCGTCATGCAGTATATGTCTGGGGCAGGAGTTTATGGATTTTTTATAATTATTTGAGAATAGTATATTGCAATATATAATAGTGTGTGATAAACTGAACCTGTCAAAGACGAGTACTAAAAATCGGAAAGGAGGATATGCATGAATACACAATTTAAGAAAGGCGCCCTGGAGCTTTGCGTGCTGTCCCAGCTCATTGGGGGAGACAAGTACGGATATGAACTGACGGAGAAGATATCCGGCGTGATGTCCATTGCCAGCGGCACGCTGTACCCCATTTTGAGGAAGCTGAAGGCGGACGACTACGTGGTCACTTATCTGGTGGAATCGGAGTCCGGCCCGGCCAGGAAGTATTACAAGCTTACCGACAAGGGGAAACAGTACCAGACGGATGTGAGGCAGGAGTGGGAAGCGTTCGCCAGCGCGGTGAACCAGCTGATTGCGGGATAGGCTTGCTGAGGAATGCGGATAGCGGAAAATGTGGATGGGCGGACGCAAAACCGGAATAGGAGGATGAGAGATGACGAAACAAGAGTATATGGCGAACTTACAGGAGAAGCTGGAGCGCTTCGGCAGGGAGCTGCAGGAGGAGATTCTGGAGGACTACAGGCAGCATTTCGCCGAGGGGGAGAATGAAGGAAAGGCTGATGAGGAAATCATCGAGGAGCTGGGCAATATCGAGGAGATGATCAGGGAGCTGGCGGAGGACGACCTGCCGGAGGAATTCGCCCAGAGGGCCATGGAGCAGGGCGGGCTGTGCGAGAGCGCCGGACAGGAGGTCTCCGGGGCCGGGGAGGCGGCACAGAGGGAGCCCAGGGACACGGATCTGAGGAGGACATTTTCCTACTCGGGCTTCTACAAGGCCATGGTACTGGAGGGGAAAGTGGCAAATGTGCGGGTGGAGCGCTCCGAGGACGACCAGATCCATGTGGAGTACGAAGCCAAGGGCGTCAGCAGCCAGGTGAATTACGAGTATTACCAGTATGAAGAGGACGGCGGCTTCTATGCGGGCGTGAAGCGCAGGAAAGGGGCCAGGGACGAGGGCGACAATGAGGAGAAGATGGTGAAGGTGACCCTGTTCGGACGCACCATCATATCCTACGGGAATGTGGGGAGCTTCAGCGTAGGCGGGCAGAACATCACCCTGACCGTGCGGGTGCCTAAGAGCGTGCCCAGGCTCACCGCCAAGGCGGCCAGCGGCAATGTGGACATCTCGGGAATCGAGCTGGAGTCCCTGGAGGCCAACAGCGCCAGCGGGAACATCGGCGTGGAACAGGTGGTGGCCGACAGGCTCAAGGCCCACACGGCCAGCGGCAATGTGAAGGTGGATCATACGGAGTTCATCTCGGCCAGCCTGGACACGGCCAGCGGCAACGTGAAGGCGGAGATGGTAAAGGGCCGCGATATCCACTGCGGCACCGGGAGCGGCAACATCAAGGTGGACGCCGCTGTGGCGGAGTACCACCTTGGAACAGGAAGCGGCAATATCAAGGTCAGGTCCGTGGGGGCCAGCGAGAGGATTGACATGGGCACCGGAAGCGGCAGCATCAAGCTGGAGCTGGAAGGCGCAGAGGGCATGGAGGCCACGGTCAGGAGCGGCTCCGGCAGCGTGCACATCGGCTGGGGCGGGGAAGACAGCCAGAAGGTGAAGAACGGCACCTATGCCTACGGGAACAGCGCCTGCAAGGTGAAGGCCAACACCGGCAGCGGGAGCATCAGGATTTCCGGGAGATGAACGCCGGATTGGCGCATCCGGGGCAAGAGGGAATTCCGGGCGTGTACCGCAAAAAAGCAGCTATCGGGAGGTAGCTGCTTTTTCCGGCCTGGCGGGCTGCGGTTTCCCGGGAGATTCGGGGGAAACGGATGTCCGGCGCCCCATTGTATGAATCCCGGAGCAATCCGTCCCGGCTGTACGCCCCGGCACTGCATCGGCATCAGGCAAGGACGGCCCTGTCCTGGCGCGGCTCCTGCGGTGATCGCTCAAGGATTCATGCATCGGGACACTAAGGAATTGTCAAAAAATTATTTTTGACAAAATGTGCTAAGGAAGCGATATCTTCCCCATGACGGAGGGCTTCTGGGCTCCGGTGACGCTGGGCAGGGTATTGGGCAGGCCCCGGACGCAGCGGTCCGCCAGCAGGGCGAAGGCCACCGCCTCCTTGGCATCGCTGCTCAGCCCCAGGTCCTCCTGGGTCTGGACCGTTACGCCGTAAGGGGCGAAGCGCTCCCGCAGGAAACCCAGCAGCGTCTTGTTGTAGCTGCCGCCTCCTCCCACCACCAGCCTGGAGGCATGGTGCTTTGGCAGGACGTACTGCTCATAGGCGCTGGCGATGGACCAGGCGGTGAGGTCGGTGACCGTGGCCACCAGGTCGGTCTCCGGAATCCGGTGGGCTTCCTGCCAGCGCAGGATTTTTTCCGTGTACTGGGTGCCGAAGAGCTCCCGGCCGGTGGTCTTGGGCAGGGCTTTCGTGTAATAGGGCTCCTGCTGGAGGAGAGCCAGGAGTTCCCGGTTCACGCTGCCTTTCGAAGCGAAGATGCCGCCGTCGTCAAAGGCTTGCACGCCTCCGGTGAGGGCGGAGACCACCGCGTCGATGATCATATTTCCCGGGCCTGTGTCGAAGGCGTAGACATCCTCCGGCTTCGCGGCGGCGGGCATGACGGTCATGTTGCCGATGCCGCCGATGTTCTGGAGCAGCAGCGTCTCGTCCTCCAGGCGGTACAGGAGGTACTCCGAGAAGGGCACCAGGGGCGCTCCCTGCCCTCCGGCCGCCATGTCCGCCACCCGGAAATCGGACACCGTGACCAGTCCGGTACGGTTCGCGATGACGGAGCCCTCCCCAATCTGTACCGTGTAGCGCACGGGGAAGCCGTCCTTCCCGCAGGGAACGGGCTCATGCCAGATGGTCTGGCCGTGGGAGCCAATCAGGTCCACGTCCCCGGGGGTGAGCCCGGCCTTTTGGATGACGGACAGGGCGGACTGGGCATAAATCTCCCCCAGCAGGAAATTCATATAGCCGATTCTGTCCACCGTGGAGGTCTCCGGGCGGAAGAGGGCGAAGATCTGCTCCCGCACCGCCTCCGGATAGGGTCTGTTCTCGAAGGCCAGGAGCCTCACCCGCAGGGGCCCGCCGCTTTCGACGGCATGTCCATCTTCGGAATGCGCTCTTTCCATGGAATGCCCTTCTTCCATGGAATGCCCTTCTTCCATGGAATGCCCTGCATCCATGATCTCCACCAGGGCGGCATCCACGCCGTCCACGGAGGTTCCCGACATCATGCCCACCACCCGGCGGACTTTTTTCCCTTGAATGGTCTGGAATATCATTTGAAGCCTCCTTCCTGTCGCTTTGGAATTCTGCGTCAGATTGCTGTTGCATGTGTCATATTATAACAGATTTTCCAAAAAAAGCATACCCCGGACAAGGCGAATCCCTGTCCCCGCGGGAACTGTGTCCATGCTGAATTGAGCCGGGTGTATGGACTTCCTGTGCTGCCTTTGCTATACTGGAGGCACAGGGGAATCGGAGACGATGATTTCCGCGAGAGGAGAGTTGTCCTATGGATTTCGATAGAATCGACAGTATCCTGGAGGAGTATCGGCAGAGTGGGTATTACCCGTCGACGGTGTGCCAGATTTTCGATAGAAAAAAGACGTTATACCATAAAACTTTCGGGGATGCGTCCCCCGGCACCTGGTATGACCTGGCTTCGGTGAGCAAGATTGTCTGCACCACCATGCTCCTGTGGGCCATGGAGGAGGGGCGGCTGGCGGCGGAGGATCTGGCGCTGGAATATCTGCCGGGGGAGGCCCTGGGGCCTGTGACCAAAAAGCGGCTGGAGGGCGTGACCATCGCCCGCCTGATGACCCATACCTCGGGCATCCTGCCCTGGTATCCCTTCTATGCGGACGGCCGGGAATTCTACGCCGTGCTGGAGCATGCCCTGGCCGCATCGGCGGTGGAGGAGGGGATGGCCTACAGCGACCTGAACTTCATGCTGCTGGGCCAGATTTTCACATATGCCACGGGGCTGGGCCTGCGGGAAGGGCTGGAGAAGTACATAAGGGGAGAGATGGGCATCGGGGAGATCGCCTACGGGCCTGTGGAGCCGTCCCTGTGCGCCCCAAGCTGCTTCGGCAATCAGATTGAGAAGCGCATGTGCGCCGAAAGGGGAATCGAATTTGCGGGCTGGCGGCCTGACGGGGTGGAAGTGCGGGGAACCTGCAATGACGGCAATGCCTACTATTATTGGAAGGGGGCCAGCGGGCACGCGGGAACCTTCGGAAGCTCCCGGGCGCTGACGAAGCTATGCCAGTTCTACATGAATACGGACAGGCCGAACTTTCTGCGGGCCATGGAGACGGACATCTGCGGCCGGGGGCTGGGCTTCGACAGGAGCGATGTCTATCCGGAGGGCTGCGGCCACAGCGGCTTCACCGGCACCAGCATATGGTTCAGCCGAGGGTTCGACATCGGAGCGGTGATTCTCACCAATAAATACTACCGCCCAGAGGGAGGCCCCGTCGCCAATTCCAACGAGTTCCGGCGGGCGGTGCACTATGCGCTGCTGGCCGCCAGGGGCTGCCCTGGAACGACTATAGAAATGTAGTCTATTGGCGGAGGAGGGAGGCGGGACATACCGGACATTCCGCTCTGCAGGGCCGTCTTAGTACGTGGCAGCCCGCCCCGCAGAGAGATGCCTTGGTGCGTGGCAGCCCGCCCCGCAGAGAGATGCCTTGGTGCGTGGCAGCCCCGCCAAGAGGCAGCTTTGCCCGGATGTCCGATCTGCCCGGAGCAGTGTCGGCCTGTCAGGGCTGCACGGCAATCTGCTTCACCCTGGCGAAGGTCTTCCGCACATAGGGAATGGCCAGAAGCAGGTAAGTGATGGCGGCCTCCGCGAAGATGTAGCAGCCATTGTAGGCGAAGGTATAGGGAAGGGGATGCCATCCCTCCCAGGCGTATTCGGCGAAGAAGATCCAGCCGGAGAGGGCAGTGAAGAGCCAACGTCCCAGGATGCCCGCGCAGTACCCCTTCAGCAGCCCGTTCTTTTTATCCGTGAACAGCCCGGAGAGCCCCAGCGCGCCGAAGGCGAACACATAGTCCATCAGCAGCTGCACCGGATGGATGACATATGGGTCGATGATCAGCTGCAGCACGCCGTAAGCCATGCCTGTAATCAAACCCGTCTCCAGCCCGAACCAGTAGCCCGGGAGACAGATGATGAGCATGGAGAGCAGGGTGACGGAGCCGCCGAAGGGAAAGCTGTAGACCTTCAGGTTGGAGAGCACCGTGCCCAGCGCGATGGCCATGGCGCAGAAGGCCATCTGCTTGGCGGTGATCCTGGCGGAAGCGCCCTTTGGCCTTTTCTCCGGGCTGTCCGCTCCGGGAGCGTCGGGGCGGGGCTTCTTCGCAGCGGCTCTTCTTCCGGCGAAGAAGGCGGCTGCGGCCAGGAGAATCGCCAGGGCCGCGATCAACAGTATCTTGCCTGCGGTGGTGGGGACATAGCTGACGGAGTCCCCGTCTTTGATGACATTGTACAACATAAAAAATCCTCCTTGCATCTGGCTAAGGAGGAACGACATCGACAGCCCGGGACGCCAAAAATACGGCAGTCCGTCTGTTGCTGCGCTTCCTTACGCCGGTATTGTCCGGTTCAAGTAGTGAGGGTTAGAGACGGCGGTATGCGGTCTCAATCTCAGCGATGTGCTCCCCTAGCGGTGATTTATACTGCGCACTGGTTAAATTTGCAGTATATGTATTTGTGGTATACTATACGGTATGCGGGGGACGGTGTCAAGCTTTTTTCGATTTTGTTTTTCGGCTTTTGATTTCAGGCATCATTCCGCCGTGGTTTTCAGCCGGACTGCCGCGCTGCAAAACCGTAAGGGAAATGTCACTCGATCGTAAGGTTTTATGGCAGGACATATGCTATAATGTGCTTATCCGGGGCATGGAGTGGATGCCTGTAGAAAATGGGGAGGGGCAGTGGCCATGTGGCAGATTGCAATGATTTTATTCGTGGTATCGTTTTGTTTCTTTGTGGGGGTCATGGTGCGGGAGCCCAGGTCGCTGAGGAGCGGGGTGTCTTTTTTCTGGATGATGCTCTGCCTGGCTGGCGTCATGTTCCTGGTTCTGGCTGGCGGCGCGGCCTGGCTGGCGTCCCGCACTGTCCTGATATGGATTCTTCTCATATTGCTGATGATAGCGCTGATATGCGTGGCCGTGTTCCCCATTGCCCTGGCTGTCATGTTCTTCGTACAGGGGCTCAAGGTCATCCAGCATGAGGGCAGGAAACCGGCGAACATGCTGTCCCTGGCGTTCTCCGTCATGCTCTTCGGCTACCTGACCGTCTGGCCCGCCATGGGAGGCCTGGGGCGGAGCATATTCGGAACGAGGCTGTATATCCTGATCAGCCTGCTGGCGTTCTACCTCCTCAGTCTGCTGGCCACTTACGCCCTCTCCGCTGTGCTGAACCTGATCCATCTGAGAAAGAGGCGGAGGGCTGACTACATTGTTGTATTAGGAGCGGGCCTGATCGGCGCAAGGGTGACGCCGCTGCTGGCCGCCAGGATCGACAAGGGGATCGAGCTGCTGGCCTTTAACCCGAAAGCGATGCTGATCATGTCCGGCGGCCAGGGGCCCGGGGAGGATCTGGCGGAGGGCCGGGCCATGGCGGACTATGCGATCGATAAGGGCGTGGATCCGGAGAGGATCGTGGTGGAGGACAGGTCGGCATCCACGGAGGAGAACCTGCTGTTTTCCAGGGCGCTGATGGAAAAAGAGACCCCGAGGGTCATCCTGGTCACCACGGCCTATCATGTGTTCCGGGCCCTGCTCCTGGCCAGGCAGCAGGGGATGAAGTGCGTGGGGTTCGGGGCGAAGACGAAGTGGTACTTTACGCTGAACGCCCTGCTCCGGGAATTCGGTGGCTATCTGAGCCTGACCTGGAAGCGGCACGCCGCGGTGGCCCTGGTGCTGGCCAGTATGGCGGCGATTCTGGGCATATGACAGGACGGGATGGCGCAAGACGGAGGGGGTGTTTGGTATTGACAGATAGGGCTGGCCGTGCTATCATTTTGAAAAGAACAAGTTGCACATAAAGTGCAGAAAGGGTGATGTCTATGTACTTGCGGACCAAATTACAACCGAGAGCGATAGCCAATCTTGATTTGTATACAAGAAGCCAGGACAGATACAAAGGAATGAGGGTGACAAAGGGCTATGTTGTGACGAACCTTTTGAATGATTATCCTCTCTACATCAGAGATGCGGCAGCATTGCAAAGCGCGATAGCCGAGTCTGATATAAAGCAGGAGGGAAGCGGCACGGCGGTAAACCTGAACATAACTGTGGAGGCAAACGATAAACTGGCAGATTTGAAGAAGCTGCTTGATAAGGAGACTGGAAGGTCGCTGTTCCCGGCGCAGGTCATAGATATCCTTCTGATATGCGCCCTCAACTTAAACGGCAGACCTCCGGTGAAGGAGGTATCTGACAAACAGTTGGCAAAGGTGATGATGGAATATGCATATAAGCTGTTGACAGAAGAGGTTTTGCCAGTAAATATTTCCAATGCGCGTTCCGGTATCATCAAAATTTTTGAGGACAATTGTCTGCTGTAAGTTAGGATGAGGAGTTTTCTATATGGATTGCTTGTCGGCACTCGGCTTCGGTTGAGTGCTTTTTGCTATAAAAGATAATGATAATTTGAGAAATAGCTATTGACAAGGGGATGAATATGTATTACACTTCAGGATATGAAGTGTATGATAAAATGCAAAGAACATGGCAATTTGCAAAATGAGTATTGACAGGGAGTCTGAATGCGTATATAATTAGGACATAACAAAGCGCAAAGAACATATAAAGCGCAGAAAGGAAAAGATGAAAGGAGAAAAAATATGAAGGAAAAGTTTAGTCCTGGGCGCATAGTTGCTACCAAAGGTGTGGCAGATAGAGCCAAAGAGGATAAGGCATTCGAGGAGTTCTGCGAAATGTCCTTAAGACGGCATTTGAATGGAGACTGGGGCGAGAAGACCGAGGAAGGCCGAATAAGAAGTGATGAGGCTTTGGAGAGTGGGGAAGGCAGCTTGTATTCAGTTTACACTTTCCCAAAAACGGACGAAACGATTTGGATTATAACCGAAGGGGATAGGAGCGTAACCACTATTCTATATCCCAGTGAATATTAAACAGCGTCTGCTCTGTGGGGGGTATTCCTTTTGCGGCCGGGAATTTTCTGCTCATGTCCGGGTGCTGAGCAGGGCAGATGCTAGATTTAATAAAATAATGAGAGGAGACATATAATATGGTATTGCAGGTTTTTCAAGCTAAAGGGTGTTCGATGTCCATTGCGAAGGCATATACAGCATTGATGAATCTAAATCCACAGGACCCCTATCGACGGTACAAGGCGGCTGGAGCCTTAGGGGGTAGCGTTGCCTCCGGATTTCTGGTTCTCAGGAACGGAGTGTACAAAAGGGTGAGATAGGTGGTTCGAAAGTCCTTGACAAAACCTGTCTGATGGCTTATAGTATGGAAAAGGAAAAGGCTATGACGAAGAGGAGTACGCATTTCCCCTTGCCAGAGAGGGCCGCCATCCGGAGGACGGATGCTGCGAGGCGGCTTAGAGGATAGGGATGCGGAAGGTAGCTTCCAAGCCGGGGGTCTGAGAAATGTCTGCGCAAGAACGATATGCCAGGGAAAGTAGGGCCTCACGCATTATCCCCGTTACAGGATAGGACTTTAGTAGAAGTCGCTTGAGGCAGTGTGGACGCGAGTGCGCCCCGCTGTGAACAAAGGTGGTACCGCGTTGATGACGCCCTTTGCTGACGAGAGTCGGCAGAGGGCTTTTTTGCTTTCAGGGATCGGGCCTTTGGACGGTATGGAAGAAGGGCATTCCCGTGAACCAGGGCGGCGCCGCAGCGCAGAAAGGAGAAGCTTATGAGCATGGAAGAAAGGCATTCCACGGAAGAAAAGCATTCCATGGAAGAAAGGCATTCCACGGAACTGGCAAAGACCTACGACCCCAGAGGGCTGGAGGACAGGCTGTATCAAAAATGGCTGGACAGGAAGTATTTCCGCGCGGAGGTGGACTACGACAGGAAACCCTTCACCATCGTGATCCCCCCGCCGAACATCACAGGGCAGCTCCACATGGGCCACGCCCTGGACAATACCATGCAGGACATCCTGATCCGGTTCAAGCGCATGCAGGGCTACAATGCCCTCTGGCAGCCGGGCACGGATCATGCCGCCATCTCCACGGAGGTGAAGATCATCGAGAAGCTGAAGGAGGAGGGAATCGACAAGTACGACCTGGGCCGGGAAAAGTTCCTGGAGCGGGCCTGGGACTGGAAGCGGGAGTACGGCGGCCGCATCATTTCCCAGCTTAAGAAGATGGGCTCCTCCTGCGACTGGGACAGGGAGCGGTTCACCATGGACGACGGGTGCAACCGGGCCGTGACGGAAGTCTTCGTGAAGATGCACGAGAAAGGCTATATCTACAAGGGGGCCCGGATCATCAACTGGTGCCCTGTCTGCAATACCTCCATCTCCGACGCGGAGGTGGAGTACGAGGAGCAGGCAGGCCATCTGTGGCATATCAAGTATCCGGTGATGCAGGAGGACGGCACCCCCAGCGATACGGAATTCCTGACCTTCGCCACCACCCGCCCCGAGACCATGCTGGGGGACACGGCTGTGGCCATCCACCCGGAGGACGAGCGGTATGCCCATCTGATCGGGAAGAGCGTCATGCTGCCTTTGATGGACCGGGTGATTCCCGTGGTCACGGACACCTATGTGGACAGGGAGTTCGGCACCGGCGTGGTGAAGATCACCCCCGCCCACGACCCCAATGACTTCGAGGTGGGCAAGCGCCATGACCTGCCTGTGATCAATGTGATGAACGACGATGCCACCATCAATGAGAACGGCGGGAGGTTCGCCGGCATGGAGCGCTATGAGGCCAGAAAGGCGATCGTGAAGGAGCTGGAAGAGCTGGGCCTGCTGGTGAAAATAGAGGACTATTCCCACAATGTAGGCACCCATGACCGCTGCGGCACCACCATAGAGCCTCTGGTGAAGGAGCAGTGGTTCGTGAAGATGGAGGAGCTGATAAAGCCTGCCGTGGAGGCGGTGAAGAAGGGCGAGATTCGCCTGGTTCCTGAGCGCATGGAGAAGACCTATTTCAACTGGACGGACAATATCCGGGACTGGTGCATCAGCAGGCAGCTCTGGTGGGGCCACAGGATCCCCGCCTACTACTGCGACGGATGCGGGGAAGTGGTGGTGTCGCGGAATGCGCCGGATGCCTGCCCGAAGTGCGGCGGAAAGCATTTCACCCAGGATCCCGACGTGCTGGACACCTGGTTCTCCTCGGCGCTGTGGCCTTTCGAGACCCTGGGGTGGCCGGATGAGACGGAGGACCTGAAGTATTTCTATCCCACGGACGTGTTGGTGACAGGGTATGACATCATCTTCTTCTGGGTCATCCGGATGATCTTCTCCGGCTACGAGCAGATGGGGAAGAAGCCCTTCCACACGGTGCTCTTCCACGGGCTGATCCGGGACAGCCAGGGCCGGAAGATGTCCAAATCCCTGGGCAATGGCATAGACCCGCTGGAGCTGATCGACCAGTACGGCGCGGACGCCCTGCGGCTGACCCTGATCACGGGCAACGCACCGGGCAACGATATGCGCTTCTACTACGAGAGGATGGAGAACAGCCGGAATTTCGCCAACAAGGTGTGGAACGCCTCCCGGTTCATCATGATGAACATGAACGGCAAAAACGTGACGGAAGCCCCTGCGGAGACCCTGCAGCCCGTGGACAGATGGATACTGTCCAGGCTGAACACCCTGATAAAGGACGTCACAGCCAACATGGAGAACTACGAGCTGGGCATCGCCGTGCAGAAGGTGGTGGACTATCTCTGGGACGAATTCTGCGACTGGTACATCGAGATGGTGAAGCCCCGTCTGTACAATACGGACGACGCAGCCAGCCAGAACGCGGCGCTGTGGACCTTGAAGACCGTGCTGACCGATGCCCTGAAGCTCCTGCATCCCTACATGCCGTTCATCTCCGAGGAGATCTTCTGCACCCTGCGGGATATGGCCGGGGATTCTTCCCTGGAGGAGTCCATCGTCATCAGCAGATGGCCCCTGTACAGGGAGGACAGAAGCTTCCCCAAGGAGGAGAAGGACATCGAAATCATCAAGCAGGCCGTGCGGGCCGTGCGAAATATCCGCAACGACAGCAACGTGCCGCCCAGCCGCAAGACCAGCATCTACGTGGTCAGCGACAGGGAGGACATCATCCGCACCTTTACGGAGGGCAGGCTTTTCTTCGCCTCCCTGGCATATGCCAACGAGGTGAGGATGGTTCTGAAAGCAGGAGAAGACGAAAAAACGTTCACGGAAAACGGACAGGATGTCAATGCGCAGATGGAGGGTATCGTCAAGGACGCGGTGTCCGTGGTGATTCCCGGGGCTACGCTGTACATCCCCTTCGCGGAGCTGGTGGACGTGGCCCAGGAGGTCGAGCGCCTGAACAAGGAGAAGAAGCGGCTGGAGGGAGAGCTGGCCCGGGTGAACGGCATGCTGTCCAATGAGCGGTTCCTGTCCAAGGCCCCGGAGGACAAGGTGGCCGCGGAGCGGGAGAAGCTGTCGAAATACACCCAGATGATGGAGCAGGTGGAGCTGCGGCTTTCACAGCTGCAGGGCGAGTAGGCCGGGCGTCAGTCGCTTTCCGGATAAGCCCACTAACGGGGGCTTTCCCCCGCCAGGGGCTTTCCGGCGGGCCGGTCTGCTGAGGACAGGAGAATGGAAGATATGGAGCAAAACGGGAGAAAGGCGGTTCGGTATCTGTATTTCGCCGGAAATCTGGTGGTGCGGGTGGTGGGCAGCGCCATATTCCTGCTTCTGGCGTGGTATTCTTTCCGGTACACGCAGTATATGCTGCCCGGCGGCAGGGAGCTGCCGGTGGACGTGCGGGACTCCGGCAGCAGGAACCTGCTGGGGCTGGCGGTGGCCGCGGGCATCATGGCCGGGCTGCTGCTGGTGGAAAAATATATGGACAGCAGGCGTCAGGCCGTCCTGCGCCGGTGGGCGCTGGCGGCGACCCTTCTGTGGATCGCCGGGGCGGGGATATGGTGGCTGAGCTCCTCGGCCCATGTGCCCGTGGGGGACCAGGCGTTCATCTACGGCGGCGCGTCCTACTTCATAGAAGGGGATTACGGCTTCCTGGACACGGGGGCCTATTTTGCCATGCACCCCTATCAACTGGGGCTGACGGCGTTCTGCGAGCTGCTGTTTCGGGTGGCGGGCGCGTACAATTACCGCGCGTTCCAGATACTGAACCTTATCCTGGCGGTGGGCAGCGTCTATCTGGGCTACCGGGTGCTGGCCGAGATGACCAGGAGCACGGCGGCCCTGCTGGCCTATGACATCCTGATGATTGGGTGCCTGCCGCTGATTTTCTATACGCCCTGGGTGTATGGGGACATCCCCAGCATTTTCTTCGCCCTGCTGGCTGAGTGGATGCTGCTGCGCTATCTGGCGGAGCACAGGAAGCGGCAACTGGCGATACTGGCGCTTTCCCTGGCCCTGGCCATGCTGGTGCGGAAGAATTCCCTGATCCTGCTGGTGGCGGCGGGGCTCACCGTCCTGCTGCATGCCCTTCTGCACAGGGACAGACGGATTTTAATCACGTTCCTTCTGGCCCTTGCGCTCTCCTACGGCTCCTATGAGGCCATCTATAAGATGTATGAAATCCGTTCCGGCATCGAGCATGACGACGGGCTTCCCATCATCGCCTGGGTGACCATGGGGATGATGGAGAATTACGGGAGATACGGATGGTACAACGACTACCCGAAGGAGCTGTATTTCCGGGTGGTGGAGGGCGACAAGAGGGCCATGGCGAAATACGCGGAGCAGGACCTGGAGGAGAGGCTCAGGGCTTTCGGGGACGACCGGGAATACGCGGAGCTCTTCTTCAAACAAAAGCTGCTGTCCCAGTGGAACGAGCCCCTGTACCAGGCGCTGTACTTCAACGCGGAAAGCCCGGAGGCGGAAGGGGGGCCTGCCCGGGGATCCCTGGCGGCCGGGCTCCACGGGGAGCATTATTTCAAGGCGCTGGCTGTGTGCGACAGATGGCAGATGATCGTCTATGCCGGGATGCTGTGCTATTTTCTGCTGGCGGTCAGGAAGGACAGCAATATCCTGCAGCACACGCTGGCCGTGACCATGATCGGCGGATTTTTGTTCAGCATCATCTATGAGGCCAAGGCCAGATATATTTTTCCGTATTATGTCTTTATGTTCCCCTATGCGGCCATGGGCTTTCGGCTGGCGGCCGGGTACGGTGCCGTTCTCGTGAGGAGATGCCTGAAAGGCAGAAGGGCGGCCGGGACGCGGAAGGACAGGAAAGCCCGGTGAGGGAGCGAGGAGGCGCTGTTTTGGAGAGACAGGAGATTGACACTTATGGGCAGGCGGTAGCGTACATCGATGAAATCCCGCGCTTTACTTCCAAGCATGCCATGGCGCAGACGCAGGGGTTCCTCCACAGGCTGGGCGACCCGGATCGGAAGCTGCGCATCATCCATGTGGCGGGCACCAACGGGAAAGGCTCTGTCTGCGCCTATCTGCGCAGCATCCTGGAGGCGGCGGGATACCGGGTGGCCCTGTTCACCTCGCCCCATCTGGTGTGCATCCGGGAGCGGTTCCTGGTGGACGGGGGCATGGTCACGGAGGAGGATTTCCTGCGGGCGTTCCTCCATATCTATCGTATGCTGGACTGGGACGCCCTGGAACGGGGGGAGGAGGCCTACCACCCCACTTACTTCGAATATCTGTTCTTCATGGCCATGGTGCTGTTCGGGGAGGCGGAGCCGGATTTCTGTATCCTGGAGACCGGCGTGGGAGGCAGGCTGGATGCCACGAATTCGGTGAACCAAAAGGAATTGACCGTAATCACGCACATCGGCCTGGATCATGTGGGAGTCCTGGGGGACACCCTGGACAAAATCGCCTTTGAGAAGGCCGGAATCCTGCGCGCGGGCGTACCGGCGGTGTGGTGGGACACCTGCGAGGAGACCACGGAGGTCTTCAAGAGACGGGCGGAGGAACTTGGGATTTTGGCATATTCCGTGTCGGAAAATGACTACTCTTTTTCAAATTTTAAGAGAAAAAGCATTGATTTTTGCCTACGCAATCTGTATGATAGAGATTGTACCCTTACGATCCATACCATCGCCGCCTACCAGATGGAGAACTGTACGCTTGCAGTGCGGGCCATCCAGGCGCTGGGGGCCTGCGGAGGAATCGGGCCGGAGCAGATTCGTAAGGGTGTGGCGGACTGTTTTTGGGCAGGGCGCATGGAGGAGGTGCTCCCGGAGGTCTATGTGGACGGCGCCCACAATGAGGACGGCATCCGGGCCTTTCTGGAGACGGTGTCCGGGGACGGGCATCCGGGGGCCAGGAGCCTGCTGTTCGGTGTGGCGAGGGATAAAGATTACAGGCGCATGATACAGGAGCTGGCGTCCAGCGGCCTGTTCGGTAGGATTTGCGTGACCTGTATGCGCAGCAGCCGGGCGCTGGAGGTAAAAGAGCTGGCGGCGCTGTTCGGCGGATATCCGGACTGCGCCTGTGAGGCGTATGAGGATTCCGGGACCGCTTTCCGCAGGCTGCTGGAGAGCCGCGGGGACGGTGAGCGCATCTATGTGGCGGGGAGCCTGTATCTTGTCGGTGAGATTAAGGAGTTGCTTGAAGCATGATAAATTTTGAGGATGAACTGAAAAAATTCCATCCCAGCCTTGAAGTGGAGGATGTGGAGGATGCCATCTACAGCCAGGATCTGACGGACATAGCCGACCTGCTGATCAAGAAGATAACGGAGCTGGACGGCGATTTAGAACAGGAGTTTAAAGAAGGAAAATGATTTTTTGCTATAATTGCGGCCGCCGCCTGTCGGAGCATGATTTCTGCACCTCCTGCGGGGCCGATGTCTCTCTGTATAAAAAGGTGATGCATGTCTCCAACATGTATTATAATGAGGGCCTGGAAAAGGCCGGCGTCAGGGATCTGAGCGGAGCCGTGGCCTGTCTGCGCCAAAGCCTCCAGTTCAACAAGAACAACATCAAGGCGCGGAACCTCCTGGGGCTGGTGTACTTCGAGATGGGCGAGGCGGCCACTGCCCTCAGGGAATGGGTCATCAGCAAGAACATGAGCCCGGAGAAGAACATTGCGGACGAGTATATCGACAAGGTGCGTTCCAATTCCACCAGGCTGGACTCCATCAACCAGACGGCCAAGAAATACAACAGGGCGCTGGCCCTGTGCAACCAGGACAGCAAGGACCTGGCGGTGATCCAGCTGCGGAAGGTGCTGTCCATGAACCCCAGGTTCATACGGGCCCACCAGCTTCTGGCGCTTCTGTACATGGAGCAGGAGGAGTGGGACAGGGCGGAGCGGGAGCTGCGCAAGTGCATGGAGATCGACAAGAACAATCTCCAGACCCTGCGCTATCTGAAAGAGGTGGAGCAGGCCCTGATGCCGGACGAGGGGGTAAAGCGGCGCAGGAAGGAAGAGACTGTCAGATACCAGAGCGAGAATGAGATCATCATCCAGCCCCTGAACGTCAGGGAGCCCAAGCGGGGCGGCGGCTTCTCCACTGTGCTGAATATGATCATCGGCCTCATCATCGGCGTGGCGGCCATGTATTTCCTGGTTGTGCCTGCGGCCCAGTCCCGGGTCAGGAACGAGGAGCAGCAGACCATCACGAAGATCAGCAGCGAATCGGATGCCAAGACGGCCCGGATCCAGGAGCTGGAGGGCCAGATAGAGGGACTGAACGGAAATGTCCAGGATCTGCGCACGGAGATCGAAGGGTACGCGGGGACGGGCGGCACCATACAGGTCACGGAGAGCCTGCTCCAGATAGCCGCGGAATATACGGAGACGGAGGATAAGCAGGCGGCGGCCGACCAGCTGGAGGCGCTGGCGGGCCAGGTGGACATGGCGGCCATGCCCCAGGGCTTCCAGCGACTGTACCAGTCAATGAATGCCGCCATCGGCCCGGACCTGTCCGAGGAATATTATGAGGTGGGCTATCAGCAGTATTACACCGGCCGCTACGAGGAGGCGGTGGAGACCCTGAGCAAGGCGGTGAAGTATGACGCTGCCAACGCGGACGCGCTCTACCATCTGGGGGAGGCATACCGCTCCAGCGGCGATACGGCAAATGCCATCACCACCTATGACAAGGTGATAGAACTGTTCCCCGACACCGAGAACGCCAGGCTGGCCAAGTACCGCAAAGATAATCTGAACGCCGGTTAAGCGTGCAAGGAAGTACGAAAGAAGAGAACCTGTAGACGATACGGGTTCTTTTTTGTTCGCTTTGTGCAAATGCTTTTATCCGAATGCCTTTACTGGTATGCTTTTATGTGAAGACATTTATACAGGAAAACAATGCGGGAAGGAAGGATGCAGGTTATGGGACAGATTGCTACAGAGGATTTTCAGGTCATAGACAACTGCCTTCTGATTCAGCTGCCGGAGGAGATCGACCACCACGGGGCGGGGTTCATCTGCGAATGCGCGGACAGGTATCTGGTCAGGGAGGACGTGCGGGACGTGGTGTTCGATTTCGGGAGGACGAAGTTCATGGACTCCTCCGGGATAGGCATCATCATGGGGCGCTACCGCAAGATATCCTGCTTCGGCGGCAGGGTCTACGCCGTCCATGTGGACAGGCAGATAGAGAGGATCTTCCGGCTGTCAGGATTGAATAAAATAGTGGAGGTACTGGAATCATGAGGAATGAAATGGAGATTATCTTTGACGCCCTGTCGGACAACGAGGGATTCGCCCGGGTGGCGGTGGCGGCGTTCATCGCCCATCTCAACCCCACCCTGGAGGAGATGGCGGATATCAAGACGGCCGTGTCGGAGGCGGTGACCAACTCCATCATACACGGCTATGAGAACCTGCAGGGCTACGGCAGACCCGGCGGGGAGGAGGACAATGGGATACATAAGCCGAATCCGGGCAAGGTGAGGGTATGCTGCGCGCTGGAGAAGAATATCCTGTATATAGAGGTGATCGACAGCGGAAAAGGAATCCAGGACGTGGAGCGGGCCATGGAGCCTCTGTACACCTCCAAGCCGGAGCTGGAGCGCTCCGGCATGGGATTTGCGTTCATGGAGGCGTTCATGGACGACCTGGAGGTGGAGAGCGCTCCGGGGCAGGGGACAAAAGTCCGCATGATCAAGAAAATAGGAGTGGGCGGATGGATAGAACATCAGTGCTGATTGCCAGGTCACAGGCGGGAGAAAGCGAGGCGAGAGAGGTACTGATAGAGAGCAACCTGGGGCTGGTGCGCCATATCGTGAGGAGGTTCGCGGGCAGAGGGCACGACCTGGAGGATCTCTTCCAGATAGGGGTCATCGGGCTCATGAAGGCCATAGACAAGTTCAATCTGGAGCTGGGGCTGAAATTCTCCACCTACGCCGTGCCCATGATCACAGGGGAGATCAAGCGGTTCCTGCGGGACGACGGGCCGGTGAAGGTATCCAGGACCATCAAGGAGAACGGGCTGAAGGTAAGGCTGGCCAGGCAGAGGCTCCAGGCCGACATGGGCCGGGAGCCCACGGTGGAGGAGCTGGCGGAGGCGGCGGGGCTCTCCGTGGAGGACGTGGTTCTGGCCATGGAGGCCGACACTTCGGTGGAGTCCATCTACGCCGCGGTCTACCAGGACGACGGCAGCGAGGTCTACCTGGTGGATAAGGTGGTGCGGGGCGGAGAGGGCAGCTTGGGCAGCAGCGTGGCAGGCGGCTGCGGCGGGGAGGACGCGGAGAAGGAAGAGGTGCTCAACCACATGCTGCTGGGTCAGCTTCTGGACAGCCTGAATCCCGGGGACAGGGAGCTGATATACATGCGGTATTTCCAGGACAAGACCCAGACGGAGATCGCCGCCAGGCTGGGGGTCAGCCAGGTGCAGGTCAGCCGCATGGAGAAGAGGATCCTGCTGAACCTGCGGGAAAAGGCCCGCTGAACTTTATACTGCAGACCGCCAGGATTTACAGTAGTGTCTCCGGGAAAGTGCTTGGCTGGCGGTCTGCAGTCGGGTTGCACTGCAAATTTAACCGGTGTGCAGTATAAGTGCCTGCCCCCGGGCTGTCAGAGGCGCTCTGAAGGCCTGATCAAATCAGCTCCGGCACTTTTTTCCTGTGCGGCTTTCCAACAGCGCGCCCGCACCCTGCAGCGCCACGGCTGCCAGTACGGCGCATCCTGCCAGAATTTTGCCCTTGGGACTGGTAAATATTTCAGCGATTTTCCCTGCCCCTGGGATGCTCCGCTCCACCCTTCCAATCAGGCGGGAATAGGGTACAGGGTTCCTGTCCGGAGCCTGGTTGGCGTCGCCCCTGGTGATGAACTCTCCCATGACCACGCGGTTTTCCACAACCCTGTGGGTGATGATGGATGCCGAGTCAGCCGCCCCGTAGAAGGCGATTACGTCTTCCGCAGCGATATCCTCCGGCTTCTCCTCCCTGATGTACACCAGGCTGCCTGTGGGTATGGCCGGTTCCATGCTTCCGCTGACCACGGTGTAGATATGATATCCGAAAAAACGCGGTACTGTCAGGGGAAGACAGGATGCCGCCAACAGCAGCAGAAGAAGAATTCCCACCGTTTTCAGGAAAACAGCGGGAAAGCATCGTCTGCGGCCGCTCATTTCAGGCGCAGCGTCCCGTCCGCCGCCACATCCGCATCCACGCCCCAGGCGCTGCCTATGGCTTCCGCCGCGCTGTGTGTCTGAACCGCGTCCACTTCCGCCTTCACGTTCATCCAACAGCCGTCATAACGGTATATGGTCCGGAAAATTTTCCCTTCCTCGGTTTCCTCCACGGATATCCTATCCACCTCCCGGAAAATATCACCGGATATCCCCACCGCGTCGCACAGGGCAGGAGTACTCTCCTGGGAGGGAAGCACTTTGGTGTAATACAATACCATGCGTTCCGGTGTGGAAGCCTTTTCATCCACAACCCAACCGCTGTCTTCTGCCAGTTCAAATTCTATGAGTTCAGGTGACAGAGCTGTCAGTTTGTTGCCCTGGCTGTCCTGCCAGCTTCTGTACAGGATAACCCGCACATAGATGTCAATGGCGCCGCTGTTGAATACGCTCAAGCTCTCCGCGTAGCGCTTCCCCGGCGTCAGGGTCTCGCCCTCGGGCACCAGGGCCGCCAGAAGCTCTCCCGCGCCGGAATCGCTCCAGTCGTCGCTTAAGTAATTGCGGTAACTCACCGGGGTTCCGTTTTCCTGCAGCGTCACGCCGATACTGGACACCGTCACCTCCATTGCATAGTTTTCACTGTAATAGGTCAGCGCCGCCCGGGTGCTTCCCACCGTACTCAAGAGCAGCAAAACCACCGAGGCGCACAGAAGCAGCAGCGGAGCCGTCTTCTTTTTCCTGTCTCTCATTCTCCTCATTGTCCGCCCTCCCCGGTATTTCCTGTGCCTTCCGCATCCCCTGCGGTTCCGGCGTTCCCTCCGCCTTCCCCGTCCACGATGGATTCGGTATCTGCCCTGGCTGCAGCTGTGGCATCCTCACTGTTTTGCGCATCCTGCCATTTCATAGTCCAGTCCGCATAGGGATTTCCGTCCCCGTCATACAGCGCCCTGGTCTCCTCCTGGACAACGATGACATTAAATTCCTGCTGCTCCCCGTTCTCCGTATCCTGGTTCAGAGTAATTCTGTCCAGAAGGGCCAGAAGCTCCTCCGTGGCCTCCCCAGGATTCAAAACCGCGTCATAGTACCAGTATCCGTCCTCCTCAAGGGCCCAGCTTCCCTCCCTCTGGAAAGAGTAGCTCACGTACTTCCCGTATTTCTCGCTGACAAGCACCTTTACCCGCACAAAGCAGGGCACCGTGCCCGTATTCATGATGGATATATGCTTGGTCCAGTCCGACACATCATCGTCGGTCTCTGTGTCCGTAAATGAAAGGCTCACCTGAACCCTTCCCTGGGCTGCCGTATAACTGGTAAAGTAAGCCAGTGCATCCTGCACCCGGGTTCCCGCCGCCAACATCAGAGCCAGAGATGCCGGGACGAGGATTTTCAGTATTTTCTTCTTTTTCATTTATCCGAGCCTCCTGTCTCCATTCTCATTTTCCGGCGTTATCAACCGTTCCATGGCTTGCGCCTTCCCGCTTCTCCCACTGCAGCTCCTCACCGCCCGTCTCGTCCTTCCCATATACGAAGTGATTCACTACGCCGGGATTTCCGCCGTTGCAGGTTCCGTCATACTGGTTTTCGAAGCTGACCTTCGCAGTGCCGCCCTCTGCCGTGATAATTGTATTTTTCACATAAGACCCGTCTGCAGGGGTATATCCCGAACCGCTGTAAATCTCCGTCACGGTGACCTGCGCCCCGGCGGGAATCTTCTCTATTATGGCTGTCTGTGTACCGTAGCTGTCAAAGCTTAAGGACACCAGGTCATTGTATACCACACGGTCATCCTTCACCGCTTTGACCTCGAAGACAAAGGAAGCGCCCTGAAACGTCTCGTTGTAGGCTGTAATCTTCTTCTCCAGGATCAGATCGCCGTAGCGGTCTTCCCTCTCCGGCTTCAGGCCCACATAGATGCGGTTCTCCTCTTCCCCGTAAATCCACTGATCGCCCTCCTCCCCTTCCGCACTGTAAGAACGGTTGGGCAGGGAAACCAGGTACGGGATAAAACGGTACCGGTAATCCCCTGTGTCCACAGGCTCCACGCTGACCAGGTAAAGGCCGACGCTTAAATTCTCCGCGGCTCCTGCGGCAGCGCCGTCCTGCAGGGGGATTTCCGCTGTGCCGTCCGGCTGGCGCTCCCCCGCTGCCGGAGGCTGCATGCTTCCGTCCTCTCCCTCTGAACCCACAGCCATCCGGGCCGCTTCTGCCGCCCATTCGGACCACATTCCTGCCGTGGTGCTGTCGTCAGCCTTTTCCAGACCCTGTAAAACCCCGGATACGGCATAGTCAGGAAGCAGTCTGTACTGTCCCCCGGCGTCCACGTCGGCTATCCTGTACAGGTTCACCCGGATTGCCCTCCGGCCCTGGTCCGCTTCTGCCCCGGGCTCTGCCGCATCGGTGTCCCCAGGTTCGCCGCCCTCCAGGAATTCTGCCAGTTCACCGTAATATTGGTTGTACTCCGGAACCATACTCTCCAGATTCCCGGTTCCTCCGGACTGTTTTAGGGTATCCACATCCAGGGTAAAATCGATTCTGCAGTCCGTCCTGGCCGTGTCGATACCGGCTGCGCCGTAGGCAGGCCCCGGCCCCGCTGTCAGGACACAGAGCAGCGCCGCAAGTCCCGCAGACAAAGCGCATACGCTTCTCCCTTTCTTTCTTCTTCCCTTCATTACCTTACCTCCTGCCTTTTTTGTTGCTTACACAGTTTCCAAATCCCTGACATTCCGGTCACTTGCCTTCCCTGTCCTTCGATTTCCCGAAACGGAAAAAGAATCTCATCACAGCGATAATGAGGATCGTCACGGAAAGCCCCAGTACCAGGTAGAGCATATAATAGTTCTGCACAGCCTCCAACATGGTGTCCACAGGCGTGCTTTCAATTTCCTCCTCCCCCTCATAGGAAACCCTTTTCCCCCGCACCAGAAGCCTGTGGCTGTTCACCCCATAGGGCGTACAGGTGAAAAGCGTAATGGAATCCCTTCCTTCCTCAATCCTAAGCGCCTCCTCCAACGCCGCCAGATCGTCCTTGTCAACCATGGGCAGAATCTGATCCACCTCATAGGCCAGGGTTTCATCCAGGACATGGATGTATATCATATCGCCCTTTAAGAGCTGGTCTATGTCTGTAAAAAGCCTGGCACTGGGCAGTCCCCTGTGGGCAGCCAGAACGCTGTGGGTACTCTCGCCGCCGATGGGAAGACTGGTCCCGTTTAAATGCCCAACCCCGGTCTGGAGCACATTCTCGTCAGTGCCGTGGTAGACGGACAGCTTCAGGTTAATCTTTGGAATGGACAGGTAACCCATGACCCCGTCCCCGGAGATATTTAGTATTTTCCAATACTCCGTGTCCTCAAGCGTCTCCTCTTCTTCCCCGAAAACATCACCGTAAATATTGTTGGCCGTCAGGCTGCTGTCAAAGCGCCTTGCCGCCTCCCACTCCCGGGAGTAATCCTCCGGTTCCAGAACCGAAAGAGCTTCCTCATAGGTGGTAATCAGCTGATTCTGGCGGTAGGTATTCCACTGGTCCGATATGGTGGGATAGCACAGGATGCCGAAACCCGCCAGAAACATAAGGCCGAAAAGAATCCCGGATATCTTCCTCATCATCAGGGCTTCCTCCCTGCGGACGCCGCTTTCCTTTTTCTCCTGTCATAGAGATAGAGGAGCGTGATGAAAAGGACTGTCACTGCCAGGCCGATAATCACCCAGAGCAGATAACTTGTATGCATACTGGGCCCTACCAGACCGGAACCGGATGCTGCGGGAATCGCGTCTTCGCCAAGCTCCATATAGGGAATCCTGTGCCCCCGTACCAGAAGCCTGTGGCTGTTCACCCCATAGGGGGTACAGGTCAGAAGGGTCACCAGATCTTCCCCCTCCTGCGCTGCCAGGGCTTCCGTCTCCGTGGGATCCACCACGGTAATCAAATCCACCTCATAGCAGAGTGTATCGTCCAGAACGGAGAGATAAAAGGTATCTCCCTCCTGCAGTTTATCCAGATCTGTAAAAAGCGCCGCACTGGGCAGCCCCCTGTGGGCCGAAATTACCGCATGCGTCCCCGCCCCGCCAACAGGAAGGGAACTGCCTGCCAGATGCCCTGCCGCCTTCTGGAGCACTTCGTCACTGGTGGTATGGTAAATGGGGATCTTCACGCTGATTTTCGGTATCTGTATATATCCCATCATACCGTCCCCTGTCAGGTTCAGACAGGAGAGATATTTCGCGTCCCCCTCCTGGGGATATTCCGCTGTGGAGAAGGAATCCGGCAGGATGTAGGGAATCAGGTCTTCATTATAATTCTGTGCCTGCGCCCACTCCGCCTCATAGTCCACCCGTCCCGTCTCCACCATCTCCGTGACGGCCTCCTCGTAGGTAGTGAGCAATTGGGACTGCCTGTAGTTGTTCCACTGGTTCGCCATAAAGGGATACAGCAGCAGGGACAGACCGGCTGTGAACATGATGCAGACTATGACGGTTGTAATATGTTTTCTCATCCGGGCTCTCCTTATTGTTGTATTTTTTCTGTAAAAATGTGTGCGCCTGACATTGGATACCATATGCCGGCAGCTTTTATGCATCTGCCATTCCGGAAGAAACGGATTCATTCCGGAATGACATTGCAGCCTTACTTTCCCGTACGCTTTGTATCAGAAATTGCTTCCCTGGATTTCGCCGGGGCACTGCTTCTCTCATACAGCGCCCACGGCTTTCCTCTTTTGTAACGGTATCCTGCCAAGTACGCATGATACTGTTATTCGCTTCTCCGTTCTTCCGGCCTGGCCGGAAGGTTTACGGCTCTTCCCGTTATCCGGGCCATGAATTCCGAAAGCCTTACTTGGAAGACTTCCTGCGGCTTGCAAAGTACAGGCCTGCAGCTACGATCATGATGGCGCAGCCGCCGATGGTGAAGATCGTTGTACCGATGCCGCCCGTGGAAGGAAGGGAGGAGAGTTTGGTATTCTTAAACCCAAAGGGATTCGACGCATTATTTTCAGTATTCAAAACGGTTTCCTTTGTTTCGGTACTATAGCCATAGTGCGTAATCGCCTGATTTTCGCCCTCTCCAATGGCCACAGTATAGCCTGTCAGTTTTGTAGAATCTGATGTGTCAAACAAAGCAGTAATCCTTACCTTAATAGGGGTGTCGTTAATGGTATATCCTGTGGGCGCTTTCGTCTCTACCAGGTAATAATCCACATCGCTGTCAAGACCGTTAATTTCTAATCTTCCGCTTGCATCTGTGGTAAATATGTCACCAAACTTAGGTCCATCAGCAGCCCCAATATGCAGCTCAAATTCCGCCCCCGAAAGAACCTCTGTCTTCTCACCTTTTTCTATCAACTCTGTAGACTCTGTATATTCAATCTCGCCGTCCGCATTAATCTTGACAAACTCACCTGTCTTGTTAATTTCCGTGTTGCCAATGGTTCCATTAACGCTTGTGTCGATACCAAAAGTGTAATGCTTTGTCTCGGCTTCCTTTTCATGTTCCTCTGTTGAGTCATTTGTGCTGTAGGATAAGGTTGCAGTATTGTTCAGTTCGTCTACGTTAATCTTTGCAGCACTTGTTACTTTTGCATAGTATGTGATAACGATCTGCTTTCCTGCATTTGCAGTAAGGAACGCATCGCCCAAACCCGTTACCGTAAAGCTTGCTGCACCATTTACAATAGCAGTATTAACTGCCGCTGTCAGAGCCGCATCTGCACTACCGTCTACTGTTGCAACCGGCATATGAGCGTCATCATTTACTAAAGAAAGTCCTGTCAATACGTCCTTGATGGAATATTTCATATCTGTACTTCCGGTGATGTATCCCGGAATATCTGCAGATACCGTAAACTTTAAGATATCTCCAACCTGCGTGCCTACGACTTCTGTGTCACCTTCGTTTTCTTTTTCTGCAGTCTTGGTGATAGTCGGCTCTGATTTCTTCGCGTAGAGGGTTGTCGTTCCGTCAGAACCTAACCAGGTATCTGTGGCAAGGTTCAGAGTTCCATACTTTAATCCGTCAGCACCCTGTTCTACGCTGATTATAATCGGATTATAGAAATATTTGGAAGAACCTTCAACCAGAACCAACCATGTTCCTGCTGTCAAACCATTCGTAGATGAAGCCGTATAAACACCATCAGCATTAGCTGTAAATTCCACCGGACTCCCCAACTCTGCTTTTCTCTTGGCAAGCGCCAATGCATTTGCGGCAGTAGGTGCAAGATTACCATCGGCATCTTTGTCAATCGTATTGGAAATAACTTCCTCATAAGCGCCCTTCGCATTATAGCGAATAATCTGATATCCCTTTACATGAATCGTGTTCTGACCATCCTTCAGCTCGGCCTCGATGCCTTCGATTTGCGCTTCCGTCGTGTTCGTACCTGCCGCAAAAGAAGTCAACGACATCCCCAGAACCATAGCCATTGCCATCACAAAGGCCAAAATCTTTTTCATTTTCTTCATTTTTTCTTTCCTTTCTGTTAAAATGCCTGTTACCGCGCTGTCTTTGCAGCGCTTCTGTTTTCTGCTGCCTTTCGTGTATCCGTCCTCTATGTATCTTTGGTACTTCAGGATGCACTGTTTTCAGGCTCCCCCGGCGTACGCCTTCCCGCTTCCGCTGCTGCGTCCGTCCCGATTACCCGGTCCCTGCTTTTTTGTCATGCAGGCATATGGGGATTCGGGCTTTCCGGGCTTCCGGTTATCCACAGCAAAGCTGCTGCGGTCTCCGGCTTCAGCGGGACTGTGCTGTCAGGGGCGCTCCGGCACTGCTGCATCCGGTCTTCCCCGGCAGGAACGGCTGCCGAAACATCGTGCAGTTATCAGTGTCTCCCGCACTTTTGCCGCTTTCGCGGTTCTTGCTACTTTCTCAATCTTTCAGCACCTCCCCCGTATGTTTATTTCTATATAAGATCAGGGCCGCCGCTATCATCAGCAGCATACCGCCGATCGAATACCAGTAGATTCCCATTCCGCCGGAATTGGGCAGTTTATAGAATTCTTTGTTGATCACCTTAATACAGATTGTGTCGTCTGCAGTGCTGACGCCGTCCTCCACGGCACCCTGTTCAATATGGCCGTCCTGCACAATGTCGCTGCCGTCGGCAAGAGGCCTGCCGTCTACAAGAATCTCCGGGTTCCCGTCTGTTCCCCATGCAATCCGAATCTCTATGGGTCTTTCCAGAAGGCGGTAACCACTGGGCGCCTTCAGCTCGTACAGCCAGTAGGTGCCTGGCTTCAGAGCCGGGAAAGTAAGCATTCCTGCGGCATCTGTGGCAAGGTACACATCGTCATAAACCGGATTTTTCTGGCTTTTATCCAGATACAGCATAAAGTGCGCCGGAGCATCCACGATCGGATTTCCGTCCGCGTCTGCCTTCGTCAGCTTCAGGTTCAGCTTCTTCGCCTGATAACGGTTTGTAAACAGGAAGGAAAGTCCGCTGCCAGTGAGATCCGCTGTCTGGGCGTATTCCTTACCCGCCGTCTGGGACAGATCATATATTTCCTTGTAATATTGCGAATCCTCCATGATCTCCGTGTATTCCGCAGTCAATCCGAATTCCTTCACCAGATATTTGTATCCGGTGGCAAGAAGGTCAAACCTGGCCGTCTGCCCGGCCTTGATGGAAAACTCGCCTGCATTGCTGCCCGAACCGGTTTTATAGGTGGGTGCGGAAAGTCCTTCCGGCACGCTGTATACGGTGTTTTCCAGGGGAGCATAAAGTTCGTACAGGCTCCCGTCTTTCTGATAGTAGCAGATGCCGTCTGCCTTACGGATGCAGTCGTCTATCCCACTGGGTTCACTGTCGGTTATCTCCGTCCCCACAAGAAGGATGCCTCCCTTAGCCGCCGCTGCCTGGATGTTTTCGGAAGTAACACTTCCTGTTTCGAAAAACAGTATCTCCCTCACTCCCATAGCTTTCTTCACATCGTCTTCGGTCTTCAGCTGTTTATAAATCACAAAATGGAAATCATCCCTTGCCAGAGGTCCTTCCCCTTCCTGATAGGTCAGTTCCTTGGTCACTGTCAGGGATCCCTGGTTATCCGCAGGCTTATTGACAAAATCCACAAACGGAATCTGGCCCCCCACAGGCACCGAATAGATCGTATCGCTGTCCGGAAGCGGCAGAACCTGCACATAGTCAGGATTCCTGGTCTCGGTGACTTTAAAGGATTTCCCCGGCTCCATGCCTGCAAATACGGCGGCCTGACCGGGTTTCAGCAGGAAGCTGCCCTCGGAATCCGTTATTCCCGCTGCCTGCTTTCCCTTTTCGTCATACACGGGAATGCCCGTGGTATTATAAAGGTAATACGCAGCTCCTGCCAATGCGTTGTTTTTCTCATCCGCCAGACGGAAGGAAAATGCCACATCCGGTTTGCTGTAATCCTCCATTCGCTTTGTCACTACGAAAGAGACATTGGCGTTATTAAAGTTTACCCATGTGAGCGGCGCCTGTGTGGAACCCTTGTGTTCCGTGCCGCCCACGGCCCACCATCTTCCGAACCCTGCGGCCGCTTCAGCATCCTCATCTGCCTCCGCGCCGTCTCCCGCTTCAGTGTCGGACGCCGCCGTCATGCCGTCTTCCAACAATTCATAAATCTTATAGTCAAGTTCTGTAGGAACTTCTCCGAAGGAAGCCGTCTGTCCGCCCTTCAGGGTAAAACAGCCATCCTCGCTCGTGGTCCCCATAAGAGGCGCCTCCGTCTCCGGGTCTATGACGGGATTTCCGCTTGCCGTGTCAATGACAGCGTACTCTTTTCCGCCATAAGGGCGGCCGTCCAGTTCCACCTTAAACCGGAAATCCGGTGTCTCCGGAACCGTATAGCCTGGGGGGAAGGAAATCGCCTTGCTGATTTTCAGCGTAGTCTTCTCTCCGGTTCCCCTGCCGGTATAGCGGTTTGTAAAGGTCTCGCTGCTTCCGTTCAGAAGTATGGTTTTCTCACCGGTGGAAACACCCCCCGTAACATAATTGTCCGAGGTGGGATCCTTCTGCAGATAACCGTCTCCGGAAAGGCTCCGCAGCTGGTATTCGATTTCACCCCGCAGTAAGTTCCCCTCTCCGTCGTACAGCTTATAGCCGTCCTTAACCGCTATCTCATTCCCGTCAGTATCCGTTACAGGACATTGGTAGGCGTCCAGCTCCACCACTTCATACTTCACTCCGGTACCCACATATTCAAACCAGGCCTGTTGGCCGTCTTCCAGTTCAAAGACCCCGGTTTTGTCTGTTGTGAAAGGCTTTTCCCGTCCCCCGGATGTCTTTCTGGTGACTTCCCCGTGTTCCGAATCAATGAGCCGGTATTTCACATTGGACGCAACCTCGCCGCCTATCTTCAGTACAAACCGATATGCGGCATGTTCCGGCGCCGCATACGGGGCGCCCGGAACCGTATTTTCCACAATCTTTGAGACAAAGAGATCCGGTGAGTTATTGGGTTCGTTGGTAAATGTCACTCTTGGTACTCCGGAAACAGAAGCTCCCGAGGATTCCGCGGCATATGCCGGGAACATGCTTCCTGCCAGACAACAGAGAATGGTCAGGAAGGATATCATTTTTCTCACTTTTTTCATTGTTTTATTCTTGAAGGCCTTAAGGATCAGCAGCCTCCAATCCTCCTTTCCATCATTTTTTCTGCCATGTGGCCTTGTATTCAATTATCCATTTCTTCTCCTCTTCCAAATATACCGCATCACCCCCAGATACATACGGGTTGAAAACCGGCTGCCATCCTGCAAATTTATAGCCCGTCCGGGTAGGCTCCTTGCCATCGTTAAATTCGGGAGTCCTCTCTCCTTCCCAACAGTTACGCGATTGTGCTCCAAAAATCGAGCCATCTGTGCCGTCCGTGTATCGCACTTCATATACTTTGTACTCATATTTCAGGGTTATGGCGTATTCAGTCTCTTCTGCCTCTAACTGGATGCTGTGATTGCTATTTGATAACCGGAATTCAAAAGTCTTGCCGTCAACTGAACATTTATTCCAGTCCGAATACTTCTGACTAAGTGACTCTGCGGTTATAACATCACCTTCCACCCCTTCAAACTCTTTCGTTACGTTAATGCCTGCTACCTTTTCACCATATAGGTAATACTCTCTGGTCACCTTTATCTTGGCGTCTACAATCTTTCTGAAGTACAGGCGAAGCACATTCCTTCCACCAGGCTGCAGTCGAGTTTGTTCAATGTTGCCCTGGTTACCCTCATCAAACTTATATCCGGAACCGAAGTTCTTATCCTCGTCGGTAACCTCTATTGTATTGCCCGCAACCCCCACTCTCTTGATCGGCTCTTCATCCAACAAATCTCCCTCAATATGATACCTTTCTATCGTATACGCCACTTCCTGGTCAAAATAAAGCTTAAGGACAGTCTCCGTCTGCATATTGAGCATTCCGCCTTCAATATTATTCCAGTTCTTCCTACTGAAGCGGTATCCCTCGTCTGCCCCATATTGCTTATCTTCTTCCGTGACTACGACTATTTCCCCAACATTGCCGCTTCTTGTCTCACTCTTCAGCAGCTCTCCATTCCAGGCGGAGTACCATTCCACTTTGTACATCTTAGGAATCACTTTTGCCGGAAGGTGAATCAGCATCAGGTTCTCATTCAGCTTCGTCAGCCTCACGTCACCGGATTCCGGCTGCAGATCCGTCAGCCTGTAGTTGGGGGAAGCCGATGTTTTCTCCGAGACGGTCCACATTGTGCTGTCCGGTACTTCCAGACGGGCATATTGCCCGGCCTCCAACTTCAGCTCCCCGCCGGAATCTGTCACGCCGCTTCCCGCCGCACTGCCGTCGGCATTATAAACGGTATAGGGAATACCGGCTCCAGGTCTGGTGGCAGCAATCGCATCTTTGTAATTATCCTTCGTAATTGTCTCCCCTTTTCCCAGGGAAGTGGAAATGACCTGCTCCAATACCATGGTAAATAATGCATCGGAACTGCCCTTCATATATTTCTCGATTTCCACTGATGTTCTGGTGTTGGAATTGACAAACGCACAGGTCTTCTCCGGAGGTACATCCATGTTGTACCGTGTCCCGGATCCCCCCACTGTCGGATAATTGTCTTCTTCCTCTGTGCCATGCCATTCCTGCACTGACTGCTTCAGCAGAGTCGGCGCCTCCTCTTCCGTCAAATTTGTCTGGGGCATCATTCCTATGTCTCCATTATCTTCCAGTGAGATAATTTCATCATACCCCACCAACATGCCCCATTCGGCATCGGACTCCTCCGGCACCTCCACCAGGCGCAGCAAGTCTTTTCCATTCTCCAGGCTCTCAAGAAGCTTATCTATATCGCTTTGCCTGTAAAGATTCAGGTACACCCGATCCTTGGGAAACCAAACCTGTGGATAGTTGTCGCCTTCCAACTTATACAGCGTAATCCGTCCATCCTCTTTGGTGGTTTCAACCTCTCTGGAAACCGGTTCAGGCCCAAATCCTGTATTCCTGAAAATCAAATACGGTATTTTCGATGCCGGGAGCCATGCACCGCTCCCACGGTCATACCGTTCCAGGCGCCATACCAACTTTTTGCCCGTCGGCACTTCATCTGATTCGGAAGTCATTCTCTTTCCCTGAATCGAACCCTCTCCCCTTTTTCCGATACTGCTTACTTCATTGCAGATGACGGCTGAAGGTCTCTCACTGACGGTTTTCATTTCGGCCAGCACATCCGACGCTGCGCTCTGGCTGATCTGCAGCCAGTAGTCCATCTGACTTACACGGTCATCAATCCACTCCTCAAAACAATACTGAATGATCCGCTTTCTGCTTTCCTCCGTCTCAATCAGGGTATATTGGGCATCCGAAGGAATACTGGTTCCCTCCCCTGTGGGAATAACGATCGTCTCCCAGGGTGTCACGGATATGGAATCTCCGGGTTCATAAGTTCTTTGGGCGATATCGCCATATCTGCCAATACAGTTAACTGTAGTCGGAACTTCCGGCCATACATAAGTGCCTTCGCTGTCGGTTATACGCAGGACAAATTCTACAGTTCCATTCTCTCCGGAAGGCATCAGTCCCCAACCAGACCTCAATTCCTCAACAGCTTTGCTTCCTACCTCGTCCAGGCCCACATATTCTTTTCCGATCAGCAGACTTCCCTTTTCCCCGTTCACAAAGGATGCCTCACTGCCGTCTCCGGAAAGTGTATCCGTATAAGGGCCCTTGTCTGCCGGGTATATCTGATTGTCGTTATCTACCTCACTGACAATAATGGTATCTTTCAACATGCCCGCATCTTTGAAAACAGCCGTCTCACCGTCCGCCAATATAAATTCATTGTCCTCAAGTGCCTCTATCAGACTGCCGTTTGCCAGTAGAATCTGGTCAGAGTCCATCCCCTCCAGACTGCCCACATAGCGTGTCACTGTCTCATCGCTGCCTCTCCTGGTCACGGTGTACGGTGTCCCCTTGGGCAAATCCTTCCCGTTCACCGTAGCCGTAAAGCGAAAATATTCCGTCCACTGATCTGTGGGAAGTCCGTTTTCCCGGGTCTTAACCACGGTCTTTGTCACTGACAGCGGCCGCTTCCGGTAGTCGTTGGTAATGGTCACATTCTTTCTGGTACTGTAAACAGGCATCTGTGCCGTGGCACTGTCCCCGTCCGCCGGAACATACAGCGGTTTCCCGTCTTCCGCAGAGATTCCTTCCGTCAGCTCTACGATCCGATAGGTCTTGCCTGCCTCCAGGCCTTTGATTTTGACAGTCCGGAATCCCATATTGCAGGTAAATTTGCCTTCCTGGTCAAGCGTTCCCGATGTTGGATTCGCTTCTCCGCCCACGCCGCTTCCGGGCTGATTATCGTCGGACGTCCCTGTAATCTCATTTCCGTCCTTATCCAACAGCACCCATTCCTTTCCGGCTGCAGGCGTATGAATTTCCTTTCCTTCCGCATCCGTTCCCACTTCGCTGATACGGAAGGTAAACGGCTGCGGCGCCGCGTCATAGTCCTCCTGTGTCTGATGGGTGATGTCCTTGGTCAGCAGAAGCTCCTTCCACTTATAATAGTTGGTTATGCTCTTGCTGTTTCCTCCGGTTATCGTTGCGCCGGTTATGGTATCATCCTCGCAAATCCAGTTATCTCCGGAACTAATTTCTGTTATCCTGTATTCCGTTCCCACGGCTCCGGGGAAAAGCGCGATGATCTCGCCTTCCCTTAGCGTAAATTCGCCCTGGTCATCTGTAAGTCCGGATTTCAGTTTTTCCGGTGCGCCTCCGTCCAGGCGTATGCTGTTCACATACCAGAATTCCGCATTTGCAAGGGGGAAATAGTTGTTGTTCTTCTTAACTTCGATTCGGAAAGTAAAGCTCTCTCCGCTTACATCCATTCCCTCCGGTACTGCCGAAAGCTTTTTCTGCATATACAGCACGGGCCGATAGGTATTCGTCACCGTTACGCTGTGAACGGTCTTCCCGCTGTCCGGATCTTCCGTCACCTCTTCCTTTGTCTCGGACTCCCAGAATATATTCTCTGTCTCCTTCACCCGGATGCGTCCGGCATCGGCTGCTTCAAAGACAGCCTTTTCCCCGGCGTGCAGATAAAGGTATCCGTTTCCGTCAGTGGCGTATAAACCTTCCTGCGGTTTCCACTGGCCGTCTTCGAACTTATAGAGTTTGTATTCCGTGTAGGCAAGGTACTGCTTTTCGGTCTCATTATCGTATGTATATTCTTTGTAAAGCCGAAATTCAAAATTCTCATCCTGGCGCGCGCCGGGCACAGGTCCGGATGTCTCTTTGATAACCTCCAGTGTCTCCTCCGCGCTTACAGTTACCTTGACGGAATTGCCTGTAACCGTACTTCTGGTTTTGTCAGTGGTTGAAAAGGAGGAGAAGGAGGCATTGTTATAGGTGGAAAGGCTGCTGCCCTCCTCCAACTCACCTGCCATGGGCGCCTTCATCCTGATCCGGAAGGCTATGGAATGATTCGCTTCCAGTTTATACCCGGGATCCAGTTTCACCGCCACTGCTTTCACATAATCCTGCCATCTTCCGCTGTATTTATCACCAAGCGTTTCCTGGAGCATGCCCTCAAAGGCCGCCTCTTCATACCACCCGTTTCCTGTAGTGAGAATGCTCTCCGGCATCTCATTGCCCGTGGTTATGGCGGCATCTTCCTTCCTATTGTAATAGACCGTATACGGAATCTGCCGTTTATCCAGTCCGGTGGTATCCAGGGACTGGAAGGTACCGGACCATGTATTCTCCTCAAAGGGTGCAAAGGGATCCTTGCTTCCCTTCCGGTCCACAGCCGCCCGCTCCAACCTGTCAAATACCGCAATATCCTGAATTCCGGTGGCAGTAGTTACATTGATGTCGTAGGTATAAAACCCGTCTGCCTGCGAGCCTGCGGGCACGGTAGCCGTCCTGTCAAAGGTGCCGAATCGGTCTGAATCGGCGCGCACCAGTTTCTCTATGGTGGACTGGGAGGAGGTTGCCACATCGTCCTTCAGCTCATTTTTTGCATAGAGTACATTGCGGTAAGTAGTATCATAAGGGTTGCCGTCTTTGTCAACAGGATTATATCCGTCGATATTACCCTTCACCGGCTTTCCGTTTTCGCCGGTATATTCCCTGACCATATCCGCGTATGCCTTATCTACTGTAGAAAGATCTTCCTGCCCATCCCCATGGGTACCGTTGTCATAATCCACTTCCGTTTTCAGTCCCACAAGGGCCGGATGGCTGTTATTGCTGCCGCCTGCCGCTTCACTGAAATCAGGCATAAACGCACTAAGGTTGGCATTGATCTCCACTTGATTGAGCTGATCCATGTCCTTCCATTCGTAATACGCCCGGAAGCTTACGCCCCATCCTTCAATCCATTTTCCGTTGGTATACGAGGTGGCGTCCGCCCCGTCAAAGGCTATGTGGAATACTACCATCGTCCGCCCTGTCCCGCGGTAATTGGTGATGATATCCTTCTCCGGGTTCACTGTAACCGTAACCTGCGCGCTGTCCCAACTCTTGGGCTGTGTCTGGTAGACATCCCTGCTCAAATCGGTAATCCGGCCTGCCGTTATGGGATAAGAGGCATCAAACTGCATGCCATAGGGAAGGAGATCATAAAATACCACATGGCTTCTGCCCGGAGAAATCAGATCCTGATCTTCCTCACGCAGATAGTTGAGACTGCTCCTGTCATATATTTCATAACCGTCATATGCCGTCAGATAATAGTCCACCAATACCCGGTTATTGTCCACATCGTTTGTGCTGCCTGCTTTTTTAAAGGAAGCAGCCGTCTCGTTCAGCCATGTAACCGTCCGGTATGCGTTGTCGCGGACAAGGAGAATCCCTTCGCCGTTGTTATCCTGATATAAGGCTTTCGTTGCCTCCGCAAGTCCGGGTTCGCCGTAATTGGTGGAACCGCTGTTTCCGTCAGAATCCGTAAAATAGACGACGCTTCCGTCTGCCAGATGGACTGTGCCCATAACGCCTGACACATTCTCAAACTTAACCTCCGGGCTTTTCTCGTTGGTTTCTGCATTATTCCGCAGGTCAAGAATCTCCGCCATTTTAGAGGAGGAGGACTTGATGCGTACTTTTACGTCAATCTTACAGATCGTTTCGTAGTCTATGGTATCGTGTTCCACCTTTACCCGCCAGGGCTGCTGCGCAATGACTTCATCTGAAAAAGCGTAGGACATGCTGCCGGAAGCATCCACATCCACGGTATCGATCAGTACCCATCCCTGCGGATCTGCGCTTTCCTGATTCGCCTCATTGGGAGCTGCCAGCATTGCGTAAATACGCGCTCTGCTTCTTACATCGTTCCCATCCTTCAATGCTTCGGGCAGTAAACCCGCATCTACTTTCGTAAGTTCGGACTCCACCTTCTGGTCTTCCCAAACATCGTAGCCGTAATCTGTCTGGGTGATATTCACGGCGGAGAAATAATAATCACTCCCGTCCATTATCGCCCCGTCACCAGCCGCAGCGTACAGGTACATGAAGTCGTCTACAGTGGTGAGGGTATAGTATGTGCCCGGGATATAATCTCCCACTGTGTAGTCGGAGCTGCTGTCAGTCCTGTGGGTGTAGGAATAACCATACATATGTCCTGTGGTGGTAAAAGGCATGTCGCCGTAGTCCGCTCCGTTTACCTTTGACAGCCTGTAAGCATCCAACCATCCCGTATATACCGTCTTGTCCGTTTCCTTATGGACACCGATGATATTCCCGCTGTAGGACCAGTCATAGTTCTTATATGTCCATGTAGCTGTACCGGAAGACCCTTCTGTGGGGGCATCCTGCCCGTCTCTGGGGATTAGCCTGATTGTAATGTCATTTTGTACCGGCGTGCCGTCCTCTGCTGCATCGGCAGGATATGCCGTCACTACATAAAAACGGTTTCCCCAGGATTCTTCCCTCTGATCCCGCAGAGCCGTTCCGTCCATCTCTACCTGCCCGATGGGAAGCTTATAGGCTGTGGATCTGTCTGAATTATCCTTATACCCCACCACCTGTCCGCTACTGCCGGGCATATCCGTAATAACCATGTCCCAGGGCTGTGTGGCCGTACCCTTTACCCTGACATCCCAGACCACATAGCGCCAGTCAGTGGTATTCAATCTGCCGTCACTGTTTAAAAACCTGCTGTCCACATCCCCGCTGATGTACCTTCTCACCTGTGAAAGGGTATACAGCCCCGGCGTATAGTTAAGCCCTGACTCCGTATAATAGGATTTGGTAACGCTTTCAAGAAACACTGCGGAATCTATCCGTCCTCTAAGCGGTGTCCTTTCCTGGTATGTCGCTCCCCCGTCCACAGATATCCGGGGCTGCAGTGTCCATTCTGTCCCGTCTGTAATGTCCATCAGCTTCTGGTCTTTGTAGAGTACCTGCCATGCTGCATTGGTACCCGAATCAATTTTCTTATAGTTGAAAAACACCAAAGACTGATCTTCATAATAATAGTTAAAGGGCGTACTGCGGTTGGATACCGATGCCTCCGGACTTCCCTGGGGGACGCCGATTTCCGTGGGCAGAATGGAGTTTCCGTTTCTGTCCCTGAAAAGCTCGGACTCTATTCGAATCACCACCGTGCCCGGCTCATAGTCCTGGCTGGCATGAAATTCCATCTGGTATTTCAGGTTAAAGTTCTGATCCAACATTACGTCATATGGATCATGCTGATTTACATAATAAGCATCAAAGCCATACTGGCTGTCGGAAGCATTACCACTGCCGAGGCCCCTAAGGGACATGGCTGCGCCTGCCGCATCTTCCGGAACCGCAGCCAGGCTGTCCTGTACTGACAAATCGTCTTCACTCCCCGGCAGTTCCGTGCCGTCCTGGCTTTCCCCTTCCCCGGTCTCTGTACCGGGAAGCCTGTCGTCCTGGGCCTGGCTTCCGTCAGCGGGAGTTTCATCCGCAGGCATTCCGTCTTCGGAGACACCGCTTTCGCTGCCGGGTTCCTGCTGCGCTTCCTCTTCGGAAGGCTGCGGTACAGAATCCCCCGCATCCTGGCTTCCGTTGTCCGAAGGCTCCCCTTCGGGGGCTGTGGGCGTCTGGGACGGCTGAACGGCGCTGTCGGTGGTTCCGTCAACAGGGTTCTGGTCATCCGGACTCTGGGAACCCTGGTCCGCATCGGACGGCGTCTCTCCCGTATCTGCAGGCTGCTCCTGGCTTTCATCGGAGGGAACATCCTGATGACTCACATCCTGATTGTCGGCTTCTGTCATTGCAGCCGGAACAGATTCCGCCTCACTGGACTCCTGCACTGCCGCGCTGCTTTCCACGGCAATACCCATTTCCCCCGCGTTTACATAGGACGAACCCATGGAAAGGGTCATACAGCATGCCAGCGCCAGGCTGATCAGTTTCCTGATATTGTTCTTTTTTCTGTTTCTATGGAGTTTCATCGATTGCATCCTCCTTTTATTCGCCAAGAATCTCATCAAAGAGCTGAAGCAGCTCCACTACGCTTCTAAATACAACTTCCCGGTTCTCATTCTGCCAGATAAGCCTGCCCTGCCAGGAGTAGTGTTCCCGGAACAGAATCTGAATACGGAAAACCGACTTTTTCCCGTCTTCCTCATATTCCAACGGAATGAGGGGAAGGGATGGATTGGGGCAGTCTTCCAGGTCCACAAGGCTGTTTAAGAGCAGAATGATCTGGGACAGGCTGTGTATCTTTTCTTTTTCCTGCAGTCGTGGATGCTGCAGGTATCCGTCCATGATGCCGTTTTTATAGGATAACACGGTGACGACAGCTTCCCGGCTTCCGCAGGGTAACATTTTCCCTTTTAATTTCATGCTCTTCTCACCTCTTTTTTACCGTTTTCCCGGAGACTTTTCTATTTCCGTCCCCGCTTCCCTCTTGATTTATTTCTACTCTATCCAAGAAGCATTAGTTTTCCATTACTTTTGGAGATTTTTCAACATATAGTATTCCGGCTATTTTGCATCGTTTGTATTCTGGTTTCCTTCCAGAATGGCCGTCCGGAAAGAGAGACTGGCCCTGGAATGGGAGTAGGTTCTGCGGAAAGTTCTGTCTATCCGTTCTGCAACCGTCCGGGCATCCGCGGGAGAGCTTCCGGGCAGCATCAGGACATAGGAGGTAACGTCCAGTTTGGCCACGGGGTCACCTGCCCTTAAGCTGTCCAACAGGACGCGTTCCAGGCGCCTGGCATCCGTACCGGGTATGACCTGGTTGCCAAGTCCCACAATCATCAGGGTGGATGCGCCTCTGGTCCTGGACAGATGGCGTCTCTCCAAAGCCACGATCTTCTGGAATGTTCGAAATGTGCAGAAAAAGGCGCGTCCGTCGTTCTCTTCCTCGGTGACCATTTTCAGAATATCACCCTTTCCCGGGGCGCCCCTGCCCATGCAGGAGGCTAACGCATAGGTCTGTTCCATCTGTTCCGAAGGGGCTATCTGAAATTCCTCCCACAGGCGTTCCCTGTAGTGTGTATACTGTTCCATGGCGCGGGCGGACTGCCCCATGGAAATGAGGGCCTGCATCTGGGAGATTACAAAATCTTCCGCAGCGAAGTCCACATTCCGGGCCTGCTCGCAGATGTCTATGATTTCCATCCAACGCTCCTGCTTCTGGAGGGCGGGAAGCACCTCCCGGCAGGCGTCAAGGTAGAGGGTCTGGTAGTAGCGTCTCACGGGTATCACCCAGTCGCTGTCATTCCCGGCCAGAAAGTCTCCCTTATATATAGGAAGAACCTGCGAAAGCAGCTCTGCCGCCGCCTCGGGCTGCCGCCTGGCTTCCCTGCAGGCCTGTTCAAATTCTTCCGAGTCCAGTTCTATCTGCAGCGCCGGATTCCAGCCGTAGTTGCCGCGCCTGGTGACAATCATGTTCTCTTCTTCGGGAAACATTTCTCGCAGATATTTCCGGATTTTATAAATCATGCCCCGCAGCGCATTGATGGGATCGCTGCTGCCCTGCGCCCAGAAACGCTCGATAAGCTCCTCCGAAGAAACGCTCCTTGCGTGATTTACAATCAGATATTGCAGAAGGGAGAGTTCTTTTTTGCCCGCAGTCTTCCGTCTCCATTCGTCGTCTTCCTCTTTTCCCCAGGAAAACAGGCCCAGAAGCTCAAATCTGATACTCTTTTTCCCATTCATTTACTTGCACCTCTTTATATGTCATTTTTTGCTGCGCATGTTTTTTCCTGTCGGGTTACGTTATAGTACCATTCCAGGAAATCCTCGTGCATCTCCTCGCCCTGTTCCCTGGCCTTCACCGCCTCCAGTTTGTCGTCATAGGAACCCAGATAGTAGGTCTTTCCCTTGAAGGTGATCTGGGCGATCCATTTGCTGCGCTTCTTATCCCTGTAGACGCCGGTATGCCCGCTTGTATTGGTGGCAATCAGCCTGTGGTTCTTTCCGGCTTCCAGAATGGTCACAGAGGTGCCGTCTATAAGTTTTAAATTTTTCCGATAGATTTCCGACTGCAGACAGCCGCAGCTCTTGGTCTTTCCCGACTGGAGGCGTGTCTGCCCCACCACAGTCTCCCGCCCGCAGTCGCAGACGCATTTCCATTGGTGCATTCCGGCGCATTTGCCGGCATAATCCGTAACCGTCAGCCTGCCGAAGCGTCTGCCGATATAGTCTTTTCTGGAGGGATGGCTCAGGCAGCCGCAGCTCTTCCGATATCCCAGTGTCAATTGGCGGAGTGGGACATGTATCTCGTTCCCGCAGTCACATATACAGCGCCAGACTACAGACTCGTATAATATCTGCTCCGTAGGCTCCAGGGCAGTCAGCATACCGAACCGCTGTCCGGTAATGTCCCGCTGTCCCGGCTTTACCCTGGACATGCAGCCGCAGTCCGTGACGGTTCCTCTCTGCAGGCAGCGGGTGTCCAGAAGAATCTCGCCGCCGCAGCCGCAGCGGCATCTCCATACCATATATCCGTTTTTCCGCTGTCCCGTGGCCTCCTCCACCTGCAGACCGGCGACTCTGTATCCTATCCCGATCTTCGGGCGTGCCTTCCCGGAGGCTTTTTCCCCGCGGGATGGTCCTGCTGTTTTACGCTGTTCAGGTTTTAATTCATCTGCTTTGTTCTTTTTGAGTTTCCGTTCCCTGGTTTCGCTCTTTTCGAAGTTCGGTTCTCCTGCTTTGTTCTCTCCGGGGTTTCGTTCCTTGGTTTCGCTCTTTTCTAAGTTCGGTTCTCCTGCTT
>OFFK01000124.1_pt1 | contig 60930 bp, 69 predicted proteins | sample 1521361 | NCBI WGS metagenome assembly OFFK01 (sample SAMEA3504096, study PRJEB24116) | mouse gut metagenome | biome: mouse gut; feature: mouse-associated habitat; material: faeces | place: Denmark | collected 2011 | reverse complement strand
TGCAGCGCTGGGGCTCGTTCTGGAAGCCGCGCTCCGCATAGAACTCCTGCTCACCGGCGGTGAACACGAACTCCTGGCCACACTCTTTGCAAACTAAGGTCTTGTCTTCGTACATGGAAATACCCTCTCTTTTGATGCCCAGAATCGGAAATACAACCTGCTGGGACTGTAATATTTGCGTCAGCTTTCGCTGATAACGCCAAGATCGCCGGCTACCTTGCGCCGGATGCGTTGAATCGCGTTGTCCACCGATTTGGCGGGGCGTCCCACCTGCTCGCTGATTTCCCGATAGGAAAGGCCGTGCAAAAAAAGCGTCAGGATTTTCCGCTCCAGCGGAGACAGCTTCTGGGCCAGGGCATTCAACCGCTCCGCCTCCTCCTCCCTGCTGATATACAGCTCCTCCGGGCTGGCGTCACTGCCCAGCATAGGAGATTCAAAGGGAACGCTGTCGTTCAGCGGGGCGTGCTTGCTCCGGGCAGCGGTAGCTACTGCGGAACGGATGCGGTTGCGGATGCAGACCTCTGCAAAGGTTTTGAATTTCGCGTCGTGCCTGGGGTCAAATTCGCGGATGGCCTTTAACAGCCCGAAGGTGGCCTCCTGGATCAGATCCTCACTGTCCCCCCCTGCCAGAAAGTAAGGGCGGGCGCAGATGCGCACCATCCGGAGGTACCGCTTGACCAGAACCTCCTCCGCGTCCCGGCGGCCAGAGGCGGTGAGCTGGCATAGGGCCTCGTCGCTGTATTCATTGACTTGGGAATCAAATGTACTCATATTTTTACCCTACATATTATTATCACAAAAACAAAGGCTTGTCAATCTCTTTCGGCAATTTTTTAGAAATTCTCCTGAAAATTCCTTTTCCTTTATCAAAAATGCCAAAAATTTGATCTGAAACCCAACAATACACCAAATTTAGGACGCGTTAAAAGCTGAGCTGATCCAAGATCTGTCCCGGCAAAGCCCCGCCGGGGGCCGTCATTCCCAGATGCTGGTAGGCCTTGGGGGTGACGCACCGACCACGGGGCGTCCGGGTGAGAAATCCCAGCTGCATAAGGTATGGCTCGTACACGTCCTCCAGGGTAACGGACTCCTCGTTGATGGTGGCAGCCAGAGTGTCCAGCCCCACCGGCCCGCCACCGTAGTTGGTGATAATGCTGGACAGCATCCGGCGGTCCACGTTGTCCAGCCCCAGCCCGTCGATCTCCAACGCCTTCAGCGCACGGTCCGCCACCCCCTGGGTGACCACGCCTCCGGCGGTGACCTGGGCAAAATCCCGCACCCGGCGAAGCATCCGGTTGGCAATCCGGGGGGTGCCCCGGCTGCGGCGGGCGATCTCCAACGCCCCCTCCCCTTCTATGGGTACGCCCAAAATCCCGGCGGACCGTGTGACAATCAGGGCCAGCTCCTCCGGAGTATACAGCTCCAGCCGCAGGGTGACGCCAAACCGGTCCCGCAGGGGTGCAGACAACTGCCCCGCCCGTGTGGTGGCTCCGATCAGGGTGAACTTGGGCAGATCCAGCCGGATGGAGTTGGCGGAAGGCCCCTTGCCGATGATGATGTCGATGGCGTAGTCCTCCATGGCAGGGTACAAAATCTCCTCCACGGAGCGGTTCAGACGGTGGATTTCGTCCACAAACAGGATGTCGTTCTCCTGCAAATTGGTGAGCAGGGCCGCCAGATCCCCCGGCTTCTCAATGGCGGGGCCGGAGGTAATACGGATATTCACCCCCATCTCGTTGGCGATGATGCCGGACAGGGTGGTTTTGCCCAGCCCCGGGGGGCCGTGAAGCAGTACGTGATCCAGGGGCTCCCCCCGCATTTTGGCCGCCTGGATGAAGATGGACAGGTTCCCCTTGGCCTTCTCCTGGCCGATGTACTCCCCCAGGGACTTGGGGCGCAGGGAACCCTCCCCCTCGTCGTCCCGGGTGAGGGAGGTGGTAACCAGCGGTTCTTCCGTCTCAAAGCCGCCGTTGTCGGAAAAATCAATGCTCAAAGCTGCGCCTCCTTGTCATTCCTCGACAGATTGATAGCGGTAGAGCGGATCGAATACCGGGAAACGGCTTCGTGCTCATTACAGGGCGTCCAGTTCACTCCATTTGCCTCACAATGGTTTCCGCTGACTGCCGGGGGGAAAGTCCGTCCGTCATGATTTTAACCGTGTTCTGCCGGCCATAGGCCGACAGATATTCCAAACTCCGGGCCAAGGCATCCCCGCCCCGCAGACCGGCCCGTATGTCCGCCTCAATCCGGCGGCACAGTGTCTGCTCAGAGCACAACAACGTAAATTGATGCAAGCGCGCATTCTCCAACTCCAGCCGCGCCAGAATATCCCGGGCGATCTCAGGCTGGTGCATCACCCAGCCAAAGATCACATAGTCCAGCTCCGGGCAGGCCAGAAACCGGGAAAGCGTCCCGGTGATATTGTCCAGCACCATGGCCCTGGTTTCGTCCGTCACCCGGAAGGGATTCATATTCCAGCACCAGTCCCCGTCCAGGTATACCCCCGGCGTCAGGAGCTTCAACAATTCCCGGCAAACCGCGCTCTTGCCCACGCCCATGGGACCATTGACAAAAATCAGCGTTTTCACGCCTTCACCATCTTTTTCAACGCCTGTTTGATCACATTTTCCAAAGAAAGCCCATCCAGGTCGATCCCCTTCAGGGCCACGGCGATCTCGCTCTGGCTGTAGCCCAGCACCGCCATGGCCGCCGACGCCTCGCTGGCCTTGTTCTCCGGGATCACCGTGATTCCCCCGGCATAGCTCTCCCCCCCTGCCGAGGTGAGCTGCCCCTTCGCCAGCTTGTCCTTCAGCTCCAGGATGATCCGCTGGGCGATCTTCTTCCCGATCCCCGGCGCGGAGGTCAGGGCCTTTTCATTGCCGGACACGATGGCCAACGCCAGCCCCTCCGGGGTGTTGGAGGACAGAATGGCCAACGCCGCCTTTGGCCCCACCCCGGACACCCCGATCAGCATCCGGAAGCAGCCAAGCTCGCTTTCGCTGGCAAAGCCATACAGCTCGAAAATTTCCTCCCGGACATACAAATGGGTGTAAAGCTTTGCCGCCTTCCCCGTATTGAGTTTACTGATGGTGTGGTTCGTGGTGCGGCAGGCGTAGCCCACCCCTCCGCAATCAATCACCACCAGGTAAGGCCCGATATGGGCCACAGTGCCGTTCAAATAATAGTACACGTTGATCCCTCAAATCCTTATCGTATGGTTTGCAGCAGCGAAGTGGACGACCGGGCATGGCACAGGGCGATGGCCACCGCATCGGCGGCATCGTCCGGCTTGGGCACGGCGGCCAGGTTCAGCAGCCGTTTGGTCATGTCCATCACCTGCCGCTTTTCCGCCTTGCCATAGCCCACCACCGCCTGCTTCACCTGGGACGGATTGTACTCGCAGACGGGCAGGCCCAGCTTTTCCGCCGTCATGAGGATAACGCCCCTGGCCTGGGCCACCCCGATACCAGTGGTGACATTGTGGTTGAAAAACAGCTCCTCAATGGCCATCACATCCGGGTGGAACTGGCTGATCAGCTCCTCCAAATCGGTGGCGATCCGCCACAGGCGGGCGGGCAGACGCACTCCCGCCGGGGTGTTGATGGCCCCGCAGGCCGCCATGCGGTACTTTCCCTGGGCGGCCTCCACCAGCCCGAAGCCCACAATGGCATACCCTGGGTCGATTCCAAGTATCAGCATAGCGCACCTCCGCGCACACCGTCTGGAACGGCGCGCTTCAAACGAGAACTATTGTACCACAGCCCGGAGGAAAAGACAAGCGTTCCCAGGCTCAGACGTATTCTTTCCCGGAAAACATAGAGAGAACCGACAATTTCCATCGAAAATTGTCGGTTCCCTTTTGGAGCAGGTGAGGGGAATCGAACCCCCGTGTTCAGCTTGGGAAGCTGACATTCTACCATTGAACTACACCTGCAACTATTTTTGTATTATAGCAGACCTCACCGGAAAAAGCAAGTAGTTTTTTTCCAACGGCCCACAAAATTTTCCCGGCGGGCAGGCCCTCCCCTGCCCGCCGGACTGCTCCTCAGATCACGTGGTTTTTGAGGATGCCTACACCCTCAATCTCCACCTCCACCACATCGCCGGGGATCATGGGCCCCACCCCTGCCGGGGTTCCGGTAGCCACCACATCCCCAGGCTCCAGTGTCATAGAGGCGGTGATAAACTCGATCAGCCTACCAACCGGGGTAATAAAGTCAGCGGTATTCCCCTGCTGCACAACCTTGCCGTTCAGCCGGGTCTCCACCTTCAACGACGCCGGATCCACGTCATCCACAACAAAGGGCCCCACCGGACAGAAGCCGTCCATGGATTTGCCCCGGGTCCACTGACCATCGTGCCGCTGCACGTCCCTGGCGGTGGCGTCGATCAGACAGGTATAGCCCAGCACATAATCCGTAAAGTCTTTTGCTTTTATATCCTTTGCCCGCTGCCTGATTACGACGCCAAGTTCCCCCTCGTAGTCCAGCTGCGTCACAAAGGCCGGGGCATGGATAGCCCCCTCGGGCCGATTCAGCGTATTGGGGCCCTTCAAAAACAGCACAGGAAAACCAGGGGGATCCGCCCCCATTTCACGGGCGTGCTCCGCATAATTTTTGCCCACACAGACTATCTTGCTGGGGGAACAGGGGGCCAGCAGCTTGCATTGACACAAGGGAAGCCGTCCGCCGTCGTACTCCACCCCATCAAAAGGGGGCTTGGAGAGGGTCAACGCCTCCTCCCCTTTCACCACAGCCCAGCAGGGGCCTTCCGGCCTGTCGATACGCACATACTTCATGTCCGATCCCCCAAACAATTCAGAATTTCCCCAATCAAGTCCAGCTTCCCAGTTCCCTTTTCCGCCGAAAATGGGATGACAGGCGCGGTCTCCGGCAGGGCTAACGTCTCCCGGATTCGGAGCAGATTGTCCTCAATCTCGCTTTTTTTCAGCTTATCCAGCTTGTTTGCCAGCACCAGAAAGGGCTTATCCGCGCTCAAAAAGACCTGGGCCATGGTGCAGTCGTCTGCCGTGGGCTTGTGGCGGGCGTCTACAATCAGGATTCCCGCCGCCATCCTCCCGGCATCGGCAAACCATGCCTCAATGAGACGCCCCCAGCGGTCCCGCTCCTGTTTGGACACCTTGGCATAGCCATATCCCGGCAGATCTACCAGGTACAGCTTTTTGTCGATCAAAAAGTAGTTGATATGGGTGGTTTTCCCCGGTGCCGAGCCTACCCGGGCAAAGTTCTTCCGGTTCAGCAGCCGATTGATCGCCGAGGATTTCCCCACATTGGAACGGCCCGCAAACACCACCTGGGGCAGGCCGTCCCGCGGAAAGTCCGCCGGCTTTGCAGCTGAGCGGATAAACTCCGCCTTATTCCAATTCACCGTCATAACTCCACCTCACTGCCGCAGATTGACAGTGTGCCCTACCGCCTTGGGCCTGTCAGCGGCAGGCATAGGGGCCGCGTCCAGCTGTAAGGGTAAAGCACCTGTCAGTGCTTGGGACAGAACCTCATCCACCTGCTGAACCGGAGCGAACTTCAACGCGGCACGCACAGTCTGGTCAATCTCCTGCAAGTCCTTCACATTGTCCGCCGGGAGGATTACCGTGGAAATATGGCTGCGCAAGGCCGCCATAGTCTTTTCCCGCAGTCCGCCAATGGCCATCACCCGTCCCCGCAGGGTCACCTCCCCCGTCATGGCTACGTCCCGCCTCACTGGGATTCCGGTGAGGGCAGATACCATGGCGGTGGTGATAGCGATTCCGGCAGACGGCCCGTCCTTGGGAATTGCCCCCTCTGGGAAGTGAACGTGGATATCTTTGGTGGTGTGAAAATCCGGAGCTACGCCCAGCTGCGCCGCGCGGCTGCGGATATAGGACAGCGCGGCCCGGGCGGACTCCTTCATCACGTCCCCCAGATTTCCAGTGAGGGACAGCTTGCCGGAACCAGGCACCACATTGACCTCTACCTCCAGCAGTTCCCCGCCCGCCGAGGTCCAGGCCAGCCCGTTCACCACACCCACCAGCGGCTCCATGGACAGGGTGTCGTCCTGGTAACGTCTTGGGCCCAAAAGCTCCTCTAAATCAAATTCTGTAATGGAGATATGCTTGACACTCTCTTTGACGATTTTCGCCGCTGTCTTCCGGCACAGGGCCGCCAGCTTCCGCTCCAGCTGCCGCACTCCGGACTCCTTTGTGTAGCCGGTGATCAGCTCATTCAGCCCTCCGTCGCTGATTTTCATCTGAGCGCGGGTCAGCCCGTGGCGTTTCAGCTCCCGGGGTAGCAGGTGCTTCTTTGCGATCTGCAGCTTTTCCTTGTCCGTGTAGCTGGACAGCTCAATGACCTCCATCCGATCCAGCAGGGGCTTGGGGATAGTACTGGTGGTGTTGGCGGTCGTAATGAACATCACATCGGACAGATCAAACGGCAGTTCCAGAAAATGATCCCGGAAGGTGCTGTTCTGCTCCCCGTCCAGCACCTCCAGCAGAGCCGCCGCCGGATCGCCCCGGTGGTCGCTGCCCACCTTGTCAATCTCGTCCAATAGCAACACCGGGTTGGCACTTCCGGCCTGCTTGATCCCAGCGATGATCCTCCCCGGCATGGCCCCCACATAGGTCTTGCGGTGGCCCCGAATATCCGCCTCGTCCCGGATGCCTCCCAAGGAGATCCGGGCCAGCTTCCGGTTCATGGCCCGCGCCACACTCATGGCGATGGAGGTCTTGCCCACCCCAGGCGGGCCCACCAGGCAGATGATCTGCCCCTTGAGCTGTGGGGCCAGCTGCTTCACCGCCACAAATTCCAAAATCCGTTCCTTCACCTTGTCCAACCCGTAGTGATCCGCGTCCAACGCCTTGGATACCGCCGCCATGCTCACCCGCTCCCGCGTTTTCACCTGCCAGGGCAGCTCCAGGCAGGTATCCAGGTAACCCCGCAGTACCGCCGCCTCTGACGAGCTGTAAGGCTGCTTTTCCAAGTGCCGGACCTCCTTCAACAGCTTTTCCCGCACCTCGCTGGGCAGCTTCGCCTTGGCGATACGGCCCCGGTACTCGGAGATCTCATCGTCCTCCTCTCCCTCCCCAAGCTCCCGCTGGAGGACCCGCAGCTGTTCCCGGAGGAAATAGTCCCGCTGGCTGGCGGCCACCTGCTCGTGCACCTTGGCCGCCAACTCGCTCTCTACCTCTAAAATCTCCACTTCGCGGCCCAGAATCCGGCAGAGTCGATCCAGGCGGCGGGCGGGCCGCAGCTCCTCCAGCACCGCCTGCTTGTCCTCAAACCGCAGGGGCAGGTGCTGGGCGGCGTAGTCCGCGATATAGGCTGGGTCATCACTGGCCAGCAGCTTCAAGTAGATCTCCGGCGTCACCCGGTCGGACAGCTCAGTATACCGCTCCAAATAGTTGTAAACCTGCCGGATAGCGGCCTCTGTCCGGGATGAATTTCCCTTAGACGTTAGAATTTCCGGGATCAGCTCCACCTCTGCCGTGAGATAAGGCTCCGATGAAGTGATCCGCAGCAGGCGGCCCCGGCTGCGCCCTGCCACCATGACCCGGACGCTGTTTTCCGGCAGGCGGAGGATCTGCTTTACCTCCGCCACCGTGCCGATGGCGTAGAGGTCCTGCGCCTCCGGGTTTTCCACCGTCAGATCCCGCTGGGTGACCAGAAAGATCTCCTGGTTCTCCTCCATCGCCTCTTCCAGTGCGTGGATGGACGCATTCCGCCCCACATCAAAATGAAGCAGAAGCTGGGGAAAGACCGTAAGTCCCCGCAGGGTGAGCACCGGGATCGCCAGCCGATCGGGCCCATGCTCCAGTATCTCTGTCATGAGCATCCTCCTTACTGTAATAGAACCGTTTCTGAAGTCCGCAGCGGCTCTCCGCCGCAGACTTCACAGCCATCGCCAGTGCGCGGAGCACACAGCCGGCGGGCAACATCAGGCAAAGGGGCGGGCCGAAACGCCCGCCCCTAATCGCAGCTTGTTTTCTTTGCCTCCTGCTCAGGACGCGTTTCCGCGGGGATGGGCCTGCTGTCCCCCCCGCTCCGCCCGCAACTCGGCGGCACCCAGGCGCGGCCGGGCCGGGCGGCCCTCCTCCCGGAGGATCTCCGCCTCCCCTGCACCCTTGATGGCGTCGGCGGTGATGGTCACCTTGGCAATGCTCTGATCAGAGGGCACCTCGTACATCACCGGGGTCATCACGTCCTCCAGCACCGCCCGCAGGCCGCGGGCACCAATTTTGCGCTCCAAAGCTTTGTCCGCCGCGGCCTCCAGCGCGCCGGGGGCAAACTCCAGCTCCACATTGTCGTAGTCCATCAGGCACTTGTACTGCTTCACCAGGGCGTTCTTGGGCTCGGTGAGAATGCGCACCAGCTGATCCCGATCCAACGCCTTCAGGCTGGTGAGGATGGGCAGACGGCCCACCAGCTCCGGAATAATGCCGAATTTCAGCAGATCGTGGGGCTGGACGTGCTGGAACACGTCCTCCTTCTCCCGCTCCGCCGAGGTTTTCACGTCGGAGCCGAAGCCGATGGTCTTTTGATCCAGGCGCCGCTCGATGATCTTATCCAGCCCGTCAAAAGCCCCGCCGCAGATGAACAGGATGTTTTTGGTGTCAATTTGCAGGAACTCCTGGTGGGGATGCTTGCGCCCGCCCTGGGGCGGCACGTTGGCCACGGTGCCCTCCAGGATTTTCAGCAGGGCCTGCTGGACGCCCTCGCCGGACACGTCCCGGGTGATGGAGGTGTTCTCACTCTTGCGGGCGATCTTGTCAATCTCGTCCACATAGATGATGCCCCGCTGGGCCAGCTCAATATCGTAGTCCGCGGCCTGGACCAGCCGCAGCAGGATATTTTCCACATCATCGCCCACATACCCCGCCTCAGTGAGGGTGGTGGCGTCGGCAATGGCGAAGGGCACCTTCAAAATCCGGGCCAGGGTCTGGGCAAACAGGGTTTTGCCGCAGCCTGTTGGGCCTACCATGAGGATGTTGGACTTTTGCAGCTCCACATCGTCCCCGCCGCCGAAATAGATGCGCTTATAATGGTTATATACCGCTACGGACAACGCAATCTTCGCGTTCTCCTGCCCGATAATATACTCGTCCAGCACCGCCACCATCTCCTGGGGGGTGGGGATCACGTCGGGGATCTCGGGGGCCTCGTCCGGCCCGTCGTCATAGTCCTCCCCCAGTATGTTCATGCACAGGCGGACGCACTCGTTGCAGATATACGCCCCGGGTCCGGCGATCACCCGCTCCACCTGCTCCTGGTGCTTGCCGCAGAAGGAGCAGCGCACCGATTTATAGTCGTCTCTTGCCATGGTTCATCTTCCTTTCAAGGAAAGCGGCAAAGAGCGGAGACGGCAGCCTCCGCTCTTTGGACCGTATCAGCGATTAGTAATAATCTTGTCGATCAGGCCGTACTCCAGGGCCTCCTCGGCGGTCATGAAATTGTCCCGCTCACAGTCGGCGGTGACCTGGGCCAGATCCTTTCCGCAGTTGTCCGCCAGGATCTTGGTCACCCGTTTCTTGATGGTCTCCAGCCGCTTCAAGTGGAGGGCCATGTCGGTGATCTGCCCCTGGGTTCCCGCGGAGGGCTGGTGGATCATGATCTCCGCGTTGGGCAGGGCCATCCGCTTGCCCTTGGCCCCGGAGGACAGCAGGAACGCGCCCATGGACGCGCCCATGCCCACGCAGATGGTGGACACATCGCACTTGATGTACTGCATGGTGTCATAGATGGCCATTCCGTCCGGGATGGACCCGCCGGGGCTGTTGATATAGAACTGAATGTCCTTGTCCGGGTCCTGGGCCTCCAGGTAGAGCAGCTGGGCCACCACCAGGGACGCAGTGGTGGCGTTGACCTCCTCGCCCAGGAAAACGATCCGGTCGTTCAGCAGCCGGGAAAAGATGTCGTAGGAACGCTCGCCCCGGCTGGTCTGTTCCACAACATAAGGTACTAAGCTCATATGAATTGCTCCTTTCTGATGGGGGAATCGCAGTCCCCCAACCGCCGGCAGACATCAGTATACCCACCGGGGCTGGGAACTTATTCCCTCCCGCCCTCAAAAAAGCAGATTAGTTTTCCTCACTGTCGGACGCGGCCTTACCCTTGCCCTTGGAGGCGGTCTTCTTCTTGGCGGGCTTTTCCTCGGGCTCGTCTTCCTCGCCCTCCGCGCCGTCGGCCTTCTTGGCCTTTTTGGCGGGCTTCTTGGCCGCGCCCTTCACCAGATCCAACGCCTTGCGCATGGCCAGATCGGTCCGCAGATCCTCCATGCTCACCAGCTCCCGGACCTTGTCCGCCTCCAGCTTATACTGCTCCGCCAGCTTGGCGATCTCCTCGTCCACATCGGCGTCGGTGGCCTCAATGCCCTCGGCGGCGGCCACGGCCTCCAGTGCCAGATCACTGCGCACATTGCGCTCGGCGGCCGTCTTGGACTGGGCCCGCAGCTCGTCCAGGGTCATGCCCATCATCTGGAGGTAGTTCTCAAAGCCGATGCCCTGGCCCTGGATGCGGTTGGCGTAGTCCTCCAGCATCTTGTCCGCCCGGTAGTCGATCATGGCCTGGGGCACGTCGCACTCCAGCTTCTCGATCAGCGCGTCGATAACGGCGGTCTCGAAATCCCGGTCGGCCTGCTCCTGGCGGCGGGTTTTCAGCTTCTCGCCCAGATCCTTCTTGAACTCCTCCAGCGTGTCAAACTCAGACACGTCCTTGGCGAACTCGTCGTCCACCTCAGGCTCCTGCTTCTCCTTCACCTCGTGGACCTTGACCTTGAACACCACGGCGGCTCCGGCCAGCTCGGGGGTGTAGTTCTCCGGGAAGGTGATGTCCAGATCCTTCTCTTCTCCGGCCTTCATGCCGATCACCTGCTCCTCAAAGCCGGGGACAAAGGAGCCGGAACCCAGCTCCAGGCTGTAGTTCTCGCCCTTGCCGCCCTGGAAGGGCACGCCGTCCTTGAAGCCCTCGAAGTCGATAACGGCGGTGTCGCCCTTCTTGGCCTTGCGGTCCACGCTCACCAGGCGGGAGGCCCGGTCGATGTACGGCTTCAGCTCCGCCTTGATGTCGGCGGCGGACACCTTCACGTCCGCCTTGCCCACGGGCAGGCCCTTGTAGTCCTTGATGGACACCTCGGGCTTGACGGTGACGGTGGCCTTGAAGGTAAAGCCGTCCGCGCTCACGTCCAGCACCTCCAGCTGGGGGTAGGCCACGGGCTTCAGCCCGGTCTCCTTCAGTGCGGCTTCGTAGGCGTCGGGATAGGCCAGGGAGATGGCGTCCTCGAAAAAGATCTCGGTGCCGTACATCTTCTCCACCATCTTCCGGGGGGCCTTGCCCTTCCGGAAGCCGGGGACGTTGATTCGGTTCTTCTGCTTGTTGTAGACCTTGTCGATGGCGGACTGGAACTCCGCGGCCCCCACCTCGATCACTAACTCAAACGCGCTGTTTTCTGTTTTCTCGTTGCTTTTGATGTTCATGGTTGTTCCTCCAAGCTCGGCCCTGTCAATGCTCCGGGCCTTCTTTCTAAATAATCCAGCCTATTCTATCAGATAGGCGCGGAAATTTCCACTGTTTTTTTGCTCAATCTAAAATTTTTTTCGGACGGAACCCGACAAAGTCTGCGGACACCAGCCGGTAGTCCACATTCCCCTGCACCCCCTCGATGGCCAGACGGTGGCTGGCCCCGTGGAGATGCCCGTAACAGCATACCCGAACCTGATACCGCTCCAGCAGGTCGATGATCTCCTGGCAGCGGTACCCCCGGTACAGGGGCGGGTAGTGGAGAAAGCAGATCTTTTCCCGCTCCCCCGCCGCCTTCAGGGACGCCTCCAGCCGGATAAGCTCCCGGTTGAACACCTTCTCCCAGTGGGGCGTGCCGTTCTCCTCGAAGAACCAGCCCCGGGTGCCGCACAGGGCGGTGTCCCCATAGAGGGCGCAGTTATTGTGGAGAATATGGAGCCGGGTGAAGCCGTTGGCCGCGAAAAAGGCGTTCATCTTGGACGCGGTGGTCCACCAGTAGTCATGGTTCCCTTTCAGCAGCCACTTTTCCCCCGGCAGCTCGGAGTTCAGAAACGCGAAGTCGTCCCGCGCCTCCTCCAGGCTCATCCCCCAGGACAGGTCGCCGCACAGCACCACCGTGTCGCTGTCCTCCACCGGGGCAAAGCCCTCCCGGAGCTTGTCCACGTAGCCCTCCCATCCCCCGCCGAACACGTCCATGGGCTTGTCCGAACGCAGGGACAGGTGGGTGTCTCCGATGGCGTAAAGTGCCATCCCCTCACCTCTTATTTCAGGAAGTCCAGCACACAGTCCGTCATGCCGGCGGGATCAATGGAGCCGCTGAACCGACGCTGCCTGTTTTTCAGCCGGGCCAGGGGCATGGGCACAGGCACCCCGGTGTGCTGGCTGAGCTGATCCAGTATGTCCACCCCGGGCTTGTGATCCCGCACCCCCAGGGCGGTGAGGACGCTGGAGCAGAACTTGAAGGGGCTGGCGGTGGACACCACCAGGGTGGGGGTGTCGTCCCCCGTCTCCGCCCGGTACTCGTCCAGCACATGGAAGGCCACGGCGGTGTGGGGGTCGATGAGGTACTCCATCTCCTTCCACATCCTCCCGATCGTGACCAGGGTCTGGGCGTCGTCGCAGCAGCCCGCACTGAACAGCTTCTTCAGCTTGGTGCGGATGGCACTGTCCACCCGGTAGCTGCCGTACTCCGCCAGCTGGGACATATATTCCCGCACCTGCTTGTCGCTCCGGCCGGACAGCTCAAAGACCATCCGCTCCAGGTTGCTGGAGATCAGGATGTCCATGGAGGGGGACAGGGTGTTGTAGAAGGTGCGGTTGCGGTCGTACGCTCCCGTGTGGATGAAGTCTGTGAGGACGTTGTTGTGGTTGGATGCGCAGATCAGGCGGTTGATGGGTATGCCCATCTCCTTGGCGTAGTAGGCGGCCAGAATGTTGCCAAAGTTCCCGGTGGGCACGCACACATTGACTGCCTGCCCCTTGGTGACGGCCCCGGACTTCAGCAGATCGCAGTAGGCGGAGGCGTAATACACGATCTGGGGCAGTACCCGCCCCCAGTTGATGGAGTTGGCGGAGGACAGGAAATAGCCCCGTTCCGCCAAGGTTTGGGCCAGCTCCTGGTTGGAAAAGAGCTGCTTCACCCCGGCCTGGGCGTCGTCGAAGTTCCCCGCCACCGAGGTCACCCCCACATTGCCCCCCTCCTGGGTGACCATCTGAAGCTCCTGGATGTCGGACACGCCGTTCTTGGGGTAGAATACCAGGATCTTCGTCTTGTCCACGTTGCGGAAGCCCTCCAGGGCGGCCTTGCCCGTGTCGCCGGAGGTGGCCACCAGAATGCACACCGTCTTTTTCTCATCGTTTTTCTCCAGCGACGCGGTGAGCAGATGGGGCAGCATCTGAAGGGCCATATCCTTGAAGGCGCAGGTAGGCCCATGCCACAGCTCCAGGCAGTAGGTGCTGTCGTCCAGCTTGCGCACCGGGGCCACGTCCTCGTGGGAGAATTTCCCCCCGCCGTAGGCCTCGGACGCGTAGGTGGTCAGCTCGGAGGCCGCGAAGCCCTCCAAAAAGCTGTTCATGATATAGACCACCCGCTGCTGGTAGGACATCTCCTTCATGGTCTCCACCGCGGAGGCGGGCAGGCGGGGCAGCACCGCCGGGGTCAGCAGCCCCCCGTCCGGGGCCAGTCCCTTGGCGATGGCCTGGGGCGCGTTCATCCGGAGGTCTCTATTTCTCGTACTCAGGTAATTCATCTTTCACTCACTACTCTCATTAAATTGTTATAAAACAGGTTGCGCACAACTGTTTCATGATAACCGTGGTAAAGCAGATAGTCGTAAAAATCCCCAATCCTGTCGATGGAGGGGAGTGCGGGGATGGTGTCGCAGCCGTCCCAGTCGCCCCCCAAGGCGACGTGGGCCGCGCCGCCCAGTCCCAGGATGCGATCCAGGTGGGCACGGAGGGCGTCGAAATCCCGTCCGCCGCCCACGAAGTCCTCATAGAAATTGAGGCCGATCACACCTTGATTTTTTATTATCGCATTTATTTGCCCATCCGTCAAGTTTCTTGTGTGATCCCGCACAGATTTTGCGTTGGAGTGGCTGGCGATAAAGGGCCTGCGGGCCAGCTCCGCCAAGTCCCAGAACCCGGCCTCCGACAGATGGGACACGTCCACCAGGATATGTAACTCCTCCATTTTTGCCACAAACCGCCGTCCCAGGGGGGAAATTCCCCTTTCCGGTTCCTCCGCCGAGGAGCCGGAAAGGGCGTTGGCGTGGTTCCAGGTGAGATTGATGGCGATAACGCCCTCCGCCGCGGCCCCGTCCAGCCGCTCCGGGTCACAGCCCAGCAGCTCGGCTCCTTCCACAGTCAGGAACGCCGCCGCTTTCCCCTGCCTGTGGGCGTTTTCCGCGTCCTGGGCGGTCCGGCATTGGACGATCCTGTCCGTGTTGCGGGCCATTTGTTCCTTGAAACAGCGCAGAAGGGCCTGATAAGCCCGCTCCACCGAGTCCCCGCCGGAGGGGTAGCCGGTGTAGCCGTCCGCCGTCCACAGGGCAAAAAACTGGCAGTACCGGGCAAACCCCGCCGTCCGCTCCAGGGAAATCATCCCGGTGTTGCAATCCAGCCCTTCGTACTCCCGCCAGCAGCGGGAAATGGTATCGCAGTGGGCGTCAAATACGCAGATAGGCTCCATAGCTGTCCCCCTAAAAGGCGTTCTCAATATAATATATGTCCGGCTGCTCTGTGCGCACCCCCTGGGGAGCGTAAACCTCGGCCACATCAAACCGGGGCTGAAGCTCCGTGGGACGGTGAAGCAAATAGGACTCGGCGGTGAGCCGCAGCTTGCGCTGTTTGGAAAGGGTTACCGCTTCACAGGCCGCGCCATAACTGCCATCCTTGCGGAGCTTCACCTCCACAAAGGCCAGATACCTCCCGTCCTCAGCAATGAGGTCGATCTCCCCCATGCGGCACCGGAAATTTCGTGTTACAATCCGCCAGCCCTGGGCCTGGAGCCGCTCCGCCACCTGATCCTCACCCCACTGCCCCAGGGCGCGGGCACCTCCCCCGCCCCTCACAGGTTTTTCAAGAAGGAGCGGCGGTGGATAGGACAGGGCCCAAACTTCCGCAGCAATTCAAAGTGGCGTTTGGTGGGATAGCCCTTGTGGCGTTCGAACTCATATTGCGGGTACTGTGCCGCCATTTCCACCATCCAGCGGTCCCGGCTGACCTTCGCCAAAATGGACGCCGCCGCAATAGAATATGACAAGTTGTCTCCCTTTACAATCAGCTGATGCTCTACGGTGATGGCGTGCTTGCTCCCGTGATCCCGGTTGCCGTCGATGAGGGCGAAATCCGCCTTTGGCTCCAGGGCGTCGATGGCCAGCTGCATGGCCTTGATCCGGCTGTTGAGAATATCCAGCTTGTCGATCTCCTCCGGCTCCACCCAGGCCACGGCCCAGCTCACGGCCTGCTCCTGGATCTGGCCGAACAAGATCTCCCGCCGCTTCTCCGTCACCTGCTTGGAGTCGTTGAGCCAGGGCAGCTCCAGCCCGTCCGGGAGCATGACCGCCGCCGCGTATACCCGGCCCGCCAAGGGGCCCGCGCCTGCCTCGTCACAGCCGCATACCGCGTGGTATCCCCGCTCTGCCACCGCCCGCTCATAGTCCCAGCCCGGCATGGCCTTCCCTCCCCTTCTCTATTGCTTCACATCTTCCGGTGCTTCCAGTGTAAAGCGTCCCAGCTTGCCGCCCCGGAACTCGTCCAGCAGCAGCTTCGCCATCCGCTCCGTGTCCACCTCGCCGCCAGAAATCCGCATACCCCGGTTCTTCGCGCAGTCCTCCAGCAGCTCCCAGCCCTGCCTTCCCTCCAGCTCCGCCACCTTGTACCGCTCCTTTACGGCCTGGGGATAGCGGTCCCGCAGCAGCTCCAACAGGGCGCAGGCCAGCCCCTCCAAGTCCGTCACCTCGTCCTTCACCGCGCCCGTAAAGGCCAGGTGCAGGCCGGTGGTCTCGTCCTCGAACTTGGGCCAGAGGATGCCCGGCGTGTCCAGCAGCTCCAAGCCGCTGTCCACGCTGACCCACTGCTTGCCCCGGGTGACGCCGGGGCGGTCTCCTGTCTTGGCGGATTTGCGCTTGGCCGCCTTATTAATAAAGGTAGACTTGCCCACATTGGGCACGCCCACCACCATGGCCCGGATGGGGCGGCCCACCTGCCCCTTTTCCTTCCACCGGGCGATCTGCTCCTTCAGCGCGCTCCGGGCCAGGGCCGCCATCTGGCCCACCCCCGTCCCCGCCCGGGAGTCCGCCGCCGCAGCGGGAATGCCCAGCGTCTTATTGAAGTAGTCCGCCCAGGTGCGGGTGAGCTGGGGGTCGGCCTGATCCGCCCGGTTCAGCACGACAATCCGGGGCTTGTTCCCGCAGATGGCGTCGATGTCCGGATTACGGCTGGAGATGGGAATGCGGGCGTCCACAATTTCCACCACAATGTCCACGTGCTTCAGGTCGGCCTCCATCTGCCGCCGGGTTTTGGTCATGTGCCCCGGATACCACTGGATGTTCACAGGCGCGCCTCCTTATCTATCGTGCTCCTTTGAATAAAAAAGGAGCGGTCCCCCGCTCCTTTTTTATTCCACAGCTTACAGATCCTCCTTAACCTTAGCCGCCTTGCCCACGCGGTCGCGCAGGTAGTACAGCTTGGCCCGGCGGACCTTGCCCTTCCGGACGGTCTCCACCTTCTCGATGGTGGGGGCGTGCAGGGGGAACACCTTCTCCACGCCGACGCCGTAAGAGATGCGGCGGACGGTGAAGCTCTCCTCCACGCCGCCGTGCTTCTTGGCGATCACGGTGCCCTCGAACACCTGGATACGCTCACGGCTGCCTTCCTTGACCCGGATGTGCACGCGGACGGTGTCGCCCACGCGGACAGAAGGAGCTTCGTCCTTCATGTACTTCTCGCTGAATTGCTGCAACAGATCCATTTGTATTTCCTCCTATAGTCAGGCGTTCATGCGTCCAGGCCGTTTCGCCGCGCAGAGGACCACCCGTTTTCAGACCAAGGTAGTTTATCATATCACGAAAGGATTTGCAAGGGGGTTCCCGGAAAATTTTTAACATGGCCGGAACATTTCCGTCCCGGCCGTTTGCTCAAATATTCGCTCGGATGACCTCGCCCATTTTGCGCGTGCCGATAACGCTCTCCCCCGGCCCTGCGATGTCGGCGGTGCGCCAGCCGTCGGCCAGTGCCTGGTCCACGGCACGTTCGATGGCATCTGCCTCCTCCGCCAATTTGAACGAATACCGGAACATCATGGCGGCGGACAGGATGGTGGCGATGGGGTTGGCCTTGTCCTGTCCCGCGATGTCCGGCGCGGAGCCGTGAATCGGCTCGTACAGCGCGGGCGCACCGTCCCCCATGGAGGCGGAGGGCAGCAGGCCGATGGAGCCGGTGATCATGGACGCCTCGTCGGACAGAATGTCCCCGAACATGTTTTCCGTCACCACCACGTCAAACTGCCCCGGATCCCGCACCAGCTGCATGGCGCAGTTGTCCACCAGCACATCCTCATACTCCACATCGGCGTATTCCTCCGCCAGCCTGTGCATGACGGACCGCCACAGCCGGGAGGTCTCCAGCACATTGGCCTTGTCCACGCTGGACACCTTGCGGCGGCGCAGGTGGGCCATCTCGAAGGCCCGGCGGCCGATACGCTCGATCTCCTTCTCGGAATAGGCCATCAGATCGGTAGCCTCCAGCCCCCGGTCCTCCGTCTGGTACTTATCCCGTTTCCCGAAGTAGATACCCCCGGTAAGCTCCCGCACCATCAGCAGGTCAATGCCCTGTTCCGCCGTCTCTTTTTTCAGTGGGCAGGCGTCCGCCAGGGCGGGCCGCAGGGCGGCGGGCCGCAGATTAGCGTAAAGGCCTAAGTCTTTACGGATAGCCAGCAGTGCCGTCTCCGGCCGCTGCTCTGCGGGCTTGTCACTGCCCCACCTGGGACCGCCCACCGCCCCCAGCAGCACCGCGTCGCAGCTCCTGCAAAGCTTCGCCGTGCCCTCGGGATAGCTCACCCCCACTGCGTCGGTAGCACAGCCCCCCAGCAGCACGTCCACATATTCGAAAGAGTGGCCGAACTTCTCCCCCACCTTGTCGATGACTTTCACCGTCTCGTTGACGATCTCCGGGCCGATGCCGTCGCCCCGGATCAACGCAATCTTATAATTCATGGCTGTTCCTCTCCATCTATGCTCAGACATCCGTCCAAGCGTCAAATCTTGTGGAAATCTGCGGGTCATATACAGGAATACCAAATTCCTCGGTCATAACGTCTATCAACAAATTCAAATTCTGCTCAGACATCCCATAGCAGTCAAACCGGACAAGCTGTGGCGTAGTATACAGCGTGAAGCTGCCAAAGCCCTCTTTTTCGCAGTTGTCCTGATCCAGCCAGTCCCAACCGGAAAAAACAGCACGAATCCGCTCCCTGATATTCTCTATGGGAAGCGATTGCAAATCTTCCAGCTGCTCCCCATCGCACAGAGAAGCATATACCTTTTCATCCTCGTGAACTACGTCCTGCTTGTACTTCCAGAAGTTGTAATCCGTACTCATTTTGCCACACCTCTCGCCTTTAAGGACTTCAGCAGCCCGCCGTGCTCAATAATCCCATTGACGAACGCCGGGAAGGGTGCGGCCTGGAAGCTGGCCCCGGTGGTCTCATTAACAATCATCCCGGTTCCGAAGTCCACCGACACCTGATCTCCCGCAGAAATACCGTCCACCGCCTCCGGGCACTCCAGAATGGGGAAGCCGATGTTGATGGCGTTGCGGTAAAAAATCCGGGCAAAGCTCTTGGCAATGACGCACTTCACCCCGCAGGCCTTGATGGCCAGCGGCGCGTGCTCCCGGGAGGAGCCGCAGCCGAAATTGCCGCCGCCCACCACAATGTCCCCGGCCTCCACCGTGGAGGCAAACTGGACGTCAATGTCCTCCATGCAGTGGGAGGCCAGGGATTTCTCGTCCGGAGCGTTGAGATACCGGGCGGGGATGATCACATCGGTGTCCACGTTGTCGCCATATTTGTAAATCTTCATACCTTTACACCTCTTTCAAAGGCTGGCCGGGTCAGTGACCACGCCCGTCACAGCGGACGCCGCCGCCACCGCCGGACTTGCCAGGATGATCATGGAGCTGGTGGGCCCCATGCGCCCCACGAAATTCCGGTTGGTGGTAGAGATTGCCCACTCGCCGTCGCTCAGCACCCCCATGTGCCCCCCAAGGCACGGCCCGCAAGTGGGGGTAGAAACCACCGCGCCCGCGTTGATAAAGTCCGCCACCAGTCCCTCGGCCATGGCGTCCAAATAGATCTGCTGGGTGGCGGGAATCACGATGCAGCGCACTCCCTCCGCCACCTTTCGCCCCCGGAGGATCTTGGCGGCCTCCCGCAGATCCTTCAGCCGTCCGTTGGTGCAGGAGCCGATCACCACCTGCTGAATAGGCTTTCCCGCCGCCTCGTCCACGGTTTTCGTGTTGGAGGGCAGGTGCGGGAAGGCCACCGTGGGCCGCAGGGCGGACAGGTCGATGGTGACTTCCTTTGTGTACTGGGCATCCGGGTCGGCCTCAACTGCCTGCCAGGGGCGGTCCACCCGGCCCTTTAGGTAGGCGGCGGTCTTGCCGTCCACCGGGAAAATTCCGTTCTTGGCCCCGGCCTCGATGGCCATATTGCAGATAGTGAAGCGGTCGTCCATCTCCAGGGACGCCGCCCCTTCCCCGCCAAACTCCAGGGACTGGTACAGTGCGCCGTCCACGCCGATCAACCCGATGAGGTGAAGGATCACGTCCTTGCCGCTGACATACGGTCCCAGCTCCCCCACCAGATTCGCCTTGATGGCGGAGGGCACCTTGAACCACGCCAGCCCGGTGGCCATTCCCGCCGCCATGTCGGTGGAGCCCACGCCGGTGGAGAACGCCCCCAACGCCCCATAGGTACAGGTGTGGGAGTCCGCCCCGATGATCACCTCTCCGGGTGCGGTAAGCCCCTGCTCCGGCAGGAGGGCGTGCTCAATCCCCATCCGCCCCACATCGTAGAAGTGGGTAATGGTGTGCTTTTGGGCGAACTCCCGGCAGGCGGCGCACAGCTGGGCGGATTTGATATCCTTGCAGGGGGTGGAGTGGTCCAGCACAATGGCGATCCGCTCCCGGTCAAACACACTGGACAGCCCCGCCTTCTCAAACTCCGTAATCGCCACCGGGGTGGTGATGTCGTTGCCCAGCACCAGATCCAGCTTCCCCTCGATGAGCTGTCCCGGCTCCACCCGGTCCAGTCCGGCGGAACGGGCCAGGATTTTTTGGGTTATGGTCATACCCATGGAATTACCTCCTCAAAATATTTCGTGCACTTATTATGCCAAATGCCGCCGGGAAACAATGTAAACTGTGATACAGTTCAGCAAGGAAAAGGAGGCGGTGGACATGGCGGACTGGGATCGGTTGTCGGAGGGCCGCAGTCCCCGGAAATACCGGGCAGGACAGATGGTCTACCTCCAGGGCACCCCTCCGGACTGCTTTTACTACCTGGCCTCCGGCTCGGTGCGCAGCTTCATCAGCAGCCCCTCCGGGGAGGAACGGGTGCTCACCGTCCATCGGGCGGGCGATCTCATGGGGGAGGCGTCCTTTTTTGACGGCTGCCCCCGGGTCACCTCCGCCATGGCGTTGGAGGACTGCCTGATCCTGTCTGTCAACCGGGAACAGCTGGACCGGGCCTTCCAACGCCACCCGGAGCTGGCCCTGCCCATGCTCCAGCACCTGGCCCGGACGGTGCGCACCCTGTCCGGGCACGTGGGGGCCTCCTCCCTGCCCGCCCAGCAGCGGATCGCCCGCTGGCTCCTGGGCCAGCCCACTGGAGAGGACAGCACCATCAGGACCACCCACGAGGAGATTGGCCAGGCGGTGGGCCTGTCCCGTGTGACGGTGAGCCGGGTGCTGGGGGATCTGGCCGCCCAGGGGCTGGTGGGGCTGGGGTATCGGACGGTGGCTGTCTTGGATCGCGAGGGATTGTATGAGATGATCAATTTGGAGGGCTGATCAGTGCCTTCCGCTGTACTGTCCTTTTCTGATTCAAAATGACAAGTTCTATTGGAGGAAGTGGTTTATTATGTATATTGAAACTCAAAGGATGATCATTCGGGAGTATACGATGGGTGACTCAGAAGATTTATATGAGATTTTTGGTAATGCCGAGGTGATGAAGCATTGTGAGCCTGCATACAGTCCTAAAAAACAACTGATTTCTTATCAATGTTTTGTATTGGGAAAAGAGGGTCTGTTGCCGCAGTTCACAAGGACAGCGGCAAAATGATTGGCTATATTCTATTCAAGGCTTTTGAATCCTGCAAAGCGGTGGTTGAGTATGCTTTCAATCAGCTGGAAGCACACAAAATATTTGCGGAAGCCATTGACAGCGTAAAATCAGTTGGCCTAATGAAAAAACTCGGTATGCGGCTGGAGGGAATCCAGCGAAGCCAAACAAAAGACAATGACGGAAACTGGGCCGACCTCTATTTTTATGGGCTGTTAAAAGAGGAGCAGTAAGGCGTTTTGCCTTGCCGCTCCTCTTTTTTCATAAGATGATACAGATCAACCCCCCGGACCCCTCGTTGATGATCCGCTGCAAGGTCTCCCGCAGCTTCTCCCGGGCCTCCTCCGGCATCCGCTTCAGCTTGCCGTTCAAATCCTCCCCCACCAGCTCGTGGAAGGAACGCCCGAAGATGTTGGAGTCCCAGATCTTCCCGGTGTCCCCCTCAAACTGCTGGAGCAGGTAGTCCACCATCTCCTCCGACTGCTTCTCGGTGCCCATAATGGGGGACACCTCCGCCCGGATATCCGCCCGCATCATGTGTATTGTCTGATACAAACAGAAGTTTTATTTCGTGCCCGTTTTATGAGGAAATTTACCTTTTTCGGTACTGCTTTCAGGAAAACCTTCACATGAACCCGATTTTTCTCCCCTGTTCCATTCACTTCAATATGATCCAGCAACGCATCAATTACTCCAACAGAAAATCCATTCGTGAAATCCAACTCTTTTGTTATGGCCTGTCGCAACATTTCTATGGATTGCATCATATCCTGGTTCTTGATTTTTTCCGCTTCTAATTCTTGAAGCCTGTGGCGGAGCTGCTCAATTTCACCATTAAACCTGTCGTTGCGCAAGCTAAATTCTTCGTCTGATATCCGGCCGTCAATGCTCAGATCAAGCAGCTTGTCCTTTCGACGAAGGATATCGTCTATCCCCGTTTTACACCGGGCAATATCCTCCTCCGTTTTGGCCCCGCTTCCCAATGATGTATAGAGCTGAATCAGTTCATGGATAATCTCTGTCTTGTGTATGGACAGCTCCTCCAAAACTTGGCGTACAATATCATCTAATTCAACAGTGTATAGGATTGGAGCTTTACACCCTTGCTTTCCCTTCTTGCTGTACTCCTGACATTGCCAAGCCTCTTTATTCCCGCTTTTATATCGAAATAATGTGCGATAATAAGGCTGGTGATGGACGGCACAAATGATCTTACCGCTGTATGGGAATCGGTTCTGATAGTTGGTTTTATCGTCTGTACTCTGGGCCGCAGACCGTTTTGCCAAAATCAGATTGGCTTTTTCCCATAGCTCCTCAGACACAATGGGCGGGACGTTTTCTTCATCCTTATACATAGTCCACTCGTCCTCCGAAAAATACTTACGGTCATTGAGCTTATAATCATATTTGCAGCTTTTCCCGCCGCAATAGAAGCCTTTGTACTTAGGGTTGCATAGAATCCCCCTGATTGTGCTAAAGGAAAAAGGGTTGCCCTTGGTATTTTGATATCCCATACTGGTCAACTGGGCGGCAATGGTACGAATGCCCAAATTCTGATTCGCATACATATCAAAGATTAGCCTTACTATTTCGGCTTCATCCTCTTTAATGACCAACCTTCCCTCCTGCTTCTCATATCCCCAAATTCTGCTGTTCCCCAGCACTACGCCATGCTCAATGGCCCTCTTGAATCCAAACTTGACACGTTCGGATATCTTCCGCACCTCATCTTGGGCGATACTGGACATGATTGTGAGCCGCAGTTCGGCATCAGGCATCAATGTATTGATGTTGTCAGACTGGAACAGAACGCCTACCCCGCACCGCAAAAGTTCCTGGGTATATTGGATACTGTCCAGGGTATTCCGGGAAAACCGGGAAATCTCTTTGGTAACGATGAAGTCAAAGCGTTTGGTTCTGGCGTCATCAATCATACGGAGGAAGTTTTCTCGCTTGCCAACGCTTGTCCCACTGATTCCCTCGTCAATGTAGCCGTCTACGAAAGTCCATTGTGCGCACTTCTGGATGAACTCGGTGTAATAGCGCACCTGGGCCGATAAAGAGTGAAGCTGTTCGTCCTTATCTGTAGAAACACGGGCATAGTAGGTCACTTTAAGCGAAATGTCATAGATGGTCTTTCCTGAATTGAGTTCATTCCTGATTTCATAGATGTCCATACAAGTATCCCCTCTTATCTCCTATAAACTTCTTTTTGTTTCATTTTATCATATAGTTGAGCGAAAATCAACAACATATTTTCTTATGCGCACAAGGAGCCCCAGCTGTAATTTACAGCCAGGGCTCTTTGTTTTTGCGTGGAATAACCGTTTAGTACAGGTCATACCATTATATAGGGAGTGATTTCATGGAGCATATCCACCATGACCCACAATCATTGAATATACTAAAGAACGAGCTTAAACTTCAAATTAACCAACGCCTATTCGAGCAAGGCGTGGTTTCCCGCGAGGTTTATGAGCAAGCGAAAGTCAAATTGGTGTCATCTACATAGCTACTTATCCCCAGAAAACCCCAGGCCAAATCGGAACACTAATCCGGTTTGGCCTGGGATTTTACAATATAGAATCTAAAATGGGTACTGCTCAAAATGTTCTCTAACCTCTTGCTCCATCTGATCGAGCTTTTGAAAAAAGACATCTTTTGAGGATAAAGGAATCTGCTCTTTGGGAGGATGACACTGAACGCTTCCTGTAAAGATAATATTTCTATAACCTGTAGGGTTTGAGCCGTTGGTATTGTGCTTACGGGATCGCTTTAGCCCATAGGTAGTTTCAAGCTCATCATTGAAATCTTTGAATTTTAAAACATCTTTCCATCCGCGACTGCTACAATAGTCGCCGTAGTGATCATAAAGAACCCTGGCCGGTATAAACTCAACTTCCTTTTTGGAAATTTGACAACAATTTTGAAGAAACAGATGGATCGTTTTAGATATCGGTTCCTGGGCTTTTTCTCTTTTCGCCTTTAGTTGTAAAAATCCCCACAACGGGAATATCTGCTGAATCCATGACATATTGGGTACGACAAGGCTATCACATAAGTCAATCGATAGCCTTTTAACTTGAATTTTTTGCATTTTTAACTTATGTACTGTCCGGTCATCTCCTATGACAAACCATTGAGTAGTATTTCTGTGCATTTTTCGTTTTAATATCGAATCTTTACTGCATAAAAGTACTCCAGTAAACAACTTTCTGAGCCGTTCCCATTGTTTTGGATTTAAGCGTTCCACATCATCATAGCAAAAGGCAAATGATTGTCCCCGAATCTTCATTTCAATGAGTTTATCAATGCTCGCCTCCCTGGATAAATTTCGCATACTGTCAGCTTCGATCGGTGATTTCGGCTTTGGTTTTGTTCCCGCAATCAGTGAGAGCAACAGGTACATTGAAGGTGCTTGACTGATAGATAACACAATCACTCCGCTATACATCTTTTCCACCCAAAAACAATAGGCTGCAATCTTTGCAAGCTCACAAAGCTGTTTCTGGTCCCCCTTCACTAATTGAAATATAAACTCTTTGGGGATAGAATCGTTTTTAGAATCTAAATAGATGTATTTTCTGACAAGCGTAGAATTTGGATACAGAGAATTATATGATCTGAACATTCCCGTTTTCTCACAATATGAAATATGGTACTCCATCTTTTGTATGCAATAGAAAAAGCACTTGTCTGATTCAATTTCCTTTGTTCTCTTTCTCCTTTGAACACCGATTCTTTGATATAATCGCAAAATTTTAATGATTTCTGGTCGAAATTTTAGAGGGAAAGAGGTAATTCTCATCAAAGCTTCCAGCAAAAGCTCTCCCATAACAGGAGATTTCAAGCTTGGGTAGCCCAATATATCAGGTAAATAATTAAGGCATAATGTGTCATCCACCAACATTAAGCTTGAGCATATGGTTTGAACTGATAAGGATGGCAAACAAGGATTATTTGCCTTTACAATTTGATGGTTACGCAATGCATCAACACATCGAATCTTTACGTATAGCTTATCCTCGTCACTTCTTCCGAGTAGAGCATGATCGTAATGACGCATTACATATCGAACCCATAAAGTATAAACCTGATCCAACTGCTGTTTTGCTACAGCTATTTCAGAGTCTTTTGGTTGAGGTCCTGATGTAATGGAAGCTACATCCCATGCTTGATTATCGCCTTGACGAAAAAAACGGTCAATCTGACGATAGAGTGCAATTATAAACCCCTCTTGTGGGCTTCCTTTGGCTGCTTGATAAAACTTAATTAAGAGTTCTTGTTTTCCAAAGGCAATAGGTGTGGGCATTTGCAGCATTTCACATAAGCCATCCTGCAATGGAATAAAATGGTCTGGCGAATCAGAAAAAAACTTATAGATCGAACTGATTGAAAATGTCAGACAAGTAGGCTGACATACAACCCTATGGTTTCCATATCGACGGGATTGTATGACGCCATAAGAAAGTTGAACACCGAAAACCCTTAACAGAGTGAATGCAATCGCATTAACGCTGTTCCAAAACTTCATATCTTCTGATTCTATTTTTTTCCAGCTTTTGTACATATCCACCCTCCATTAAGCGAATGTATATTCGTGAACATAAAATGATGAACATAAAATTTCGCTTTTATTATATCTCTTTTACTTAGCTTCTGTCAAGGAGTGTCCTCGCCTTGTAGGTAAAAATAACTATAGGGCGAACATCATGAATCTTCAACGCCCTCTTTCCTGAAGCGTTTTCCAGCCAAGAAACACGGATTAAGTACGATTTTACAACCGGCCCAACTTCCAAATACCTCGAATCGCTCCGACAATTCGAGGATACCAAAATTCGAGGAGTTGGACGCAATGGGAACGGAACGCAGTTTGAAAGAAAAGTCTTTTGAGTGCAGTCTCCGACAAGAGCTGAAATTACACATCAATGAACGGTTGTACCGACAAGGGATAATTTCTCGCAATATCTATGAACAGGCAAAGATTCGATTGGTATCCAAAGATACGAACTCGTGACTGGCAGAAAAAGCTCCGTAATTTCTCACAGTGAAACGAACACAAAGGTAATCAAATCGGGGCCCCGGGGAAGCAAAGAAATTTTGCTTCCCCTTGCGATTAAGGATAAGCCCTGTGTTTGTACAAACATTTTGGAGGTTCCGGTATGGCAATTATCAAAACGAGCAACACCACCGGTAAGTACCATGATCAAAATTCCTACAATTCGGCTATCAACTATATTACACGACCTGACAAAACACCGCATCATTATATAGGCTCAATTGGATTGGATATGTATAACCCTGTTGGAAGTATGGAATCAGTCGCGATACATTTTGGACAGAAACATGGCGTACACGTTCGTCAATTCCTTCTGGCCTTTGATCCAAACGAGTCGATCAATCCAGAAATTGCCAATCTAATCGGACAGTCCATTATCTTCTACTTGGGAAATCGTTTTCAAGCTATTTATGCTGTCCACGAAGATGAGCCGCATATCCACATTCACATCGTTATCAACGCAGTTTCTTACGTGGACGGAACAAAGTACCGTGGAACACATAAGGTTTTCCGCCGTTTCATGGATTTTGTCAAACGTGTCCTACGGCAGTATGGAATCAACCAACTAATCTACGTGCCTACTTCCAAAGATACAGAATCACCCCAGGGCTAACCCTGGGGTGATGGGTTACTTGTTCTTCCACTGAGCAATATACTGTTGGACTGCTTCTCTCGGAATTTTCCATCTACGACCGATACGAAATGCTGGAATGGAACCATTATTGAGCAGTTGGTATGCAGCATTAGCTCCAATTTCCAAGACTTCACAAAGTTCGCATACCGTTAAAATATCTGAAGATTGTTCCAGTGACATTATGATACCTCCTATTTCGTTCTTATCATGTTGTTCAACTATTAGAATAGGAAAGTGTATGTAAAGCATTTTGAATAATACTTTTGAAACTAAACGAACAATAAAGTAATACAATCCTATAGAATATTGTGCAATTGAACGACAAGTCACACAATGATTCACGCATTGAACAAATAGAAACCCTACGGTATGCCGGAAGGACTTCGTAAACGGCAGCGCTTAGTTCGTTTTCGCTCCTGTCGCTGAACGGGAGGAAGCAAATTTTCTTTTGGCTCCCCTTGGCTTTATGCGATAAAACCTATTAAGATAAGGCTAAGATAAATCCCATAAGGAGAGAGCGATGGGCTCGAAATATGCAGATTTTACAACATCGTTATCAAAATGATTTACTCTGACAATGGGCAGCATCACCGTCCGCATTTCCATGCATACTACAACGAATACGAGGCTTCGGTTGGTGTGGATGGAGAGCTTTTGGCCGGGAGCCTCCCGGTAAAGCACCTCAGGATGGTGCAGGAGTGGGCCGCAATCCATGAGGATGAACTTTATATTGCATGGAACAAGGCCGTTAGAAATGAGCCATTTGCCAAAATCGACCCGTTGAAGTAAGGAGGGGTGAACGTGTATATAAGAAATGGTATTGCTTATGCTGGAGAGCCGACTATGCCGCTGAAGATATGCGGAGTTCGTCCATTACCAGATTTCAAACTCTGGGTACGTTTCAACACTGGCGAGGAGAAAACTGTTGATTTCAAGCCGTTATTGAACGACGGTGACTTTAGGGCCTTACGAGATCCTGAAGTGTTTCGCAATGTCTATATCGACTATGGATGTCCAGCCTGGAACAATGGTAGTATTGATATTGCCCCGGAATATCTTTATGAGCATGGGGAATCGGCGGCAAATGCAAGCGCATGATGGATGATTTTGAGAAACTGCTGGCGGATCAGCTCGAAAATCCGGAGTTCAAAGCTGAATGGGATGCACTCCAGCCGGAGCTTGCCATTGCCCAGGCGATGGTTGACGCAAGGGAGAAGGTCGGCATGACCCAACAGAAGCTCTCTGAGATGACCGGCATCGCCCAAGCTGACATCAGCAAGCTCGAACACGGAGCTGCCAACCCGTCCATCAAGACCCTTCGGCGGCTGGTTGCCGGGCTGGGGATGGTGTTGCACATCGAGTTCCTGCCTGCTGCCCCGAACTGAAACCGCATGAAGATGATAACCGTGCCAGATTTTCAGAGAAACCCCGAAGCCTATATAGATGCGGCCAGAGTGGAAGATGTTTTCGTTGTGGAGCTTGGGAAGCCTATTGCCAAACTGGTTGCCGTTTCTGACGGCGAGGCTGTTATTTGCGAAAAATGATTTGGGGGTGGGAGCCGATCTACGCCCGGGTGAAACGAAAAGCTGGCAATTTCAATTGTATACTATAATAATGAAGCCGTCTGGTATTCCAGGCGGCTATCATTATTATATAGGAGGACGTGACCATGTTTGACCCCAATCCTATCCTGATCCTGGTAGATATCCTGCTCCATCTGCTGGATGACGATGATGACTGACCCGGCAGGACACCCCACACCCAAACATCACAAAGGAGGAAACGTAATGCCCGCTAATGTTGAAACCATGTTCTATGTCCGTGAGAAGCCCTGGCACGGCCTGGGCACAGAAGTACAGGAGGCCCTTTCGTCCAGTACGGCTTTGATCTGTGCCGGTCTGGACTGGGAAGTTACCCAAGCGGATGTTTATACTGAGGGCGGCTCCCTGATCCCCGGCTACAAGGCCAATACCCGAAGCACCGACAACACCATCCTGGGTATTGTGTCCGACCGTTACAAGGTGGTGCAGAACAGCGACGCTTTCCAGTTCACCGATGATCTTCTGGGTTCCGGAGTGACCTACGAAACCGCAGGTTCACTCCAAGGCGGACGCAAGGCCTGGCTGCTGGCCCGAATTCCCCACCGCTATATCATTGCCGGAGATGAGATTACTCCCTATCTGGTGGTGATGAACTCCCATGACGGCAGCTCTGGCATCAAGGTCGCCATGACACCCATCCGGGTTGTCTGCCAGAACACCCTTAACCTGGCTCTGGGCACCGCCAAGCGCATCTGGACAACCAAGCACACCGAGAACGTCATGCTCCGTGTCCATGAGGCCGAGGAGACTTTGGGGCTGGCCGAGAAGTACATGGGTGAGTTGGGCCGGGGGATCGACACCCTTTCCCAAATCCGGCTCACCGACAAGAGGGTGATGGACTTCATGCAGGAGTTCTTCCCTGTCACCCCGGATCTGCCTGATGTGCAGCGCAAGAACAACCTCCGGCTGTTGGAGAATATGAAAATGCGCTATTGGGAGGCCCCCGACCTGTCCAATGTGGGCAGGAACGGCTACCGCTTTATCAATGCTGTCAGTGACTTTGCCACCCACGCCAACCCCATTCGCAGGACGAAAAACTACGATGAAAACCTGTTCCTGCGCACTGTGGAAGGGAACCCCATGATCGACAAAGCCTACAAGATGGTGCTGGCGGCAGCGTAAAGGAGATGGTACTATGCCGTCAAAAGTTTTAGCATCCACCGAGAATATATCCTACGCTGACTGGCTGGAACTGCGTAAACTTGGCATCGGCGGTTCGGACGCTTCCGTGGTCTGCGGTATCAACCGCTACAAATCCCCGGTGGAATTGTGGATGGACAAAACCAACCAGCTTCCCATGCAGGAGGCTGGAGAGGCCGCTTACTGGGGGACGCAGTTGGAGCCCTTTGTCCGGGCCGAGTTTACCAAGCGCACCGGGATTGAGGTCAGCCACAGGAGCGAGCTGCTTCAAAGTGAGGAACACCCCTTCATGCTGGCCAACCTGGACGGCACCTGTGAGGTGCCGGACTACGGAACCTGCGTTTTTGAGGCCAAGACAGCCTCCGCCTACAAGGCCGGAGAATGGGAAGATTCTATTCCCGACGAGTATATGTGCCAAATCCAGCACTACATGGCCGTGACCGGGTACAAAGGAGCCTATATCGCCGTTCTGATTGGCGGCAACACCTTCAAATGGCGGTTTGTGAAACGGGATGAGGAATTGATCTCCATGCTGATTGAGCTGGAAACCGATTTTTGGAGCCATGTGGAAAACAGAATTCCCCCTCCGTTGGACGGCTCGGACGCATCGAAAAACTTCCTGTCCGGGCGGTTCCCCAGCAGTACACCCCAATCCCATATTACCCTGCCGGATACCGCCGCCCAGCTGCTGGCCCAGTACGATGAAGCCTGTGCGCAGTTGGAAACCGCCACGGAACGGAAGCAACAGGCTGAAAATCTCCTGAAAGAGATGCTGGGCGAGAACGAGGTGGGTACAGTTGGCGGACGGATCGTCACCTGGAAAAGTGTGGTTCAGGAGCGGCTTGACGGCAGGACGCTGAAAGCAGAACACCCAAAGCTGTACAAAAAATATATCAACCAAACGTCATTCCGCCGGTTTACCATCAAATCGGCAGGATAAGTGGAGGAAATCATGGACAATGCAAAACTGAAAAGCCGCATGAGCGGCAAGGTACAGGAGCTGCAAAAGCCTGTGGAAACGGTGGAGGATGTACCGGAAATCTCCCTGGCGCCAACAGTTTCTGGCTATCTGGCCCTGAACAGCAACGCCTTGCATCTCATCCAAGACAATTTGAAGCACCAGCCCTTATCCCTCGACCTGTTCGATGTGGTCAAGTCGCCCTCTGGCGGCTCCACGGTGTTTGAGGTGCCGGGGCTGTCCGGGACGGAGGCGGAAAAGGAGCTGGTGGGCATTGTGCTGGACTATACCACACCGCGGGCTTATTGGGACACCCCCGATCCGGTGGAGGGAACCCCGCCCAACTGCATGAGCCACAACAGCATCGTTTCCCAGAACGGTGAATCCTGTGCCCACTGTCCTTACAATGATTTTGGCTCCAAGAACGGGGAAAGTAACGCCAAAGCCTGTAAGGAATCGGTGTTACTGTTCCTGCTGCGGCCCAACAGCATCATTCCGCTTCTGGTTCGGGTGCCCGTCACCAGCAAACCCCGGTTCCTGAAATACGCAACCCGGCTGCTGAGTACCCTGACGCCAATTTCCGGCGTGGTTACAAGGATTACCTTGGAAAAGGCCACCAGCAAACAGGGCAAGCCTTACGCCCTGTTCAACTTTGAGTCGGCCGATGTTCTCAGTCCGGAAGAAACCGCCAACGCAAAAGCCTATGCCCGCCAGTTCATGGAGCTTGTAAACACCACCGAATTGACGCCGCAGCTGGCCGAGGCGGGCTGAAATACATTTGATGACCCGGTATCCTGTTTGCAGATAGGATACCGGGCCTTTATTTAAGAGAAGGGGAGGGTTTAACCGTGAAAGTTCAAGCGTATATCCACAGCCTGAAAGACCGGGCGCATGACCGCCATGTGATGGGCGAAGCGGAAATCATCCGGCAGATCGGTGATAATCTGTATCTGGCCGAGGTCAACGGTATCCACTGTACGGCCATCTTCAATTTTTTCACCGGGGCCTACTATGTGGATGACGTATACGGCATCTTTCGGGAGGCTGACCATGCGTAGGCTGACGGAGCAGGACATTGCCGCCATCCTCGGACGCACTATCTCCGGGTACTGTGTGGAGGCCGCGAAAATCAAGCGTGGGCCCTTCACCGACAGTGACCACTACGGGATCATCCTGGGCAGGAACTCCCGGGGCGGATACGTCACCTGGGAATTTCATCTGCTGGACGATGAATCCGTCTCGGTCTATTGGGGCCACTACATCACGGAACGGGAGGAAGCCCTGCGGGATTATGAAGCCCGTGGTGCTGACGCACCACACCACGTGACGGTCACGGAGACATTCCGGCTGACCATCGAACTTGAGGCCAGTAGCAGACAGGAAGCGGAACGGATCGTATCCCGCGATTGGAAAAGGCGCGAGTTCGTTCTTGGCCCGGAACATTTTGCCGGGGTGGAGTTTACGACCGAGCCAGCCACCGAACAGGGATAGGTGGTCTTGCAAGGTTTCCGGGTTGTACCATTGGGGTGTACCCTATTGGCATACCGAAAAAATGTCCCAATAGGGTTGATTTCGGGGTTTTGGCATATGCCATCCTGAAAACTGACCCTATTGGGACAATCTGTTTAATTCTGCTCCTCAATGATACGCTGGCAATACGCTTTTAATGTCGGGATATCTTCCTGGATGATCTCCCAGGTGATTTCGGGATCGACTGTGCCATATCGGTGAGCTACAATATTTCTCATGGCTTTGATCTGTCGCCAAGGAACACCGGGATACTGGGCGCGAAATTCATCCGGCAGATTGCCCACAAGTTCCTCTATTTGCAGGATACATAATGCAGCCGCATTCCGATAGATGGGATCGCTTTGAAAAACATCCCCACCGCCAAACCGCTGAACAGTCAGCTCTATTTGGTCGCAATAAGTTACAATATGCCGCAAAATACTGATATTTCTGCCAGGAGGCTTCATATAGCAGCACCTCATCATTGTGGATGGAATCTAAAAACCGTTCGTCAAGGCTGGCGGTGGTGAGTAAATCCACAGGAAGGCCCAGTGCATCTTCCAAATCAACCAACAGGCCGGCCAGAGCCAAACCACGAATCTGGCCTTTATCAATGCGCAGGTCAATGTCGCTGCCATCTGTCATATCTCCTCGGGCATAGGAACCAAACAGATAGACCCGTTCGGCACCATATTCCCGGGCCAACGGAGCAATGATATCCCGAAGCTCCGAAATTGTATAATGGATAGCCATAGATTCACTCCCCTTCTGTACCTATTATAGCAAACTATGGCGATATTTACAACTGAAAGGATAAATGGAAATGAAAATTGGTTATGTGCGTGTCAGCACCCAGGAACAGAACACCATACGGCAGGAAGCGTTGATGGAACGGTTGGGTGTGGAGGAAATCTACATTGACCGCATGAGCGGCAAGAGTACCGACAGGCCGTCGTTAATGCGCATGATGGAATACGTTCGGAAGGGCGACACGGTAATTGTGGAATCCATCAGCCGTTTTGCCCGGAACACCCGCGACCTGCTGGATTTGGTGGAACAGCTAACGGTTGCCGGGGTAGAATTCGTGTCTCAGAAAGAAGCCATTGACACCACTACCCCAAGCGGTAAGTTTATGCTGACGATCTTTGCGGCTGTGGCAGAGTTGGAACGGGAGTACATTTTGCAACGCCAGAAAGAAGGAATCGCCATTGCAAAGGCCCAGGGGGTTTACAAGGGCCGGAAGCCCATCCATCGTCCGGAGTTTCCGCAAGTGGTAGCCCTGTGGCGGGATGGTAAAATCACAGCGGTGGAGGCCATGCGGCGGCTGAATATGAAGCCCAGCACCTTCTATCGGAAGGTAAGGGCCATGGGTTGAGTACAGCCCCAAAGTTTTTTACTTTGGGGCTGTTTTATCTGCCTGAACATATCGAGAATGACATGATATGTCATCTTATCTGCTTAAAATAGATAGTATCCCTTATTTCTTTTGGCGGTCTGCCAAACCTTCCATGTAGGCCAATGCCAGGGTTTGGCTTTGGCCGTCCAGCTTGTCCCATTGCTCCAAGCAGTTCTTTTGTGCTTTTGTCAGTTTGGCGGTATCATCCTCTACTGAGAAAAACTGGGCCAGGGTGATGTTGAAACCGTTGCAGATTTTGATTAGCGAAGGGATAGAGGGCACATAGGCTTTGTGGAGCATGGTACTTAGGGAGGAGTAGGGTATGTCGGCCTCCTTTGCCAGACGGTAGTAAGTCCAGGAGCGGGAGGCGCATAGCTCCTTAATGCGGCCCATCACATCGAAGTCATTCATAGGGATACCTCCCAGCTGTAGGATAATTTTATTTTAGCTGGAAAGTCTTGTTATAGGCAGATGAAGAATGTTGATATAAGCACTTGAAAATATAGCGTTTTTACGCTATAATCAAATTTGCAAATACCGCAAGAAAATGGGAGGGAAAATAATGTTTTGTACAAATTGTGGCACTCAATTGCCACCGGAAGCTAAATTTTGCCCCAATTGTGGAAATGATGTCAAAATTGACAGTCTGCGTTCATCCGATGTAAGTTCAGCTACACCTATATCTTACCCAAAAGGGAATACACAGCAGGAGCAAAATCCGCCTATTCTCACCGCAGCCGTAGCTAAATTTAAGGAACAAATGAAACTCGCCCATTTTCTCAATATTGCTTGTGAAGGAGTGGCGCTTCTCTATGCGTTGATAGTTCCAGCGTATAAACTGCGCTTCGACGCTATAGCGACAATCATTCTAATGGTTGGGATTATGGTTTTGGGTGCAGTGCTACTTATAATCGGTGCTGTCTACGCAGCAAAAACATATGATGCTATGCTTGGTCAACCCGGAGCTTGGAAAACTCTAAAAATTGCTTCAACAGATCAAGCAGATTTGAAATATAGCGGAAAATTCTATACTGAGATAAGTAGTGCATTGATGATTGGCTCCATGATTGTAATCCTTATTCGTTCTTCACTGTAGGGATGATATATTTTCCGATTCTTAAGTGAATTCTTAAAGGAAGTGCTATTATGCCGCTTTTAGAACAAATTGGAAAACAAATTAATGATTTAGGCCAACGGGCCGTCACAAGCACGGGAACCTTTGTTGAAGTCACCAGACTAAACGATTCCATCAATAGCATTCGACTGCAACTCCCAATCCAATATAGAAAACTTGGAGAAGCCTATTATAGCCTTTTTAATGATGGTAGCGGCTCACCTGAGCTTCAATCCCTTGTTGATGCCATCAACGCCTCTTTTACCGAAATTACAAAATATCAGGACGCCATCATGAAAGCTAAGGGCGTTGTGCAATGCCAATCCTGTGGTGCTGAAGTTACCGCTGGTTCATTGTTCTGTAGCAGCTGTGGTGCAAAAATAATCAGGGAAACATCCAAAGATGATACACCTAAATGCCATAGGTGCGGAGCCTCAGTCAGCGTGGAGGACTCATTCTGTATGGCCTGCGGAGCTGACTTGCGCGAAAATAAAACTGAAATGGAGGAATGACAAATGTTCTGTCCTAAGTGCGGAAAAGAATTGCCTGATGCGGCCAAATTCTGTGCCCAATGTGGCAATGCTATTTTGCCTAATCAGAATATTCCAGATACACCTGCGATTGTGCCAAGTATTAATGACTCTCAGGGGAATAATAGTATTCTTCAAAATAAAAGTTCCAATAATAAGAAAGTTATCATAGGTGCTATTGCTATAGCGATTGCTATTGTAATGATTGCCGTTATATTTATCATACGTTCAAACAATGAGAAGGATATGATCAGACAAATCCCTTGGATAATATGTGATGATGAGACAGAGGATACTATCACTGCATATTACAAGGATTATCTGGGTGAAAGCCTTATGGTTATCTGTAACGCAGACGCTTTCAAAGGTCAATGGGGTTCGGATTCTAATTCCTTTAATTTTATTGGGAAGATTGGAGTAACCGATATTTCTCAGGATAGTCGGCCAACCTACGATGTCAAGGTTACTGGTACAGCAACGACCAACTTCTTTAGAACCAAGTACTCTGTATCATACGAACTTCAATATCAAATACCAGAAGATAAAAATGTTATTGACATAAAAACACTATTCCAAGCCTATAGTTCCAATGCAGCATTAGCTGACAACACTTACGCTAACCAATATCTCAATGTTTCCGGGACGATAACAAACATACGCTCTAATTCTTATTCAAATACTGTAGAGGTGGAATTAGGTATTCCAACTGAACTTTTTTATATACATTTTGAATTTGATGCGAATGATACGTCTGTGTTTAACCTACACGTGGGAAACCAAGTACAGCTTAGCGGTTATCTTAATACAGGAGGAAGCACATACACTCTCAAATTTACAGATGCCTCCATATATGTAAGAGACACTTCTGGATCTAAGCCAAATCCTCCGAGTAGCTCGAACGTATATCCACCTACATTAGCACCCATTGACCCCAACGACCCCAATGCTGATATTTACTCAGATCACTTAGGACTATATATTAACGAAGATGGTCTTGTTTTAAGTCTTTCTGTGGGGACTGGCGATGGAATCTCCTATCAGGCCCAAATTTATGCAAACAAATCTGACGCAGATAATTATGCAAATCCATTGCTCGAATTAACAGGTGGTTCAATGGATTATTATAGTGGGGCTATGGTTATTGACTTTTCAGATTTCTCAGGGAATTGCGTATATATTGAAAGGGATAATAATATTGAAGATAACTATACATTTGATATGCATGGCGATTCATACTTTGAAGGCAACAACATGGAACCGTATTACAGGTCAACCTTCTATATGATAGAGCGGTTTATTGACGTAATGGGCTAAAAGCTGTTTGTTGTCAGGAGATTCCGTCAAATCAGGTTAATAAAACACCGAGCAGGTCACCCTGCTCGGTGTTTTACATTGACAGCAGTCAAGAATTCGGCTATAATAAAGACATAATTTAGAATAGTCGAAACACGTCGTCTCTACAAATCAACAGGGGGAAGCTCCATGTACATCAAGCGAGCAATAGAAAGCACAGTCCTCAAGATTTCCGCCATGTTTCCCGTTTTGCTTATCACAGGCCCCCGCCAAGTGGGAAAAACGACCCTGCTTCAAAACCTATCCGAACCTGATCGGAAGTATGTTACCTTGGATGATCCCGATGTAAGGTATCTTGCCAAGCATGACCCCGCCCTTTTCATGCAAAGGTACGCTCCCCCTGTCCTGATTGATGAAATCCAGTATGCGCCTGAACTGCTTCCCTATATCAAAATATACGTGGATTCCACAAAGGAAAAGGGCAGCATCTGGCTCACAGGCTCACAGGCGTTCCAGCTTATGAAGGATGCCAGTGAAAGCCTTGCCGGACGGGTGGGGATCGTCAACTTGTTGGGCCTTTCTGACGCTGAGATTTATAGCTATGAGAGTACCCCCTATACCACCGAACCAAAGCAGTTGATGAACCGGATGGGTGAATTGAAGGAGCGCAGCTTAAACGATATTTATAACAGAATCTTCAAAGGCTCCATGCCTGAACTGTATGCCTCACCAAATATGGATTGGGAAACCTACTACCGTTCCTATGTGAACACCTATCTACAGCGAGATATCCGTAATCTGGCCCAGGTTGCCGATGAGATGGACTTTTACAACTTTATGACCGTAGCTGCCGCCCACACATCAAAGCCCGTGATTTATGAAGAATTAGCTTCTGCTGCCGGTATTTCGGCACCCACCGCCAAGAAATGGCTGTCCATCCTGGTATCCTCGCACATCGTTGCTCTGGTGCAGCCCTATTACAACAACGTATTGAAGCGTGTCATTAAAATGCCGCTTCTCCACTTTCTTGATACAGGACTTGCGGCCTACCTTTTGAAATGGGGGAACCCGGAAGCGTTGGAACGTGGCGCAATGTCAGGAGCTTTCTTTGAGACTTACGTGTTCACCGAGCTGTATAAGAGCTACCTCAATGCCGGGAAGGAACCCCCCATCTTCTACTACCGGGATAAGGATCAAAGGGAGATTGACCTGCTGATTTATCAAAACGGCACACTGGCACCTATTGAGATCAAAAAGTCAGCCTCACCGGGCAAAGCGGCCATCAAGAATTTTCATGTTTTAGAGCCGGTTCAAGACCCAAAGAAATTCGGAGGCTTGGACGAGCTGAAAACGACATTGGGCAATGGGAGCGTGATCTGTATGGCCCAAGACCTCCTGCCCTTGGATGAAAAAAACTGGATCGTTCCCGTTTGGCTGATTTGACGCAAGATGCAAAACCAATACAGACAGGTTCCCTTTTTGATTATATTGTGGTATACTGATCAAGAGAGAATTGTTTTATAGGAGGGTATCAGCAGCATGGATCAATTTATCCCACAAGCAATGCTCGACCTGCTGTCTTACCGTTCGACATTAGGACAAAGTTTGAAGCAAATATCCCTGCGAAAAACTCCTTTGGAGATCATTTTGTACGATATTGCAAAGTACCGTTCTGGATATACTGATATTCTAATCCAAGAAAATTTGATTGGCTCCCGCTTCAAAAGTGAAGATTCTATCCTTCGCAAATATCAAAAAACGCTTCGTACAAATGGAGGCTTCAAACAGTGTTTCAATGATATTTTGGGATTCCGACTACACTTTGACGAGTACCCGAAAGACTTTCCTGCGTACTTTCGGGTTGTAGATTTACGCAAGGGCAAGTTAACTGACGATGGGTATCACGCAATTCACCTCTATTATCAACGGGATAGTCTGTCCTATCCAATTGAGGTTCAGTTATGGTGCGGAACCGACTATTTCTTTAATCTGTGGAGCCACAAATATATATACAAATACAAAGCTCCAGCTGTTGGCCAAAGGCTCTATCAAGAATTTTCTCAAAACATCATTCAATCGGAACAGGACTTTTTGATGCGCTTACAATATTGGGAGGCAACCTATCATGGGGAATAAAAAGATATACGTTGTAGCCAAGGTCTTTGACCAACAAGGCAGCCTTGCTTACCTCTGTAAAACGCCAAATGAAGCCAGGTGCCTGCCTGGGACGCTGGACGCCCTTCGGGCGGATGGTGTTCAAATCGTAATTCTGGATTCTCCGGAAATCTACTCTGAATATGCTCCTTATACCTACATTGAGGATATGAAAGAGTTCATTGATCTGGTAAGCCAGTTGAACCGGGTTGCATAGTCTGCCGCTTTACCACAAAAACGGAGGAGATACCATTCTACGGTATCTCCCCCGCTTTTCATATCAGGACAAACCATTCGACCAGAAACATTCGCCCATTCTGTTTGCTCACCACTTCTATACTTCTTTTTGTTTCGCTCAATATGGATGGACGGGGCGGACGCCTTGAGCCGCACCCCGTACCGTCCCCCCTGCTTGACGATCTCCGGCTCCTCCAGCGTCATCTCCTGGGGGTCGGGCATCACAATGCCATACCCCGTGGCCTCCACCTGATGGAGGGCCTCCTCCACCTTCTCATAGCTGCGCTTCATGGCGGCCATCTGGGTGAGCTGGTCGATGAGATCCCCATCGTCCCGGATCTCCAGCCCGCACCGCTCGGACACGGTGGAGTAGAACAACGCCCGGGGCAGCTCCAGTGTGGCGGTGACTACCCCGCTGCCCATGTCCATCCGGTTGAGCACGGCGGAGCTGACCTCCTCCCGGTCGCCCATGGCCAGCACCGCCCCCTCCGCGTCCCGCAGGCGCATCAGGTTGGCGGTCTCCTCCCGGATCATGGCGTACAGCCCGCTCTTGATGGGGTGGTCGAAGGGCAGTACGTCCACCCACGGGGGCAGGAACAGATCCATCTGCTTCATGGGGAACTCGTGGAGCACCGCCCGGATGATCTCGCTCACCGCCCCCTCGTCCAGGGTCAGGCAGTTGGCGGCCAGACAGGTCACGTCATACCGTTCCGCGATATCCGCCTGGAGGGTCTGGGCCCGTTCACCGTAGGGCTGGGCGGAGTTGAGCAGCACCATAAAGGGCTTCCCCAGCCCCTTCAGCTCGCTGATCACCCGCTCCTCCGCCTCCAAATAATCCTCCCGGGGAATGTCGGCCACGGTGCCGTCGGTGGTCACCACAATCCCAATGGTGGAGTGGTCGGTGATCACCTTCTGGGTGCCGAACTCCGCCGCCTCCGTCATGGGGATCTCATGGTCGAACCAGGGGGTCATCACCATCCGAGGCTGGTCGCCGTCCATCTGCCCCAGTGCGCTGGGCACCATGTAGCCCACGCAGTCGATGAGCCGGACGGAGAACACCCCGCCGTCCTCCATGCTCATCTCCACCGCGTCCTCCGGGACGAATTTGGGTTCGGCGGTCATCACCACCCGCCCGGAACCGCTCTGAGGCAGCTCATCCCTGGCCCGATCCCGGATGTAGGCGTTCTCGATCTTGGGCAGAACCAGGGTCTCCATGAACCGCTTGATGAAGGTGGACTTCCCCGTCCGCACGGGGCCTACCACGCCGATATAGATATCGCCCTGGGTGCGCTGGGCGATATCCTCATACAGTTTGTTTTCCAAAGCTGAACCCTCCTCACCGCATACTCGTCTTATATGTATGGGCACAAGCGGGAGAATATGACAGGGCGGAATGGATTTTGTCCACGCCGCCCATTCTGTTCAGCATCTTCTTGCCGGGATCAGCAGCAGCTCCCCCTGCGCCGCCTCCCGCGCGGGCAATCCGTTGGCACTGCAAATGTCCTCCACGGTGGAGCCGCAGGACTTGGCGATGTCCCACAGGGCCTCCCCCCGCTCCACCCGGCGGATCACCACCGAGGGCCGCACACCCGTCTCCTTGGCTGCGCTGGGCTTCAAATCGGTGACGCAGGCCGCCTGCTCCTCCTTAAGGGTGGTCCAGGCAAACTCCGCCTCGAACCGCACCTCCAGCCCTCCGGTGACAGGGACGGCGGTGGCCTCTCCCACAGGGCGGCAGGTGCAGGAGCAGGTACAACCCGAGGGCAGCTCTCCCCGGCAGGACACGGGAATGTCCACCTCCACCCCACACAGCGCGTCGTCCTCGCTGAGATAGAGGATGGACGCCACCGCCTGGGCGGTGAACTCCATGCCCCCCTCCGCCGGAGCGGAGGCCATAGAGGTCACCGACACGGCGCAGTCCAGCACCTGCTTGGCGGGTATGCCCGATTCGCACAGCTTCCGGGCCGTTTCCCTCCGGTTGGTTCGTTCCGCCATGGTGCACAGGCGGGCCGGGGTGCGCTCCACGTCGATGGGCTGTTTGAGGCAGTAGGCGTCGCTGATCAGGGTCACCGACCGGCGCACCCACAGCGCGGCCTGGGCCAGGGCCTCCATCGTCACCTCCAGCTCCCCCTCCCGCAGGCGGCAGTCTACGCTTTTCAGCGTCATCACCACCTCCGGCTCCGCCTCCTCGGCGGTCTCCCCCAGGTCCAGGATCTGGGAGTAGGGCAGTTCGAAGCGCAGGGGCACCAGCCCCGCCCCGCCCCGGTACAGGGTGACCAGCTGGATGTCCCCCTTGAGCACCAGCTTCTTGCCGATGAATTTGGCGTCCACCGCCCCCAGCTCCGCCCGGTAGAACAGCAGCTCCTCCATCTCCGGCTTGGAGGCCGGGGGCCGCAGTACATCGGAGAAGGTGAACGTCTTTTCCGCCACGTCGGGGATCACACAGCACTTGCAGGGGGTGAGCAGCTTCTCCACCCCGCTCCCCTCCCCGCAGCTCACATCACAGCTCAGCTCCTGCTTTTCCTGCTGGTAGGCCGCCGCCCACACCGTCAGGTTCACCCGTACCAGCATCTTCCGGGGATTGATGGTGCGGGCGTCCGCCGAGGCGGCGTACACCGCCGCCTGCACCGGGCATCCGGCGTGGAACTGGGGATCGTCCCGGACGCACTGGAAGGGGATGGTCACCTCCAGCGGCTGGGGGGCCGCCTCCCCCTCCGGTATGTAGAGCACGGTGACCCGGGCGGTGCCGGACAGCCGCAGGGAGCCCTCCCCCAGCTCCTTATCCTTCAAAAAGACCTTGCCCACCGCGGAGACGATCCGGGAGATATCCGGAAAGGCATCGGGTACAATGCTCTCCAACGTCTCCTCCTGGGAAAACATCCCCTGGCTGACGGGCCTGTAGCCCTCCATCACCATGCGCTGCAGCTCCATGTCCATAGGCTTCCTCTCCTTGCACGTATTCTGTGTTCACTATATGAGGGGAAGGGCCGGGATATGTCGGGTTCTCTCAGTCCATATGGAAGATCTTGCGCATCAGGCCGCACAGTGCCTTCGGAAACTTCACCACCACGACTCGCATGAAAACTGCCCCCTTTCTCAACGCTGGAATCTATACCAGCATATGAAAAAGGGGGCTGTCCGGTTCCATTCAATTTTTCCGGGTCTCCCACTCCGGGATCTCCCTGGCCTGTTCGTACAGGCGGATGTAGCTTTTGTGGCGGCTTTGGGCGATTTGGCCCGACTCCACCGCCTCCCGCACGGCGCACCCCTTTTCCTTCACATGGGCGCACCCCTGGAAGCGGCACCCGTCCAGAAAGGGCCGGAACTCCCGGAAGGCCCCGGCCAGCTCCTCCTTCGGGATGGCCTCCATCTGCTCCACGTCAAAGGCGGAGAAGCCCGGCGTGTCCGCCGCCAGCCCTCCCGCCACCGGGAACAGCTCCACATGGCGGGTGGTGTGGCGGCCCCGGCCCAGCTTTTCGCTCACATCCCCCACCTCCAGGCCGAACCCCGGCTGGAGGGCGTTGAGGATGCTGGACTTGCCCACGCCGGAATTCCCTGTAAAGGCTGACACCTTTCCAGCGATTGCCGCCGCCAGCTCTGGGATGCCGTCCCCTGTCTCCGCACTGACCTGGAGGGTGGAGAAGCCTGCCGCCCGGTAGAGGGATGCCAGCCCGTCCGCCCGATCCAGGTCGCACTTGTTCAGGCACACCAGCACCTCGCACCCCTTCCACTCCGCCATGGCCGCCATCCGGTCAATGAGGAAGGGATCGGTGACGGGAATGGCCCCTGACGCGATGATCACCATCTGGTCAATGTTGGCAACCATGGGGCGGCGGAACTGGTTTTTCCGGGGCAGGATGGCGTCTACCATCCCGGTGCCGTCGTCCAGCGCGCTGATCTCCACCCGGTCCCCCACCAGGGGGGTGAGCTTCCGGTGGCGGAGCCTCCCCCGCCCCCGGCAGGGGACAGGAGCGCCCTCCCCCGTGTCCACGTAATAGAATCCGCTGAGGGCCTTGACAATCCGGCCCGTCATGGTTGTGAAAAGTCCACCGTGTAATCCCGCTCCAGGTTGTTGTTGATATAGATGGACACCTTCTGGAGCCCGGATGCGGTGGCCGGCTTGCTCAGCACCCCGGTGGACGCCTCTACTGATCCATCAAAAATCACCTGATCCCCAACCACAATCCGCACCTCCACTGTACCAGTAAATCCGCTGAGATCCACGTTGATCGGCTTGGTGCTGGCGGGGATGCCCACGTTCTCCGTGGGCAGGGGTGTCTCTGTGGGAGGCGGTTCCGTAGCAGGCGGTTCGGTGGCGGGCGGCTCTGTCTCCGGCGGCTCCGTCTCCTCCGGGCCTGTGCTCACCCAGAAGTCGATGACCTTGCCCTTTTCCACCTCGCCCAGCACGCTCTGCCAGATCACCCTGCCCTCGGAATACTCCTCGCTGGGGTGATTATCCACCTTGCCCCGGATCAGCCCCATGGTGCCAAGCTGCCGTTCCACGTCCTCGAACGTCCAGCCCACAAAGCTGGGTACGGCCACCTTGGGGGTCTCCGGACCCTTGCTCACCACCAGTACCACCTTGTCGCCCTTTTCCACCACAACATCGGCCAAGGGCGTGTAGGAGATGATCATGCCCTTGGTGATGGTGTCGGAGAACTCCTCCTGTATTTCCACATCAAGCCCCATCTCGTTTTGCAGCTTCAACTGGGCCTGCCGGTACTCCCAGCCGTCCACCGGCGGCATCACCATCTTGTCCTCGCCGCCGCTGATGGTCACCTTGATCACCAGTTCATCCTCTTTGACCTTGGTTCCGGCCTCAGGGGTCTGGCCGCAGATCTCACCCGCCTCATACTCCTCACTGTAGACGGTGTCCCCTTCCTCTACCTTAAAGCCTTCCGCGATGGACGGATTCTTTTTCAGATCCTCCAGGGTATACCCCAGCAGGGAGGGCACCTGGTACTCCTTCTTCTCCTCAAACATTCCCTTAAACATGAAATTGTAGAGGAAAAAGGCCATACCGCCGATAAAGATCAGGATCACCACAATGGCGGCCACCGCGGGCACCACGCTGGAGCCGCCCCGGGGCAGATCATCGTACTCGTCCAGCTCCTCCTCCCGGTAGCGGCGTTCCCGCCGCTCCGGCTCCCGGATCGGCTCCCTGCGGCGCGCGCCCGTGTCCCCGGCGGCGTTCCGGGTGATGGGCACCACCATGGTGGGCTCATCCACCACCTCCGGCTGGGACACCTCCATGTCCGGGTTCTTGCGGAACTCCTTCAGATCGTCCAGCATCTCGTCCGCCGAGCTGTACCGCTGGTTGGCGTCCGGAGCCATCGCCTTCATGGTGATGTCCTCCAGGGCCTGGGGCACGTCCGGGTTCAGGCTCCGGGGGGGCACCGGGATGGCACTGATGTGCTGGATCGCCACCCCCATCGGGGTGTCCCCCTCAAAGGGCAGCCGCCCGGTGAGCATCTCATACAGCACCACCCCGGCGGAATAGATATCGGTGCGGCAGTCCACGTGGCTGCCCCTGGCCTGCTCCGGGGAGATATAGTGGACGGAGCCGATGGCCTCCTGGGTCATGGTGTTCTGGGCCGCGCTGGCCAGCTGGGCAATGCCGAAGTCGGTGACCTTCACGCTGCCGTCCCGGAGCACCATGATGTTGTGGGGCTTGATGTCCCGGTGGATGATGCCCCTGGAATGGGCGTGGCTCAACGCCCGCATGATCTGGGTGATGAAATGCTGGGCCTCCCGCCAATTCAACGGGGTGCCCCTGCGCTGCATATATTGCTTCAGCGTCAGCCCGTCCACCAGCTCCATGACGATGTAGTCCAGCCCGTCGGACCGGCTCACGTCGTACACGGACACGATGTTGGCGTGGGACAGCATGGCCACCGCCTGGGACTCGTCATGGAAGCGGCGGCGGAACTCGGCGTCCTGGGCCAGCTCCGGCTTCAGAATCTTCACCGCCACCAGCCGGTTCAGACGGTGGTCCCGGGTCTTGTAGACCACCGCCATGCCGCCCATGCCGATGCACTCCAGAATTTCATATCGGTTGTCGAGCATTTTACCTATGTATTGATCCATGGTAAAAGTCCTCCTACAAATTGCTTACAGCTCCGCCAGGACAACGGTGACGTTATCCGGCGCACCCTGTTCCAGCGTCATATCCACCAGCCTGCGGCACAGCTCCTCCGGCCCCCGCTCCTCCAGGGAGGTCCGGAGCAGGACCAGGTCGGGCAGCACGTTGGACAGCCCGTCGCTGCACAGCAGCAGGCGGCTGCCCTGCCCCGTCTCCACCCGGAGCAGGTCGCAGGCCACGGCGGGCTCCACCCCCAAAGCCCGGGTGATCAGGTTCTTCTGGGGGTGCCGCCGGGCCTCCTCCGCAGTGATCTCCCCCCGGTCCACCAAAAGCTGCACCAGGGAGTGGTCCACCGTCACCTGCCGGATCATCCCGTTCTCCAGCAGGTAGCACCGGCTGTCCCCCACATTCACCACGTAGGACTCCCCCGGCAGGGCCAGGGCCGCCACCAGCGTAGTGCCCATCCCCCGGTACTCCGGGTTGGCCTGGGCCAGCTCGAACACCTTCTGGTTGGCCTGGGCACAGGCCTCCGCCAGCGTGTCCTCCCACCACTCCGGGTCGTCCCGGGGACCCTGGGCGAACCGCTCCTCCACAAAGGCGGAGAAGGTCTCCACCGCCACGGAGCTGGCCACGCTCCCCGCCTGGGCACCGCCCATGCCGTCGCATACCAACAGCAGGGCCGCCCCGTCCAGCTCCCGAAACACAAAGCTGTCCTGGTTGTCCTTCCGGTGACGGCCCACGTCCGTCACGCCGAACAATTTCATAATAGAAGGTCCCCCCTTCTGGGAATCAAAGGCCGTCCCCGCCGCCAATGTGCTTGCGCCGGAGCTGGCCGCAGGAGGCGTCAATGTCGCCCCCCAGCTTCCGGCGCACCGTGGCGGTCACGCCGTGCCCCTCCAGCCGCTGCTGAAACTGCCGCACCCGGCGGCTGGGCTTCAGCGGCGACTCCGCCACATCGTTCAGCGGGATCAGGTTCACGTGCCCCGGCTGTCCCCGGAGCAGCTCCGCCAGCCTGTCCGCCTGAGCGTCGCTGTCGTTCACCCCGTCGATCATGGCGTACTCGTAGGAGATCCGCCGCCCGGTGGTCTCAAAGTACCTCCGGCAGGTCTCCATCAGCGGCCCCACTCCCACCGCCCTGTTCACCGGCATCAGCCGGGACCGGGTCTCGTCGTCCGGGGCATGGAGGGAAACGCTCAATGTTAATTGTAACCCAAGAAGGGCCAGTTTGTCAATTTTCTTTATCAGCCCGCAGGTGGACAGGGAGATGTGCCGCATTCCAATGTTAAGCCCATCTGGGTGGTTTACCAGCGTGAGAAACCGCATCACGTTGTCAAAATTGTCCAGCGGCTCCCCAATCCCCATCAGCACGATGTTGGAGATTTCCGCCCCGCTGTCCTTCTGGGTAAAGATGATCTGGTCAAGAATCTCAGCGGGTGTCAAGTCCCGCACCTTGCCGCCCAGGGCGGAGGCGCAGAACACGCAGCCCATATTGCACCCCACCTGGCTGGACACACAGACAGTATTCCCATGCTTGTACCGCATCAAAACCGTCTCGATACAATTTCCGTCCAAAAGCCGCCATAGGTATTTTATGGTACCGTCCGCCTGGGACACCTGCTTCCGCTCCACTGTGGGCACCGTAAGGAGGCACTGCTCCCTCAGCATCTCCCGCAGAGACTTGGGCAGATCGCTCATCTCGTCGAAGGATTCCACGCCCCGGTGGAGCCAGCGGAACACCTGCGCGGCCCGGAACTTGGGCAGGCCCAGCTCCTGAAACCAGACTTCCAGCTCTGACCGCGTCATGGACTTCAAATCCACCACGGGGCTCACCCCTTTCTGCGCAGCTTGGCCACAAAAAACCCGTCCGTCCCGTGGATATGGGGCCAGAAGGTGATCCACCCCGGCTGTTCCCCGAACTCAGGCAGGGTGAACGGCTCCAGGGCAAATTCCGGGTGCCCGGCCAGAAATTCCTCCACAATGCCCTCGTTTTCCCGCCGGAGCACCGTGCAGGTGGAGTAGACCAGCACCCCGCCGGGCCGCACATACCGGGCGCAGTTGTCCAAAATGCCCCGCTGCACCTGGGGCAGGCCCTCTAACGCCTTGGGATCCTTATAGCGGATGTCCGGCTTCTTGCGGATGATCCCCAGCCCAGAGCAGGGCACATCGGTGATCACCGTGTCAAAACCGTCCACCCACTCCTCCCTCAGCTCCGCCGCGCTCTGGCGGCAGGGGGTAATGACGGACAGCCCCAGCCGATCCCGCCCCGCCTGGAGCAGCTTGATCTTGTGGGGGTGGATATCGCAGGAGATCATCTCGCCCTGATTCTCCATGTCGATGGCGGCGGCGAAGGACTTGCCTCCCGGCGCGGCGCAGCAGTCCAGCACCCGCTGGCCCGGCGTTACCCCGGCGGCGGTGACCGCCAGCCGTGCCGCCGGATCCTGCACGTAAAAACGCCCCTCCTGGAAGGGGGCCAGCCGCTCCAGATCCCCCCCGCCGCTCAACAGCAGGCAACCGGGCATCCACGGGTGGGGCGTCGCCTCCGCCCCGGCCTCCCGCAGCTCCTCCGTCAGCTTCTCCAAAGTCCCTCGCAGGGGATTGATCTGGGCGGCGGTCGGGGGCTGTAAATTGTCCGCCTCCAGCAGGCGTTCCGCCCCCTCCGGACCAAGCGTATCTATAAACTCCTCCACTAACCACAGGGGATGGCTGTATTTTAGTGATAAGGTTTCTGCCTTGTCACATCCCTCCGGCTCGGGCAGATCCTTCTGCCGGAGCATGGCCCGCAGAATGCCATTCACCATCCCGGCGGCCCGGGGGTTGCGGCAGTATTTTTTGGTCAGCTCCACGGCCTCATTCACCGCCGCGCTGGGCGGAATCTTATCTAAAAACAGGATCTGATAGACCGCCGCCCGAAGCCCGCACAGCACCGGCGCGTCCAACGCCTCCAGCCTCTTGTTGCAGAACCGGGCCAGCTGCCAGTCCAGCAGCAGCCTGTTTTGCAGTACCCCGTAGCACAGCCGGGAGGCCAGCGCGGCGTCCCGTTTGTCCAGCTCCTGCTCCCGCAGGGCCTTTTTCAAATATCCATCCGACCACGCCCCCTGCCGCTCACAAGCGGTCAAGGTGATCAGCGCGGCCTCTCTGGCAGAACCCATCAGGCTTCCTCCTAACCTGTCAAAACTGTGCCTGTCCTGATGGGATGTCCCATCAGGAACGCGGACGCGGCCATGGCCTTTTTCCCGTCGGGCTGAAGCTCAAGGATTTCCAGCGCCCCATCGCCGCAGGCCACCCGCAGGCCCTTTTTGTCCGCTTGCAGCACCGTCCCCGGAGCCGCTTTCCCGGCCTCCCCCGCCAAAACGGTGCGCAGAATCTTACACCGCACCCCGTCCACCACCGCCGTGGCGGCGGGCCAGGGATACAGCCCCCGCACCTGGTCGTGGAGCTGCCGGGCGGTTTTTTCCCAATTCATGGGCGACAGCTCCCTGGACAGCATGGGGGCGTGGCTGGACCCGCTCTCGTCCTGGGGCACAGGCGTCACCGCCCCCGCCCCGATCTGCGCCACCGTTTCCACCAACAGCTCCGCCCCCATCTGGGCCAGCCGCTCAAAGAGCTGGGCGGCGTTTTCCTCCATAGGGATTGGGGTGGCCCGTTGGGACAGAATGTCCCCGGTATCCATCCCCTCCGCCATGACCATAATGGTAACCCCTGTCTCATCCTCCCCGTTGAGGATGGCCCAGTTGATGGGCGCGGCCCCCCGGTACTTGGGCAGCAGGGAGGAATGCACATTGATACACCCCAGCCGGGGCAGCTCCAGAATTTCCAGGGGAAGGATCTTCCCGTAAGCCGCCACCGCGATAAGCTCCGGCTCCAGCCCCTTCAAGATCTCCAACGCCTCCCCGTCCCGCACCCTGGCGGGCTGGAACACTGGCAGGCCAACTGACAAGGCGTATTCCTTTACAGACGGCATCTGGAGCTTCATCCCCCGGTTTTTCGGCTTGTCCGGCTGGGTAAATACCCCGCAGATCTCATGTCCCGCCTCCACCAGGGCCTTCAGCGAGGGCACCGCGAACTCCGGCGTGCCCATGAACGCAATTCTCATTTCCGACGACCCCTTTTCTGGCGGGGCTTCCGGCTCTCAGCCTGCTCCGACTCCATGGCGTCCAGCTCCTCCATGGTGTAAAGCTGTCCGTCGGTGCGCTCCACAAACAGGTGGCCCTCCAAATGCTCCAGCTCGTGGCAGAAACAGCGGGCCACCATTTCCTCCCCGGAGACCTCGAAGAAATTCCCATCCCGATCCTGGGCGCGGACGGTGACGGAGCTGGGCCGATTCACCCAGCCATACTGATTGGGCACACTGAGGCAGCCCTCCCAGCCCTCCTGCTCGCCCTCCGCGTGAATGATCTCCGGATTTACCAGCTCGAGCATCCGATCCTCATCGTCCATCACGATCACCGCGCGGCGGAGTATGCCGATCTGCGGAGCCGCCAGCCCCACGCCCCCGGCGTTCTCCAGCGTCTCCTTCAGATCATCCAGCAGCCAATGGAGCTTCCGGTCGAACTTCTCCACCGGGCGGCACGCCTTTTCCAGGGAGGGGTCCCCCTGGGTCAAAATCTTTCGCAAAGCCATCGCAAATTCCTCCTCTTATTTCATGGGGTCCAGATCCGCATAAATCGCCACCCCACGGTTCTGCCTGTCCGACTGGGCACGCCGGAGCAGATGGGCCACCAGCTGGCGAATGGCCCGTGTGTTTTGTGTGCTCAGCACCAGCCGGTAGCGGTAACGGTCGTTTACCTTGGCCACCGGAGCGGGGGCAGGCCCCAACAGACGGTAAGGCGTCCCCGCGTAAGGCCCCCGCACCATGGCGGCCCCCAAGCTGTCCCGCAGCCGCAGGCAGGCCTGGAGCACCGCTGTTTCCTCCAGCCCGGAGGCGCACAGCAGAAACAGGTCGTTACAGGGCGGCAGCTCCCGCACCTCCCGAATGCGGATCTCCTGGCGGTAAAAGGAGTCATAGTCCTGCCGCGCCGCGAACCGGATCACGTCGTTGTCCGGGGTGAGGGTCTGGATCACCGCCTGCCCCTCCTTCTCCCCCCGGCCCGCCCGGCCCGCCACCTGGGTGAGCAGGGAGAAGGTGCGCTCCGCGGCGTGGATGTCCCCGGTATACAGGCTCTGATCCGCCGACACCGCCCCCACCAGGGTGACGTTTTCAAAGTCCAGCCCCTTAGCCACCATCTGGGTGCCCAGCAAAATGGGAATCCGCCGCCGCCGGAACCGTTCCAGCAGGGCCTCGTGGCTGTGGGTGACAGACACGGTGTCCGCGTCCATCCGCAGCACCTCTACGCCGGGGAACAGGTTCCGCAGCTCCTCCTCCACCTTCTGCGTTCCGGCCCCCACAAAGCGGAACAGCCCGCCGCACTCCGGGCACCGCTCCGGCAGGGGCTGGGAGTGGCCGCAGTAGTGGCACATCAACCTCCGGTTGGCAGAGTGGTAGGTCAGATGGACCGAGCACCGGGGGCAGGCGGGGATCTCTCCGCACTCGCCGCACACCGCCATCCGGCTGGCCCCCCGGCGGTTGAGGAACAGGATGGCCTGCTCCCCCCGGTCGATGGTCTCCTCCAGCTTTTGGGCCAGCGTCCCGCTGATGGAGCCGCCGTTTCCCTGCCGCAGCTCCTCCTTCATGTCCACAATGGTTACCTTGGGCAAGGCCCGCTCATTGAACCTGCGGCTCAGCGTATACAGGTGATACTCCCCCTGCCTGGCCCGGTACATGGCGTCCACCGACGGGGTGGCTGAGCCGAGCACCAGCAGCGCGCCCGCCCGGTGGCAGCGGCAGCGGGCCACCTCCCTGGCGTGATACCGGGGGTTCTGCTCCGACTTATAGGAGGGCTCCTGCTCCTCGTCCAGGATGATGGCCCCCAGGTTGGGCAGGGGGGCAAACACCGCAGAACGCGTCCCGACCACCACCCTGGCCTCCCCCCGCCGAACCCGCTTCCACTCATCGCACCGCTCCCCGGCGGACAAAGAGCTGTGAAGGATTGCCACTTCACAGCCAAAGTGGGAGACAAAGATCCGCATGAGCTGGGGGGTCAGGGCGATTTCAGGCACCATCACCAACGCCGTTTTCCCCCGCTCCAGCAGGGTGTGGATCAATTTCAGGTAGATCTGGGTCTTGCCGCTTCCGGTGACGCCGTACAGCAACGCCGCGCCCCCGCCCCCCTCGGCCTGGGCCAGCAGGCCCTCATAGGCCGCCTGCTGTTCCCCGTTCAGCTCCACCGGGGCCGCCTGAACGCAGGCGGGCAGCTCCGGGCGGCGGTAGACCTCCCGCTTGGACAGGGTGAGCACCCCCTGCCGCTCCAATGCCCGCAGGGTAGCCATGGACGCCCCTGTGAAATAGCACAGCTCCTTGGCGGAGGTCTCACCCGCCGCGCACAGGGCCTCCCCCGCCGCGTATTGCAGCGGAGCACGCTTCCGCTTGGGGGCCAGCAGGGCCAGTGCGTCCCCCGGGTCCATTGCCAGGGTGGCGACCTGCTCCGTCTTGTCCTTTACCCCCCGGGCGGCGGCGGCCTCCTGGACGATGATCCCCCGCTTCTCCAACGCCCGCAGCGCGGGGCCTGGATTGGCGGTCCCAAACGCCACCCGGATTCCACCCAGCTCCGACCAGCCATCGTTGGCCAGCAGCAGGCCCACCAGCTTCCGGGCGGCCTCGTCCTCCCCCGCCGCACCGTAGGCCGCCTCCCGGTCGATGCCAGGGGCGATCCGCCAGCAGTCCTTTAGGGAAAACCACAGCCCCGCCGGAAGCATCACCCGCATGGCGTCATACACGGTGCAGAAGTAGTGCTCCCGCATCCAAAGGGCCAGCTGGACCGCCTCCGGATCCAATACCGGCTCCTCGTCCAGCAGGGCCAGCACATATTTCAGCTTGGCCGTGTCCTCCCGCTCCCCCAGGGCCAGCACAATGCCGTCGCTCACCCGGTTTCCGGTTCCAAAGGGCACCGCCGCCCGCATCCCTGGGCGCAGGGCGTCCGCCAGCTTGGGCGGGATCAGGTAGTCGTAGGGCTTGTCGATGGCGTAGGCCGCCGACGATACTGCGATTTTTGCGATCCCGGCCACGGCCTCACCCCGTCCCTCTCCAAAGTCCAAAGGGCAAGCAGGCGTCCTGCTTGCCCAGAATTGCTACGCCTCCGCCTGCTCCTGCTCCTGCTCCTGTTCCGCCTCCAGCTCCTGCTCCGCGTCCTCCACCCGGAGCGTGCCGCTGGCCACCTCATGGATGGCCAGGGAGACGGCCTTTTCCTCCAGCGGCTCCCCGGACTGCTCCGCTTCGCTGGACAGCTTCCTGGCCCGGCTGGCCACCATATTCACCAGCATATAACGGCTGGGCACCTCGTTGAGCAAATCCTTGATTGCGGGATAAAGTAACATGACGCATCCTCCTAATAATTGATAATGCTCTCAGCCAAGTGGAGCCGTTTTGCGGTTCGGCACCGCTCCGCCTCCAAGATGGACTGGATCTCCCCGGCGGCGGTAACCACCGTGTCGTTCACCACCAGATAGTCGTAGTGCACGCTCTCCTGGCACTCCTGACGGGCCTTTTCCAGACGCCGCTGGATGGTCTCCTCTTCGTCGGTGTTCCGGCGGTGGAGCCGCCGGGACAGCTCCTCAATAGACGGCGGGATCAGGAAGATCAGCACCGCCTCCGGGCACCGCTCCTTTACCTTGGCCGCCCCCTGAACCTCGATGTCCAGCAGTACGTCCACCCCCTGATCCAGCTTTTCCCGGATCACCTTCAGCGACGTACCGTAGTAATTGCCCACATACTCGGCGTATTCCAGAAGCTCGTCGGCGGCAATCATCCGCTCAAACTCCTCTCGGGAGACGAAGTTGTAGTTCACCCCGTCCGCCTCCCCCGTCCTGGGCTGCCGGGTGGTGAAGGACACGGAAAAATGGATATCCCGCCGCGCGCTCAGCAGCTCGGCGATCACCGTGCTTTTCCCCACCCCGGATGGCCCAGACAGTACGATCAGCTCTCCCCTTCTCCCATTCATTGCGGTTCCTCCTCCATCCCGTCCTGCTGCTCCGCCCCGTCCCCGAACCGGGCGGACACCTGCCCCGTGGGCAGGGACGACCAGATCACGTGCCCGCTGTCCATCACCAGCACCGCCTGGGTCTTGCGGCCAAAGCTGGCGTCGATGAGCATACCCCGCTCCCGCGCCTCCTGCCCCAGCCGCTTCACCGGGGCGGAGTCCGGGCTGACGATGGCGATCACCCGCTGGGCGGACACCATGTTTCCAAATCCAATATTGACCAGCTTCATGCCGTCACTCCAAATTCTGGACCTGTTCCCGGATCTTCTCGATCTCCGCCTTCATGTCAACCACCCGGCGGGTGATCTCCAGATCGCTGCACTTGGAGCCGATGGTGTTGGTCTCCCGGTTGAACTCCTGGATCAGGAAGTCCAGCTTCCGGCCCACCCCGCCCCCGGCGGACAAAAGCTCCCGGAGCTGGCCCAAATGGCTGTGCAGGCGCACCGTCTCCTCGTCCACCGCCACCTTGTCGGCGAAGATAGCCGCCTCCGTGAGCAGACGCCCCTCGTCGATCTGGGTGTTCTGAAGCACCTCCCGCATTTTGCCCTCCAGCCTGGCCCGGTAATCCGCCACCGTCTGGGGAGAGCGTGCCTCCACCTCTCCCAGCAGCCGCTCCACCGTGTCCGCGCGGCCCAAGATATCGGCGGCCAGCCGCTCCCCCTCCGTGGCCCGCATGGCGTTGAAGTCCTCGATGGCCAGATCCAGCACCGCCAGCAGGCGTTCCTTCACCAGATCCAGATCCTCCGCTTGCTTCTCCACCGTCAGCACATCGGGGAACCGGGCCAGATCCGTGGCCCGGAAGTCCTTCTTTACCCGGCCGCCCCCCAGCTCGTGGAGCTTCCTCAGGGCGTCCAGATAGCCAACCACCAGATCCTCGTTGACGGTAACCACCATATCGCCCCCGCCGGAGTGGTTCAGGGTGACGAACACATCCACCTTGCCCCGGCCCACCGCCGCCTGCACCCGGGTCTTGATGGCGTCCTCCGCGAAGATATAGGCCCTGGGCAGCTTCACCGCGCAGTCCAGATAGCGGTTGTTCACCGCCCGCAGCTCCACCGTGACCTGAAGCCCCTCAAAGGAGCAATCCCCCCGGCCGTAGCCGGTCATGCTTCTCACCATTTCACGTCCCCGCCTTTCCGTGGGCCGCCCGCTGAACCCGGGCAATATACACCGCGATCAGCCTGCTGAACCCGTAATCATACAGTAAAAACACCACATTCGCCGCCCCATACAGCACCCACACCGACCTGCCCAGCACCTCCGGCAGGGACGACGCCACCGCCCCGGCCATGGTCAGGTAGATCAGGGTAAAGGCGGCGTTGAAAAAGGCCAGCTTCAGCAGATACCCCAGCGGCCCGCGCCGCAGCCCCTCAATAAGGGACTTCACCATGGGGTACAGCCCGAACAACGCCCCGAACAGCAGGACGCAGAGCTTATCCGGCACCAGCAGGAAGGCCAGGATGGACACACCCGCCCAGCACAGCAGTCCCGCCTTCATCCCCGCCGAGATCACCGCCAGCCCGGGCAAAAGCCCCGCCGCCGCCACGATGCCCCAGCTTCCCGTGGGCGCGATGGAGCCCAGGTAGACTAAAATCAAGGCCAACGCCCCCAAAATGGCGGGATACGCCGTCATTGCCGCCGCGTTCTTTCTCCTCATGTCAGCGGCAGCCCCCGCACAAGCAGTTTAGGCACAGCATGGTGGTGCAGCAGTCCATGCCGTCGCACTGCGCGCCCGCCATGTCAGGCTGGTAGCCATAGCCGCCCTGCCGCATCATATTGAACGCCTGCCGGTACTCCATGTTTCCCGGCTCCATCTGGACGGCGATCTGGTAGTTCTGCCGGGCCTCGTCCAGCCAGCCCCGGCGGTAGGCGATGCTCCCCATGAGGAAATACCACTCGCCGTTCCGGGAGGGCGCGCCCTGCAAAATCTGCTCCGCCCCCTCCAGGTCGTTGCGCTGGATGGCCGACCGGGCCTGGCTGAACAGGCCCGCCCCGCTACCCTGCCGCTGCTGCTGGTAGGCGGAGCCGCCCCCGTACCCGTAACCATAGCCGCCCTGGGACCCGCTTCCGCCGCCGTAGGCTCCCCCTCCGGTTCGCCCCTTGGTGATGGCGTCATAGGCCTCGTTGATCTCCTTCATCTTCTCCTCGGCCAGATCGGACAGGGGGTTGTTCTGGTAGTTGTCCGGGTGGTACTTCCGGGCCAAATCCCGGTAGGCCCTCTTGATCTCGTCGTCGCCGGCGTCAGGGCTGACGCCCAGCACCTCATAGGGATCTCTCATGCGGTTTTCTCCTTGTCTGTCTCATTTCTTTCCACTGGCCGTCCAGCACGGCGCGCTGTACCGCCGGCAGGCCGAGATAGAGTATATTTTCCACAATGGGCATCCAATGCCCCAGCTCCATCAAATTCGCGGCGGAGCCCGCCAGCCGCAGGGAGTGGACGGCGGTGGTTTCCAGGTAAGCCCGCTCCTCCCGTGCCCTGCCCTCAAACCGGACGTCCAGCGGGTTATACCGCCCCCGCTTCCGATCCTCGTCCAGATCGTCCCAAGCGTCCATCAGGTAGATCCAACGCCCCACATGGTACAGCAGCTCCCCCAGCGACCGCCCCTCCGGGCTGTCCGCCGGGTAGACCGAGGCGGCACAGGCCAGAATCCCCGCGAAAGCGTCCGCCGCCCGGTCCAGCTCCGGGGAACGTTCCTCCTCCATCCGGCCCAGGCGGGCCAGCCCCTCCCGCACCTGACGGTCAAATCCGGGCTGGGCCTGGGCCGCCCGACGGTAGGCCCGCCGGAACAGCCGCCGGACCGCCCGGTAGGGCAGGCCCGTGATCAGCCCGTGATCTGACACATCATCGGACAGCTTGTGGTAGAACAGAATGATGCTCTCGTCGGCGGCGTCATACAGCCGTCCCCCTGCCAGACAGCCCCTGGGCTTCCGCCAGGGATGGGCGGGACACCGGCGGCAGGAGGGCCTGTCCCCCTGTTCCCCCGCCGCCAGCAGAATTGCCAGGAAGGTGAAGTCATATTGCAGGGTGAACCGGGCCAGCCAGCCGTGCCGCTCCCCCAGGGCGTGGCACAGGCCGCAGTACGCGCCCTGGTACAGCTCCCGCTGCTCCTCGTCCAGCCGGTCCAGGACGGGGCGGACATAGCCGAACACGTCAGCCGCCCGCCGCTGCCGGGGACAGGGACACCACCACCGAATAATAGGTCGCGTTGGCGGGGGGCAGCTCTCCCAGATCCTCCTTGGTGCCCGCGCTGCCCAGGTAGATGTCGACTGGGACGGTATACGGCCCCGCCGCCGGGTCCAAGTTCCGCAGATCCGCCACCACCCGGATATTCTCCGGGATCAGCTCATCTATGAGCTTCTGGGTGCCGCGGATCTCCACCGACAGCTCCTGAGTCACAATGTCCACATTCCAGCCTTCCGGCTCGTTGATGACTTGGATGTTCTTGGTGATAAAGGTCTGGCTCACCACCCGCTTGGTCACTCTAAAGGTGGCCGTCACCTCCGCCACGCCGCTGAGGTTCTCCAGCCTGTCGTCCAGGGGAATCGCGAAGGTGCGCTCATCCTTGTCCTTGATGGTGGCCAGGTTGATCTCCGCCAGAGTGATCCCGCCCTGGCCCTCCAGGGCGGCTACCGCGTCCTTGCTGCCCGCCACCGTAATACTGCCGGTGGTCAGCTCCACCCTCACGTCGTCCTCGTCCAGCCCGCCTCCGGCGATGAGCTTCACCTCCAGCGGGATCTCCGCCATGGCCCGGATGGGGAAGGTGGTGTAAACCCTGTCCGCGTCGCAGGTCACGTCCAGCTCCTCCAGCGGCTCGTCGTTGGCCCCGATGAGCTGGAAGGGGAAGTCCCCCTCCACATTGCCCGTCAGGTTTTCCTCCGTCACCGTCACCCGGGCGTAGGCCACCTGGTTCACAAACTCCGCCCGCCCGCTGACCACGACAGTCTCGGGGGAGAACTTGAAGTCGTTCTCACTGCCTGCCAGATAGCCCTGCTCCACCGTGCCCTGGAAGCTGCCCTTGATGGGCACCGCACGGCTGAGATACCGGGCCACCTCCACGTTCACCACACCCATCCGGGCGTTGGTGGTCACGTAGCTCACATCGCTGGAGCTCACCCCGGCGGGCAGGTTGGGGATATAGACGATGGAGTGGCTGCCCTCCTCGCTGATGCCGGACACGTCCACCGTGACGGACAGCCCCTCCCCGTTGGCCAGCTTGGCGTGCACCGCGGGCTTGGCCTGCACCGTCAGGTTGACGGTGGCGTTCTGGTTGACTACCATCAGCCCCCGGTCCCTCAGAATGTCCAGCCCCCGGAACTCCACCGGAACCCCCCGGTAGGGGGTCTGCTTCGGGGTGCCGTCGGTGGAGGTCACGTAGCACCACAGCCCCACCGTAAGGAGCACCGACAGCACCACGTAGAGCAGCTTGCTGTCAAGAATCTTCTTTCCCATTGGAATTATCTCCCTTAATGCCCTTGAATACACTGGTCAGCCGGGCGGCGGCGGTAACCGGCCCATTCTCCCCGTCCGCCGCGGGCATCAGCTCCATCCGCAGCAGCCGCTCCAGGGTGTCCGGCGACAGGTGCCGCTTCAGCATCCCGTTGACCGCCACCGAGATGGACCCCGTCTCCTCGGAGACAATGGCCACCACCGCGTCGGAGTTCTCGCTGACGCCGATGCCCGCCCGGTGGCGCATCCCCAGCTCCCGGCTCAGGTTCACGTTGCCGGACAGGGGGAGCATACAGCCCGCCCCCACAATGCGCCCGTTGCGCACGATCACCGCCCCGTCGTGGAGGGGGGCCTTGTTCCAGAACAGGTTCTTCAGCAGCTCGGCGGACACCTGGCAGTCCAGGGTGGTGCCCGTTTTCAGCATATCGTCCAGCATGGTGCGCCGCTCGAACACCATCAGCGCGCCCACCTTGTCCCGGGACATGGCGGCATAGGCCTCCACCGTCTCCTTGATCGCGCTCTCCAGGTCGTTTCCGTAGGTCTCCGCCACGAACAGCTCCTTGATCTTGCCGCTGCCCATCTGCTCCAGGAAACGGCGCAGCTCGGGCTGGAAGATGATGATCAGGGCGATCACTCCCAGCTCCATGGCGTTGGTCAGGACGAAATTCATCACCCGCAGGTTCAGAAGGCTGGGACTGGTCAGGGCCAGAGCCACCAGCAGGAACACGATGGCCTTCACCACCTGCCCGGAGCGGCTCTTGCGGACAAAGCGGAACAGGTGGTAGATCCCAAAGGCGATGATCGCCATGTCCACGATGTCGGTAAAGCCGATGAGCTTGAGATATTCCGGCGCAGACTTCAACGCCTCCAGAATGATGTCCATAGATCCACCCCTCCCCCCGCCGCCTGTCAGGCAGGGCCTCCGATCACTTCCCCATATTATATCGTATCCGCCGCCCGTTGGCAAGCAAATCACGGATAAAACAAAGAAAATTCAAAATTTATCCTACAAAAAAGGCGTGGGTTTACCACGCCTTTTTGCCGTCTTTCACAATGCCGCCCAACGCCTCCGCCGCCCGGTCCGCCTGATCGGCGCGGTTAAAGGCGGAAAAGCTGAACCGGACGGTTCCGGTGTCCGCCGTCCCCGCCGAGTGGTGGGCCAGCGGTGCGCAGTGCAGTCCGGCCCGCACCGCGATCCCCCGCCGGGCCAACGCCTCCGCCGCGTCCTCGCAGTCCATGCCGTCCACCACAACGGAAAACAGGCCGCTCTGGTCCTCCCCCCGGTAGACGGTCACGCCGGACAGCCGGGCCAGCCGATCCATCATCCGGCAGGCCAGCCTCCGCTCGTGGGCGTGTATGCGCTCCGTGCCCTTCCGGGCCACGAACTCCATCCCGGCCAGCAGGCCCGCCGCGCCGCACACGTTCTGGGTGCCCGCCTCCAGCCGGTCGGGCAGGAAGTCGGGCATCTCCTGGGAGGCCGACAGGCTGCCCGTGCCGCCGCGGATCAGGGGCTGGGCCTCCCCGCCGCACAGCAGCAGCCCGGTGCCCTGGGGCCCGTACAGCCCTTTGTGCCCCGGCATGGCGATAAATGCCGCCCCCCAGCCCTCCAGGTCCAGCGGCAGAATCCCGGCGGACTGGGAGGCGTCCACGATCAGGGGCACCCCCCGCTCCCGGCACAGGGCCGCGATCGGGCCTATTGGCTGGATAAAGCCGAATACGTTGGAGACGTGGTTACAGATCACCGCGTCCACCCCGGCGGTGATCTCCCGCTGGAACGCTTCGTACACGCCCCCGGCGTCAAACAGCGGCCCTGCCGCCACCCGGATCTTCACCCCCGGTATGGCGTGAAGGGGCCGCGTCACCGCGTTGTGCTCATAGCCCGAGATCACCACCGTCCCCCCGGGGGGCACCAGGGTGTGTATGGCGATATTCAGCCCGTGGGTGGCGTTGGAGGTCAGAGCCACCCGCTGGGGGTCCCCCACGTGAAACAGCTCCGCCGCCCGCTCCCGCACCCGGTAGACCAGCTCCGCCGCCCCCATGCCCGCGCCGTACCCGCCCCGTCCGGGGCTGGCCAGATGGGTCATGGCCCAGGCGGTGCGGGCGGAAACCGCCTGGGGCTTTTCCAGTGTCGTCGCCGCGCTGTCCAGATAGATCATGCCTTCACCTCGCTGTATCCGCCGTCCGCTGACTGGAGGAACACCTGTTTGGGGGCCAGGCCCTCCCGGCGCAGCACCACCAGCGCGTCGGTGAGCCGCCGCTCCGCGATGCGCACGCAGTAGCCGCAGCCCTCCTTGGAGATCACCTTGGGGGCGCGCAGGACGTATCCGGGTATGCCCGCCCGCTCCAGCACATGGGCGGTGCGCTGGGCGTAGGTCAGCGAGCGGCAGATGATCAGATAATAAACCATAGGCCCACCCTTCCTTTCCCGTGTCGTCTGATTGCCCGTGGAGAGGGACGGCAAAACGCCCCCCTCAAGGCCATCCTATGCCCTGAGGGGGACGCGGGTTCCACGCTTCTTCAGTTTTCGCCGATGAGGGCCACCGCGTGGGCGGCGATGCCCTCCCCCGTCCCGGTGAAGCCCAGGCCCTCCTCGGTGGTGGCCTTCACGCTCACCTGTCCGGGGCCGACGCCCATGGCGGCGGCCAGCCGCTCCCGCATCTCCGGGATGTAGGGGGCCAGCTTGGGCCGCTGGGCCAGCACCGTGGCGTCCACATTGCCGATCCCGTACCCGTGCTCCGCCAGCACCTCCGCCACGCGGCGGAGCAAAACCAGGCTGTCCGCCCCTGCGTAGGCCGGGTCGCTGTCCGGGAACAGCTTGCCGATGTCCCCCAGAGCCGCCGCACCCAGCAGGGCGTCCATGACGGCGTGCGCCAGCACATCCGCGTCCGAGTGGCCCAGCAGCCCCTTCTCAAAGGGGATCTCCACCCCGCCTAAGATGAGCTTCCGCCCCTCCACCAGCCGGTGGACGTCATATCCGTGCCCGATTCTCACAGCATCCCGGCCCCCTCCGCCGCCAAAAGCTCCCCCACCTCCAGGTCTATGGGGGTCGTCAGCTTGATGTTCCGCTCGTCCCCCGGGGTGAGCACCACCTTCATCCCCAGCCGCTCCACGGCGGCGCAGTCGTCGGTGGGGGAGAGGCCCAGCTCCACGGTGGACTGGAGTGCCGCCCGCAGCAGTTGGGCGTCAAAGGCCTGGGGCGTCTGGACAGCCCGAAGGGCGTCCCGCTCCAGGGTGCTCTCCACCGCGCCGTCCCGGACCGTCTTGATCGTGTCCTTTACCATCACCGCCGGGGCGGCGGCGTTGGTTTTCAGCGCCAGCTCAATCACCCGGTCGATGAGCTCCGGCTCCGC